>Ga0114939_10001131_pt1 | contig 21512 bp, 22 predicted proteins | sample AshMeaCrysSpring_FD_87196 | JGI IMG/M metagenome (GOLD analysis project Ga0114939, IMG submission 87196) | Groundwater microbial communities from Big Spring, Nevada to study Microbial Dark Matter (Phase II) - Ash Meadows Crystal Spring | ecosystem: Environmental > Aquatic > Deep subsurface >...
AGACTTTGCAACTATTCGTAGTTACATCGCCACTATGCAAAAGCATGGTGTCTCTATCATTCATGCTATTCATGAGGCTGTAAACGGGTCACCAAGGTTGCTGTCGGCCTGAATAGTTACAAAAGAAAAACCGTCCGGCTCAGTATGCGGACGGTTTTTCCTTACAACATCAGGCAATAGTTATACTACAAAGCGGCTAGCTGTACTTTTTGGGTAAGCTCCATTACGTTTTCTTTAAACACGCTATCGGTATCCATCAGGTCTTTCACCGTTTGGCAGCTGTGGATAACAGTGGTATGATCGCGGCCTCCAAAATGCTCGCCAATGGTTTTAAGCGAATTTTTGGTAAAGGCTTTGGCCAGGTACATGGTTATTTGTCGTGCCTGAACGATTTCACGTTTGCGGGTTTTTTGCTGCAATCTTTCATAAGGAACATCAAAATACTCGCACACCATTTTTTGAATGTTATCGATGGTGATTTCCTTACTGCTTGTTTTAATGTGATTGCGCAATACTTTTTTGGCAAGTTCCAGGTCAATGTCACGTTTATTGAGCGAAGATTGTGCGAGAAGCGAAATAAGAGCACCTTCCAGTTCGCGAATATTTGTGTTGATATTGTAAGCCAAGTACTTTACTACTTCTTTTGGCATATCCAGGCCATCACCTTTCATTTTACGCTCCAGTATATCAATACGGGTATCGTAGTCGGGCATTTGCAGGTCGGCGCTCAGCCCCCAGCGGAACCGGCTCAGCAGGCGTTCCTGCAAGCCTTCCAGATCTTTGGGTGGTTTGTCGCTGGTAAGTACCAGTTGTTTGCCGCTTTGGTGCAAATGATTGAAGATGGCAAAGAATGCATCCTGGCTTTTTTCGGCCCGGGCAAAAAACTGCACATCGTCAATAATCAGTACATCTATAAGTTGATAAAAATGAATAAAATCGTTGATGGCGTTGTTGCGGCTGTGATCCTGAAACTGATTAATGAATTTTTCGCTACTTACATATAGCACCACTTTGGAAGGATTTACCTTTTTCACTTCGTTTCCTATAGCTTGTGCCAGGTGTGTTTTGCCCAAGCCAACGCCGCCGTAAACAACAAGTGGATTAAATGAATTGCCTCCAGGCTTGTCGGCCACTGTTTTACCGGCCCTGCGGGCTACTCTGTTACAGTCGCCTTCAATAAAAGACTCGAACGTATAAGCTGCGTTCAATTGCGGATCAATCTGAATTTTTTTCAGACCGGGAATAACAAACGGATTTTTTACAGGGTTATTCACAACTAAGGGGAAGTCCATTACATTATTATTGTACAACCTGATGTTGTTTGCCGGCAGATCCATGGTTTGCGGCTGATGATGTGCGTTGCCGCTGTCCACCATAATTCTGTATTCCAGCCTTGCTTCCTTTCCTATTTCGCGTTTCAGAGTTTTAGCAATCAGGTTAATATAGTGTTCTTCAATGTATTCGTAGAAGAACTGACTAGGCACCTGTATGGTAAGTACCTTGTTTTTGAGCGAAACAGGTTTAATAGGTTCAAACCAGGTTTTGAAATGTTGCCATTCAACAATATCCTTTATGATATTCAGACAGTCTTGCCAAACTGTATCACAAGTTTTAGTCATCCTGTAGAGAGCAATTTATGTAGAGTTACGAATTTTCTTACCAGGCAACGACTACAGTTTTCAGAATGATTGACCATTCAAAAAATTATAGTGGGACGGCGAATATCTACCCTTTCTGTTGAAAAAAAAATTTTTTACATGCTTGTTTTTTTCGCAATAGTTACAATATGGGACTTAGCAAAATTTTTCTTTTTCACGCCTGAAAAATTATACTCCAGCACACCTAGTTCTATGCCGGCCCAGCCTACCTGGTTTATTACCACATTGCCGCCGTTTTTATTCGTTTTCACCTCGGGTTCGCGCATAAAGGTGTGTGTATGCCCACCAATTATCAGGTCAATATTATGCGATTCGGCAGCCAGGGCCTGGTCGCTCACTTTCTTTTCGCTATCATACTTATAGCCCAAATGGCTCAGGCAGATAATCATGTCGCAGCTGTGCGTCTTCTTCAGGATGTCGGCCGTTTCGTTGGCTTTTGCAATCGGGTCCAGGTATTGGGTTGCGCCAAACAGGTTTTCGGGCACCAGTCCTTTCAGCTCAATGCCAATGCCGAAAACCCCAATTTTTAAAGGCCCCTTTTTAATAATGGTATAAGGTGGCAGTTTCTGTTCCAATGGAGTGCCAGTAAGGTCATAGTTGGCTACCAGCATCGGAAAGCGGGCATGCTGCAGCTGTGTAGCCAGGTTTTCCATGCCTGCGTCAAAGTCGTGGTTGCCTATCGTGCAGGCATCGTAGCCCATGGCCGTCATGGCTTTTATTTCGGGCTCGCCCTTGTACATATTGAAATAGGGTGTGCCCTGAAAAATATCGCCTGCATCCAGCAATAGTACATGCTCTTGTTTTTTACGTATGCGCTTTATGATTTCGGCCCTGGCCGCTACGCCTCCCAGCCCCTGGTTTCGGCCCCCATCCATCGGAAAGGGGTCGATACGGCTGTGCACATCGTTTGTATGCAGTATGGTAAGGGCTACCTCGCTACCTGCGGCCTCTGCATTATATGGAAGCCCCAGCGAGCCGGCCAGCATGGCAGCGCTTGCCATACCTGTTTCACGCAAAAATTTTCGTCGGTCCATATTATATATTCTGTTACAGGTGCTGAATATATTTAGTGCATGTTGATTTAATTAAGGGTTCAATTTTATTACCCTTCCTTGCGTTGGTGCCGGTATGGCCTTTCCGCCTGCACACTGTTTTTTCACATATTCAATCAGTGCATCACGCTGCAGCAGGCCAATATCTTTGCGGGGCAGGTCTTTTAAGAAGCCGCAATCGTCGCCGCCATTGGCTGTGTAGTCGCCTATGGCCACCCTGTATGTTTTGGTATCATCAAGCGGCGCACCTGCCACTTCAATGGATATAGCTTTTCGATCGGCCGTAATGGTATAGCTGCCACCAGCTAGCGGCCAACCACCTCTGCCGGCAATGTGGTTGAATAAAGTGCGTACTTCGGCGCCTTTCATGTCGAGCAATACCAGTAAATTATCAAAAGGCATCAGCTCGTACATTTTGCTAACGGTAATATTGCCTGCCGGCAGGCTTGTAAGCCTTATGCCGCCTGTGTTCATAAATGACAGGTGCACCGGTGTGCCGTATTTTTCCAGTGCAGCCTGGTAGTAGGCATCTGTCATAAAAAGGCCAAGCGTTCCATCAGCCCCCGATTTTTCCAGGGTTTCTGCAACCTTACCTATTACGTTGTTCATGGTAGCATTTATGCCATCAGAATAAGTTTTCAGTAATACTTGTACTGCGCTATCCTTTGGAGTACTTTCATACATGCGGTAATCGGTCCAAACTACCGAGGCCGGCGCATAGTGCCTGGGACTACACCCTGAAAGGATAAAAAGCGATGCTGCTAAAAGGGCAAAAATGCGTTTTGGTGAAATCATGTTGAGCGGCTGAAAAACACAAAAAGGATCCTGAAATTACAAAGCTACCTGCCTCAATTACTGTTACGCAGAACTTTTGGATGAAATGCAAATTTTGGAGGGTGAATTTTTGTTTTCAACAATTTTAGTGGAGTGAACCTAACGCTGCTGTAAGTTTACAGCCCGGGCGGTGTAAGTAACCATAAAAAAACCGGTTGAGATAGATATGTCTTACGAAGTATCAGGCAAAATAGTTGCCATTTATCCTACAGTTCAGCGTACAGAGTCGTTTAGAACCCGCGAATTTGCTATAGAATTAAGCGAAGAACGCGATGGCAGGATTTTCACTAATTATGTGAAGTTTCAGTGCGTGCAGGATCGCACTGCCATTTTGGATAAAGTAAAAGAAGGCGAAAAGGTAAAAGTTCAATTTAATTTAAAAGGAACCCGGTGGGAAAAAAACGGGCAGGTGAATTACATAACCAACCTGGATGCCTGGCGTATAGAGCAAGTGCTTGAGAGCGGGCAGGCAGAGCAGCCAAATTCAATGAGCGGAGCCACTTTTATGCCCGAGGTGGAGCCTCCTGCAGAGGATGATCTGCCGTTTTGAGTAGCATCTATCAAATACAGGCTTTTTTGGCAATAAGAAAAATGCCGGCTTACTGCCAAGGGATTTTTTAAGGATAAATACCTTACCAGATGCCCCGCAATTTTCAATTTAAACTGCTGCCTGCCGAAGCAGCCGATGAGCAGGTTATACGCAATAGTATTTGCAAGGCTGCCGCTGTAAGGCCGCAGGAGTTGCATGGCTTTTACATTGTTCGCAAATCAATTGATGCCCGCAGCCGCACCATATGGGTAAACCTGGAAGTGGCCGCTTTTGTGAACGAACCAGCCGGCTCCAGGCCTGTACAGTCTTTTGCCTTTATAAATGTGGAGCATGCCGGTAAATCGGCAATCATAGTAGGTGCCGGGCCTGCAGGATATTTTGCTGCTCTCAGGCTGCTGGAGCATGGGATAAAGCCAATCGTTATTGAGCGGGGAAAGGATGTAAAAGCGCGTCGCCGCGACCTGGCCATACTTAATAAACAAGGCCTCATAAATCCCGACAGTAATTACTGCTTTGGCGAAGGTGGCGCCGGCACTTATAGCGACGGCAAACTTTACACCCGCAGCAACAAGCGGGGCAATATCAGCCGCATCCTGCAAATGTTTGTGCATTTTGGGGCCGATGAAAGCATCCTGTACGAAGCACACCCGCATATTGGCACCAATAAATTGCCGCACATCATTACCAATATGCGCTATGCCATTGAAACTTATGGTGGAGAAGTGCATTTTGAAAGGCGCGTCTGCGATTTTACAACGGATGCCAGCGGCCATATGGAGGGTGTAATTTGTGCCGATGGTACCGTGTTTAAGGCGAACGCAGTAATGCTGGCCACGGGTCACTCAGCTCGGGATATCTTTCAACTACTGCACCAAAAAGGAATTTCAATAGAGGCTAAGCCCTTTGCTTTGGGTGTGCGTGCCGAACACCCCCAGCAATTGATAGATGCCTGCCAGTATCACCTGCCGCTGCATAAGCCACAGCGCAACGAGCATGTACCGCCAGCTTCTTACTCGCTGGTGCAGCAGCTAGGTGGGCGGGGGGTGTTTTCGTTTTGTATGTGCCCGGGGGGCATTATTGCACCGGCATCAACCGCCCCCAACGAGTTGGTTGTGAATGGATGGAGCCCCAGCAAGCGCAACAATCCGTATGCCAACAGCGGTATGGTTACGGAAATACGGCTCGATGACTTTAAACAAATACCACACGACTTTGCTGATGTTACAAGCCAACCAACGGCGGTGCTTGCCGGCCCGCTTTGTATGATGTATTTTCAGCAATATGTAGAGCGTAAAGCATATGCTGCCGGCGGGGGACAGTTTGTAGCTCCAGCGCAACGTGTGGCCGATTTTGGGAAAGGCGTACTTTCTAATGCTCTGCCGGCCTGTTCTTATGTGCCAGGTATATCATCAGTCAACTTAAGTACGGTGTTGCCCGGTTTTGTATATGAGGCATTGCGCGGAGGCTTTGTTGAGTTTGGTAGCAAAATGAAAGGGTATTATACCAACGAGGCGGTGGTGGTAGCCACCGAAAGCCGTACCAGCAGCCCGGTACGCATACCCCGTGCATCGGATACCCTGCAGCATCCTCAGGTGCCGGGTTTATTTCCTTGTGGCGAGGGGGCAGGCTACGCCGGTGGTATTGTAAGTGCTGCTATGGATGGCGAGCGGGTGGCCGATGCTATCAAAAATTTTGTGCTGCTGTAATGAATAATGTACGGCAGCAACAAATCTTTCTGTAAGCACCATTACCGGTTATAAAATTGTAAGAACCTGCTCGGCAGGTACCAATATCTTAGCAATCCAAATTAATATGGCACATGAACCTATTGGAAGTACGCAACCTGAAGAAATACTTTGCCACACAAAAGGCTGTAGATGATATCAGTTTTGGCATAGAAAAGGGTACCATTTTCGGCCTGTTGGGGCCCAATGGCGCCGGCAAAACCACCCTAATTCGCATGATCACCGGCATCTTCTTTCCCGACGAAGGAGAGATATTGCTTAACGGCAAGCCTTTTAGCGTTACTGACGATATTATAAACATTGGCTATATGCCCGAGGAACGTGGCTTGTACAAAAAAATGAAAATTGGCGAGCAGGCACTGTATCTGGCACAGCTAAAGGGTATGGGTCGTAAGGATGCTATGGATGCCATTAAGTGGTGGTTCGAGCGGTTTGAAATGCAAAGCTGGTGGAACAAAAAGGTGGAAGACCTGAGCAAAGGCATGAGCCAAAAGCTACAGTTTGTATCCACCGTGCTGCACAATCCCAAACTTATTATTCTGGATGAACCGTTCAGTGGTCTTGATCCGGTAAACTCCAATTTGATAAAAGATGAAATATTCCGCCTGTCGAGGCAAGGGGCTACCATCATTTTCAGCACCCACCGTATGGAGCAGGTAGAAGAAATATGCGACCAGATTATATTAGTAAACAAGGGCAAAAAAATATTGGATGGCAGCGTAAACCAGATAAAGCAGGATTTTAAGGAAAATTTGTTCAGAATAGGAGCCGACTCCACCATCGATCATCTCCAATGCAATCTGTTTGAGGTAGTAAGGCATTCGACGGAAGAAATATTGCTGAAACTGAGCCCGGATACAACCACCAACCAGGTGCTGAGCCATTTTATAAACCAAGGCATTGAGGTGCATGCATTTAATGAAGTGTTGCCCTCGCTCAACGAAATATTCATCAAGTTAGTAGAAGGCACTCCCCTTGCCCGGCAGTTTGAGGCCAAGGCCTGATGTGGGTATAATAAAATAATTTAAGGAATAAGTCAAAAGCATTGTTATGAATAAAACCTGGTTGATTATAAAACGTGAATACATTACCCGTGTAAGAAACAAGACTTTTTTGCTCAGTACTTTTCTTACGCCTTTGTTATTCATTTTTATTATTGGAGCAGTGGTATTTATTACCGTAAAAAGCACCAAGATGGAAAAGGTAGCTGTAGGCGATAGCAAGGGATTGCTGAAAGGGTTTTTGGAAAGCGGTAAGAATATGCAATTTGAGTTTATTGAAAATGCCGATACTGCCTTGCTACAAAAAGACTACACAGCCGTATTGCTTGCGCCTGGCGAGGGAATAAACAGTAGTGACCGCTTCAGGATATACAGCCGAAAAAATTTGAATGTAATAAGCGAAAGTGCTATTCAGAGGCAAATAAACGAAGCGGTTGAAACCCGGCTTATCACTTCCTCGGGCAATATTAGCAAAGGAGCTTACGACAGCATACGCCAGCAGGCCAAATCTGTAGGCCTTGATAACAAAGTGCTGGAAGAAGGCTCTGAAATGAAGGAAGGCAATGCAGGTGTGGCCTACGGGGTTGGCTATGGCGCAGGTTTTCTTATTTACATTACGCTGTTTTTATACGGAGCCATGGTTATGCGTGGTGTAATGGAAGAAAAAACCAACCGCATAGCCGAGGTGGTGGTAAGCAGTGCCAGGCCTATGCAGCTGATGATGGGAAAAATTATAGGCATAGGAGCGGTAGGCGTTACTCAATTCGTGTTGTGGATAGTGCTCATTTTTGCCCTGAGCACTGTCTTGGGCGCCATTATACCCGGCAGTGTAATGGAACAGGTAAACCAGGCTAACCAGGGTGGTGCAATGGCTATGCAGAATCAAAGCAGCGAGGCCATTATGAAACTTGCTCAAACCAAGCAGACTCTTAGTTCGGTAAATTGGCCGTTGATAGTAGGTTGTTTCCTGTTTTATTTCATTTTCGGTTATTTGTTTTATGCTGCCTTGTTTGCCGCCGTAGGCAGTGCAGTAAACGAAGACCCGCAGGACGCCCAAAGCCTCATGTTTCCTATTACGCTACCCATTATTCTTGCCATCATTATCATGATAAATGCTATTACACAGCCTGAAAGCAGTATGGCTATATGGAGCAGTATAATACCATTCTTTTCACCTATTGTGATGATGGCTCGCATACCATTTGGCGTACCAGGAACTGTGCCTTACTGGCAGCTTGGCCTCAGCATGGCAATGCTGGTGGCCGGCTTTTTATTCACCACCTGGCTCAGCGCAAAAATTTACCGTACAGGCATATTGCTGTATGGTAAAAAAGTAACGCTAAAGGAAATGTGGAAATGGGCGATACGTAAGAGCTAAGCAAGTTGCTTTACCCGATAGGGGTGGGTGTTCTTACAATCGGCCAAGTATAATAGCGGAAGAACACTACCCTTAATTTTCTGGCGGCTTTAGTGTTATTGGGCTGGTAGGGCGGTTATAGCGTATATCCGTGAGCCTCACTTTGTACCAGGTAAAATCGCCCTCTTTCAACCTCCTTGTTATCTGGCATTGGGCGGGTATGCGTACGCCGTTAAAACTGCGGTAGCCGGTGGTTGTTACCCGCCAGTCTTCCAGTGCGGTACCTTCTTTGCGGTCGTAGTATCGTTTAGCGTCAAACTGCACCATGTCTCCCCGGTTGTTGAATGTAAATAGACCTGAAGCAGAAACGCCTTTGTAACTCATGGTAGCCATGGCATGGGTGCTGTCAACAACTTGCCAGGTGATGTAGGGTTTTAAGGCAGCGCTCGGAAACCAGGCCATTTCGCCCATAAAACGCAGCAGCGATCCCTGGTCTATTTACGAGCCATAGCGTTGGTAAGGCTATACAGGCCCAGCAACTTAATTTGCATATAACCATGGCCTCCTTCGTAACGATCGAGCCCAAGCATATACACGGAGGGCATCATGCTTACGCGGACCTGCCATGCAAAGCCGGGTACAGAAATACGATTGTATTGGGTGGCCTTTACCTGCATATTATCACCTCCAGGCTTTATTTGCATAGTGGCAATTTGGTGGCTTAGCATCGTTTCTATTTCCGGCTTTCCTACAATGCCGCTTGCTTGCAGCCATTGCTGCACAGGCATAGGTAAATGTTGTAGTTGCTGTGCCTGCACTACGGGCAGATTTTGGAGCGAGGCTCCAGATAGCAGCAAATTGCCCGCTTTTTCTGCATTTTCTTTCCAGGCCAGGGTGGCGTAGGCTGGTAGCCATATTAATAGCATAATCAAGTTGGCCACGGTACCGCCTTTAGTATCGTGCCAATGAAGTATAACAAGCAGTTGAGACAGGATAATGCCTGCCATGCCCGGCCATAGCCAAACATCGCCTTTTAGCATAAAGGCCACAGAAGCCCATACAAGCAGCAGGCAGGCAACCAACCAAAGCACGCCTGTTAATTTGAGCTGCGCTTCCGAGAGCGCCAAAATGGGTGGATGACTTAACTCTTTTAGTTTGGCCAGGTTAAAAGCCTTGGCAAAGCCCATAAGATGAAGGAGGGCGTGGATGATGACAATTACGCCCAAAGCAATGCGTAGCATAATGATGTACCAGTGGTGGTTTTGAGTACAACCAAGGCGGCATGCAAGGTATGCATACCGCTTTTGCCAAAACGAGGACATTGATCAGGATTTCTGCCCTTTCAACAGGCAGAAGCATGCGCGGTGGCATACAGGCAGGCACGGGCCTCCCTCCACATGTCAACTACTATTTCGGCTGCTGGGTTCAGGGTGTTTATCAGGCAGCTAACCTGGCCAATCTCCAGTTCGCCCTCGTTAAGTTCGCCTTCAAACATGCCTTTTTTTGCCCGGCCACGTCCTAAAAGCTGGATCAACTGTTCGGTAGTGGCGCCAGCGTTTTCGGCCCGCTGCACTTCTTCAAAGAATTTGTTTTTAATGAGCCGCACTGGTGTCAGCTTTTTTAGCGACAGTTGAGTACCACCCTCAGGCGTTTCCAAAACCGCCTGCTTAAATGCAGGGTGGCTACTTGCTTCGGGTGTAGCAACAAAGCGGCTGCCCACTTGCACACCCGCTGCCCCCAGGCAAAGGGCTGCGGCCATTTGGGCGCCAGTACCTATACCGCCTGCTGCAATTACGGGTATACTCACAGCCCGCACCACAGTCGGTATAAGCACCAGGGTGGTGGTTTCTTCGCAGCCATTATGTCCACCCGCCTCAAAGCCTTCGGCCACCACAGCATCGCATCCTGCCTCCTCGGCTTTTTGGGCAAACTTGCTGCTGCTTACCACATGCACCACCGTTATGCCATGGCTTCTAAGCAAGGGAGTCCATATTTTTGGGTTGCCTGCACTGGTAAATACAATAGGTACTTTTTCGGCTACTATTATTTCAATATGCTTATCAATATCGGGGTACAGCAGCGGCAGGTTTACTCCAAATGGTTTGCTGGTAGCGGCTTTGCATTTATGTATGTGCTCCAGCAACACAGGTGGGTACATGCTGCCTGCACCCAGCAGCCCCAGCCCGCCGGCATTGCTTACCGCACTTGCCAGGCGCCATCCGCTGGCCCATATCATACCTGCCTGAATAATTGGGATGTCAATATCAAAAAGGGCTGTAATTCTGTTTTGCATGTGCACACTCGGTTGATCAAGATGCCCAGGTCTTAGCCAAAATCAATTTCGGTATTGTCGCCAATATTCAAGCTGCGGCTCAGGCCTTTTACGCTGGCATCGCTACCAATCAGCGAATTATCGAGCACTACTTCATGCAGGCTGGTGTAGGAGCCAATAATGCTGTCGCGAACAATGGAGTACGATACCACCGTATTGGTGCCAATGGCTACATGGGGGCCAATAATGGAGTTTTTTATAGTACAACCTGTGCCAATGCTAACCGGGGGAATAATAATGGTGTTCTCAAACTGGTGCGTGGATGGGTCAACATTGCCGCCTGTTTTTTTAAGCAAAGTGGCATTGCTTTCCAGCAGGGTTTCTTTTTTTCCACAATCGTACCAGTTTTTTACCCGAAAAGCTTTGAATCGCGAGCCTTTTTCTATCATACACTGCAGAGCATCTGTCAGGTGGTAATCGCCCAGGGTTTTGCGTTCTTCCGAAAATATTTGCGACAGGCAGGAAAAAAGGGTAGAGGTATCAACAATTTTATAAAGGCCCACCAATGCCAGGTTACTTTTGGGTATAGAGGGTTTTTCCACCACCCTTTCTACCATGTCATCTTCGCTCAGTTCGGCTACACCAAAGCCCCTGGGGTCATCTACTTTTTTAATACCCAGCATATTTTCGGGGCTGTTCACCACCTCTTTTACATCAAACTCAGCAATGGTATCGCCCAACACTACCATTAATTGGTCGTTGCCCACAATATCGTGGGTAAGGCGTATAGCATGCCCTGTGCCCTGCCGTTCATTTTGGTAAACAAAATGCGTGGTCAGGTGCGGAAAGGTGCGTTTTACATAGTCCTGAATTTTATCGCCCAGGTAGCCTACAATAAAAATAAACTCGGTAATACCGGCATCCGATAGCTGATCTACTATAAAACTGAGAATGGTATTACCGGCAATAGGAATGAGCGCTTTGGGTTGTGTGTAGGTATGCGGCCTCAGCTTAGTGCCTGCACCTGCTACCGGAATAATTGCTTTCACGTGGATAAATTGTAATTTGTTGCACTGCGCAAAACATGGTATGTTTTTTATTTAGTTGCAGGTGCGTGTGTATCAATTTGGCATTACATAGAAACGAGACTTGCGCTGAAGCTAAAATAGATTGACGAAGGTAGGATAATTGGAATACCATTTGCCAGCAGGTTGCTACCGGTATGGCTAATTGCAGGCCGGTGTTAATAGGGTGTTAACGTATGATTTTGTTTGTTTATCAAAAAGTCTATTTTTGCCGCTGTACAAAAAAATTTAGCCATGAGCGACATCGCAACAAGAGTGAAGAAAATTATTGTTGACAAACTGGGTGTGGATGAGGCCGAAGTAACCACCGAAGCATCGTTCACTAACGACCTCGGCGCCGATTCTTTGGATACCGTGGAACTGATCATGGAATTCGAAAAGGAGTTCAATATTTCTATTCCAGACGAACAAGCTGAAACTATTACTACTGTTGGCCAGGCCATTACATACCTGGAAGAGCACGCTAAGTAGTATTTTCTTACTGCATTTTTGGGAACACACCATCGGCCCTGCTGCCCCTGGCGTGTTCCCGATTTTTTAGTCACTCATCTTTTTAGGCTATGCAAAGCAAACGTGTGGTGGTTACCGGCATTGGTGCAATTACCCCCATTGGAAATACTGTTGACGCTTATTGGCAAAACCTGGTTGCCGGCACAAGCGGCGCTGGGCCCATTACGTTGTTCGATGCTTCCAGGTTCAAAACACGTTTTGCATGTGAAGTAAAAAACTTTGATGCTACGGAGTACCTCGATCGTAAGGAGGCCAGAAAAATTGACCGATACTGCCAGTTCGCACTCATAAGCAGCGATGAGGCCATCCGCAGTGCAGGCATTACCAACGATCATGTAGATACCGATAGGGTTGGAGTAATTTTTGCCAGTGGTATTGGCGGTCTTATTACTTTTCAAAACGAGGTAATCGATTTTGCCAGAGGCGATGGCACCCCACGATTTAACCCGTTTTTCATACCCAAAATGATATTGGATATTGCTGCCGGGCAAATATCCATGCGTCACGGTTTTCGTGGCCCCAACTTCGCCGTGGTTAGTGCCTGCGCCAGCAGTACGAATGCTATAGGTGTAGCTGTAGACCTGATAAGGCTAGGCCGTGCCGACATAATTTTAACCGGCGGCAGCGAGGCTGTGGTAAGCCAAGCCGGTGTGGGAGGCTTTAATTCCATGAAAGCCCTGAGCGAGCGTAATGATGATTATGCCACTGCCAGCCGCCCCTACGATAAAGACCGCGATGGTTTTGTAATGGGCGAAGGCGCCGGCGCTCTGGTATTGGAAAGCCTGGAGCATGCGCTTGCCCGTGGAGCCAACATTTTGTGCGAAATAGCCGGGCATGGCGCCAGTGCCGATGCGCACCACATTACGGCTCCGCACCCCGACGGACTGGGCGCCCGCAACGTAATGGCAGCTGCCCTGCGCGATGCCGGCTTGAAAGCCCATGAAATAGACTATATAAATACGCACGGTACCAGCACCCCGCTGGGCGACGGCGCCGAAGTTAAGGCCATACAGGATGTATTTGGCGATCATGCCTACAACCTGAACATTAGCAGCACCAAAAGCATGACCGGGCACTGCCTGGGTGCAGCTGGTGTAATAGAAGCCATAGCTTGTATGTACAGCGTAATGCACGACGTGGTACCGCCTACAATTAACCATTTTACCGACGATCCTGAACTGGATCCTAAGCTCAATTTCACCTTTACAAAGGCGCAAAGCCGTACGGTAGATGCCGCACTTAGTAACACTTTTGGCTTTGGCGGACACAACGCTTGTGTAATTGTAAAAAAATACAAAGCTTGATTGTAGCTGCATATTTTGTCAAAAACTGCTGCCTGTCAGAGATAAGCAGCGGGCTGGCCAAACGCCAAAAAATCAAACTAAGGCAGTAGTTTTACAACGTGAGTTTTCTCGATTCGCTTTTTGGCAGAAAGAAGCAGCAGCAACAGTACAAGGAGCAGCTAAAGAATGTATTGGGTTTTGTACCCGGTAAGATGGAGTTGTACACGGCTGCCCTTAGCCACCGAAGTGTGCGGGATACCCCTGAGGAAAACAATGAGCGCCTGGAATACCTGGGTGACGCTATTTTAAGTGCCGTAGTAGCCGACTACCTTTTTAAAAAATATCCACGCAAGGGCGAAGGATTTTTAACCGAAATGCGCAGCAAAATGGTGAACCGCCAAACGCTGAACGATATAGCGGTGAAAATGGGCATGAAAAAAATTGCCCGATTCAATAAAATAGATGCTACGCTGAAGAACAGCCAGATTTTTGGAAACACCCTGGAAGCCGTGGTAGGCGCCATTTACCTGGAGCGCGGATTCCGCAAAACATACAGTTGGGTGGTGAAGCGCCTAATTATCCCCCACCTTTTTCTCGACGACCTGGAAGCACAGGATATTAACATTAAAAACAAGCTGATAGGCTGGGCCAATAAACAAAGCCGTACGGTGGAGTTTGAAACGCTGGAAGAAAAGCAGGAGCGGGGTCGCCGACTCTTTGTAGTTGGCATTAAGATAGATGGTGAAATGGTAGCCGCCGGCCGGGGGTTCAATAAAAAAGACGCCAGTCAGATGGCGGCTATACAGGCAGCAGAAAAACTGGGTTTGTAAGCCCGCACAATCCTGCAATCAATCATATTTCTCATCTCAAGAATGAAGATGACCTTAGGCAATATTACGCTTTGCCTATTTCCTTTCCGGTAACGGCATCGCGCATTGTGTAAGTGGCCTTGTGCAGTTGCACCAGGGGGCCATACGCTTTAGTGAGGGCATTGTTCAGGGCCGTCAGTACCTTTTCCAGGTCGGTGCTTACAGGCACCTCTCCCCGGTACACGTTATCTATCATGCCGCTTGCCCGCTGCACGTAATGAGCCCATTCGTATACGCCGTCTTTACGCTTTTTGGCAATCAGTTTGTATTGGCCAATGCCTTCCACGGGCCGTGTAATCCACATGCCAGCTACTTCTTCGCCGGCAGATACGTTCATTACTGCTATGCTGTCGCTCATGTTATTTGCTTTTTTGTAGGCAACCCTGTATATCACCCCATTCATGTCGTCGCTTATCAGCAGCGCACCATCGGGCATTTGCAGCACATCTACCGGGCGGCCCAGCACTTTCTTATTGTTTTGCAGCCATCCGGTGGCAAAATCATTGTAAGCCACTACGGTATCGCCCTGCAAGAAGGCCGCTTTTACCTGGTATCCATAAGGTACGCTTCGGTTCCAACTGCCGTGTTCGGCTATAAAAATAGCATGCTTGTAGTTATCCGGAAACATGTTTCCGGTGTAAAAGCGCATACCCAGTGGCGCGGCGTGCGGCCCTACTTTCAGTGCTGGTTTCACATAATCAGCAGGCTTTTTACCCTTGCCATACGTGGGGTCGGCAATATCGCCCTGGTGGATATAAGGAAAACCAAAATGTAGGCCTTTGGCAGGTGCATGGTTAAGCTCGCAATAGGGAATATTATCGCCGAGGTCGTCGCGGCCGTTATCGGTAAACCACAAGTGACCGGTTTGGGGATGCCAATCGAACCCAACGGAATTACGTACGCCCCTGGCATATACTTCCAATCCGCTGCCATCGGTGTTGATGCGGGCAATGGTGGCAAAAATGCTATCCTTTTCGTTGCACACATTGCAGGGCGCACCAACATTAAAATAAAGCTTTCCATCGGGGCCTGCGGCCAAAAACTTCCAGCCATGATGCGTTTTGGTCGGCAGCTTGTCGTATACCACTTTGAAAGCAGGCGGATTTGCCAGCTTGTCCTCAATATTGTCAAATCGCAGGATGCGGTTGATTTCCGCTACAAAGAGGCTGCCCTTACTAAAGGCCACTCCATTGGGGGTGTTCAAGCCGGTGGCTATGATGTACACAGTATCGGCTTTGCCATCGTGGTTATCATCTGCCACGGCATACACATTGTCTTCATTACGGTTGCTCACAAATACAATGCCATTGCTGCCCAAGGCAAGGCTGCGGGCATTGGGCACTTCGGCATACACCGCAATAGTAAAATCCGTGGGCAGCACAATTTTGTCGAGGTTGTATTTGCGAAACAGCATTGCGTTGTCGGGTTTTGACCCACCCTGCTTGTTAGCCGATGGTTTTTTTGCCTGCTGGCAGGAAGCTATGGCAGCCACGCAAGCAATTGCCAAAAGGGCGCAGCCGGGCAAGTTTCTGAATTTTTCAGTAAGCGTCATTTTTGTTAATTTTTTATTTCCTGGCAAAGTTCCACCAACACCCCATGTGTGCCTTTGGGGTGTAAAAAACATACCAGCTTGTTGTCGGCGCCTTTCTTGGGTTGTTCATTCAGCAGCACAAAGCCTGCCTGGCGAAGGCGATCCATTTCCGCAAGAATGTTATCCACCTCAAAGGCTACATGGTGCAGGCCCTCGCCCTTTTTTTCTACATATTTGGCTATCACGCCATCGGGCGTTGTACTTTCCAATAGCTCAATTTTGTTGGGCCCTGTTTGAAAAAATGCCGTGTTTACATGTTCGCTTCCCACGCTCTCGGTTTTGTAGCACGCGGCGCCCAATAGCTTTTCGTAGGTGGGAATGGCATCTTGCAACGACTTGACCGCAATGCCAATATGCTCTATCTTATTCATACAAAGGGGTTTAATAATGTACAACTGGCAACAAAAACTTCTGTGCCGCCGCCAGTCAAAAAATGAATGGGCTAAACTACAGGAGGCTGGCTGCATGCAAAATGACATTTGACAGTACCGTTACGAAATATGGAAAAAGGGGGGAGTGTAACGATGGCATCCCTTTGCGGGCCAAACAATGCGGCTAATTTTGCGTTGTTTAAGGATAGGAGTCGAAAGACTACGCAAAATAAAAGTTTTTAAGTATGAGCCTTCAGTTTCCAATTTATCTTGACAATAATGCCACCACCCCTTGCGACCCCCGGGTAGTGGAAGCAATGGTTCCTTATTTTACGCATCATTTTGGCAACGCTGCCAGCCGCAATCACCCCTTTGGTTGGGAAGCCGAAGAGGCTGTGGACTATGCACGTGAGCAAGTGGCAAATCTTATTGGCGCCGATCCTAAAGAAATCATCTTTACCAGCGGCGCTACCGAAGGCGACAACCTGGGCATTAAAGGGGTTTTTGAAATGTATGCCAGCAAGGGCAACCACATCATCACTATGAATATTGAGCACAAAGCCGTGCTTGATACCTGCAAGCACCTGGAAAAGCTGGGTGCCGAAGTAACATATCTTGATGTAAAGCCCAGCGGCCGTATCGATTTGGCCGAACTAGAAGCCGCCATCAGGCCTACTACCATCCTGATTGCGATTATGTATGCCAACAACGAAATTGGCGTTATTCAGCCGGTAAAAGAAATAGGCGCAATTGCCAAAAAGCATGGCGTGCTGTTTTTTAGCGATGCCGTTCAGGCGGTAGGAAAAATTCCGGTGGATGTAAAAGCAGATGGCATTGACATCATGGCGTTTACCGGTCACAAAATGTATGGGCCCAAAGGTGTGGGCGCCTTGTATGTACGCCGCAAAAATCCCCGTGTAAAGGTTACCGCCCAAATGGATGGCGGTGGCCACGAGCGTGGTATGCGCAGCGGCACGCTCAATGTGCCCGGCATTGTGGGCTTTGGTAAGGCTTGCGAATTGTGCCGCCTCGAAATGGAAAAGGACGCCGCCCATACCAGTCGCCTGCGCAATAAGCTCGAAAATGCCCTGCTCAACCTTGAAGAGGCATATGTAAATGGCGATCCCAATCATCGCCTGCCACATGTAAGCAATATTAGTTTCAAGTACGTGGAAGGCGAAGGCCTCATGATGGGCTTCAACAAGAATATTGCTGTTAGCTCTGGTTCGGCCTGCACCAGCGCCAGCCTCGAACCCAGCTATGTGCTTAAGGCCCTTGGCTTGGGCGACGACCTGGCACACAGCAGCTTGCGCTTTGGTCTCAGCCGTTTTACCACCGAAGAGCAAATAGACTATACCATTAAAGCTGTAAGCGAAACCGTGCTGAAACTGCGCGAAATGAGCCCCCTGTGGGAAATGTACAAAGAAGGCATTGACCTAAATGCCATTGAGTGGGCGCATCATTAATCTGTCAGTTGACATGCTAACATGATCGGCACCTTGTCAACCAGTCAACTTATCAACTATAAATCAATAATATATGGCATACTCTGAAAAAGTAATCGACCACTACCAGAATCCCAAAAACGTGGGTACGCTCGATAAAAGCAGGAAAAATGTGGGCACAGGCCTGGTAGGCGCTCCGGAATGTGGCGATGTAATGCGCCTTCAAATTGAGGTGGACGAAGCCTCCGGTGTTATTACCGATGCCAAGTTTAAAACCTTTGGCTGTGGCAGCGCTATTGCCAGCAGCAGCCTTGCCACCGAATGGCTCAAAGGCAAATCGATTGATCAGGCACTTACAATCGACAATATGGAGATTGTAGAGGAACTGAACCTTCCCCCGGTTAAGATTCACTGCTCTGTGCTGGCAGAAGATGCTATTAAGGCTGCTATTAACGATTACCGTGTGAAAAACGGTATGGAAGCGCTCCAATTTGAAGAAAGTGCCGTGCACTAGGTTGGCGCCCTTTAAATAGTTGTGGTGTAAAGGCCCCGGGTGCTCAGCACGGGGCTTTTGCGTAAGCTGGAACAGGTGATGTTTGCCCTATTTCGAAACAGGGCCTGACAGTTTGCCGGTAATTTTGCCCGCGGAACATAGTTTGATATTACAAAAAGAAAATAACAAAGGAGAGAATATGGTGGCCGAAATGGAAAATGCCATAACTATAAGCGACAAGGCGGAGAAGAAAGTAAAGGCTTTGATGAGCGATGCTGGTATAGCCAACGACCCAAACTATTTTTTGCGCGTAAGCGTAGTGGGAGGAGGCTGCAGCGGCCTCACCTACAAAATGGATTTTGATAACGAACAAAAGCCCATGGACCAGGTGTTTGTAGACAAAGGACTGAAACTGGTGTGCGACCTGAAGAGTTTTTTGTACCTGGTGAATACCGAACTTGATTTTAGTGATGGTCTCAACGGAAAAGGATTTTACTTCAATAATCCCAACGCCAGCCGCAGTTGCGGATGCGGCGAAAGTTTTGCCGTGTAGCAATCAGATATTAATGCAACTTTTATACATGACTGGCCAACTGAACAATCAGTTGGCTTTTTTCTGCAATCATGCACGAGCCATTATGCCTCCTGCATTTGCAATAAACTATGAATACAAGAGGGCCTCAAGAGCGGCCAGCCTGCTTCTAGTCGAGTGCCTTATGCTTTTGCGTGTCCGGAATAAAACCCGTGATCATTTTCATGCGCTCCAGCACGTTGTACACAATTGGGCAAATGCTGCTGTGCATCAGCAGTGCGTACAAGTGATTGGCCACCTGGTCGGTACCCAACTCCGGAAATGACCGGCACGATGCAGGTCTGTCCTCGTAAACGGAGCATTGGTTTTCGGCAAGAAAGGGGCAGGGAATGGCGTTTAACAGACTTTGCCGTGTGCCGGCTTCCACATATTGATTTATAAAGGCTTCCGGGGTTTGGCCCAAGCGTGCGGCCAGGCGCTCAATGTCTTTGTCGGTTAGCTGAACCATCAGGTTGCGGCAGCAATTGCCACAGCTGGTGCAATCTATTTGCGGCGCAATTTCGGCATACAATGTACTGGCAAAATGATTGATGGCATTGGCATGAAAGACGCCCAGGTAGTTGCGGAATTGTTGGTTTTCGCTTGCATGCTTTTGAGCCAGTAGCCCAACTATTTTATATGAAGTAACCATGCTTTTGTGCCTATTGAATGTTTGACATAGCAACCCTTTGCTGTATGTATTTGTTTACTTCCAGTTCGTGAACCATAAAGTGGGCCAGGTTCCCGGTATTTATGCCATTTTCGAAGGGTAAGGGATAGTTGGCCTGTGTCACATATTGTTCATCCGCATACGCAGGCAGCAGGTTGCCGCTACAGGTAAAGGTCCATTGCAAGCCCGATTGTACCAGGTATTCCAAGGCCGCTTTATGTTCAAGCCCCACAGGTTTGTAAATAGGCGGGTAGTCGGGCATGTCGAGCAGCAACCTTGGGTCCGATTCAGAAACGGAGAGCACCCCTTTGCCTCCTACAGCAATTATTCTACTGATAGCTTGTTTCTCCATTTGTTCGGTTATTACCTTAATACCGAGGCTGCGCGACTTGTCGGTTCCATCAAAACTGCCGCCCAATGCACTAAGTACCGCATAGCTACCATTTAGTGCTTTGGCAACATCGCCTGCGTTAAATACATACCCCTTCACAGCCCTAATTTGTTGATTGCGCAGGTCTTCGTCAATCAAATCATCTATGTTGCGCCCAAAGGCAACCACATTCCAGCCCATAGCTAGGCCATGCCTTACCAACTGCCTGCCAACGGCGCCGGTAGCTCCAAAAATGGTAACCTGATTTATTTGCATATATCTTTTCAATTGCCTGCTTACCAGTTCGTGCACCTAACCTTCACCAGGAATTTGCGGCAAGCATAAAAAAAATTTTGTTTCAATTCTATGATGAATGTCATTCCACTCCCCACAAATGATAATTATGTTTGAGTGAACAAAACAAAAAGGAGTAACTGAAACTGCCACCAAAGGGTTTGAAAGCCGTTTATTGGAAAACACCTGCATCGAGTGGCGGTAAATAGACACGAGGCGCTGAATAAGCAGTACGCAATCGAAAGGTACCTGGCGTAATGTGGTAGGTCGATTAAGGCTTATGATGCATTATGCTAAGGAAACAGCACCCACCACCAGGGTTTCCCGAAGCAGGTTCAATCACATGGATTGCTTGTAAAATCCAGATGAATCTGTGGTAATTGTCCGGAAATGAGGGACGGCTGAGTGGGACGCCGGGCGAAGGTGAATGGAGCCAAAAGACCGTGAGAATCCGAATCTAAATGGCTTCTAATATTGCTGAAGGCGCAAAACGCAGATTCGAACGAAGCAGTTGCACCTATTGTAAAAAATGAAGCCGGATACTTGGTAAGTGGCCGGCTTTATTATTGTGCTTATAAACAGGAAGTGCGTTAGTTTTCTGCTTGTTCCAATATCTCGCTCATGTCAATGGCCATATGGCTTTCATCGTACACGCATGTTCCATTGCGTATCAGCAGCACCTGCGGGCTTTCGTGGTATACATCAAACAAATCGGCTATCTTGTTCGACAGGTCCCGATGGGTGATCAGGTCAAGATGATAGAACTCGAGGTTGGGCGGAAAGCCAGCGCGTTCCAGCCTTGTTTGTGCCATACTGCTCAGGCTGCAGCGGCGGCTGTGTTTGAAAATAACCTGAGGCTTTGAAAACGATTTTTCCCGAATGTTTTCAAGTTCCTGAATGTCAGTCAGTTCTTTCCAAGCCATGCAAGCAAAAAGTGGAGTTTGTTAGCGACCGCGATAGTTGTACTGAGGGTTGCCGGGACAACCAATGCCACGGCGAGAAGAAGAGCAGGATATAACCATTGCGGTTAAAGCCAGCAAAAGAGAAAACGACAGTAAGCGCTTCATATACAATCCTATTGAATTTTCAAAGGTATAGCGAAACCTTGAAAACATACCGTTAAAGACATTCGCCAACAGGCTTATTACCTTACTTTGCCGGCGCATCTTCCCTTCATGAACGTACATTTTATTTCAATAGGCGGCAGTGTAATGCACCAGCTGGCCATTGCTCTACATCGCAAGGGCTACCATATTACCGGCAGCGACGACGAATTATTTGAGCCTTCGCGTACCAATTTGCTCAACGAAGGATTGTTGCCACAGGCACTTGGTTGGGATGAAGCCCATGTGCATGCTGACCTCGATGCCGTGATTTTAGGCATGCACGCCCGGGCCGATAACCCCGAACTCATCAGGGCACAGCAGTTAGGATTGCCCGTGTATTCGTTTCCCGAATATATATACTGGCAGAGCCTGCAAAAAATAAGGG
>Ga0114939_10001132_pt1 | contig 21477 bp, 13 predicted proteins | sample AshMeaCrysSpring_FD_87196 | JGI IMG/M metagenome (GOLD analysis project Ga0114939, IMG submission 87196) | Groundwater microbial communities from Big Spring, Nevada to study Microbial Dark Matter (Phase II) - Ash Meadows Crystal Spring | ecosystem: Environmental > Aquatic > Deep subsurface >...
CTCGGAGTGATGAGTTCTGAGTGCTGAGTGATTTTCCCATTCATAACTCAAAACTCATAGCTCATAACTTATCTCAAGCAAAATCTGGCGGTATCTGGTTGCGGGGGGGGTTTGGAGCCAGCTGTTGTTGAATCAAATTTTGCAAATCTTGGCGAAGAACTTCGACCCCGTTAGTCAAATTCCCGGATATTTCAAAAAAAACGATACTATCTACCGTTTCCAAAGCCACGAGCTGGAATAAGATGTGAGTGACAGGAATCGGGACAGCAATGACCTGGGGGTCTAACCCCACAGACGCGCTGACCTGTACATCCTGTAAGGTAGGGTAAGCGTATATTACCCGCTTTTCTACCTCTGGATTGGTACGATTTGTCAACGTTGTAACAACCCAGCCCTGCTCCAAGTTTTGGAGAATATAGTACTGGAGATGGCGTAATTGTTGGGCGATCGCACTCAGAATAGGAGCGAGCGCCGCCACTACCCTTGGCGTTACACCATCTTGGGGTGCGTTATCTATCAGCAATTGAATTTGTGTTTCTACATCCATAATGAGCGGAAAACTGCTCCTAGCTTGTGGTGAGCATCAGGTGAAGTGTGAATAATCATGGCAGCACAATTGAGAATACCAATTGAGTTACCTTCACACCCTCACGCTAGCATCCATCAACAAGCTGGTTGTACTTGACTATGTTAGGGTCTTTTTTTAAACACCAAGCTATGAATTCAGCAGTAACCACACCAAGCGGGGGAAACTCTACCAGCGTGGAGGGGATTTATCAACTCTTATTTCAGGAATTGAAGGCTTCTACAAAAGCTTCACAGCAGAATTGTCATCAAGTAGCCCTGCGGACGGCTACGGAAGTCAGCCGCATCTGTAATGAGAGCAAACGCATCCAAGCCTCTGGCGCTGTAGACAACTGGGCAAGCACTCTAGCTAGACATAGAATCAATCAATGTATTAAATACTATAGATTAGGTTCTGGTAGGGGGAGGGTGGAATTACACAGTACCTTGAGCGCCATTATCTATCGCTATATTAATCCGGCGCAGGGGCAAATGAGCTATCAAGCGCGACTTACCATGATAGAAGACTTCCTGCAAAGTTTTTATTTGGAAGCATTAAATGCTTTCCGCCGGGAAAACCAACTCCCCGCTAACTACTGTCCCAGAACTCTGCTGGAACTAGCCGAGTATATGGCATTTACTGAGCGCTATGCCAAGCGCCGGATTCCCCTACCAGGAAGGCAACAACAGCTAATTATCCTGCGAGCGCAAACCTTTTCCCAACAACAGCCGCCAGAAACTTGTATAGACATTGAGCAGGCAGCAGAAGGGAGCGGTAGCGACTCAGACAGCACTTGGGAAGATGCAGCAGTCCAGCAAGTACGGGAGTTGATGGTCACACAAGCAGACCCCGAACCCCAAGAAGAGACGCTACGCACGGTGGTGATTAGCGAATTAATGGCTTATCTAGAACAAAGGCAACAAAACGATTGTGCCGATTACTTCACCCTGCGGTTGAAAGATTTATCCGCCCAAGAGATAGAAGAGATTTTGAACTTAACACCCCGCCAGCGGGATTACTTGCAGCAGCGCTTTAAATACCATTTAGTTAGGTTTGCGCTGTTGCACAGGTGGGAACTAGTTCACGAGTGGCTGGAAGCAGATTTGCGGACTAATTTAGGACTGACACCCAAACAATGGCAAAAATTAACAAAGCAATTGGATGTTAAAGACCTTTCTATACTGGAATTAAAACAACAGGGACAATCCGACGACAGCATCGCCAAAAGCTTAAGCTTGACGATGGCTCAACTGCAAAAACGTTGGTTTCAACTTTTGGAACAAGCTTGGGAAATTCGTAATACCTTCGTATCCGGATCAAGTGTATCTACTCATGAATAGTGACTCAGAAGCAATTTCACGCCAATTATTCGCTTGGCTGTTGCAAGATACCGCAACCGTTGACTCACAGCCCTTTGGGGATGACGAGTCAACTGGTGGGGATGACCCCTTTACCGCCACCGTTAGCAGCAGTGGCGGTGAGTCATCAGGGTGGAGACCCCAAACCTTAGAACTCGGAGAAATTCCTGCCGTGGAAAATCGTTTCCAAGCCGTCCTCGAACGTCGGTTAAAAGTTGAAATTGAAAGCCATCCACCCTTGTTTCCTTGGGAAACAGAGGTATTTGACTATCCAGATTATGTTGATAACCCCTTGTCTGAATTAGTTCCGTTATCATTATGGGCGGCGCAGCAAGATAATCTGCTCCTGCCGATGTCTCTGCCGGAACATATGTTTCAGCAATTGCTCCTCAAGTGTCAGGAAATAGTGCAAACTTCCCTACAGCTTGGACAACAACTAATTCAAGCTGTGGAGAGCTTTTTCCCTGACGAGTCCTACATGATACTTAATGAAGTAGCTGGACGGGTACTTATGTCTTCTTCCCCCCATCGCGATGGCAGGGAAATACTAGAGACAATGCCCAATCTTGAGAGCAGTTACGAAGATTTAATCCCACAGCAGAAGATGGTATTGTCTTTTCTGACAGCAAAGCAAGTGCTAGAAAGTCTGCTCCTGCAAATTTCCACCACAAATCCCGTGGGAGAAAGGCAGTGGACCACTAGCGCTGGGTTGTTAAGACTGCAAGTGCAATACCAATTTCCAGCTGCTGTGCCGAAACTGCGAGTAGAGTGTGAGTTACCCGCACCAGGGATAGTGACTCTGAAGGGAGATAGTGCCCAAGCAATGGCAGAGTCTTCCCATCCTGATACCCTGAGTCTAGAGTTAAGCTGTTTACAACTCAACCAACGCTATACACTAGAAGTTCAATTCCCAGAATTAGACCCACAGCCTTTAATGTTTACAATTTTGTTGATTCAATAAAAATACGGGTTAGGGGTGCAAAACCTTACGCCCCTAATCAGCACTATTTACAATAGACCCAGGATGCATAGCTTACGTCGTCTACCAGGATGGAATTACTGGCGTCGGGAAATGGCAGCAGTACCCGCACAAGAAGTGGAAGACTCTATTTTGTTGCGGGTACTTGTTCTAGCGCTAGTTGTATTGGGGATTGTGTCCACGGATGTTGCCGCTGAAACCGAATTTAGCTTTTGGGCTGTACCTCTTTCTATATTGGGGAGTAGTTGGAGTTGGTATCGCCGTCGTCCAAGTAATATCACGGTTAAATTTTGTATTGCTATTGGCATGTTGCTGGCACTGGGAGCTTTCTTTGCTCGGTTGCTGGGAGAGTTGAATGATACACGTCTAGCTTTGGCAGAATTACTGATTCAACTACAAATACTCCACAGCTTTGATATGCCCCGGCGCAAGGATTTGGGTTACTCGATAGTGATTGGGCTGATTTTGCTGGGTGTAGCAGCAACCCTCAGCCAAACTTTAGCCTTTGGGACCGTACTACTGTTGTTTCTGGCGATCGCACTGCCGGTTTTAGTTCTTGATTATCGCTCCCGTTTGGGGTTGGGACAGTTAAAAATTCCCACTTCTAAATTAAAAAATCGCCATTACTCAATTTTTAACTGGAAATTTTTAATTTTAAATTTTTTAACAATTTTGGGTCTGGGACTGTTAATTTTTGCATTGTTACCCAGGCTCCCTGGATATCAACTGCGGACGTTTCCGGTGAGTTCACCAATTGAGTTTAAAGGCAGTTTTACAGGACGTAGTATCATCAACCCTGGTTATATCCGCCGAGGTAATAACAATCAAGGAGAAGGTGAAGCTAATGGTGGTGGTGGACAGGGAGATAATGGGGAACCCGGTAAACTAAATGATACGTTTTATTACGGTTTTAGCAGCCAGATCAACCAAAATCTTCGCGGGGAGATGAAACCCAAGGTCGTAATGCGAGTGCGATCGCAAGCTGAGGGATTTTGGCGAGTTTTAGCATTTGACCGCTACACAGGTAAGGGATGGGAAATTTCCCGCAACGACCAGGTATCGCTAATTAAGCGTCTTGCATGGTCTTACCAATTTTTTGTTTCCGCTGCACCAACCATTGCTCGTACCGAGGAGGTAGTGCAAACCTACACTGTAGTCTCAGACTTACCCAACCTGATTCCAGCTTTGTATTTTCCCAAGCAAGTGTTCTTCCCCACCCCAGAAATAGCTGTCGATCCAGAAGGGGGATTACGCTCACCTGTGGGGTTAAGTGAAGGTTTGACCTATACAATCATTTCCGAGGTTCCTGAACGCGATCGCACCGAATTGCGGCAAGCATCCACCGAATACCCCAAAAGTATTACTAATTATTATCTCCAAGTACCACCAGCAATTGCCGAGAAAGTCCGCAAACAAACCCAAGAAATTCTTGATAACTACAACCAACAACGGGTAGCTAAGTCCCGAAAGACCTTAGATTCCCCCTATGAAAAAGCTCTCTACTTGGCACAGTACTTAAAGCAGCGCTACAGTATTCCCGAAAATCCTCTCATGTTGCCTTATTTAGGGTCAAACGAAGACCTAGTAGAAGCTTTCCTGTTTAAACACAAAGGTGGTTATCCTGACCATTTTTCTACCGTGCTAACGGTGATGCTGCGTTCCATTGGTATCCCAGCTAGATTAGTGGTGGGTTTTGCACCTGGGGAGTTTAATCCGTTCACAGGGATGTACGTGGTGCGAAATACCGATGCTTATGCTATGACTGAGGTATTCTTCCCCAAATATGGTTGGTTTGCTTTTGACCCGATTCCCAATCATCCCCTAATTCCCCCTTCGATTGAGGATACGGAGACTTTTAGCGTTCTACGACAATTTTGGCGATGGGTAGCTGGCTGGCTACCTTCACCAGTCACAGGTTTCTTGAATACAATATTTGGGGCACTGTTCACCTGGTTAACTAGAGCGATCGCTTGGTTTTTCCGGTTATTTTCCCAGGGTTGGTTGGGAGTTTTAACAGGTTTAATCCTAGCTACCGCTATGGGTTTGGTTGGTTGGTTAGGATGGAAGGGTTGGCGTGAATGGATTTACCGTCGGTGGTTGAAAAAATTACCACCAATGGAAAGCCTTTATCAACAAATGCTGGCTTGGACTGCCACCAAAGGTTGTCGCAAGCATCCCGCTCAAACACCTCTAGAATATGCCAGAGTAGCACAAGAATATTATCCCCCAGCCACCGCTTATCTAATTGAGGAAATTTGTCAAGCATATGTTAGCTGGCGTTATGGAGGTCATCCTCCTCAATTCCAACAGCTACAGCAGCGATGGCAAGCTTTAACAAAACGTAATAAAGATACTGGCAATTAGTCATCCTCAGTGGGAATTTGAATTTGCATAGCTAGACTCTGCTAGCATAAAATAGCATTTTCAAATTGCCTCAATCATGACGTTTTAAATCATCCAGGGCATCTACCGCCTAAGAAGTTGAAAATATTATTAGTTAATTACTGCGGTTATGCCCGAACAAGTACAACGATTTCCCTTGAGCAGCGTTATAGCGCCAGCTGTCTTCCTATCTTCTGTTATATTTACTACTTTAACTTTACCAGTAGCGTTGTTAAGAAATGAGCCGCTAACCATTGACCTACCTTTTTTAAAAGCGGAAATTCAACCTGTTTTTGAAGGTAATAATAACGAACAAGCTATTCGTTATATTGGTTCTGTTGTAGTTATTAGTACAGCCGTAGGACTATTCAAAGTAGATGCGAGTCGGCGGCTTTATCTAGCCCGTCAAGCGCAAGCAGAAAAGGACTTAAAAGAAGCAGAGGCGGAAAATATGCCGCAGCAGCCTCTGGAAGAAGTAAAATCAGAAACGGAAGTCCCGCCCAAGGGTCTAGAAGAAGAGTTATCAACTAGTGCTAACTTCGATTTTGAGGCATTAGTACAAGCTTTTGAAACTGTTCCTGGTAGTGGGTTATCCTTATCAACGGAAGCACCGGAATTGGAAAATTTGGAGTTATCCCCCGTTGCCGATCCCGTCGATTTAGCTGCAATAGAATTAGGGGATTTTTTCCCAGAATATCCGCTCTTGGATGGCGATGAACTAGCCAATAAAATCTTAGACCCTAGTCAGTACACACAGTGTCGAGTCAAAATACCTAATTTCCAGCAGCGCTTGTTAGCAGTTGCTGTCAATGGTGAATATTACACGTTTCTCAGAGCCGAAAAAACTCTAGATAAAGTCTTAGAAACCATCGCTAAGCTCGAAGCAAAAGTTAATCAAATTGTAATTACTAAGACAGAAAAAAATTACGCCATCTGGTTACTTGAGCCGGAAGCTTACCAAGAGTGATGGGATAATCCTCAAGAGTTCATAGTCCGATAGCAATCCGAGAGAGGGTGTCACCTGATACCCTCTCTTCGAGTTGGTGGGCAAGTCTGTATTAGCCATCGTTCATATTTCAAATTTCAACCACTAAAGCTAAAAATTCACACCTACAAAACAAAATTAGTGCTTTAGGTATAGGGAAGAAACAAAAAAATCAGGCTAAATTGGGATTAGTTAGTGGCAAAACAAGTATAATGTGTAACTCTTTTTTGCCTAACACACAGGGTAAATACTGATGCATCATCAAAGGTACAGCAAATGAATTCTAATGCATTGTCGAGGCAATATCTGGCAGAAGACAGATATGTTCGTGGCATTAAAGTCAATAATATAAGCCTCTATGAGGTGGAACTGCAAGCAGCGGATCTATGGGGAGCCATTTTGACTTCGACAAACTTGTCAGGTAAGAATCTTAGCGGCGCAAATTTAAGTAGAGCCGACTTGAGTCAAGCTGATTTGAGCGCCGCTGACTTAAGTCATGTTAACTTATTGTGGACAGATTTAAGATATGCAAACTTAACAGGAGCTATCCTGGAAGGGGCATATTACAATGAAGCAACATTGTTTCCAGAGGATTTTGACCCCAGCGCACTCGGAGCTTATGCTATCTGTCCTGGTGCTGATTTAGTAGAAGCCAATCTTCAAGCAGCTAATTTAGATGCTGTAGATTTAACCACAGCTAACTTAACAAGAGCCAATTTACACAAGACTACTCTGTTTGCTGCTGATTTGGGGCGAGCTAATCTTAGAGAAGCCAATCTCTCCCAAGCCAACTTATGGCAAGTTGATTTTACGGCAGCTACGCTGATAGCAGCCGATTTAAGTCGAGCCGATTTATGGCAAGCTAAGTTTACAGCAGCGGATTTAAGTCAAGCAGATTTAAGACAAGCTAGTTTATTTGGTGCGGATCTAAGTTCTGCCAACCTCCAGGACGCTAACTTACAACAAGCACTATATAACCACACTACTAAGTTTCCCAATGGTTTCCCTATAACTGATACTGGAGCATACTTGATTGCTCCTGGAGTATCGCTTCAAGGTTTGGATGTCAGTTGGGCTAACTTAAGCGGTGCGGATTTAAGAAAAGTTAACTTGTGTGGGGTTGACCTGAGTGCTGCCGAACTGAGAGAAGTTAATTTAGAAGGAGCAATTTACAACCCAGCGACTCAATTTCCCCCAGATTTTGACCCCACTAAAGCAGGAGCATATTTGATTGCTCCTGGAATGTCCCTCCAAGGAGTGGATTTAAGTGGGATGAAGCTCACCGGAATTGATTTCCGACAGGTAAAATTGATTGCAGTTAACTTGAGTCAAGCTGATATGTGGGGAGTCAATTTAGGTGGTGCTAAGTTAGAACAAGTAAATTTGAGCGAGGCAAATTTATCTGGTGCTAATCTCAGTGGTTGCACTTTAAATTATGTCAATCTAACGGCTGCTAATCTCCAGCAAGCTGATTTAACAGGAGTAATCCTGCAAAACACCGATTTAAGTCAAGCTGATATATGGGAAGCTAATTTAACCGGAATTAAAGGCATGGATGCTGTTGGAGGTTAGGGTATACTTTGTGCCCCTTAAATTCTTTCCACTCTCCTCGTCGGGTTAGAATGACAAAACCTGCTGTTAGCAGGTTTTCGTCTGATTATCAGTATATCACTTAGCGCAAAAAGTCGGAGGGAGAGATAGGTGCAGTGGTACGTTGTCTTTCTTCTGGGGGGACTTTTAATCTGTTGATATTAGGATCTTCCTCCTTAATTATGTAGCGATCGCCCCAACCAAAATTAAAGTCTTCTGGTTTTACTGCAGGAGGGTCTGTTTTCCCTGTTGGTAGGTCAACAGGCATTATTTTGCTAATATGAGCGTACTGTTCGCCATCAGTAGTATATTTGAGAAATTTATTGGCTAGTCTTTGAATTTGTCCGTCTACCTGCTTTTGCATTTTTATAGCTTGACCTGCTCTAGTAGTAGTGGCAATAAAGCTAATTTCTTTCACTGGTTCCAGGGATATTTTTAGTTTAGGTTCCTCTACTATTTGCCAAACTTCCCGAAAAGAACCATCAGATGCAACCTCCCAGAGATTTAATTTAGTCTCCCATTTACGGTTTTTTACCAGAGCCTCTTGATAGGAAAGCATGGAATAGGTAAGATTTGAATGCAAGCTCAACAATTGTTGTTCACGTGGTTGTAGATAGCGAATAGCTGCTATGGCAATTTTGGTATTATCAGGCATATTAGCAGTGCCTGTAAGATTGTAAACCCCCGGACGGTCGCTGGGTTCAACTTTAATGCTGATATTATCTTTTGTCCACGGGTTAGGGAATAGCCATTGCGGCGGAGAACAACCAGCAACCAAGTTAAGAATAACAGCTAAGCTTAACCATCTAATTATTGGACGTGCAGTCTGTTTTGGCTGGATTTTCATCATAAATACTGAAGTAAGAAGGAAAAAATTTGATTAAAATGCAAATATAGCTTGACTGAATTTAGTTTATTGCTGATTTTCAGCAATTAACAACTATAAATACTATAATTTCATACTCATGAACAACTCTCTGCTCGCTAGTTGTAGGTTTTCTGCATTGATTGTTACTTAGACATACATTTTATTCCTGAGTCTTCAGGGGATTTTTAGTAAAATCTAGATAACTAGATAAAAAGGATACATTTAATTAAGTATAAATCTAACACTCTGGTTAGTAAAAATAATACTTCATAAAATCTTCATATAGATTTTTAGTCGTCTTTATCCATTATTTTATAAATGAAAGCTAGAAATATTGAAGAGTTATACTAACTTGTATAGTATAGCCAACCACGTTTTTACTATTAGGGTTGCATAGTAATTATCAAACATGAAAGCTATTATCGTCAGGGGGCGATTGTAGCTACCAGCCAAGAAGTGTTTTCTGCCAGAGGTTGCTCTAGCAAGTGTTACGATTTAGGGTGCTGTTGTTCTGCAAAAATATCCGGATATGAGGTTGAGGATTACGTAATTATCAATGACCAGTTACTAGGTATTTATCCTTCATAATTAATAAAAAATTAAGCCTAATTATTGGAGGGGGTTGCTGCTGTTACGAATAACAGAGAAAGATTATCCTGCTGGAGATTATCAGACAGGACAGGTAATGCTGTCAAACTGATAACTTGATGTTTAAAAATAAACTTTGTATTATGTGTTGGAATTTACATGTAAACCTGGGGAAAGTCAGCGATTTACAAAAAATTGGTAACAAACATGTATCAAACAACTAAGTATTTTGATAGAAAAAGCGCCAGTTTAGGACTGGGGTGCAGCTTGTTTAGTCGCCTGCTATACCTTGGCTCCGTTTCCACTATGGTGCTGTTAATCTTGGGAGTTGAAGGTAAGTTCACAAGCGCAGCCCAAGCGCAAGAACTACCTAATAACGGTGAACCAGCTACACCTGCGGTTTCAGAAGCACCAACCGACGAGATAATTTCCGCGCTTAGGAAAAACCCGCAACAGTTAACAACCAACAGTTATACCCAAGCAGTTAGCAACTCCAAAACAACGGCCGAAACAGAAGATTTGCTCTCAAGCAGACAATTCGCCACCGAAGAAAAAGATATTCCATCTGTCAGGGTTTCTGCTGTTTCATTGCAACAGGAGAAACTAACAGAACTAGCTCCTAGTGAAACATTCAAGGAGGAATTTGCTTCGGAGCCACAAAAGGTGGAGCCAAGCAAAGATTTTCCTACTGCATTAGTAAAAGAACCAGCCGCCGCCGAGGAAAATTTTTTCTCCCAGGTAGAATTTGCTTCCGCTCAACAACAGGTTGAACCGAGCCAAGATTTTTCTACTGCATTAGTAAAAGAACCACCAGCAGCCGAGGAAAATTTTTTCTCCCAGGTAGAATTTGCTTCCGCTCAACAACAGGTTAAACCGAGCAAAGAGTTTTCTACTGTATCAGTACCGGAAAATCCCACAGCATCAAAAGGGGATTTTTTGGACCAGGTGCCCCCTGGTAAAAACACAATCGCTGATGAGCAACCGCAGACTTTACCTGTGAAATTCTTTGCTGAACAGGGTAAGGAAAATTTAGCCGCTGAAAATAGTACATCAGCTATACCACCAGCGCAAGCAGTCAGCAGCACGACAGAGGATTTAGCGCGATCGCGATCTGTCAACGACAGTAACCTGCTAGCGGGAACAGCAGAACAACAAGCACAAGCACCCAGTGATACACCAGCTTCTACAAGCAATCCAGTACCGAGAAGGGTTGTTGGTACTCCCCAAGTCCGCTTACAGGGGGTTTATCTGCGGCAAGGGGAAGATGACGCTGCACGGGCTAGGGTATCAGGAATTTACCCCTTCAGCCCCTACGTTTTGGTAGGTGCAACGGTAGATTTAACTAGCGGTGAGGGACTGTCTGACTCCCAAGACAGCGGATTGAGCATTAGCGAACTGTATGTAGCCGCTTCCCCACCCAGCTACCAGAATTTGCGCTTTGTCGTTGGTCAAATGGATTTGACTTCTTATTTTGACCGCAACAGCTTTGCTAAAGATGGCGCCACCCATTTCTTTAATCCCGTATTCCAAACCAACCCAGCATTAAGCGCGACTGCGATTTCTTCTCGTCCAGGAGCGCTGGTAACATGGGCAATTACAGAAAATATTGAAACCAAAGCCGCTGTGTTCTCTTCCTCGCGGAACCTGGGTGATTTTGCTTTCGATGCTGTCGCTGGGGAGCTTGCTTTCCGCTTTGGTAATGCGATTGTTCGCGGTACTTACGTTAATGCAAGAGATGCAGGTAAGCGCGATGGTTTTGGGGAAATTTTCCAGATTCGGCGCGATAATGGTGAATTCGGAATTAACAGTGGCGATCGCGAAGAATCCTATGGCATCAATGGTGAGGTATTTATTCCCAGCCTAAAACTCGGCTTGTTCGGTCGCTACGGACGTTACGAAAATCAAGATATTGGCAAGGGTGGAGATACCTACAGTTTTGGTTTAAACTTCTTGGATTTATTCCAGAAATATGACCGCTTAGGACTTGGTTACGGTCGTAAATTGTCTAATGATGACCTGCGAGAACGCTCAGAGTCAAAAGTACCCGATGTAATGGAACTGTTTTATGATTTTCGCATCTCTCCCAATCTCAGGCTAGGTTTTACCCTGCAAGGAAGGGATGAATTTTCGGAAACAGTTGCTGGAGTGCGAGTGAAAACTGAATTTGATCTCAGTTCTGCTATTCGGAGGACGTTGCGATGAGAACTAAAATTACCTCCCTTAACGGGAAGAAAACAGAGCTATCACGGGGTCAAAGAGGATTTATTTTTTTGATTCTTTTACTGACTTTTACCCCAGCACTCAACCTAGCTACAGGTCATATCCCCGCTGCACAAGCGCAATCAGCCTCAATGCCAGCAGCAGTGCGTCAAGGTTATAACCTGTTAAATAAAGGATGGGTAGATAAGGCTATCCAAGCTTTTCGCCAAGCTATTCAACGCCATCCGGATTCGGTGGACGCCAAACTTGGGTTAGCGATCGCTTATCAACGGGCTGGTAAAGATGCAGATGCTTGGAATGCTTATCAACAGGTTCTAGCACAAGCACCAAATAACCAAGCTGCCTTAAAAGCAGTCGGTGTTCTCGGTGGTTATCGTTCAGAATGGCAAGTTGGTGGGATTAATGCTCTGACTACTTTGTTAAAATTGACACCTAATGATAATGAGGTGCGCGCTCAACGTGCCTTATTACTAGGCTATCAAGGTCGGTTCAGTGAGTCAATATCTGAGTATGAAATAGTACTGCAAGCTAAACCATCACCGGAAGCAATTCTCGGTGCCGCCCAAATCTATACCTTTAGTGGCGATTACCAGCAAGGGCTGGAATTATTTAACCGCTACCGTGCCACTGGCAAGCAGATATCGAAGTATCAAACTGCCGCCTATGCTCAGGCTTTGAGAGGTACGGGCAATGTGAAAGGGGCAATTGGGGTACTAGAGACTCAACTGCGGCAGCTAAAGGCTGATGACCCAGTTACAGTGGATATTCGGGCAGCCCTGGCTGAAGCTTACCAGGCAAACGAGCAGCTATCGGAAGCAGTGGAAGTCCTCAAACCCTTGCGCGGGAAAAAAGATGCCACCTTACCCCTAGCACGGGCGCTTTCCCAAATTGGGCGGCGTAGCCAGCGCATGGATATCTATGGCGAAGCAATTACCCTCTACCAGCAAATACTGGCAAGTACTCCCTCACCAAGTGTGTCTTTAGTTACTGAAGTGGCTGATGTTTTAAGTGAATCTCCCCAAGACAGGGAAGAAGCGCGGAAATTGTATCAACAGCTACTGCAACAACAACCAAATAACCGGAGTCTATCGGTAAAGCTGCTAGCGTTAGAAAGTCAGATGGGTGTCCTCTCAGCAGGGGAGTTGCGCCAAAGCCTAAATACGCTCATGGAAGTAGCACCCACCCAACCAACAGAACAAAGAGCGATCGCCCAAGTTTTGTTAAGAATAGAACCACCAGACCCAGAACTCCTACCTGTTTATCAGAGTTTGTTGGCTTCCGGTGTGGACGAGCCGTTTTTGCATTACCGGGTAGCGCAGATATACGTACAGCAGGAAAAATTTACTGAAGCGAAGCAGGCGCTAGAAGCCTATAGCGCTACCCCAGTCGGAGCGAGAGATTTAGCCACCCTATTGCTGCTGGCAGACATCGAACGCCGTCAAGGTAATTTAGAAGCTGCCGCTAGCCAATATGAGGCAATAATTGCCCGCCAAGAGACATCTAGCGCTATAGTTAATGATGCCTTACGTGCCCTAGTGGGAATTCGCTTGACCCAAAACCGCGCGGAAGATGCGATCGCTGTCTACGATCAACTCCTAGAGCGCAACCCAGAAGATATGGTCAGCAAGTTAGGTAGAGCCAGCGTCGCCTACCAAGCAAAGCAGATGTCCCTCTCGGAAGCCGAAGCGGTACTCAACCAATGGTTAACAACCCAAGCGGCAAACAATACACCCCCAGAATTGTTTAGCCTAGTTGCGGTGCTGCCACCAGTCCCAGAACGGGAGCAACTGTACAATAGTTTACTGAGCATTCAACCAAACAACCTGCCAATTCAACTACGACTAGTACAAGTCATAGCCAAGCGTGACCCCGCTGCTGCTAAAAGCGAAGTAGCAAAGTTAATTGCTCGCGACCCAGAGAACATTGGTGCTTACTTCTTACAAGGAGAATTGGGGCAAAGTTTAGAAGACTTAGATTTAGCCGCCAAATCTTACCAGAGCATTTTGGCACGCCAGCCGAAAAATGTAGACGCCCTATCCGCATTGGCTGGGGTTCGGTTTCAGGCAAAACGGTTTGCAGAAGCTAATGCTCTTTATCGCCAAGTCCTCGCTATCCAGCCGGAAAATCGCACTGCTCTGGCTTCCCTAGCTGAATTGAGCGCCGCTCAAGACCATCCACTAGAAGCGATCGCGAACTTTAGGAAACTGCAACAAGCACAAAATCCTAGTGATGCAGTTTTACAGGAACGCATTGAGCGCTTGCAAGTAGATTGGTTACAACGGCGAAGTTTTCAGCCATATTGGGAACGATATTAATCGCGGATAAGGAACTGGGGACTGGGAAAGAAATTCTTCCCTATTCCCTGTTCCCTATTCCCCATTCACCTATTTAACTCCTAAGTCAAAACTCATAACTACATAAGGTAAAGACACCGGCATCCTTTTGTACTCGGAATTATGCAGAAACATTCTCTGGTATGGTTATTAATTCTCAGCTGTATTAGCAGCACATTGTCTTTTAATACCTCTGTTGTGGCACAAACTAGGAAGGAAAATGCTTCCCCACCGCGTCAGGAGGGAAGCCAAGACAAAGGACAAGATATTCCTAGCTTTGAACTCCAAGAACCAGAAGCGGGAGTCTTACCTAGCACTACCCTACCGGCAGGTACTAAACAATATGCTCTAGAATTCAACCGCTCTCCGGTGGTGGGAAACCGCTTCCGGTTGAATGGTATCTATGACGAAGCGCGGTTAGGCTTTACCCGTCCCCGGAACTGGAAGATAAAATCAGTCAAAATTCTCATGCGCTACCGTCAGTCTGGAGCGCTATATGCTACCCGCTCCAATATGACAGTGCGGGTTAACGATACAGGTGTGGGTAGTATTCCCCTGACCAAGCGGCAAGATGAAATTGGGACGGTGGTATTTGATGTTCCTTTACACCTGATTCAAGACTATAACGAAATTACTATTGCAGCGCTGCAAAATAACTCCCCTACCTGTACCCAAGACCCCTTTGACCCGTCCCTGTGGTCAGAGGTGATGCCGGATTCTAAGGTAGTTTTTACCTACGAACCCCAACCCGCTGCTCTGGATTTCAGCCGTTATCCCTTTCCAGTTTTTGACGACCTGAGTTTAGACGGAAATCGAGTTTCCTATTTGTTACCCAGTCAAATTAGCGACGCTTGGTTAACATCGACTACTCGCTTACAAGCATCTTTAGGGAGAATTGCTGATTTCCGACCCCTGGATACCCGTGTGGTTAAAGGGATTGATGATGTAAAAACAACGGAGGGGTTAGTGATTGTCGGTACACCAGAGCAACAACCGGCACTCAAGTCTTTGAAATTACCCTCAGCGGTCAAAGACAATAAAATCTTGGATGAAAAGCAGAAAGCGATCGCCGATGATGTCGGGGTGTTAATGTTGACCACCACACCGACAACTAAGGCGCCTGTATTGGTGGTGACGGGGAACACGGAAGCTGCAGTGACTAAAGCCGCTCAGTTTTTAGTCCAAGCAAGCGATCGCAAGATTGGTACTGGTCAAACAGTGTTGGTAAAAACCCTGAATGACGTTCCTTCCCCACCACCCCGCGAATGGCCTGGATATTTACCTCTCAAAGACGCTTTCCAACTCAAAGACCTCAAAGATTTCAATAATCAACCGATGAAAGATGTCACGGTTAGAGGTTCCGATGCACCATTGATAGAATATAACTTCCGGGCATTACCTGATGATGAATTGCAGCCTGGGAGTTCTATGGTACTGCGGTTTAGTTACGGACCCCAAGTCAATGCCAACACTTCCTTAGTAGAAGTACAACTGGATGGGATTGGGATTTACGGTAAACGCCTAACTTCTATGAATGGGGTGGTTCGCGATACCCTGGAGTTGGAGCTACCGCCGGATAAAATTAGACCTAATACCAAAATGCAAGTCCGGTTTCGTCTCGACCCCAGAGAAAGACGTTCTTGTTCGCGGGTGACTTCACAGCAATTATGGGCAACTTTACACAACGATACAGAGTTTAAAATCCGCCGCACCAATGCCGTACAACTGCCTGATTTACAATTATTAACAACTGCATATCCCTTTGCATCACCGCAAGATTTATCCACTACCGCTATAGTGTTACCGGACTCACCCAGCGCAGTGGATGTTAATACTTTGTTGGAATTGGGTAAGCGTTTAGGAAGGCTGAGTAAGGCAAAATCTGTCAAGCTAGATGTTTATACAATTGGTAAATTCCCGAAAGACCTCCTGAAAAAGCGCAACCTGGTGGGAATTGGTACGCAACAGAAATTTCCGTTCACAGAATTGTTTAAAGCGGAGGGTTTTCAATTAGGTAATTTGTCCTCCCGGCAATTGGATAAAAGTAACGTTAATACCTTGCCAGATAATGAAGGAGTCATCAAACAAATTATCTCACCTTTTGCGAGCGATCGCATCTTATTAGCGCTTACCAGTCAAACCGACAAAGGTTTAGAACAAGTGCAAGACTTTTTCAAACGTGATGGCTTATTCTTCCAAGCACGGGGAGATACCACAATAGTTAGTAGAAACGCTGATGTTCTGTCTCCCGACAGCCCGGATGCTTATAATGTAGAGTTTTTCGAGCGCGAACCGAAGAAGCGCATTGAACAAAGCGATCCGTTGGACTGGTTTTTCCAATTGTTCCGGGGTAACTGGTTCATCCTAGCTCCCGGTCTTGTCGTTGCCGCCCTAACATTATACGGTGTGGCACAACTATATTTACATCGCGTAGCCCAGAGAAGAAAGCAACATGAAGTGACACAAAAGTCCGAAGCCGACAAGATAAATCAAGACTAAATAATAGGTAATAGGTAATAGATATAGCGTTTCTTCCCATTAGCCATTCCCAAACTGTATGACTGATGTAACTTCACAACCAAAATCCCAGCGGCGCCGGTTAAAATTTCCAAAGATTATCACGAATCAGAAGTTAATTACTTGGATAGTAGATTCTTTACCCAATGCTTTTTATGAGGTATTGCACTGGCTTAATCGCTCCCAGCTAATTCTGCTAATTGTGTGCTTATTTCTGCTATTCACACCCTTAATGACTATCCGTCCAGCCATTTGGCAGCAAGGGATGGTTAGCGTATTGTTGATAGCAACTGGCACATATTTATTGCATTTAGAAGAAAGTAATTCCGACCGGAAAAACAGCGATTCTTTCCATTTATTGCTGATTATCCTCAGCTTCATTACCACAATGCGATATTTTTACTATCGCGTTAATTACACAATGAATTTGGAGGATTGGCTCAATGGTTTATTTTCTATTTTGCTATTTGCTGCCGAGCTTTACGCAATTTTAACTCTAGCGCTTGCCTATTTTCAAACCCTGAGAATTAAGGAACGCAAACACGTTGACTTATCACTGATTCCCCAAGAGCAATGGTATAAGGTTGATATTTATATCCCCACTTACAACGAAGATGTAGAAATTGTCCGCAAAACGACAGTCGGTGCTATGGCTATCGACTATCCAGCGGAGAAAAAACACGTCTACATCCTAGATGATGGTCGTCCGGAAAAATATAAACCAGATGACCCCCGCTACGAAGAATTTCGTCAAAGACGGGAACAATTGCAGCAAATGTGTGATGAACTTGGTTGTTCTATGCTCACAAGGGATAATAACAACCATGCCAAAGCGGGAAATATCAACACCGCTTTTCGTCGTACTGACGGCGATTTAGTATTAATTCTCGACTGCGACCACATTCCCAGTCGTCAAATTTTACAGCACACAGTCGGCTTCTTTTTTAACCCCAAAGTAGCCCTAGTGCAAACACCTCACTGGTTCTATAACCCTGACCCCTTTGAGAGGAACCTGCTTACCAGTGGCAAAATTCCTGTAGGTAACGAGCTATTTTATAAAGTCCTGCAAAAAGGCAATGACTTCTGGAATGCGGCTTTCTTCTGTGGTTCAGCGGCGGTAATTCGTAAAGAATATGTATTGCAAGTCGGAGGTATTGCTACAGAAACCGTCACCGAGGACTGTCACACCTCATTCCGCTTGCATTCCTTGGGTTATGAATCAATTTATTATGACAAAATCATGATTGCTGGTCTAGCGCCAGAAAAATTTTCTTCCTATGTCGGTCAACAAGTACGATGGGCTAGGGGAATGGCGCAGATTTTGCGGATTGAAAACCCATTATTTAACCGCAAACTGAATTTAACTCTGGCACAAAGGCTATGTTATTTCAGTGCTACTTCCCACTTTTTCTATGGTTTCCCCCGACTGATGTATGTTGTAGCCCCAACGATGTTCTTATTATTTGGGATTAACTCAGTCCGGGGTTTGGGGTTAGAAACTTTATTCTATGCCTTACCGCACATTGTATTGTCCATGCAGACTAACCATGTACCCTACAAGCACGTGCGTTTTTCCTTCTGGAATGAAATCTACGAATTTGCGATGTCATTCCAAGCCGGAATGGTGACTTTTTTGGCACTGGTTAACCCCAAGCTCGGCTCCTTTAACGTTACTGATAAGGGGTTGACCGTCACCAAGCGCAGTTTTGATTTGGACTCTGTACGCTACTTGGTGTTTTTGGCGGCTTTATCAGGAGCGTCATTATTTATGCTCCCGTTTTGGCTGCTCCTGCAACCGGAAGCTAGGGAAGCAGTCCTCATCAACGCCATGTGGAGCGTTTTTAATTTATTACTACTATTTGCTGCTTGTTTAGTGGCTTTTGAACAACCACAAATTCGCATCGCCCATCGCTTACCCCGCGAATTAACTGCTATCATCCATAGTGATAACAACAGTTGGACGGGTAAGACCATCAACATCAGTGAAACTGGGGCATTGATTCTCCTTGATACCTGGCCTAATATCCCAGAGGAAATTAAGGTAGAACTGGTAGGAGATTTTGGTGCTAGGGCACTGCTAAATGCTCAGGTAGTCAGAGCATTGGCTACAGATAAACTCCAGGCAAAAATCGCAGTTCATTTTATTAATCTTACCCAAATCCAAAAGGATGATTTAACTCTAGTTGTATATTCTGATGTTGAGGAATGGTATTCCCAAAAACGTGCTGAATCTGACCACTTCCTGCGCTCTTTTAACTTTATTGCGACTAGTCTTCAGCGTGCTTTCCGCGAACTAAGCCCAGAAGTAGGCGTCAAAGTCCGCAAACAAGTGCGAGCTGTCACAGAACTATATTGGGAAGGTTGGGATGCTAACCCCTATATCGCCAAATTAACGGAAATCGGTGTTAATGATATGCGGGTGGAGTTAATGGTTAGTCCCACTTTCAAAATGGAAATCATTCTGATTTCTAAACCGTTGATTAGTATTTCGGTCAGCCAGCAGATGGAAGATCCATCACCGCAAAGTTTGGTAGCACAAATAGAATCCATCGAACTTTTGACTAGCTATCCTCAACAAAATTCCGAATTGAAAAAAATCGCTTTAGAGCTAAGCTTTCCCGAAAACTTACACCGACAGCAAAAACGTAAAATTAAACAACTGCTGCGAACCCTGCAATAAGTAATCGGGAGTAGGAAATAGGGAATGGTTGTCCTTCTTTTCCCCCTTGTCCTCCTTCCCTTCCGTCGTCCCTTGTCCTCCTGATTGCCAACCCCCTATTCCCAAACAGAATTTTTTATGCTACAATAGCAAACTGATGCGGATGTGGCGGAATTGGCAGACGCGCTAGATTTAGGTTCTAGTACCGCAAGGTGTGAAGGTTCAAGTCCTTTCATCCGCACTAGCACTAGTGGCAAGGCCATTAATCAAGGCTGGACATGGGATAAGGTTGATCATCTTAGCCAGAGCAGAATTTTTATCTATACTCTGGCTAGCTATTTACCAGTCAATATATCCCTGCTAGAGCCTCATGAAATTTAGAATCTTGCTGGTGCTGTCTATTTGTATCGCCTTTGCACCAGTAGCAGCAATTTTACTCTTTTCCAAGAAAGACCCCAGCGAAGTACCTCGGATTAAGCCAGCACAAATAGCTAAAAAACTTGGTCTCTCAGCTACTAAGCAGCCAAAAGATATTAAAGAAGTTATTAAAACTAGGAAATGCGTAGGGTGTGACCTGCGAAACGCTAACTTCAGTGGTGCTGACTTACAAAATGCTGACTTTAGAAATAGTAATTTATCTGGAGCCAATCTCACAAAAACTAGACTAAACAACGCTAAGTTGAGTGGTACCAATTTCCGAGGCGCCAAGTTACACTACACTGATTTAGATGGTACTGACTTGAAAGATGCTGATTTGCAAGGCGCTGACTTCACTAACGCTCAAATGTTAAATATTAGCATCGAGCGTTCCGACCTGACTCAAGCTATTCTCGATAATGCAGAGTTGCGAGACTCCACCCTGAATCAAGCCAAGTTAAAGAACACAAGCCTGATTAACACTAGTTTGTATGGAGCAACCATACAAGAGGCTGACTTAACAGGTGCGAATTTCAACGGTGCTGACCTCCGCTATGCTAACTTGTTGAAGTCGATTGACAAGGGTACTAACTACAGTAATGCCAAATTTGACTATACCGTTATGCCAGATGGTAGCACTCGGATGTAGAGCATTGGGCATTGGGTATATGGTATAAGTAATTCTACCCTAGTCTCCCTTTCATTCTCCCTTCTCCTCTTATCCTCTCTTCCTCCACACTCAGACTATCAAGTGACATGGATTACACCGGAACTTTAGCCCCTGGTTTGATTACAAGAAAGCTTCTTTAGGATTTTATTCTTTTACAAATTCTTTTACAAATACCTCGCCCCAATGTAGACTACTGTCTGGCAACGGTTTAACAGCCTTGGGGTGAGGTATTTTAATTATGCTGATTAAAATCCTTGAATATTACGATTTTTGACCTAATTTCCCTAAGTCTGTCTTTGAGAGTCCCGTTAATTGTCTCAGTTTATCTAGACCTAGACTGATTAACAGTAGCCGAGAAAGATAGTTTGTTTATTATTTAACTACTAACTTCAGCGAAAAATAGCCAAATTTAAAGTATAAAAAAATACTTAAATTTATAATTTTCTTTCTCATAAATTGAAAAAATACTAACAATAACAAGTATTTGTATCGATATTAAGCATCGACAATCTAAGTAATATAGCAGATAGAATGTAGTAATTTATTATTCCCAGGATTTCCAGCTTTTTTTTAAGTAATCATACGCAAATAATTCCTGAGTTTAACTAGGACTTAGAAATTATTTGCGCGGACGGGTAATTTTTTTTATATTATCTTTATTTGTTTTAATTGGTCTTAATGTAGTTTTTACTTGTTTTATGAAAAAATGACAGTAATTTAAGTATAATCAGGTAAATAATATGCCATCACTAGGCGACTCAAAGTTGATTCTTTTTACATTTGTACCAGGGTGTTGGTGTTTCGCCTGACATCAAACTAAATACAATTAAAACAGGGTCGTTGGCAATAGTTGAACTTAATTGCAAGAATTGCTGGAATAAGGTGTGATATGAATTACAGCGAAGCCAGACGTTCGCGCATACAATGATGCCGCAAGAATATATAAATACTTAGGTATGACCGCTTGAATTTCATTGAGATAGAGGCAAATGAACGCAGTTCCTATAGGTAGCTTACGCTTTTCCCAAAAACTACACCCGTTATCCTTGTTGGCACAACTTACCAGCCGTCGTGCTTCCGGTGGATTGCAGGTGTGTCACGGTTCGGTTGAATGGTCTATCTTTTTAGAGGACGGTAAACTGACTTATGCTTCCAATTCCGTCGATCCCTTTGAGCGTTTAGACCGACACTTACGGCGCTTGAGCCAGCAAATTCCCACGCTAATCAGCGCCACAAGAGTGCAAGTGCGGCTGCTGTTTGAAACAGCTTTAGAAAGTCAGTCTCTACCATACCCAGATTATCAAGCAGTTTGCTGGTTAGTCAACCAGGATTATATCACACCCCAG
>Ga0114939_10001133_pt1 | contig 21465 bp, 11 predicted proteins | sample AshMeaCrysSpring_FD_87196 | JGI IMG/M metagenome (GOLD analysis project Ga0114939, IMG submission 87196) | Groundwater microbial communities from Big Spring, Nevada to study Microbial Dark Matter (Phase II) - Ash Meadows Crystal Spring | ecosystem: Environmental > Aquatic > Deep subsurface >...
AGCAGCCAATGCAGTCCGATGATCTGCAAGCCAGCCCTCTCCACCGTGGCGCGATATGCGGTGCGGCGTTCCAGCGACATCTCGCGCCAGGCCAAAGGATCGGAGGTCGACGATCCATCGAGCATGAAGGGGGCTACTTCCCAACCGGTGTAACCACAACGGGCTGCGAATTGCGCCGCGCGGTCGACGGTCCACGTTTCGGCGGGAAACGTTTCGCTGCAGATCGCCAATCGCAATTGGTCCACGGCTCGAATGCCTCCTTCGGTGGCAGGCTGACGCGTGTGGCAGCATGCCTGGCGTGGCAGCATACCGGGTGCGACTGCAACCCGGGTGCGACTGCATCCCGGGTGCGACTGCATCCCGGGTGCGACTGCATGCCGGATCGTCCGCGGCGGCGATCCGGTCGGGCGGACAGCTCGGGCCGAGGACGGCAAAGAGGGGGCGGAGGCAGGGACGCGCCTGCCTGATTTTCCTAGCCTGCTCAGATTTCACCGGGCGGCGGAAGAAGCGTAAAATTTTCTTGCCGAGCCGCCTCGGGCGAGGGCCCGTGTCGGCTCGTTCGCGCTTTTACCGAAATCTTCATGCTGCCTGAATTTGAGTCGAAACGGCGACGGCGGCCCCCCACTTGGAGGAATTGGGCCACGACCACCGGAAGTCTTTGCCAGAGCACGGCTTAGAAGCGGTTCGCAAACGGAGTTTGACAGCCTGACGCGGATCGGTAGGATTCCCGCTCGCTTCCCACATCTAGTGCCAGCAACGGCCGCGAAATACTACCTGTAGTATTCCCGAAGTCGTTGGGGATCACGGTGGAGGCTACGGAGTCAGGCTCGGTCATCGGGACCGACCGGCAGGAGGCCGCGCTAGGAGCCCCGCGTTGAACGGCCACGGTTTGTTTGCGTGGAGGGCTCTCGGCCGGTTAACATTTGTTCATACACGCATGGCGTGCCGCCGATGCTTCTGAGGGGTTGGTCTGTACAGGGCCGGCCTGGAGTCGGGTGTTCGGTTGCCGGCGTGATCAGCGGGAGGAAGTGACTCATATGGCGATTGCTCAAACAGCGACAGAAACTGGATTCGCGGCGGGTGTCGAGCGAGCGCGGGAGCGGTTTCGGCGGGCGGCGCCGGATCGCGCGGGCTTGCAGGTCGACAGTCAGTTCTGTCCGACGCACGTCGAGAGTCCGTTCGAGACCGTCGAATGGGAACTGCGAAGTGCCGCGATCAAGGATGAGTCTGGCAAGGCGCTGTTTGAGCAACGGGACTGTGAGATTCCGGCGGGTTGGAGCCAGTTGGCGACCAACGTCGTTGTGAGCAAGTACTTCTATGGCGACCCATCCAAGTCGCAGGAGCGGGAGCGCAGCGTCCGGCAATTGATCCATCGCGTCACGCGGACGATCGCCGATTGGGGTTTGGAAGACGGCTACTTTGACTCGCCGGAAGATGGTGAGCGGTTTTATCGTGAGCTGACCTGGCTGTGCCTCCATCAGTACGGTGCGTTCAACAGTCCGGTCTGGTTCAACGTGGGACTGTGGCATCAGTACGGCGTTTCGGGCGCCAAGTGCAACTGGCGGCACAATGCCGACACAGACCTGGCCGAACAGCCCGAGAATCCGTACGAGTATCCGCAGGCGTCGGCGTGCTTCATCCAGAGCGTCGACGACAACATGGAAGACATCATGCGGCTGGCCACCAGCGAGGCCATGCTGTTCAAGTTTGGTTCCGGTACCGGCACCGATCTCTCGACGCTCCGCAGTTGCCGCGAGCGGTTGAGCGGTGGGGGCACGCCCTCTGGCCCGCTCAGCTTCATGCGGGTTTATGACGCGATCGCCGGCGTGATCAAGAGCGGTGCCAAGACGCGGCGTGCGGCCAAGATGCAGTCGCTCAAGGTCCAGCATCCTGACATCCTTGAGTTCATCGAATGCAAGTGGCGTGAAGAGCAGAAGGCGCACGCTCTGATCCGTGAGGGCTACGAAGCCAATTTCAACGGCGAGGCGTATTCGTCGGTTTGCTTCCAGAATGCGAATCTCTCCGTCCGCGTGTCGGACGAGTTCATGGAAGCGGTCCGTGATGGCCGGCGCTGGCAAACGCGATGGGTGAGTGACAAGGGGCAGGGCTCAGCCCCCGCCTATGACGCCCGCGAGTTGCTCAATCGGATGGCCGAATGCGCATGGCACTGCGGCGATCCGGGTGTGCAGTACGACTCGACGATCAATCACTGGCACACCTGTCCGAACAGTGGCCCGATCAATGCCAGCAACCCGTGCAGCGAGTACATGTTCCTCGACAACACGGCGTGCAACCTGGCCAGCATCAACTTGATGAAGTTCCTCCGGGAGGATGGGTCGTTCGATGCCGAGCGATTCCAGGCGGCCGCGCGGATCTTCTTCATCGCCCAGGAAATCCTGGTGGACCATGCCAGTTATCCGACCGACCGGATCGCGACCAACAGTCACCTGTATCGCCCCCTGGGATTGGGTTATTCCAACCTGGGCAGCGTGCTGATGTCGTCGGGAATTTCTTATGACTCCCCGGCGGCACGTGGCTACTGCGGCGCCTTGACCGCGTTGCTCCATGGAGCGGCGAACCTGGCGAGCTCGGAGATGGCGGCGGTTGTCGGACCTTTCCGCGGCTACGCCGCCAATCGCGAACCGATGCTGAAGGTCATGCAGATGCATCGCGATGCGGTGGAAGCGATCGACGAGTCCGGTCCTCGGGAGTTGAAGGCCTCCGCTCGACGGCTTTGGGACGAAGTTCTGTCGCACGGACGCCAGCACGGCTTCCGCAATGCACAAGCGACCGTCTTGGCGCCCACCGGTACGATCAGCTTCATGATGGATTGCGACACGACGGGCATCGAACCCGACATCGCGCTGGTCAAGTACAAGCAACTGGCTGGTGGCGGGATGCTCAAGATCGTCAACCGGACCGTTCCGCTGGGTCTTCGTAAGCTCGGCTACGACTCGCACCAGATCGAATCGATCTCGAAGTATGTCGATGAGCACGACACGATCGAAGGCGCGCCGGATCTGAAGATGGAGCACCTCTCGGTATTCGACTGCGCCTTCAAGCCCGCTCAGGGAACGCGGAGCATTCCTTGGAAGGCGCACGTGACGATGATGGCCGCCGCGCAGCCGTTCCTCTCCGGAGCGATCAGCAAGACGGTCAACATGCCGCACGAGTCGACCCCCAAGGACATTGCCGACGCTTACTTCTGGGGCTGGGAACTGGGCCTGAAGGCGATCGCGATTTACCGCGATGGCTCGAAGCAAAGCCAGCCGCTGTCGACCAAGTCCGAAGGCGACAAGCAGAAGCAGAAGGAAGCGGCCGCCAGCACCGAGACCAAACAGGTCGAACGGATCGTCTACAAGCCGCGACGCGAACGCTTGCCCGATACCCGGCAAAGTGTGACTCACAAGTTCAATATCGCGGGCCACGAAGGCTACCTGAACGTCGGCCTGTACCCCGACGGTCGGCCTGGTGAACTGTTCATCACGATGGCCAAAGAAGGAAGCACGATCGGCGGTTTGATGGACGCCTTTGGAACGGCGATCTCGTTGTCGCTGCAGTACGGTGTCCCGTTGGAAGTGCTGGTCAACAAGTTCAGCCATACGCGGTTTGAACCGATGGGCCACACGAGCCACCCGGATATCCGGATCGCCAAGAGCGTGGTCGACTACATCTTCCGCTGGATGGGTCTGACGTTCCTGGCTGGGTACCGCGAGGCCGCCACCGGTCAACTTCCTGGCGGCGACAAGCCGACGGAGAAGCCGGCCAAGCCCGAGAAGCCAGCGGCTTCCGCCGAAGCTCCTCGCGCTGCCGCCAAAGCGACCAATGGCCACGCCGAGAAGTCGGCCGCCACGCACGAACTGAACCCCTCGGTGGGCAAGGTCGGCGGCAACGGCAGCACGGAGGCGGTTGAAACGAACGCCCGGTTCCAACTGGGAGAATTGCCCGCGATCGACCTGGCGGCGCTGGAACGAGCCGGTGTCGCCCTGCGGATCGGTGGCCACGAAGCCCCGCTGTCCGGTCGAAGCGACCAGTTCGCTCGCTTCCAGAGCGATGCGCCGAGCTGCGACAACTGTGGCTCGATCACCGTCCGCAACGGCAACTGCTATCTCTGCCACAACTGCGGAAACAGCATGGGCTGCAGCTGAGTCGTCGATCGGTACGTATACGTATGAGTTAGCCCGGCGGGCGAACCGGACCATCTGTCCGATTCGCCCGTCGCCATTTAACGACCGCCACGCCCTTCGTCCCCGTGAGCACTCGTCCCGGATTCGAAAGATCGACTAGAATTTCGCAGTCCTCGGCAATCCCACCCGTCATCCGCTCTTGTCCTGGATATCCCGATGCGCTGTGCTGCTTCGCTGTGTTGGCTGTGTCTGTTTCTGACGACTGCACCCGCGGAAGATTGGACGCGCTTCCGTGGACCAACCGGCCAAGGTCATTCCATCGAGCAACACCTGCCGACCGCTTGGAACGCCGCAACAGGAACGGGGATCCGCTGGCAAGTACCGCTGGCGATCGCGGGCTGGTCCAGCCCGATCGTCGTCGGCAACCGCGTCTACCTCTCCGGCACTACCGATGAGGGAAAATCGTGTCATGTGCTGGCGCTGGATGCCGACTCAGGCCAAACGATCTGGGACCAAGAGGTCCTGACACAAACCATCGAGCGGAAAGAGATCAAGAACTCGTACGCATCTCCGACCCCTGTGACGGACGGCAAACGTCTGTATGGGGTGTTTGCCGATGGAAGCGTTGCGGCGCTTGAGTTGAACAGCGGGGAGGTCGCCTGGATCAACCGCGACGTCAAGTTCTACAGTCGCCATGGGCTGGGATCTTCACCCGTACTTGCTGGCGAACTGCTGATCATGCCGTTCGACGGCAGCAATCGCGTCGACAAAGCCGGCAACTGGCCCGACAACTCCCCTGAGGAGAAGCTTGGTTGGCAAGATCCGTGGGATAAATCCTTCGTCACCGCCTATGACACGCGGACGGGCAGGCAAGTCTGGAGCTCGAAGCGTGGCATGTCGCGGATTGCTCACGTCACGCCGCTGGTCATGGAACTGGACAACCGCACGCAAGTCATCAGTCCGGCGGGGGATGTCATTCAGGGATTCGATGCGCAGACCGGCGAACTGCTCTGGACCGCGCGCAACTTCGGCGAAGGCGTTACTCCCAGCCCGGCAACGGGCGACGGCATGATCTTTACGTCGTCGGGATTCGGAGACACAAAACTCCGCGCATTTCGCCTTGGCGGAACGGACGATGTCACGGAAGCGAACCTCGTCTGGGAGCAGGAGCGCGGCGTGCCGACCCAGCCGTCGCTGCTCTATGTCTCACCGTTGCTGTATGCCATTTCCGAATCGGGCGTGCTGACTGTTTTCGAGGGTGCCTCGGGCGACCAGGTCTATCAACAGCGAATCGGCGGCAACTTTTCGGCATCCCCAGTCTACGCCGATGGGAAGATCTACTTGCTTGCCGAGGACGGTACCGTGCACGTCATCAAGCCCGGCCCGGAATTCGAACTGTTGGCAAAAAACTCGCTGGCCGAGGACGATGCACCGTGCCAGGCGTCAATCGCCATCAGCAACGGCCGTTTATTCATCCGCACCCCAAGCCGGCTCTACGCCATCGAAAACTGACGCTTTTTTCGGTACGCCAGGCTTGGTCGGCCTCAATCCGCCAGGGCTGCGCAGCGCTTGGGGGAGGGCCTGCCCACGCGGGACACAGGTTATTTTTGGGGTCGGGAACGATCGCTGCGTGTTAGACTCTAACCGTGATGCGGGAATGCCTGTCGCCGGCCGCAGCGTATCTCCATGATTGTTTTGCTGATCTTCCTCTGTGCGATCCTGTCCGACCCGCCGGCCGAGCTGCCGGCCGATGCAGTCGCCACGTTAACCGAAGCTGGCTTCCGCGTGACCAGCGACCGGGCCACACACAGCGACGAAGCGGCGCTTGCTCGTCAATTGCGAGATGTCGGCAAACAGAAGAGGGAACTTCTGGATCTTCGTCGGGCGATCGACGAACTTGAGCGCAACCAGTTCCAGACGCGCCAAGCGATTCTTGGGCTGCGGCAGCAGCAGTTGCGGCTGAATCTGCAACTGGCCAACATCGCTCCCCAGGACATCACGGGGAACAACCGCATCGTGGCGGGTCTCCGCGCGTTGGACCAGCAGATGGCGCTGATGGCCGAACAGATGCGGCTGGCCGCGGCCCAACGTGAGGATGCGAGAACCGCGTTGATCTCCTCGGAGGACAAGTACCTGGAGGCAATTGCGGAAGCTCAAAAACTGGCCGACGCGATTCGGTCGGCCTATCAGTCGCTCTCCGAGGACGAAGCCCGTAAATCAGCCGTCCTGAGCATCTGGGAAGCGACGGAGCGACGTTTCTCCGCCGCACCTACCGTTGGCCTGAAGCGACAGTTCGAAAATCTACGGAAGTTGTCCGAGGCATTAGTCGCCGAAAAGGTACAGGGCCGCTCTTCGGGAAACACCTTGGTGGTGCCGGTCAAACTCGCAGATGCGGATGCGCCGGTGGAAATGGTGGTCGACTCGGGAGCATCACTCGTCTCGCTGCCTGCTCCGATCGCCCAAGCGGCCGGCGTTGAAATTCCGCCCGATGCTGAGGAAATCGTACTTTCGCTGGCGGATGGTCGGCGGATCCCCGCCCGCTTGGTACGTCTGTCGCGTGTCCGCGTCGGCCCGTTTGAAGCCAATGATGTGGAAGCCGTCGTGCTGAGCCCGGAAGTCAGCGATGCTCCGCCGTTGCTCGGGATGAGCTTTCTGGGCCGCTACAATTTCCGGATCAACGCGGCTGAAAAGACCCTCTCGCTGGTCGATGTCGTCGTCGAGCCTTCGAAGTGATCAGGCCGCTGCGAACTGGCTTCGAGCCGATCAACGACGAAGCCCAGGCCGAATCGACGCGTAAGAATGGCAACTTCCTTGAAGGTTGAATTATGGATCGGCGTCTCGGATTTTTTTGCGGTTGCTTGCTGGCGTGTGCTTTCGCCATCGCACAAGAACGCCCGATCACAGACCCTGCCGCGGGTGCACCGCTGGTGCTCCGCCAGGCAACCACGACGGCGGCCGATCTGCTGGTCTTACAGGCTCGCATTCAGCAGGTCGTCGCACAGGCTACTCCCGCGACGATTGCCTTCGAGGGTGGCACGGGGGTCATCGTCCAACCGGACGGCCTGGCGCTCACATGCGCTCATGTGAATGTTGAGGCAGGCCGCACGTTCGAGGTCTTTTTTGCCGATGGACGAACCGCTCAAGCGCGAAGTCTGGGCAACCACCATGGACTGGACGCAGGCATGGTTCAACTGCTGGGCGATGGTCCATGGCCGTTCGTGCCGATGGCCGACGACCAAAGCACGTTGCTCGGCAGTTGGTGCGTCGCTCTTGGGTATGCGGTTTCCTTTGCCGAGGGCCAACCGCCTGCCGTGCGGTTTGGGCGAATTCATTATCACGACGGGCAAACGATCATCAGCGATTGCCCGATCATGGGAGGTGACTCGGGTGGTCCTCTTCTGAACTTGGACGGACGGTTGATCGGCATTTGCAGCAGTTGCGATGAAGATGTCCGCGACAATGCAAGCGTGCCGATGAATGTCTTCCGCGAGTATTGGGACCGAATGCGATCCGGAGAGGATATTGATCTGGACAGCGAAGCGATGGTGGCAGGTCAATTTCGCGATTCACTGACGCAGGCCTTCGACCAGGTCGCGCATGGCGCCAACTCGGCCGTGATGCGCGTCCTGGACGACAACCAGCCAGTCGCTCTTGCCACGTTGGTTCCGGGCGATCGGCTGGCGGTGACAAAGTCGAGCCTTGTCACGACGGATGCGATCGTTTGCGTCACAAATGACGGAGATTCCATTCCGGCAGAAGTAATCCACCGCGATTCGGCCACCGATCTCGCAGTCTTGCGGTTGAACGAGGTTCCCGCCGCACAACCGATCCAATGGCAGGAAACCAGCGCGCAGCCTGGGACACTGGTCGCATCGCTGGATGAACTGGGGCAAGCGGCCGGCCTGGGAGTCGTGATGACAGAGCCGCGGATCTTCGACACTGATGTTCCCCCACCCGGGCGCGGCTATCTGGGCGTGGCGTTCGATCTGTTGCCCGACGGCGGCGCAGTCGTCACCGAGGTTCAATCTGGATCCGCAGCCGAAACAGCTGCCATTTCGGTGGGCGATCGAATTCGCGCGGTGGATGGTGCAAAGCTTGATGATCAGCGGACGTTGTCACAGGTGCTGGGGGGCACGCATCCTGAACAGACCATTCAACTGACCGTCGAACGCAACGGGCAGCCGTCCCGCGAAATCCCCGTGACGCTCGGTACGCCGCCCTCCATGCAGCAGATGCTCAGTGACCTGTCACTGGCCTCCACGGAAGATGAGGAAGTGCTTCTGGACGCTCAGGATGCCTGGGGTGGCGGACCATTCAGCGAGCGGCGGTTTGGATTTCCTCGTGTGATCGCTCACGATACGGCGCTGACTCCGGATGCCGCCGGTGGTCCGCTGATCGATGCTCATGGGAATGTGCTGGGCATCAACATCGCGCGGGCCCTCCGCGTGGCCAGTTACGCGATCCCGCTGCCTGACGTCCAGCGTGTGGTGGAAGCCGCAGCCGAGTAACAATCGAGCCACGATCTTCGCGACAGTCAGCTGCCAAGAGCAGTGACACGGAGGTGACTGTCTGAGTGCGTTGTCACCACGCGGATGCCATCGGGATGCAAGTCAGCGTCCCGTACCAGGTTTGGCAACTGAAATTGGTGGATGGTTGCGTCGGCATCCGCATTCCAGAACAGCAGCCATCCGCCGCTGCCGCCTCCCGACGCAGCCATGATGGTTCCGTCGGCCAGCGACATCACGCGTACGGCAATCCCGCCGGTGATGCCATTGGCAACATGAGACTTGACCAACGTTCCGTCGGCATACTGGATTCGCAAAACAATTGGTTCGTGCACGGCTCCCAGAGGATTGCTGGCCTTGTGCAACCCTCCCGCCAGCAGCTGCGTGCTGTCCAAGCTCCATGCCATCGTCCGCACGCCGCCGAAGTCAACGCGCTGGCCCTGGTCGTAAGCAAAGAGTGCTGTCGCTTCGATCGTTCGCACAAGCGATTTGTCTGCGATGTTCCACACGCGGATCTTGCCGCCCAGGTCGCCGCTCAGCAACTCGCCATTGGTTGGATGCCAGAGCAATGAATAGACATGTTTTTCGTGACCTGTCAGTTCGCCCTGCAGCTCACCGCTGTCGCACCGCCACAGGCGAACCACTCGATCATTTCCCGCCGTCGCAACCAAGCTACCCTGCGGCTGGACGGCGATAGCGCGGATCCAGCCTTGATGCGCGGCTATGCTGCGGGCAGGCTGGTCGCCGGTCAGCGGCCACCGGATCAGTTCTCCGTCGCCACCGCCACTGAGGCATTGGCTCCCATCTGGAGAAATCGCAAAAGCGAAAACCCAGCTGTCGTGAGCGCGAAGTGGAACCTTCTCGCCGCTGTTCAGGTCCCATCGCAAAATGGCGCGGTCTTCCGAGCTCGCAAACGCATAGCGTCCACTTGGTTCACAGCGGACTTGCAGCAAGGGCCGTTCATAGGGCCACTGCTGCACCACCTTCGCCTGTTGAATATTCAGCGGCATCTAGTTCGACCTGAATCGGTTTCGACAAAGCACTTCGTCTTTCGCGTAGCGCATCGGAAATCTCTCGTGGCTGTTGCCCCGCACGACTCGACCAGACCTCCGTTCAGGTCAGCACATCCCACACGGGCTCGACAGCCGGATCGGCGATCGGTAACTCACGGCCATCGACGATCAGGTCTTCACGGCTGTCGACACCCACTGCCTGAAGGTACGTGTGAAACAGTTGGCCGTGATCCACTTGTCCCTCGGTCACTTCCGTCCCATTGGCGTTTGTTGCCCCATAGACGGCGCCCCGCTGCACACCGGCCCCGGCCATCACGACCGACCAGGCCTTACTCCAGTGATCTCGGCCCGTATAGAGGTTGATGTTGGGTGTCCGTCCAAACTCGCTCAACACCACAACCAACGTGTGCTCAAGCAAACCGCTGGCGGCCAGATCGCTGATGAACGCCGCGAACGATTGGTCGAACTCCGCCAGCTGTTCCAGGTGAAAGTTGAAGTTCTCGTTGTGGGTGTCGTAGTTCGAATGAGTGACTTGAATGAAATTTACCCCGCGCTCAATCAACCGCCGCGCCAGCAGACAGTGCCGACCGAGATCATGTCGACCATATCGATCCTGATCCGCCTCAGGCTCCTTGCTCACGTCGAACGCATCGCGCTGAGCCATCAACTGCTGGGCACGCTCGTAACTCTGCGCGAATGCGTCGGTGACTGCTGTCCGACGTTGCTGCAAGAAACGATCGTTGACTCGCTTTCGGAATGCGTGCCGTGCAGCCTCCGTTTCAGGGCTGATCCCTTCGGGGATGCCCAGATGCTGCGGGGGATTCCCGTTGCCTAACGCGATACTGGCATATTTGGGACCCAGATAGGCGGCCTCACCACCGCGTCCACCGCCACCCCCGGGCGTAATCAAGATATGGCCGGGCAACGGATTTGCATCATCGCCCAACAATCGCGCTGCCACGGCACCAATCTGCGGATAGTCGCTGGCCGGTGTCTGACGACGGCCGGTCAACATCATGTAGGCTCCCTTGCCGTGATCGTCTTCGGACGTGTTCACACCTCGCATCAGGCACAGGTGATGCATCTGCTGGGCCGTGTGCGGCAGCAGCTCGGACAAGTGAATCCCGGGAACGCTGGTCGGAATTGCGCGAAATGGCCCTCCCGTCTCGGTGCCTGGCTTGGGATCCCAGCTCTCCAGCTGGCTCAATCCACCATGCATGTTGAAAACGACGATACTCCGCTGTTTGGCAGCCAGTGCGGCAGTCGCTCGACGGGTCGGCAGCGCACCGAGACCAAATGCGACCGCGCCAGCCGTCGCCCGACCCAAGAACTGACGGCGCGCCAGATGATGGGCCATCGTCCCGCACGCGTAGTCACAATGTCTAGCTGTCGTCATCGATCGAACTCCTTCGCGGTCTCAACCCGCTTACGACTTGTCGGCGTCGACTCCGCGCGCCGCGCGAGTTCTCAGTGGTAGAAACGGTACTCCACACTGGTCAGCAGACCCCAGACCATCTCTTGCGCAACTTGCGGTTTCTGCTCGGACCGTGAGGCCAGGTACTCGCTGATGTCTTGCGATTCGAGAGCAGTCGGTTCGCGTGTCAACACGCCGCGATAAACCGCCCGCGCTGCGACTTTTGGATCTCCCGAGTCCACTACCGCCTGGGCGGGGTTGCCCGCCGCCGGCGCCGACCAAGCGAAGATCGCACCGCCATTTGCAGCAAACAAAGCCTGCTCCGCCGTCGCGAAGAAATCGGCTTCAGGCTGCCCGGCGGCCCCCCCATAGAGATTGGCAAATTGATCGACGTTTCCTCGCAGGTCCTCGATCGCCTTGCGAACCGCCGCCCGGTGACGTTCTGCCAACCACGCTGGATCCTGAGACTGTTCCGCAGTCGCCGGACTCGCCTGATCCATCTCGCGTCGAGCTTGATCGACGTATCGATCAAACACACCCGTGCTACGAAGCGTGCTCCAACCAAGCTGCTCGGGCGTCATTGCTCGAAGCGGATAACTGTGCAGGCTGCGGCTCCATTGATCCATTTGCTCGCGCCATAAAACCTCCTGCTGTTGAATCAGACCGTCACGTTCGGAACGGTGTGCTTGCAGCTCCTGCTCAACTTCCAGCCGTTGCGCCTCCGCACTGCCCAAGGCGCTGCGTGCTGACTCTATTTCAGCCACCGCCGCCTGCGATTGGCTCTGCAGCTGTTCCAGCTCGCTCTGCTGGCTCGTGACCGCGGCAGTCGCCTCTGCGAGAGTACGTTGGCGAACCTCACGCTCGGACTGCAGTGCTGTGATCGCTTGCATCAACGGAGCCGCATCGGCCAGCAATCCCTGTGCGGCTGAGAGTCCTTGCAGGGCCTGATCAAGCTGAGCGATCGCTTGCAGCGGTTGCTGTTGGGCTAACTGCACGGCAGCCAACGCTTGCTGTTTTTCTGGCAGTCGCGCCTGGGCCGCCGCCAAGGTCTGTTCGGAAGCAGCCACTTGCTGTTGTGCACTTGTCACCACTGCCAGCGCCTGCTCGTGGCGCGCCGCAAGACCGGCAAGCTGTTCGTCGGCGGCACGGATCCGCGCCACAAGCTCCACGCCTCGCGTTCTAGCGATGAGCCGCGCCAAGGCGCGGTCCGCAACGACTACCTCGGATTGCGTAGTAGCTGAAGCGGAGCGCGCCGAGCGAAGCGCCAAATCGGCGGCTTGCCAGCGTGGATCCAGCCCATCAAGTTCTGTTTGAGCTTGCTGGAGTCCGTCCCGCGCTTGTTGCTGTGCGGTGATCGCTGCCTGCTGTGCGGCTTCCGCGTTGGCGACGGCCTGCTCCAGTTCGGTCAGCGTCATGGCCTGGACACTCCGCGCGGCGTGTCCAAGCGGCGAATCCCCGGCGGCCTTCGCCGCGATCGCCAGGTGAGCCGTGATACCAGAAAGCAGCTTCGCGCGATTTCGCCCGTCTTCCAGTGCCCTCCGCGTATCGGCGAGCTTCTGCTGCGCCTCGGCCAAGGGAGCCGCTGCGTGTGTCAAGGATTGTTCAGCGGCATCGCGCTTGGCGAACAACGCGACGCGCTGTGCTTCCAAAGACAACCAATTTTGCAGAGCAAAGTCCACGCGCCGTTCGGCAGCCGCTGCCGCCGCCTTCCGGCTGGCCACCAGCGCTTCTGCTGCCGCTCGATCCGCGGCAAGCTCCGTGGTCGGCCTAGAGACCGATGCAAACCGCTGCTCTTCGCTGGGTGGCCAATGAGATCGCTGATAAACGTCACTCAAGGCAATCTGCCGCAGGAACTCCGACGGCTGGAACTCCAATTCAATCAGGCCATCGGCCAATACCTCCAGCAGCGGCCCGCCCTCCGGTGGATTTCCGCTGTGATGCATGTCCAGCGGCTCCACCAGCCCGCGGCCAAACATCACCGACCACAGACGGTTCGCCCAGTTCCTGGCAAACTCGCGATGATCGGCGGCCAGCAATCGTTCGACTAGAAGTTGTCTCCGACTTATACCGGGCAAGACGGGCAGCGGTTGCGTGGGGTTGGGAACAACATCCTGATCTGCCTGCCGCGATGGCGCAGGATCCAATGCCACTGGCAGAATCTTTGTTTCCGGTCCGCCCCACATCCTCGGCCCTGTCCGCAACAGCGTGCCGCGCTGAAATACGGATTCGAATGGCGCGTCGGCAACCGCCCTTTCCAGATAGACCGATTTCTTGACTTCCTTACCCTCTGCGTCCTTACCGACTAGTTCCACCGCATAGCTGGGCGCCATGAACGATAAAAGTCCGTGGTAGTCCGCCTGCCAGTATTCGGCGACCGCCGGATGGTTATGACATTGGGCGCATTGAATATCTCGACCGAGCATCAGCCGGGCTATGTCCCTTGTGATGCGATGCGGGTCACTGTCACGCTCCAGGAAAAATCGAACGGGCGGCCGGTCGGCAACATGCGTGCCATCTGCCAGCAAGATCGATCGGCAGATATCAACCAACGACTGTTTCGCATCCAATCTGCCGCGCAGCCAACTAATCCACTCGGCGCGTCCCACATGGTTGAAGCCGCGCCGCTCCATCAACTGTCGATCCATCGTGATCACGAGATGTTCGATGTGGAGTGGATCGGAGATCAATCGATCGATCAGGCGGGCTCGCTTGTCGGCGGATGGATCTGCTTCGAACGCTGCTAGCTCGGCCTCGGTCGGCGCCAGGCCGCACAGGTCCAGCATCACTCGCCGCAAAAACTCAGGATCGCTCGCCTGCGGCGCGACCGGCCCATCCTCGGGCAGTGCCTCCAACACCTCGTCGATCCGATCATGCAACGGAATTCGCTGTGGCTCGCCAGCCACTGCGGGCTTCACAGCAGAGATCACGAGCGCCGTCAGGAAGATGAGACACCACCCACGCGACAAACCATGGCTTGTCCGCAGTCGCATCGGCACATCGGCCAATGAGCACAAAGGGCCCTCTGAAACCATCACTGGTCCTCGGCGGGGCGGTACTTAGGCGGGAGGGTTGCAGGCCCTGGACAAATGTCCGCTGGGGCATGCGGTGGGATGTCACATCATTGTGATCGAACGGAACAGTCGCGGCAATCGGGAAAGTCTGCCGGCCCCCGCCGGGCCTGAACCGGTGAATGGAGAGATTCCGCCGCCTACCGGAATGGCCCTGTCCCGCATGGGCGCGAGGCGTGCCCTGTTCAGCGATTGGGCGACAGGGCCGATTGGATCATCGGGTCGGCAGCCAAAAACCGCGCCATGGCGGCATGCCAATCGGCTTGCGGATGGCCGTCGTGCAGGAAGTAGCTTCCTTGAACGCGACGCGCATCAATCACCATCACGTTCTGCTCCTTGAGCCGCGCGACTAACGGATCCGTCACGCCATCTTCAGTGGTGGACTGGTTAGCCAGCAGCACACAGGCAAAACGCACTCCATGCTGTCGGCACAATTGGTCGATCGCGACCAGCAACCGCACCGACTGTTCTTGTTCGGCGGCACGCAACGAGGGCGAGTCGTCGACCCCATCCCTCGGCCCAATCAGTTTCGATTGTGGGGGCTGGTCAGGGGGCCATGTCACTAAGGGATTGCGGCGTCCAAACAAATCAAGCAATTCCAACCAGCTGCGCCGTCGTTCATTCCGCTGCGCATGCGTCGCAAGCCAGCCGTAAAGCACCAGGTCCGGTAGTGGTGGTTGTTGTAACCGCTGTTCCAGGCGCAGATACGCCTGGCTTGTACCCCAACCGCTGACCGCCAAATTCTCCAGCTGCCAATCACGCCACGGCCCACTGGCCAGCTGTGCGGCATACGTCTGGTTGTCATCGACGCCGTGGCCAAACGTGAATGAACAGCCCATCAACACGATCCGCCCGCGCGGTTCGGCAACCTGGGGCAAGACGCGGTTGCCCGCGGCATCGATCGTGTAGTGCGCCTTGAAATCGAGATGTTCGTGAACCGTGCTTGAATCCGGTTCATGCCGCCAGCCCAGGCGAGGGTCCATCTGATAGATGCCCAATCGTTGCGGGCCGGCCACTTTCTCGCGGGCCGACCAGAGCAGTCCGCTCAGATCACTGCCGTGCCAGCCAAGCCCAAAGGCGATCAGTGCCGCGGCGATTCCCAGACTGCAGCCGAGCAGCAGCCGTCTCCCGTCGATTCGTCCCAATCCGATCGCGACCAACAGAGTCGAAAAGACCAAACTCAGGCCAGCCCATTGGAACGGACCCAAACCCGCCGCCCCGATGCCTAGAAACTCTGGTAAGGTGATCGCCAAGCCGCCGAGAAGCGCCAGGCCTGCTGCCGCGCGGCGCACGGGACGATAACGACGAGGGCCGAGTGGATTGCTCACGATCGCTGCGGAAAATGGTCGAGCCATCAACGAGGACTGCAGAATTCTCAGAATAACGAGCAACCCGAATTCGATCGATCTGTGGCGCGGCCTGGCACACCATTCCCCGGAGCGCTGCGATATTTCAACGGGCGCGGCAAGCCCGATGGCGTGGCTTCCAGCCCCAAACAATCCCGTGTGAGTTTCATGTCAGCGATCCGGCAGAGGTTCCGGGGACCGCATTTCGACCGCAGTCCTGTCGACCACTGGCGACCAGGATCGACGAACCCGCGCCAGAATTCATGAAGGCCTTTCGAAAGAATCATGGCATCCAGCAGCGAATCACGACCGGTGATCGCACTTGTCGCCTGGCGCGCGCTGCCCGCGGTCTTGCCTGAACTTGGCTCTGGGATCGGCGGGATCGAAACGGGCGCATGGACTTTGGCGCGCGGGCTGGCCGCCGATGGTCGCATGCAACCGCGACTGGTGGTCGCCGACCGTCCGCAGCCATACGCCAAACGCGTTTCGGGCGTAGAGATCGAAGTGCATCCCGCGCTTTGGCTGGACACCGTCCGTCAGCAGGTCGCCCAGTGCATCACCTTGCAGCGTCAACCGCGATGGAGGATGCGGGTCAAACAGTTCTCGCCGCACTTGCTTTGGCAGGTTCCTTTGCTGGCGGGTATCTGGCCCTTCAGAACCACGCCCGCCGGAGCCACAGATCCCGATCACCGTCTGGTTGGTTCCAAGGCTGACATCTGGTGTGCATTTGGCGTCAGCGCCAGCAGCGCCCGAGTGATTGCCGCAGCGCGTGCCGCGCTCCGAGACTCACTGCTGTTCCTCGAATCAAACGCCGATCTCGATGCCCGCTGGCTGAATGACTCAGGATACGTCAATCCGTATGGCGAAACGCCGGCTGCTGCCCAGTACTGCCTGAAACAAGCAACCGCGATTGTCTGTCAGTCGCATTGGCAGCAGCAACACCTGGCCGAAAGGTTCAGTCGAACCGGTGAACTGATTCATAATCCGATCGATGTGGCCGAATGGCAAACTGCGGCGAAGCAACCAGGTGACTATGTGCTTTGGGTCGGGCGGTGGGATAAGTTTCACAAGCGCCCCGCCCGCATGATCGAAATTGCGCGGCAATGTCCCGACATGCCATTTGTGATGATCGCCAACCCGCACGATAAGCAGGCCGAAGCCGAACTCCGCGACACGGTTCCATCGAATGTGCGACTCGTCGACTATGTACCGTTCGCGCGAATGCCTGAGGTTTTCGGACAGTCGCGCGTATTCCTCTCGACCAGTTCGGCCGAATTCGAAGGATTCCCGAACGTCTTGTTGCAAGCAGCCGCCGCCGGAAAGCCAATTGTCTCGCAAGAGGACTTCGATGATTTCGTGACCCGCAGCGGCGCCGGCCGCGTTGTGGGTCCGTCGATCGAGGCGGCTGTGGCGGCTCTCCGGTAGGTCTGGAGCACTCCCGCGCTGCCAGCAAGCGTCCGAGAATATCTGTTGACGCACCACAGTTCACAGAGCATTGCCGACCAGGTCGTGAACCTGTCGTTCCGGCTGCTCGGTCGTCCGTTCATTTTGCCAGGGCAGGACCCATAATGTGGCTCGGGTAGAAGCGCGTCGCGGTGCTGCCAACGTTCTTACGCCAGCCAGGGTGTGACCACTTTGCCGTGCACGTCGGTCAGACGGAAGCGTCGCCCTTGGAACTTGAATGTCAGCCGTTCATGATCGATGCCCAGCAGATGCAACAGCGTGGCTTGGAAGTCATGCACATGGACCCCGTCGGCGACCACGTTGTAACCGAACTCGCAGGTTTCACCGTACACTTGGCCTCCGCGCACTCCGCCCCCGGCAAGCCACATCGAGAAACATCGCGGATGATGGTCGCGCCCGTAATCGTCAGCGGAGAGTTTGCCCTGTGAATAGTTCGTGCGGCCGAACTCACCTCCCCAAATCACCAGCGTATCCTCCAGCAGTCCACGTTGCTGCAGATCCGTCAGCAGCGCGGCGGAAGGTTGATCAGTATCTGCACACTGCCGCTGCATCCCACCAGGCAACCCGCCGTGATGATCCCAGCCCTGATGGTAGAGCTGAATGAATCGCACATTTCGTTCCGCCAGACGACGCGCTAACAGGCAGTTGTAGGCGAACGTCCCCGGCGTCTTTACATCGGGGCCATACATGTCGAGCACATGCTGCGGCTCATCGGCCAGCGTAGCCACTTCTGGAACCGATGACTGCATCCGAAACGCCATCTCATACTGCGCGATTCGCGTCCGAATCTCTTCGTCAGCCGTACTAGACCATTGGTGCTCGTGCAGGGATGCCAGTGCATCGAGCACCTGTCGCCGATCTTCGCGAGTCACACCCGGAGGATCTGCCAGGTAGAGCACCGGTTCGGCTCCGCTCCTCAGCTGTACGCCCTGATATCGGCTGGGCAGGAAGCCGCTGCCCCAAAGCCGCGCATAGAGCGGCTGGTCGGTGCGGCCGCGCGTAATCAGAACGACAAACGCCGGCAGATCTTCGTTTTCCGTGCCCAAGCCATACTGAACCCAGGAACCGATGCTCGGCCGCCCGGCAATCTGCGAACCTGTCTGCAGGAAGGTGATCGCCGGATCATGATTGATCGCCTCCGTGTACATCGAACGGACGATGCACAACTGGTCGACCACTTTTGCGGTGTGTGGCAGCAACGAACTGACCCATGCCCCGGCCGCACCGTGCTGGGCAAAGGGAAACTTGCTGCCCGCCAGCGGCAGGATCGCCTGGTTGCCAGACATGCCCGTCAAACGTTGGCCCGCGCGTACCGAATCCGGCAAAGGTTCACCCTGCCGCTCGTTCAACAACGGCTTGTAGTCGAATGTCTCCAACTGACTGGGCCCGCCCGCCTGGAACAGGTAAATCACGCGCTTGGCACGCGCCTCGTGATGCAGTCCCTGACGTACAGGTGCATCCGTGGCCGCAGGCTCCGCTCGGCTCGTTCGCGCCAGCAACTCTGCCAGTGCCAACCCTCCCAGCCCCATGCCAAACTGCTGCAGGACATGACGACGCTGCAACAATCTGGTCGGTCGAGCCTCGTTTGAAGACTGGCTGTTCATGAAAGAAACCTCAGCGAGCACGCGGCTTATGGAATAACCCATCGAGGCCGGTGATCATCTATTGGGAACCGCGACTATCGCCTCACAATGCAGGCATCGGTGTTCATGATCGCTTGGACAACGGCTACCGTACTAGCCAGTTCCACCGGATCGAGTTGAGGATCAATCGGCGCTTTTCCAACCTGGATGAACTGCTGAGCCGCTGCCATATCCGAGCGCCAGCGAGCCCGTTGTTGTTCTAGCAAACGGGTGAGGATCCTCAGCTGTTCGGCGTCCGGTGCGGACCCCCACAACCGCAGTGTCAGTTCTTCGATTCGCGACGGATCGGGCAACGCCAAGACGGACGCTGCCAATACCCGCGATGCCTCGAGAAATTGCGGATCATTCAACAGAACCAACGCCTGCAGCGGTGTATTGGTTCGCTCACGCCGCGCGACGCAGGTTTCACGGCTCACCGCATCGAAGGCCAACATGTTCGGTGGCGGTACGGTCCGCTTCCAGAATGTGTAGAGGCTGCGGCGGTACAGACCCTCGCCTTGATCAGGCACATAATCGCCACCGGATGCCCCTGACTCGGTCCACAGCCCGTCTGGCTGATAGGGACGGACACTCGGTCCGCCTATCTTCCGCACCAGTAACCCGCTGGCGGCCAGCGCTTGATCGCGGACCTGTTCGGCGGTCAAGCGATAGACTGGACCACGGGCCAATCGCTGATTGTCCGGGTCATCTAGCAAGTCGGCCGGATCACGCGGCGTTGAGTCCTGCCGATAGGTCGCCGAGAGAACGATTTCCCGCGCCAGCGATTTCAGATTCCATTCCGAATCGATCAGTCGTCGCGCCAGATAATCCAACAGTTCCGGGTGCGTGGGTCGCGCGCCCTGTGCGCCGAAATCCTCTGGGGTCGTCACCAACCCACGTCCGAAGAACTGCTCCCAAAGTCGATTCGCAGCGACGCGCGCAGTCAGCGGATGTTGCGGATCGCATACCCAATTCGCCAGATCCAATCGATCGGGACGATGATCCGTTGGCTGCTCGAGCCCACCCAGTGCTGCGGGAACATGAGGCGACACCTCTTCCCCTGGAGCATCGTACGCGCCGCGGGCCAACAGGTGCGCCGGCCGCACCTGGTCCGACGGCAGCTCCTCCATCACCATCAGCTGCGGAACCTGCATGACCAGTTCATTGAGATCCTGACGGAGACTGCTGATTCGTTGACGCAGTGCTGTCTGCTCTGACTCCACCCGCTGCATCCAGTGATGGGTCCGCAGCTGCTCGACCGTGGGCGGCTGTTCGGCCAGGAGCGCCACTTCTGCAGTGCTGAATGCGCGATCGAACACGCGGACTTCATCGATCGCATTGCCCCGAAATCCGACATCGCGGAAACGCGCACCGAGCGCAAGACGCTCGCTGCCCGCGTCATCGCCCGACGCAGTCCGATAGGTGATGTCGCGAGTCAAATGATCGCGGATAACTTCCACGTCATCCATCACCAAACCATCCACCGCAAGCCGCACCCCGTCGGCTCGGCTGGAACCGTCGTAGGTAACCGACAGATGGACCCAGCGGTTCAGCGGGAGTGGCTCGCGACCGCGAACGCGGAGCGCGTTACCGGGCCAGAAATGGATCAAACCAAAATCCGGACGACCATCGTCCAACACCAACTGGATTCCGCGAAACGCCGCGTCTTCCGCGGCGCGGGAACGATGGAGCACGATCATCCGCGGTGCGTGCTCTTGTACAAATACCCACAACCCGATCGTGAAGGGAGTGACCCGCGAAAAAGGGAAGTCGTCAGGCCCTGTGAACGGATCATCGCCATTGAATCGAACTGCCAAACCATGTCGCCCGTCCATGCGCTCGTTGCCACCGAGCGACAAATCTGGCTGGTCGAACGTCCAACTCACCTTCGGAGCCGGCAATTCGATCTGGGCCGGTTCCACTGTTTCACCCGCCTGGCCGAGTTGTTCAGAGAGCGACTCTTCAAGGATACCCTTCCATTGCTGCTCGGCCGCTGTCAGTTCCTGTTCGAGCCGCTGATGCTCGATCTTTTGAGCCGGTGAGAAGAGGGGCAAGGCGGGTGTCGGCGCGGTTTCGGTAAAGTGCGAGTACAAACCGGATTCGTCAATATTGCAGAAAAATGCGGAGAGCCCATAGAAATCGGGCATCGAGATCGGATCGTATTTGTGGTCATGGCATCGCGCGCAGCCGAGCGTCAGGCCCAAGGCAGCCGTTCCGAACGTCTGCACGCGATCCGCGACATACTCCGCGCGAAACTCGGCCTCGATGCTTCCACCTTCATTGGTCTGCCGATGCAACCGATTGAATGCGGTCGCAATCCGCGTCTGGTCCGTCGCATTCGGCAGTAGATCTCCCGCCAGCTGCTGCTTGAGAAATAGGTCATAGGGCATTCCCGAGTTACAGGCATCGATCACCCAATCGCGCCACGGCCAGACATGGGTCAGCCGGTCCGCCTGGTAACCAAACGTGTCTGCATACCGAGCGATGTCCAGCCACAGACGCGCCGCATGTTCGCCGTATGCCGGAGATGCCAACAGACGGTCGACCACCCGCGCTTCGCGCTGAGGACGGGAGTCGTTGAGAAACTGCCGGACTTCGGCCGCTGTCGGCGGCAGGCCAGTCAGGTCAAGCGTCACGCGCCGGAGCCATTGTTCGGCGCGGGCTGGGCCCGTGAGCTGCCGCTGCTGACCCGCCAGGTCCTGCAACACGAAGCTATCGAGCGGTTGCAAGGCGGTGGACTGATCCGCAATCGCCGGCGGGGCAATCACCGCCTTCAATGGTGCAAACGACCAATGCCGATCCGCCTTCGCACCTTCGGCGATCCACTGACGCAGCAAACGAATCTCGGCTTCCGTCAGCCGGGGCAGCTTCGACGACTCTGGGGGCATCTGCTGATCGGGATCGTC
>Ga0114939_10001135_pt1 | contig 21447 bp, 20 predicted proteins | sample AshMeaCrysSpring_FD_87196 | JGI IMG/M metagenome (GOLD analysis project Ga0114939, IMG submission 87196) | Groundwater microbial communities from Big Spring, Nevada to study Microbial Dark Matter (Phase II) - Ash Meadows Crystal Spring | ecosystem: Environmental > Aquatic > Deep subsurface >...
CAGCCGCTCGTTCTGCTCCGGCGTGCCGACGGAGATGCGCAGGCAGCCGGCAAGCCCCGGTGCGCTGCTGAAGTCCCGGACCAGCAGCCCGACGGACCGGCCGGTCTCGAGGAAGCCCCGTGCGTCGCGGCACTTCACGAGCAGGAAATTCGCATCCGACGGAAACACCCTCACCACCGCCGGGTTGGCCTCGAGCCTCGTGCGCATCTTCTCACGCTCCGCCAGCAGCGTGCGGATCCGCTCGCCGGCGATCGCGCGCTGCGGCGCCTCGGTGAGGCGCAACACGTCCTCGACCGTAGACTCGGGGATGGCGTAGGGCGGGATGATGCGCTTGAGCAGGCCCACGATCTCCTCGCCGGCGATCAGCGTGCCGCAGCGCGAGCCCGCGAGCGCATACGCCTTCGACAGTGTGCGCAGGACGACGAGATTCGGTGCGCGGTCGAGGTGGGCCGAGAGGCTCGCCCGCCCGGTGAACTCGATGTACGCCTCGTCGACGCAGACGAGCGCCGCGGTCGCGAGTTCCCGGCAGACGCGGAGGAGGTCACGCTCCGCGAGGAGGTTGCCCGTGGGGTTGTTCGGCGAGCACAGGAACACGATCTTCGCGCTGCGGCCGGCGCGGATGACCGCCTCGGTGTCGAGACGGTACCCGTCCTCGAGCAGCGGTACCTCGACGACCCTCGCGCCCTGGATGCGTGCCGCGACCTTGTAGAAGCCGAAGGTCGGCGGGCAGGTGACGACGCTGTCGACGCCCGCGCGGCAGAACGCACGCGCGAGGAGATCGATGGCCTCGTCGCTGCCGCGACCAACGAGCAGCCGTTCTGCCGGCACGTCGTAGAGGCGGGCGAGCCGCTCGACCAGGGCCCTGGGTTGCGGTTCGGGATAGCGGTTGAGCCCCGCGAACGAGTTGTCGCCCTGGGCGCGCCAAGGCATCTCGTTGGCGTGCATGCGCTCGAGCGTGGGATCCCACTTCGCGTGCTGGTAGGGCTGCAGCTCGAGGATGTCGGGCCGCGCGAGTGCGAGCACCGGGTTCACGAGCGATCCCCGTGCGCCAGTGCTTCGAGGCGTACGGTGACGGCGTTCGCGTGCCCGTCGAGCGACTCGAGGCGCGCCAGCGTGCGCGCGGTGAGGCCGAGGTCGGCGATACCCTCCTGCGTCACTTCCTGCACGGTCATGCGCTTGACGAAATCGAGCACGCCGAGGCCGCTGTAGGCACGGGCGTGGCCGTAGGTCGGCAGCACGTGGTTCGTGCCGCTGCAATAGTCACCCATCGTCTCGGGGGTCCAGGCGCCGAGGAACACGGAGCCCGCATTGCGCACCGCCGGGAGCCACCGCCGCGGCTCGCGTACCTGCAGGATCAGGTGCTCGGGCGCGTAGCGGTTGCTGACCGCGATGGCGGTGGCGACGTCCGGAACGACGATCACGCGGCTCTCGCCGATCGAGCGGCCGGCGATCGCGCGCCGTGGCAGGGCCGCGAGCTGGCGCTCCACCTCGGCGATGCAGGCGACGGCGAAGTCCCTGGACGTCGTCACGAGCACGACCTGGGCGTCCTCGCTGTGTTCCGCCTGCGCGAGCAGGTCGGCGGCGACGAACGCCGGGCGCGCGGACTCGTCCGCCACCACGAGCACCTCCGACGGACCCGCCGGCATGTCGAGCGCGGCGCCGTCGGCGTCGGCCGACACGATCTGCTTGGCTGTGGTCACCCACGAGTTGCCCGGCCCGAAGATCTTGTCGACCTTCGGGACGGTTGCCGTGCCGTAGGCCATGGCCGCCACAGCCTGTGCGCCGCCGAGCTTGAACACCTGCTCGATGCCGCACAGGCGCGCGGCCACGAGCACGGCGGGGTCCGCGCGGCCGTCGGCCCGCGGAGGCGTGCACATCACTCGTACCGGGCAACCTGCAAGTCGCGCTGGGACCGCGAGCATGATCGCGGTCGAGGGCAGGGGAGCGGTGCCGGCGGGCACATAGAGGCCCACGGCCTGCATTGGCACCATGAGCCGCTCGCAGGTGACGCCCGGCGAAGTCTCGAGACGCACCGGCTCGAGCGACTGCGTGCGGTGAAACCTCGTGACCGTCTCGATCGCCCGTTGCAGGGCGGTGAGGGGCTCCGCGGCGAGCGACGCCTCGGCCTCCGCGAACTCCGCGGGCGTCACGGCGAATGTGTCGAGTCGCACGCCGTCGAGCCGCTGGGTGTAGTCGCGCAGTGCGAGGTCGCCGCGTGCCCGCACGTCGGCGACGATCGCCGTGGCCTGCTCGATCAGGCGCGCGGAGTCGCGCTGGGCCGGGCGGCGCAGGACAGAGGCGCGCCGCGCCTCGCCGAGCGACGACCACTCCAGGACTTCGAGCGCCCCGCTCATGGCAGCATCTTCTCGACGGGAAGCACGAGCACCGCGCTCGCCCCGACGGCCTTCAGGCTCTCGAGCGTCTCCCAGAAGACGTTCTCCCGGCAGACCGCGTGCACCGCGACCTTCTCGCCCGTGCCGTCGAGTGGTATGACCGTCGGCGACTCGCTGCCCGGCAGCAGCGTCTTGATGGCGGGCAGGGCGCTGCGCGGAGCGTGAAGCATGATGTACTTGCTCTCCCGCACCTGCTGGACGCCATCGATGCGCATCAGGAGCCGCCGCACCCAGTCGGCCTTCTCCTCGGGCAGGTCGACCGGCGTGCGGATGAGCGCAGCCTCGCTCTCGAGCACGGTCGCGACTTCCCGCAGGTGGTTGGCATTGAGCGTGGATCCGGTCGAGACGAGGTCGCAGATGAGGTCCGCGCGGCCGAGCCTCGGCGCGATCTCGACCGCCCCCGACAGGGTGACGATCTCGGCGGAGAGCGAGTTCTCGCGCAGGAAACGCGCGAGCGTGTTCGGGTAGGTCGTCGCGATGCGCCGCCCCGCGACGCTGCCGAGTCCGTCGTACGGGAAGTCGTCCGGCACCGCGAGCGAGAGCCGGCAGCGCCCGAAGTCGAGCCGCTGGATGAGTTCGAAGCGCGGCGGCTGGCCCCGGGCGGCCATGGCGAGGCGCTTCTCCTCGATCACGTTCAGGCCGACGAGCCCGAGGTCGCAGACGTCCTCCTGCACGAGGTCCGGGATGTCGTCGTCGCGTACGAACAGCACGTCGAGGGGCATGTTCTCGCCGTAGCACATCAGCTGGTCCTTGCCCCGGCTGTACTTGAGGCCGCAGCGGGCGAGGAGGTCGAGCGAGTGGTCGGTGAGCCGGCCGGACTTCTGGACGGCGATTCGCAGGCGCTGGCTGCGTTCCATCTCAGCGCTCCGCCAGGCGGCGCGCGGCGAGGGCATAGCCCCCGTTTCCGGCGCCGAGGTAGCGTGCCACCCGCCCGATGGTGGTCACGCTCACCCCGGTGAGGCGGTGGATCTCGCGGTAGGGCATGCCCTGCTGCAGCAGGCCGACGACCGTCCAGCGATCGGCGAGCGCCTGCAGCTCGGCCGGCGTGCACAGGTCGCGGAAGAAGTCGCGGCACTCCTCGACCGACCTGAGCGTGAGCACGGCCTGGAACAGCGACCGCTCGGCGGCGGCCTCCTGGCGCGGGGAGATGCCTCGGTGACTCTTCACGGTTCGATCCAATGTGATAACGTGATAACACGTTAATACAATATCACGAGCGAAGCAAGCGCCACTTGCCTTGACGCTGCGCCGGCGCGGCCCCTAAACTTCGCGCGCTCATCGAGACCGGCTGAGGGAATGGCCCTTTGAAGCCGGGGCAACCGCCGGGTCCAACCCGCCCGAAAAGGTGCCAACTCCACGGGGACGCCGTCCGCCGACAGATGAGTTGCCGTGAGGCTGCCCGTGCCACCGCCGGGCGGTTGGGCGCGGCAACCACGTGCGCACCCCCGGAGTCTCGATGCTGTTCGCGGCCACGCGAGGCCGCCTGGAGTGCGTTGCGAGCATGCCGACCGGCCCGATCGAAACTGTCCCGAGCCCGCCGCATGGCTACGAGTGCCAGACCGGCGTGCTGCGGCTTCCCGGCCCGTGCCCGCTGCACTTCGGCGGGCAGCTCGAGGACGTCGAGCTGGCCTACCGCCTGGCCGGTGCGAAGGATGCGCCCGTGGTCGCGGTCCTCGGCGGCATCTCCTCCGGGCGGCACGTCTTTGGCCTCGGCGCCGAGCCCGTGGGCTGGTGGGAGGAGAGCATCGGCCCGGGCCGGGCACTCGACACGGACCGCTATCGCGTGCTCGGCATCGACTTCCTCGGCGGCAGCCACGCGACCACCGGACCGCGCCACGGCGAGGTCTTTCCGAGCGTGAGTGCCTTCGACCAGGCGGGCCTGCTCATCCGCCTGCTCGACCACCTCGGCATCACGACGCTGCACGGCAGCATCGGCGCCTCCTACGGGGGCATGGTCACGCTCGCCCTCGCGCAGGGCTATCCCGAGCGCGTGCGCCAGATCGTCGTGATCAGCGCGGCCCACCGCACGCACCCGATGTCGACCGCGTGGCGCTCGGTCCAGCGCGCCATGGTTCGCTACGCGCTCACGCACGACGAAGGCGCCCGCGGGCTCGCGCTGGCCCGTGCACTCGCGATGGCCACCTACCGGTCGGCCCGGGAATTCGAAGAGCGGTTCTCGGGCGACGTCGAACGCACGCCGGAGGGTTTCGTGTTCCCGGTCGAGGCCTACCTCATGGCGCGGGGCGAGAGCTACGCCGCCCACTACAAGCCCGAGGCCTTCGTCTGCCTCTCCGAATCCATCGACCTGCACCGGGTCGAGCCCGGGTCGATCCGGGTCCCGGCCACGCTGCTCGCTGTCGTGGAGGACCAGCTGGTCCCGTTGTCCGACGTGCGCCAGCTTCGCGATCGACTGGGCGGCAACTGCCGCCTCGTCGAGATCCATTCCCTGTACGGCCACGACGCCTTCCTGAAGGAGACCGACGTGTTGCGCGACCTCTTCGCGCAGGCACTCGACTGACGCATGAACCAAGACACGACACAGAAGACACGCACCGTCCGCGCGGCACTCGAGACCGACACCCAGCACGGGGCGGTGGTGCCGCCGATCCACCTCACCTCGACCTTCGCGTTCCGCGGCTTCGGGGAGAAGGGCGCCTACGACTACTCGCGCTCCGGCAACCCGACCCGAGACGCGCTGGCCGGTGCGCTCGCGGAGCTCGAGGGCGGCGCGGGCGCCGTGGTCACCGCTTCGGGCATGGGCGCCGTGTCGCTCGTGACGCAGCTCTTCAAGCCCGGCCAGACGGTCGTCGTGCCGCACGACTGCTACGGCGGAACCTACCGACTCTTCAACGCGCTGGCCGCGCGCGGCTCGCTCGACGTCCGCTTCGTCGATTTCCAGGACGGGGCGGCGTTCGACGCCGCGCTCGCGGCGGGTCCGGCGCTGGTGTGGATCGAGACGCCGAGCAACCCGCTGCTGCGCATCGTCGACATCGCAAGGACCGCGCGTGCGGCCCACGACCGCGGCGCCCTCGTGGTGGCCGACAACACGTTCCTGTCGCCCGTCTGGCAGCGTCCGCTCGCGCTCGGCGCGGACGCCGTCGTGCACTCGACGACGAAGTACTTGAACGGGCACAGCGACGTCGTGGGCGGCGCCGTTGTCGCGGCGACGCCCGAGCTGCACGAGCGGCTCGCGTGGTGGGGTAACTGCATCGGCGTCACCGGCGCGCCCTTCGACAGCTACCTGACGCTCAGGGGACTGCGCACACTGCACGCCCGCATGCGCGCGCACGGCGAGAGCACCCAGCAGGTGGTCGATCTACTGGCGCGCCACGCCGCGGTTCGCCGGGTCTACTACCCGGGCCTCGACTCGCACCCGGGCCACTCGATTGCCCGCGCGCAGCAACAGGGCTTCGGTGCGATGGTCAGCTTCGAGCTCGAGGGCACGGTCGGCAACGTGAAGGCGCTGCTCGGTGCGTTGCATCTCTTCTCGCTCGCCGAGTCGCTCGGCGGCGTCGAGAGCCTCGTCGCGCATCCGGCGAGCATGACCCACGCGGCCATGGACGCGGAGTCGCGGGCGCGAGCCGGCATCTCCGACACGCTGCTGAGGTTGTCGATCGGGATCGAGGACGGCGCGGATCTCGTGCGCGACCTCGAGCGGGGGCTGGATCGCGCGCGGGGGCCGGTATAGGCAAGTTTGTGCTGATCCCGTTTTCGTGAGCGGACTGAGCGGACATTTGGCGATGTGCGGATTCAGCCATTACCAGCCGTATGGCATCGCCTTGCCCAAACTATCGCAATGCAGCGCGCTCGGCCCAGCCCACTGAGGTTGCCTCTCTGGTCAATCGGCGTATACAGCCTCAATAACAAGATCAGTCGGTGACGTTTCGTCACGCAGCCTGCAGCCGCCGCGTACGCCGTCGTGATCGGAGGCAGGCAACGAGACTGATGGAGGTGGTTGTGCCCAGGAACCATCAAGTTCGAAGGAGCGTGCAGTGAATACGCGACTGATTGTCGTGACGGCGCTGCTGCTGGTCGGGGCTGCACCGACCGCCGCGGCGTACTGCGAATACAACGATTGGGATTGTCAGAGGCGCGAGGCGGACACGAAGGCGGCCGACGATGCGTGGTACGAGGAGCAAGCCCGGAAACAGCGGGTCGATCGGGAGCAGCTGAGGCGCGCACTACTCAAGCAGCCGCCGCTTCCGGCTGAACGCAACGGGCTGCTGGGAAGCTGGCGCCTGGACGATGGCCCGCAAGGCCAGACCGCCGCGATCCTCGGACAGGTGAACGCTGCCGGTCCGGGCGCTGGTAGTGGTCCGAACGGGCTGCTCGGGGAACTCTCAAATATGGCTATGGGTTTCGAGAGGGCCGTTTGCGAGGCGGGATCCGGCAGCGGCGTTGCCTTTTCGCCAGCAACCTATTCGATACACGGGGAAATGCCCGTCGCATACCGCGCCGGCTCCCTCGGTGGCAAGCCGGCAATTGTTGCCATACCCGGCGACAGCGCGCAGGACATGATGATATTCGCGATGGCGAGCCCGGATCGCATCGTGGGGGAGGACGGCTGCGTACTGGTGCGGGTCGGTGCGCCGGCGGTCAATCCCCCGGCGAAGGCGACGAGTGCGCCGGGCAATGCGCGCGCCGCGGGCGCAGGCTCGTCGTCGCCACCGGCCGGTGCTGCGACTCCGGCCGCCGCGGCGGGCCGGGCGCGCGAGCCCATCGAACCGATTTCCCGTCTGGGGCGCGGCGTACAACTTCATGGCGAAAAGGACTTCCAGCAAGCTTTGCAGCAACTTCTGGTCGCCGCGCAGTCCGATCCGAACGACCCACGGGTCTACGTCTATCTCGCGGACACGTACGGATGGCTCGGCATGGATGCGGAAGCCAAACAGGCTGCGGAGCACGCGAAGCAGCTGGACCCGAACGCCTTCGAGATACTGCGCTGATCCGATCAGCGACGATCGCAATCGTCGAGCGCTCCTGCGACTTGACTACGTCGGCCCTCGATGACCCCGAGGTTTGTCGTCGGAGGTCCGCTCCGTGGCGCGCCGAACTTCCGCTATGGGTCGATTCGAGCCGTTGACCGGCTGCTGTCGGGCGCCATTCTCTGATTGTTTCCCGCCAGCGAGTGAAAGCGGACGGAAGCCAGCCACCGAGTTCAGCCAGAGGCGGGCGTTCAGTGCGGTGCGACCCGTGCCGTCGTGCCGGAGATGTCTTGATACGCCGAATCTGTGCTCGACTAGACTTGATCAACGGTCTGGGGGGAGGCAGTGACAACCCATGGTCATTCGTCGTATCGCGACTTCAATTCGCAGGGCGGACTACGGTGCGCTGTTTCTGGAAGTCATCGTGCTGGTCCTGGGTATCCTGTTGGCGCTGGCCGCGGACCGATGGAATCAAGATCGCCTGGATGTCATCGAGACTGCCCGAATCGTGGCGCGGCTGAGGTCGGACACGGCTCGCAATCTCGCGATGTTCGAGCAGGAGTTGCCCGCGATGGAATCCGGTCTGCGCGACATCAAGGCACTGTACCGGGCACTGCAAGCCGGAACGACGGAAGGCGAAGACCTTGCACAGATCGAAGGGGCGATGATCCGAATCGACGTGGTGCCCAGCTATCCACTGGTTTTCGCTGCCTACGAAGAACTGGTGGCCACGGGCCGCCTGCGCCAGCTCGATGACCCCGCGCTTGTGGATCTACTGGGTAATCAGCGAGCCCAGTACGAAGCCGCGCAGGCCGTCGTGGGGTACTGGCGGGACCTCATTCAAGGTCCACAGAACGCCTTGGATCGGCACGTCGAGTACTTCTACACCACCGACCAGATGAACGAAGAGGGCATGGGGGTCCGATATGACTTTGCAGCGCTTGCCGCCGATCGAAGCTTGAAGAACAAGGTCTTCGAGGCCATTGACGTGCATGGGGACTGGCTGGCTATCCAGACCGACATTTATCAGACGACCAGGCAAATCGGCGATCGGCTGGGCCGAAAGCAGGAGACCGGCGGAGAACCAGTGCAAGCTTGTCCTGAGGGACGACGGTGAGAGAGTCACCATCTCCCTCAGCAACGACAGAGCCAGAAAAAAGAAAGGCCGGCAGTGATGCCGGCCTTTCGAGAGGGACCCGAGTTGCCTCAGTCCGTGAGGCAAAGACTAACCCGACTCAAGTCCTACTCACTCGACGTGCTAACCAACCACGGAACAGGAGAGCGGGTCGATCCGGGATCACCCGCGGACGCGCAGTATAGCGCCGGCAAACGGGCGGTTGTACAGCGCTTTGTGAGTGCCGTCTGGCCCAGCCCGGATCTTTGTGTAAATTCTATTTACAATAACGTAAGTTATTGATTTATAATAACTCAACTCGGACCGGAAATCCGGCCAATGACCGCGTCTCCGGCCGCCCGGCTGCCGACCGATGCGCCCCCCTGGGCCGCGATGTCCACCGTCCGCACGCCGGCCGCGATGGCCGCGCCGACCGCGTCTTCCACGGCCCGGGCCTCGGCTTCGAGGCCGAGCGAATGCCGGAGCAGCATGGCGGCACTGAGTATCGTCCCGTAGGGATTTGCGATGCCGCGGCCCGCGATGTCGGGTGCGGAACCGTGGATAGGCTCGTAGAGGCCCGCCGTTCCCTCGCCGAGCGAGGCGGAAGGCAGCAGGCCGAGCGAACCCGCGAGCATCGACGCCTCGTCTGTGAGGATGTCGCCGAACATGTTCTCGGTGAGGAGGACGTCGAACGACCTCGGCCGGCGGATGAGGTGCATGGCCGCGGCATCCACGAGCATGTGCTCGAGCGCGATCTCCGGGAACTCCTCCGTGAGCACACGCTCGACGACGGAGCGCCACAGTCGCGAGGTCTCGAGCACGTTGGCCTTGTCGACCGAGACGATCCGCCGCTGCCGGGCCATGGCGAGACGACCGGCCACCCGGGTGACGCGCTCGATCTCCTCCGAGGTGTAGCTGCAGAGGTCCTCGGCCTCGTGCGCCGTGCGGCTCTTGCGACCGAAGTAGATGCCGCCGGTCAGCTCCCGCACGACCATGATGTCGACGCCCGCGACGACCTCGGACTTGAGCGGGGAGGCGTCGAGCATCGACTCGAACGTCTTCACCGGCCGCAGGTTGGCGAAGACGCCGAGCGTGCGGCGCAGCTCGAGCAGGCCCTGCTCGGGACGCACGCGAGCATTCGGGTCCGACCACTTCGGTCCGCCGACCGCGCCGAGCAGCACGGCATCGCAGCTGCGGCAGGCGTCGATCGTGCGCGGTGGCAGCGGTGAGCCGCTCGAGTCGATGGCCGCGCCGCCGATCAGCGCTTCCGCGAAATCGAACTCGTGGCCGAATGCGCGGGCTACCGCCTCGAGCACCCGCACGGCCTCGGCCGTCACTTCCGGACCGATCCCGTCGCCGCCGAGCACCGTGATCCTGGCCTTCATGCGCGACGGGCCTCGTAGGCGGCGATGGCATCCGACTGGCTCAGCAGATAGCCGAGCTCGTCCACGCCGTGGAGGAGGCAATAACGCGCGAATGCCTCGATCGGGAACGTCACGGTACGGCCGTCCGGGAGCTTGACCGCCGATATCGTCAGGTCGATCTCGATCTCGGCGCCCGGGTTAGCGAGGAGCCACTCGTGGATGGCTTCGTCCACGACCACCGGCAGCAACCCGTTCTTGAGGCTGTTGTTGCGGAAGATGTCCGCGATCTCCGTGCTCACGACCGCGCGGAAGCCGTGGTCGAGGAGCGCCCAGGGCGCGTGCTCTCGCGACGAGCCGCAACCGATGTTGCGGCCAGCGACGAGGATCTGGCAGCCGTGCGCTTCGGGGCGATGCAGCACGAAGTCCGGGCGGGGCGAGCCGTCCGGGTGGTTGCGCAGGTCCGCGAACAGGGCAGAGCCGAGTCCCTCGCGCGTCGTCGTCGTGAGGAAGCGTGCCGGGATGATCTGGTCGGTGTCGATGTTCGTGGACGGCATGACGACCGTCTTCGAACGGATGACTGTGATCGGGTCCATGGGGCCTCAGTGGATGAATTCGCGCGGGTCAGTGACTCGGCCGCGGACGGCCGCCGCCGCGGCGGTCGCAGGGCTGGCGAGCAGGGTGCGTGCTCCCGCGCCCTGGCGGCCCTCGAAATTACGATTGCTGGTGCTGACGCAGTAGAGCCCGGCAGCCACGGTGTCGCCATTCATGCCGAGGCACATCGAGCAGCCGGACTCGCGCCACTCGGCGCCGGCGTCGACGAAAATCTTCGCGAGCCCGCGCGCCTCGGCCTCGCGCTTGACCTGCTGCGATCCCGGAACCACGAGCGCACGGACCCCGGGGGCCACCTTGCGGCCGCGGAAAACCTGCGCAGCGAGCTCCAGGTCGGAGAGGCGCGCGTTCGTGCAGCTGCCGATGAAGACGACCTGCACCGGCTTGTCGCGCAACGGCTCGCCGGGCTTCAGACCCATGTAGGCCAGGGCCCGCGAGAAGACGGCGTCGCCCGGGCGTTCGGGCACGCGGCCGCTGATCGGCGCCACCATGCCAGGATTGGTGCCGTAGGTGATCATCGGCTCGATCGCTCCGGCATCGAGCTGCACGGTCCTGTCGAACGTCGCGCCGGGGTCCGTCCGCAGCGTGCGCCAGTCCGCCACGGCGCGGGCCCACGCCTCGCCGTGCGGCGTCTGCGGCCGGCCCTCGAGGTAGGCGAACGTCGTATCGTCCGGCGCGACCATGCCGGCCCGCGCGCCGGCCTCGATGGACATGTTGCAGAGGGTCATGCGCTCGTCCATCGAGAGCGCTTCGATGGCCGGCCCGCAGTACTCGATGACGTGTCCCGTTCCGCCGTTCACGCCGATGCGACCGATGATCGCCAGCACCAGGTCCTTCGCGGTGACGCCCGGGCCGAGTCGCCCGGCGACCTCGACGGCCAGCGTCTTCGGCTTTCGCTGCAGCAGGCACTGCGCGGCGAGCACGTACCCCACCTCCGTCGTGCCGATGCCGAAGGCGAGGGCGCCGAAGGCGCCGTGCGTGCTCGTGTGGCTGTCGCCGCAGACGATGGTCTTCCCCGGCTGCGTTGCCCCGAGTTCCGGCCCGATGATGTGCACGATGCCGCGGCGGTCGTCCTTGAGCCCGATCAGGTCCAGGCCGAACTCGGCGCAGTTCTTCTCGAGCTGGCGTATCTGGTTCGCCGCCGACTCCAGTGCGATCGGCACCCCACCGAAGATCTGCGCGGTGTCCGTGGGCGTCGAGTGATCCATGGTCACGAGCGTGCGGTCCGGGCGCCGGACCTTGAGCCCGCGCTCGCGCAGCACGGAGAAGGCCTGCGGCGAGGTCACCTCGTGGACGAGGTGCAGGTCGATGTAGATCACCGCGGGCGTGTCAGCCGTTTCCGGCACGACCTCGTGGCGCTCCCAGAGCTTCTGGAACAGGGTCTTGGCTGTCATTCGCTTTCCGGCCTCCGGCCGGTCTCAGATCGAGGAGGCGGCTTCTTCCGCCTCCGCGCTGCGTTTGTCCATGCGCGCCGTGGTGGCGCGCGTCGACTCGATGCGGTTCACCACCTCGAGGAAGGCGCGTACCCCGGACTCGACGATGTCGGTCGTGACGCTCGTCCCGCGATACGCGCGGCCGTTGTGCTCGACGGTGACGACGGCCTCGCCCTGCGCGTCCTCGCCCATCGTCACGCTGCGCACCTCGAACTTGCGCAGCGTGACGATGACTCCGGTCGCGGTCTCCACGGCCTTGAACGCCGCATCGACCGGACCGTCGCCGCTCGCCTCCTGCGAGAGCAGGCGCCCGTCGCTGTGCCGCAAGCCGACGCGGGCCATGGCGCCGCCACCGGTGTCGCTCACGGCGTGCAGGCTCTCGAGGTGCCACGGGCCGCTCTGGCCGAACTCGGCCTTGAGCACCAGGGCCTCGATGTCGCCGTCGAAGAGCTCCTTCTTCTTGTCGGCGAGCGCCTTGAAGTCCTCGAAGACGCGCGCGAGTTCTGCGTCCGAGAGCTCGAACCCGAGTTCCTTGATGCGGTCGCGGAGCGCCGCGCGGCCGCTGTGCTTGCCGAGCACGAGGTGCGAGCGCGAGAGGCCGACGTCCTCGGGGCGCATGATTTCGTAGGTCGAGTGGTGCTTCAGCATCCCGTGCTGGTGGATCCCGGACTCGTGCGCGAACGCGTTCTCGCCCACGACGGCCTTGTTGCGGGGAATCGTCATGCCGGTGATGCTCGAAAGCAGGCGGCTGGCCGGGAAGAGCCGCTTCGTGTCGATGCCGGTGTGCAGCCCGTAGAGGCCCTCGCGAACCCTGAGGGCCATCGTGAGTTCCTCGAGCGAGGCATTGCCCGCGCGCTCACCGATGCCGTTGATCGTGCACTCGACCTGGCGGGCACCGCCGCGGATTGCGGCCAGGCTGTTCGCCACCGCCATGCCGAGGTCGTTGTGGCAGTGCGCGCTGAAGGTGACACGGTCGGCGCCGCGGACCTTCTGCAGGAACGCGAAGATCTCGTAGTACTCCTCGGGCGTCGTGTAGCCGACCGTGTCCGGGACGTTGATCGTCGTGGCGCCGGCGTCGATCACCGCCTCGACGACTTCGCCGAGGAAGTCGAGTTCCGTCCGTGACGCGTCCTCGGGGGAGAACTCGACGTCCGGGCAGAGGCTGCGTGCGTAGCGCACGCCCTCGACCGCGGTGTGGAGGATCTGCTCCTTCGCCATGCCGAGCTTGTGCTCGCGGTGGATCGCGCTCGTGGCGAGGAAGACGTGGATCCGCGGCTTCTCGGCGACGCGCACCGCCGACCATGCCTTGTCGATGTCCTCGCGATTGCAGCGGGCGAGGCCCGCGATGATCGGGCCTCGAACCTCCTTCGCGATCTCGTGCACCGCTTCCCAGTCGCCGCGCGAAGCGATCGGGAATCCCGCCTCGATGACGTCCACGCCCAGTTCGGCCAGCGCCCGCGCCATGCGCAGCTTCTCGGGCTGCGTCATGCTGCACCCCGGCGACTGCTCGCCGTCGCGCAGCGTCGTGTCGAAGATCAGGACGCGGTTCGGGTCTCGATTGGACATGTTCGTCACCTGCGGTCTGGATGCACGAGGTCGCGCCGCCTCACTCCTGGTTCAACCAGGGCATGCGGGCTCGCAGCTCGCGGCCGACCTTCTCGATCGGGTGCGCGAGGTCCTTCTTCATCAGCGCGTCGTACTTCCTGCGGCCGGTCTTGTTCTCGCGGATCCAGACGCGCGCGAACGATCCGTCCTGGATCTCCTTCAGGATCTTCTTCATTTCCTTCTTCGTCTCCTTGTTCACGACCCGTGGACCGCGCGTCAGGTCGCCCCACTTGGCGGTGTGGGAGATGTACTTGTGCATCTTGGCGAGGCCGCCTTCATGCAGCAGGTCGACGATGAGCTTCAGCTCGTGCAGGCACTCGTAATAGGCGACTTCCGGCTGGTAGCCGGCCTCGACGAGCGTCTCGTAGCCCTTGAGCACGAGCTCGGTCGCGCCGCCGCAGAGCACCGCCTGCTCGCCGAAGAGATCCGTCTCGGTCTCTTCCTTGAACGTCGTCTCGAGCACGCCGGCGCGGGTGCCGCCGATGCCGTCGGCGTAGGCGAGCGCCTTGGCCCTGGCCCTGCCCGACGCGTCCTGCGCGACGGCGATGAGGCACGGCACGCCGCGGCCTTCCTGGTACTGCCGGCGCACGAGGCCGCCCGGGCCCTTGGGCGCGATCAGCACGACATCGAGGTCCTTGCGCGGCTTGATCTGGCCGAAGTGCACGTTGAAGCCGTGCGCGAAGAGGAGGGTGGCGCCCTGCGCGAGGTTCGGCAGGATCTCCCTGTAGTTCTCGGCCTGCGTGGTGTCGGGCGTGAGCAGCGCGACCAGGGCGGCGCCCTTCACGGCCTCGGCCGGCGTCGAGACCTTGAGGCCGTCCTTCTTCGCCTGCTTCCAGCTGTCGCCCTTGCGTACGCCGACCACGACGTCATGGCCGGAGTCCTTGAGGTTCAGCGCGTGCGCGCGACCCTGGCTGCCGTAGCCGACGACGGCGATCCGGGCGCCCTTCAGGGCCTTCTTGTCCACGTCCTTCCTCGAGTACGCACGCATGTTCTGTCACTCCTGCATTCGCTCAACGATGTTGATGGGTCTCAAAAACGCAGAACCCCGCCCGGCGCGTGTCCGGTGCGGGGTTCCTGGTATCCGTCTGCGCTCTTTGCGCCTTCAGCCCGGGGCCCCGCACCTCCCAAGGGAGAGCAGGACGAGCAGGTCAAGCCGCAGGCCCGGCAGTCGGGCGACCGTGGAGAGGGTGTCGGCGTCTGCGGCCTGGAACTCCATCGCGAGCCTGCTTGGAAGGGGTCGGGTCGAGCCACTGATAGCATCATAGCGCCTCACCGATTGTCAACCGCACTGCAAAAAGAAGTTCCGCTAAGCTGTGGTCACCATGTTTGAAGAACGCGACGCTGCGGCCGCGCGGCCGCTCTGGCTGGTCTCCGAGAAGGACCTCGACTCGTGGCTTGCAACGCAGGAGCCGGCCACGCGCCGCTGGCTCGCGGAGGTGAGATTCCGCGCCGAGCGTCACCAGGTCGTGCAGCTGGCCGCGCCGGACGGCACGGCTCGCGGCGCCGTGCTCGGGCTCGGAGGTCTCGGCTCGATAGAGGATCTCGAGCCCTGGCACCTCGCCGGAACGCCGGACCGGCTGGCGGCCGGCGCCTGGTCCATCCAGACGCCCCTGCCGGCCAGGGCCGCTACCGCGGCCGCCCTGGGCTGGGCCCACGGCAGTTACCGCTTCAACCGCTACCGCACGCGTCCCGGCACCGATGCCCAGGCTGCAACGCTCGTTCCGCCGCAGCTTGCGGACATGGCCTACGTCCGGCGGATGGCGGCTGCGATCGCGATGGCCCGCGACCTGATCAACACGCCGGCTGCGGATCTGCCGCCCGAGCGGCTCGCAGAGCATGCGGTGGCGATGGCCGAGGGCTGCGGGGCGAAGACCCGCGTCGTCACCGGCGATGCACTGCGCGAGGGATTCCCGGTGATCCATGCCGTCGGACGCGCCGCAGCGTCGGCGCCGCGCCTGATCGACTTCGAGTGGGGCGACCCGGCTGCGCCGCGTATCACGCTCGTCGGCAAGGGCGTGTGCTTCGATTCGGGCGGTCTCGACATCAAGCCGGCGGCCGGCATGCTGCTCATGAAGAAGGACATGGGCGGTGCGGCGTGCGTGCTCGCACTTGCGCGCGTGATCATGGAGAGCGCGCTGCCGGTTCGGCTGCGCGTGCTCGTGCCCGCCGTCGAGAACGCCATCGCGGGCAACGCGTACCGTCCGGGCGACGTGCTCAGGACCCGCAAGGGACTCACGGTCGAGGTCGGCAACACGGACGCCGAGGGTCGGCTCGTGCTCTGCGACGCGCTCGCGGCGGCGGAGGCCGATGCGCCCGACCTCCTGATCGACATGGCGACGCTCACCGGTGCGGCGCGTGTCGCGCTCGGGCCGGAATTACCGGCCCTATTCGGGTCGAGGCCAGGCACGGTCGAGGCACTCGTGCGTCATGGACGCGCGCTCGCCGACCCGCTCTGGCCGATGCCGCTGTGGGACGGCTACGACGACGAGATCGGCAGCAAGATCGCCGACCTCAACAACGTCTCGGGGTCCACGTTCGCCGGCGCCGTGATCGGCGGCCTGTTCCTCCGCCGCTTCGTTGGCGCGGAGCGCGACTGGCTGCACGTCGACCTGTACGGGTGGAACTCGAAGGACCGGCCGGGACGGCCCGTCGGGGCCGAGCCACAGGGCGTCCGCGCGCTGTACGCGCTCGTGTCCGAGCGGTTCGGCTGACGTCCGGGGCCCGATGGACCTCGGCTTCGAGCGTCGGTCCTGGACGCTGATCTACGTCTGTCTCGGCATCATCGAGGGTGGCACGGCGGCGGTGATGGTGCGCTCGCTGTTCGGCGAGGCCACGCACGGGCTGACGGTCGATTTCGTTCTCGCACTGGTGAGCGCCGCGCCGGCCTGGGCGAACCTCGTGAGCCTGGCCTTCGCCCGCAAGGCCCAGGGCCGGCCCAAGATCGCTTTCCTGCAGCCCTTGCTCGTCGCACTCGCGCTGCTGGTGGCGGCGCTCGCACTCGTGCCGGCCGGCGGTGCGGGGCTCGCGGTGTTCCTGGCGCTTTATTGCCTGGCGCGGCTGCTGTGGGCCGGCATCGATACCGTGCGTTCAGTGATCTGGAGCGTGAACTACGCGCGGCCGGAGCGCGCGAGCATCACCGGCCGCATCATGGTGAACGGTGCGCTCGCGCTCGCTATCGTGGGCCTGCTGCTCGGCTGGCTGCTCGAGCAGGAGGGGCCCTGGTTCCGCCTGGCGATCGTGGCGGCGGCCGTCTGCGGCCTGGCCGGGGCTCGCGCCTTCCGTCGCTTCCGCGTTCTCGGTGAGGAGGACCTGCTGGCCGCGGAGCGCACCCGCCTCGAGGAGGGCGCGCGCTTCGACCTCGCCGGCGTCCGCCACCTGCTTGCGACGGATGCCGATTTCCGCCACTACATGCTCGCGATGTCGCTGTTCGGCGCCGGCTTCCTGACGCTGACGCCGCTCATGGTGATCTGCCTCGACGACGTGCTGCGTGCACCTGAACTCGTCCAGGTGGCGATCACGACGGCGGTGCCCGTGCTCACCATTCCGCTCGCGATCCGCCCGTGGGCGCGCTTCCTCGACCGGCACCACGTCATCGTCTTCCGTTCCGTGCACAGCAAGGTCGGGGTCGCCGGCACGTTCCTCCTTGTGCTCGGCGTGCTTGCGCAACTGCCGTTCCTGCTCTGGCCGGGCGCGCTGCTGCTCGGCATCTCGCTCGCCGCCGGCAGCCTCGGCTGGACGCTCGGGCACAACGATTTCGCGCCCCGCGGCGAGGAGACCCGGTACATGGCGCTGCACGTGACGCTGACCGGCATCCGCGGGCTGCTGGCGCCCCCGGTCGGCATCGCGCTTTACCACGCGCTCGAGGCCTGGCGCCCCGGGGCCGGGGCCTGGTCTCTCCTGCTGCCGCTCGTGCTGGTCGGCACGGGTTCGCGTGAGTTCAGCGCCATGCGCCGGCTACGTGAATCCCGCAGTGGCAAGGCGTGACCGCAGCGATGCGGCGCCGCAGAATATCCGGATCCCAGAGGAGCCTCCCATGACCCGACGCAAGGTCGACCCACGTTCGCACTCGAGCCTCGTCTTCGACGGCGTCAAGCAGACGCCGAGCCGCGCCATGCTGCGTGCCGTCGGTTTCACCGACCGGGACTTCCGCCGTCCGCAGGTCGGCGTTGCCTCGACGTGGAGCAACCTCACGCCCTGCAACATGCACATCGACCGCCTGGCGGACGCGGCCGCGAAGGGCGCCGACGCCGCCGGCGGCAAGAGCACGGTGTTCGGCACCATCACGGTTTCCGACGGCATCACGATGGGCACGCCGGGCATGCGCTACTCGCTCGTGTCGCGTGAGGTGATCGCCGACTCCATCGAGACGGTGGTCGGCGCCCAGGGATTCGACGGCTTCGTGGCGATCGGCGGCTGCGACAAGAACATGCCGGGTTGCATGATGGCCATCGCGCGCCTCGACCGGCCGGCGGTGTTCGTCTACGGCGGCACGATCCGGCCGGGAGCCGGGCGCCGCGACATCGTCTCGGTGTTCGAGGCGGTCGGGGCCCACGCCCAGGGCTCGATCTCGGACCGGCGGCTCCGCGAGGTCGAGCGCACGGCCATCCCCGGGGCCGGCAGCTGCGGCGGCATGTACACCGCCAACACCATGGCCTCGGCGATCGAGGCACTCGGAATGAGTCTCGCCAACAGCTCGGCTCAGGAGGCCGTGTCGAGGACCAAGCGGCTCGACGCGGAACGGGCCGGCAAGGCGGTGGTCGAGCTGATCCGCCGCGGCGTGAAGCCCTCCGACATCCTGTGCCGCGAGGCGTTCGAGAACGCGATCACGGTCACCATCGCCCTCGCGGGCTCTACCAATGCGGTGCTGCACCTGCTGGCCATCGCGCACGCGGCCGGCGTGCCGCTCGAACTTGATGACTTCACGAGGATCGGCGCACGCGTCCCGGTGCTCGCGGATCTCAGGCCGAGCGGCCGTTACTCCATGTCCGAACTCATCCGCATCGGCGGGATCCAGCCGCTCATGAAGGATCTTCTCGGCGCGGGGCTCCTGCACGGCGACTGCCTGACCGTGACCGGCAAGACGCTCGCCCAGAACCTGAGGCGCGTGAAGCCGTATCCACGAGGCCAGGACATCGTCCGGCCGCTGTCGCAGCCGATCAAACCCGAGAGTCACCTCGTGGTGCTCTACGGCAACCTCGCGCCCGAAGGCGCGGTCGCGAAGATCTCGGGCAAGGAAGGGCTGCGGTTCTCGGGCCGCGCGCGCGTGTTCGACGGCGAGGAGGCGACCCTGCAGGCGATCCTCGACGGTACCGTGGTCGGCGGCGACGTGATCGTCGTCCGCTACGAGGGCCCGAAGGGCGGTCCGGGAATGCGCGAGATGCTGAGCCCGACGGCGGCCATCATGGGCAAGGGGCTCGGGGACAAGGTGGCGCTCATCACCGACGGCCGTTTCTCGGGCGGGAGCCACGGGTTCGTCGTCGGGCATGTCTCGCCCGAGGCGGCGCTCGGCGGGCCGCTTGCACTGGTGCACGACGGGGACGGGATCACGATCGACGCGACCCGGCGCAGCGTGACTCTCGAGGTGGGCGAGGGAGAGCTTGCCCGGCGGCGCACCGCGTGGCGGGCACCGCCGCCCTACACCGCGCGCGGCGTGCTCGCCAAATACGCGGAGCTCGTGAGCAGCGCCTCGCTCGGGGCCGTCACGGACAGGAATCTCGGCGTTGCGTCAAGTGGAGCCTGAATTCCGGCGTCGGGCCTCGCGGCGTCTATTGAGTTGGGCAGGGTCCATAGGTAAAGTGCGCGCCCGCCCGAGGGGTTGCGAGGGCGGTCACGGTCTTGTAGTGTCGACCCTCCCCGGGGCGGTCGGCGGGAGCCCGGGACGAAACACGTTAATAAGGACCCCACAGAAGCGGAGGGGACGTGGCGTACGATTATTCGATTGACGATCCGGCAAAAAACAGTAAGCGCACGCTCGCGTTCGTCCTGGTCGTCATCATCCACGTGCTGTTCTTCTGGGTGCTGGCCTCGGGTCTCGGCGCCAAGATCGTGGAGGTGGTGACCGGCCCCGTCGAGACCAAGATCATCGAAGAGGCGCCGGACGAGGACAAGCCGCCGCCGCCGCCGCCCGAGATCGACACGCCGCCGCCGTACGTTCCGCCGCCGGAAATCGCCATCGACATTCCGGTCGACTCCGGACCGACCACGGCCATCTCCAACGTGACCAGCGAGCGCCCGGTCGCCGCGCCGGCGCCGGTCGCCGCAGCCCCGGCCCCGGTCGAGAAGCAGGTCGTCAAGGTGCCGCCTTCCACGCAGGGCAAGGGCGCGCGGATCACCCAGCCCGAGTATCCGCCTGCATCGCGCCGCGCGGGAGAGGCGGGCACCGTCACGCTGCAGGTCTTCGTGAAGGAAGACGGCCGCGCCGGCGAGGTGAAGGTCGCCAAGAGCAGCGGCTTCGAGAAACTCGACGAAGCCGCCGTGAAGGAAGTCCAGCGCAACTGGCGTTTCGTCCCGGGCAAGGAGGACGGCAAGCCCGTCGCCATGTGGCACACCTTTGCCGTTACGTTCCGACTGACGGACTGAGGCGACCGCCGCCCGAGCGCCGCTGCCCGAGCCGATCCATACAAGCACGCATCACCGAATCGTTGGAGGAAGAACCCCATGGCCACTGAAACGATTGCTGTCGACAACCCGTACGGAATCCAGGCGCTGTGGGCGCAGGGCGACTTCGTCGCCAAGGGAGTGCTCATCCTGCTGGTGCTGATGTCCGCGTACTCGTGGTTCATCATCTTCACCAAGTGGTGGGAGCAGAAGCGGCTGCTCAGCCAGGCCGCCGAGGCCGAGAAGAACTTCTGGGCCGCCGACAACATCAAGAACGGCGTGACCAAGCTCACGGGCAAGGGCAACATCTTCAAGGCGATCGCCTCCGAGGCGATCGACGCAGCCGAGCACCACGACACGCGCCTGACGCAGCAGGTCCCGCTGCACGAGTGGATCGACAACGTGATCGCGCGCGGCGTCGCCCGCATCAGCAGCGCCCTCACGACCCAGCTGCCGTTCCTCGCGACCACCGGCTCGACGGCGCCGTTCATCGGCCTGTTCGGCACGGTGTGGGGCATCTACCACGCCCTCGTGGCGATCGGCGTCGCCGGCCAGGCGAGCATCGACAAAGTGGCGGGCCCGGTGGGTGAGGCGCTGATCATGACCGCCATCGGCCTCGCGGTCGCCGTGCCGGCGGTGCTCGGCTACAACTACCTGCTCGGCCGCAACAAGCTGATCATGGAGAAGGTGAAGCTCTTCGCCAACGATCTCGAGCAGGTCATCGTGAGCGGCTCGCGCGTCGAGGGCGCCTCGGCTCGCGTCATCGCGGGCGGCAAGAAGTAACCCGCGCCCGCAAGGCCGGAGGCAGGCACCATGGGCATGTCAGTGACGACGGGCGGCGGCCCGGCGGACGACGATAAGCCGATGTCGGAGATCAACACCACGCCCCTCGTGGACGTGATGCTGGTGCTCCTCATCATCTTCCTGATCACAATCCCGGTGATCACGCAGTCGGTCAAAGTGGACCTGCCGAAGGCGGCGAACATCCCGACGCAGACGAAGCCCGAGAACATCAACATCGCCGTGGATGCCGCGGGCAACGTCTTCTGGAACACGGCGATGGTGCCGAACCAGGAGGCGCTGCTCGAGAAGCTGAAGGTCGTGGCGGTCATGGATCCCCAGCCGGAGGTCCACGTCCGCGGCGACAAGCAGACCAAGTACGAGCACGTCGGACGGGTCATCGTGATCGCCCAGCGTGCCGGCATCCAGAAGGTCGGCTTCATCACCGAGCCCGACCGCGGGCTCGGTCGCTGACGCGCGGCCGGACCAGGAGTCAAGTCAATGGGAATGAGCACAGGCGGCGGCGAAGACGAGCCGATGATGGACATCAACACGACGCCGTTGATCGACATCCTGCTCGTGTTGCTGATCATGTTCATCATCACGATCCCGGTGATGACCCACGCG
>Ga0114939_10001136_pt1 | contig 21446 bp, 22 predicted proteins | sample AshMeaCrysSpring_FD_87196 | JGI IMG/M metagenome (GOLD analysis project Ga0114939, IMG submission 87196) | Groundwater microbial communities from Big Spring, Nevada to study Microbial Dark Matter (Phase II) - Ash Meadows Crystal Spring | ecosystem: Environmental > Aquatic > Deep subsurface >...
CTGAGGCGCCGCCCATTCCGACAATGACGATGTCGTGCGGTGCAGGCTTGGGTTGGATGGCGCGAAGCACGCCAAAGGCGGCATCGACGAGAACGAGGTTCGCTCGGTCGCTCCAGGGAGATAGGTGAAAGGCAAGGCCGGCGATGGCCAGGAGCGCGATGGCGAGCGAGCGGGCCAGGGAGGAGGCTTCGCCGTCGGCGGGTGAGGGGGTCGCAGCCATTTGCCCATCTTAACGGTCCCGGAGGCTGATGCTAGACTCGCCGCACCCTCGGTCCCTGAGGCACGCAATGATGAGCGGTGAGCCCCCGAGTCCTTCCCAGATGGCCGCGATCACGGACGGTTTCGTTCGCGAGCTTGCCGCGCTGGGCCGAGTGCGCGCCTATCCCAAGAGCACCGTGTTCATCACCGAGGGGGACTCCAGCGACTCGGTCTTCGTGATCCTGTCGGGAAAGGTGAGGACGTTCGTGTCCGACACCGAGGGACGCGAACTGACCCTCGATACCCAGGGACCCGGCGAGTTCGTCGGCGAAATGGCATTCAACGGACAGCCGCGTTCGGCCTCCGTGGCCACGTTGGAGGCGGCCGTGTTTTCGGTGGTCCAGCGGGAAGCCTTGCGCGAGGCGATCCGGCGCAATCCCGACTTCGCGCTCGAATTGATCGCCAAGCTTGTCGAGCGAGCGCGCGAGGCCACGGGCCACGTGAAGAACCTTGCGCTCCTCGATGTTTACGGGCGCGTGGCCCGGCTGCTGCTCAGCCTGGCCAAGGAGCTGCCGGACGGGAAGATGCGAATCCCCGAAAAGCTCACGCAGCAGGATGTTGCCGAGCGCGTCGGCGCCTCCCGCGACATGGTGAGCCGGATCTTCCGCGACCTCGCGACCGGCGGCTACATCAGCGTCGAGAACCGGATCGTCACCATCAACAAGAGGCCGCCGGCACGCTGGTAGGGCGGCGGCGGGCTTTGGGGGTCGCCTACTTCTTGACCTTGACCGGCCGCTTCCAGCCCGGAAGCGTGTCCTGCGTCTTCCGGTTGAGTGTCAGTTCGCCGGCGGGCGCGTCCTTGAAGACGGTCGTCCCCGCGCCCACCGTGGCGCCTTTGTGGACGGTGACCGGCGCCACCAACTGCACGTCCGAACCGATGTGGACGTCGTCCTCGATGACCGTGCGGTGCTTGTTGGCGCCATCGTAGTTGCAGGTGATCGTGCCGGCACCGATGTTCACGTCCTTGCCGACCGTCGTGTCGCCCACGTAGGCGAGGTGGTTTGCCTTGCTGGCCCGCCCGATGAAGCTAGCCTTCACTTCCACGAAGTTCCCGATGTGCACTTCATCGGAGAGCTCCGTGCCAGGCCGGACTCGCGCGAACGGACCGATCCGGGCGTTGGCGCCGATGACCGCCTCCTCGATGACACAGAACGGGCGGATCTCCGTGCCCGGACCGACCGTCGCGTCGCGGAGAACGCAGCCCGCGCCGAGCCTCACCCCTTCGCCGAGAACCACCTTGCCCTCGAAAATGCAGTTCACGTCGATCTCGACATCCCGCCCGCACGTCAAATCCCCGCGAACATCGATGCGGGCAGGATCCGCCAGCGTGACACCCGCATCCAGTAGAACGTGGGCGCGATCCATCTGCACGAGCCTTTCCAGGCGGGCAAGCTCCCGCTTGGAATTGACCCCCAGGCACTCCGTGCTGGACTGCGGATGGCGCACGGCGATCGGGTATCCCTCGGCGACCGCCATCGCGACGATGTCGGTAAGTTAGTACTCACCCTGGACGTTTTGGTTGCTAAGGCCGCCAAGCCACGGCTTCAGCTTGGAGTAGGGCGCAGCGAGTATGCCAGTGTTCACTTCGCGGATGGCGCGCTCGGTATCGGTGGCGTCGCGCTCCTCGACGATGCGGGCGACGCGGCCCGATGGCCCGCGTACGATCCGACCGTATCCCCGCGGGTCGTCCACTTCCTGGGTAAGCAGGGCGAGCTGGTCCTCGGCAGCCGCATCGACCAACGCGCGCAGCGTCCCGGTGGCGATGCGGGGCACGTCGCCGTACAGGACGAGTACGACGCCCTTTTCGTCGAGATGCGGCATCGCCTGCTGAACGGCGTGGCCGGTTCCCAGTTGACGGTCTTGGACGGCCCAGACGACGTCGGGCGCCTCGAGACGCTTGGCAACCGCCTCGCCGCCGTGCCCGATAACCACGGCCAATCGCTTGGCCGACAGGCGGCGGGCGGAGTCGAGCACGTGCAGCAGCATGGGCCGGCCGGCGAGGGGGTGCAGGACCTTGGGCAGGCGCGAATGCATGCGCTTGCCCTGGCCCGCGGCGAGGATCACGACCTGCAGGGATTGGGTGGTCATCGGGGCAGGTTCCTCTAAACAAAAAGGGCAGAATCCAAGGATTCTGCCCGAAAGTGTTGCGCCTCTAAATCAAGGAGTTTCGTGATCCCCTCCACCAAACCAACCTGCCCCGAAAGGGCCTGTCGGCTTGGTTCTACCGCTACATCGTCAATCTGCGAATCTTACCACGCTGCGCCGGTTTTTCGGGGCCTAGCGGCGCTGGCGAAGCTTGCGGATGGCTGCCAGCTGGGCGATGGATTCTGCCAGAACCGCCTGGGCCTCCGCGATCTCCATGTCCCCCGTGCGGTTGACGATGACTTCCTCGGCAGCCCGCTTGGCTTCCATGGCCTTGGCTTCATCGATGTTTTCCGCGCGGATGGACGTGTCCGCCAGCACCGTCACCACGTGCGGTTGCACCTCCATCATGCCGCCGGAAACGTAAATGATCTCCTCACGGTCCTCGCCGGGAATCTTGAGCCGGACGGTTCCGGGCTTGATGCGGGTGAGCAGCGCGGCGTGCTCGGGGAGCACCCCGAGTTCACCCGCCTCGCCGGGAGCGACGACCATCTCGGCCTCGCCCGAGAAGATCGCCTGCTCGGCGCTCACGATGTCTACATGAAGAGTCTTGGCCATTTGCTGCCCTCACCCCGACCCCCGCACCGCGGGGACCGGGTCATCGTTACTGAAGCGTCTTGGCTTTCTCGAAGGCCTCTTCGATCGTGCCGACCATGTAGAAGGCCTGCTCGGGGAGGCTGTCGCACTCGCCGTTCACGATCATCTTGAAGCCCTTGATCGTGTCCTTGAGCGTCACGTACTTTCCCGGCGACCCGGTGAACACCTCCGCCACGTGGAACGGCTGCGACAGGAAGCGCTGGATCTTTCGCGCGCGCGACACGGCCAGCTTGTCCTCGGGCGACAGCTCGTCCATCCCCAGGATCGCGATGATGTCGCGAAGCTCCTTGTACTTCTGCAGGACGGCCTGCACTGCGCGGGTAGTCGAGTAGTGCTCCTCGCCCACCACGTTCGGGTCCACCTGGCGCGAGGTGGAATCGAGCGGATCCACCGAGGGGTAGATGCCGAGGGCTGCGATGTCGCGGGAAAGCACCACGGTTGCGTCGAGGTGGCCGAAGGTGGTGGCCGGCGACGGGTCGGTCAGGTCGTCCGCAGGCACGTACACGGCCTGGATCGAGGTGATGGAGCCGGTCTTCGTGGAGGTGATGCGCTCCTGGAGCCGCCCCATTTCCTCGGCGAGCGTCGGCTGGTAGCCCACGGCGGAAGGCATCCGGCCCAGAAGGGCGGACACTTCCGTGCCCGCGAGCGTGAAACGGTAGATGTTGTCGATGAAGAGCAGGATGTCGCGGCCCTCGTCCCGGAAGCGCTCGGCCATCGTGAGGCCGGTGAGCGCCACGCGCAGGCGGTTGCCCGGGGGTTCGTTCATCTGCCCGAACACCATCGCCACCTTCGACTGCGAGAGATCCTCCTGCACGATGACCTTCGCGTCCGACATCTCGTGGTAGAAGTCGTTGCCCTCGCGGGTGCGCTCGCCCACGCCGGCGAACACCGACAGGCCCGAGTGCTGGGTCGCGATGTTGTTGATGAGCTCCAGCATCGTCACGGTCTTGCCCACGCCGGCGCCGCCGAAGAGGCCGATCTTGCCGCCCTTGGCGAACGGGCAGATGAGGTCGACCACCTTGATGCCGGTCTCGAGGAGCTCGACCGACGGCGAGAGCTCATCGAACCTGGGCGCCTGGGCGTGGATCGAGCGGCGCTCCTCCGTCTGGACGGGGCCGCGCTCGTCGATCGGGCGGCCCAGAACGTCCATCACGCGGCCGAGCGTGCCGGGGCCGACCGGAACCGAGATCGGGGCGCCGGTCGCCTTGACCTTCATCCCGCGGCGCAGGCCGTCGGAGGAGCCCATGGCGATGGTGCGGACGATTCCGTCGCCGAGCTGCTGTTCCACCTCGAAGGTAAGCCCCTTCTCGGCGAAGGAGTCGGCCTCCTCGACGAGGGTGAGCGCCTCGTAGATATTCGGCATCGCGTCGCGCGGAAACTGCACGTCGATCACCGCGCCGATGCACTGGACGATACTGCCTTCTGCCATGGGGGTCGCACTCATGTTGGTATCCCGTAAGTCGATTCTTTAGACGGCCGCCGCACCACCGACGATCTCCGAAAGTTCCTTGGTGATCGACGCCTGGCGCGACTTGTTGTAGACGAGGGTGAGCTGGTCGATGACGTTGGAGGCGTTGTCGCTCGCCGCCTTCATCGCGACCATGCGGGCCGACTGCTCGCTGGCGATGTTCTCCGCCAGCGCCTGGTAGACGATCGCCTCGAGGTAGCGGCGCAGAAGCTGCTCCAGCACCGTCTTCGCATCCGGCTCGTAGAGGTAGTCCCAGCCGCCGCGCGCGGTGCGGTCGGCCTCCTGCAGGCGGTCGGCCGTGAGCGGCAGCAGCTGCTCGATGACCGGCTCCTGCTTCATCGTGTTGATGAAGCGCGTGTAGACCACGTAGACCGCGCCGATCTCGCCCTTCATGTACTCCTGGATCATCACGCGGCCGGGGCCGACGAGCTTTTCCAGGTGGGGCGTGTCGCCATAGTGGACGAGCTGCGAGACGATCTTGGCGCCGAAGCGCTGCAGGAAGCCGAGGCCCTTGTTCCCGAAGACGGTGAAGCGGACCTTGCGGCCCTCGTCCTGCCACTCCTTCACCTTCGCCGTGAGAAGACGGAGCGCGTTCGTGTTGAGTCCGCCGCACAGGCCCTTGTCGGACGTGACGAGGATGACCCCCACGTCCTTGCGGTCCTCGTATTTCACGAGGAACTCGTGGCGGTACTCGGGGTTCGCGTTGGCCAGGTGGGCAGCGATGTTGCGGATCTTGTCCCCGTAGGGGCGCGCCTGGCGCATGCGCTCCTGGGCCTTGCGCATCTTGGAGGCCGCGACCATCTCCATGGCCTTGGTGATCTTGCGCGTGCTCTGCACGCTCTTGATCTTGGTCCGGATTTCCTTGGAGCCAGCCATGGGGGTGTCCTAGTAGGAACCGTTCTTCTTGAAGTCCTTGATGGCGTCGTGCAGCTTCGCCTCGTCGTCCTTGGACAGGTCCTTGGTCGACTCGATGCGGTCCACGAGGTCGCCATACTTGCCCTTCACGTAGTCGCGCATCGCGCGCTCCGCCGACAGGGCCTTGCCGACCGGCACGTCGTCGAAGTAGCCGCTGTTCACCGCGAAGAGCGTGAGCGCCATTTCCCAGACCTGCAGGGGCTGGTACTGGGGCTGCTTCATGAGCTCCGTCACCATGCGGCCTCGGTCGAGCTGCTTGCGGGTCGCCTCGTCGAGGTCGGAGGCGAACTGCGCGAACGCGGCCAGCTCGCGGTACTGGGCGAGCGCGAGGCGGACGCCGCCGCCGAGCTTCTTGATCACCTTGGTCTGCGCGGAGCCGCCCACGCGCGACACCGAGATGCCCGCGTTGATGGCGGGGCGGATGCCGGCGTTGAAGAGGTCCGTCTCGAGGAAGATTTGGCCGTCCGTGATCGAGATCACGTTGGTCGGCACGAACGCCGACACGTCGCCCGCCTGCGTCTCGATGACAGGGAGCGCCGTGAGCGAGCCGGTCTTGCCCTTGACCGCGCCGTTGGTGAATTTTTCGACATATTCCTCGTTCACGCGGGCAGCGCGCTCGAGCAGGCGGGAGTGCAGGTAGAAGACGTCTCCGGGATAGGCCTCGCGGCCCGGCGGGCGGCGCAGCAACAGCGAAATCTGGCGGTAGGCCCAGGCCTGCTTGGTCAGGTCGTCGTAGATGATGAGCGCGTCCTGCCCGCGGTCGCGGAAGTACTCGCCCATGGTGCAGCCGGAGTAGGGCGCGATGTACTGCATCGCTGCGGGATCGGAGGCAGCGGCAGCGACGACGATGGTGTAGGCCATCGCGCCGTGCTCCTCGAGCTTCCTCACCACGTTCGCGATCGTGGAGGCCTTCTGGCCCACGGCAACGTAGATGCAGAAGAGGTCCTTGCCCTTCTGGTTGATGATCGTGTCGACGGCCACGGCGGTCTTGCCTGTCTGCCGGTCGCCGATGATGAGTTCGCGCTGGCCGCGTCCCACCGGCACCATGGCGTCGATGGACTTCAGGCCGGTCTGAACGGGCTGGGACACGCTCTTGCGCCAGATGACGCCGGGAGCGACCTTCTCGATCGGCTCGGTCATCTTGGCGTCGATCGGGCCCTTGCCATCGATGGGCTGGCCGAGCGAGTTCACCACCCGGCCGATGAGCTCTGGGCCGACCGGCACCTCGAGGATCCGGCTGGTGCACTTGACCGTGTCGCCTTCCGAGATGTGCTCGTAGTTGCCGAGCACGACCGCGCCCACGGAGTCGCGCTCGAGGTTCAGCGCCATGCCGAAGGTGTTGCCGGGGAACTCGAGCATCTCGCCCTGCATCACGTCGGTCAGGCCGTGGACGCGGCAGATGCCGTCGGTGACCGAGATCACGGTCCCCTCGGTGCGCTTTTCGGCGGCCACCTGGAGGTTCTGGATCTTCGACTTGATGAGTTCGCTGATTTCAGCCGGATTGATTTGCATGTGGGGCTCCGAATTCGGTTTTTCTGCGTCAGCGCGAGAGCGCGACCGCCATCTGCGCGAGCGCGTCGCGCATCGAGGCGTTGATCACCTCGTCGCCGACGTGGACGCGGGCACCGCCAATGAGGGAGGCGTCGACCTCAACCGAGGCCTCGACCCGCCGGCCGTACTTGCGCGAGATGGCCGAAACTAGGTCCTCCCGCTCCGCATCGGCGAGCGCGCGCGCGCTCACGATGCGCACCTTGACCACGCTCTCGTGCGTGCGCTTGAGCGCGTCGAACTGCATCGCGATCTCCGGAAGCAGCACGACGCGCGCCCCGTCGACCAGGATCGTGACGAGGTTTCTCACGTGCGGGGCGAGCCTGTCTCCTGCCACACCGAAGAATAGTTCGAGCTTCTGCGCACGCGAAAGCCGCGGATCCCCGAGCAGTCCCGCCATCTGCGGGTCCGCGGCGATGGCGCCGGCGAGCGAAAGCCCGTCGGACCAGCCGGGGAGATCGTTCGCCTCCAGCGCGGAACGGAAGGACGCTTCTGCGTAGGGGCGGGCTAGGGTGGCGATTTCGGCCATGGGATTTCCTAGAGCTGCGCCTTCAGCTTGCCGAGCATCTCGGCGTGGGACTTGGCGTCGACTTCGCGCTGCAGGATCTTCTCCGCGCCCGCCACCGCGAGGGCGGCGACCTGCTCGCGCAGCTCCGACTTGGCCTTGGCGACTTCGGAGGCGATCTGTTCGCGTGCACCGGCGATGATGCGGTCGGCCTCCTCCTTGGCGGCGGCCTTCGCCTCCTCGACGATCTGCGCCGCGCGCTTCTCGCTTTCGCCCAGCACGCCCGAGGCGCGCTCGCGCGCCGCCTTCATCTCGGCATCGCCCTTGCGCTCCGCCTCGACCAGCGCCGCCTTGCCCCTTTCCGCAGCCGCGAGACCGTCGGCGATCCGCTTGTTGCGGTCGTCGATGGCGCGGTTGAGCGGCGGCCAGATGAACTTGACCGCGAACCAGATGAGGAGCGCGAAGGACAGCGCCTGGACGAACAAGGTCGCGTTGATGTTCATGGCAACGACCCTTCCGTTGGGGCGGGATTACTTGATGACCGACAGGAGCGGGTTCGCGAAGCCGAAGAACATCGCGATACCGACGCCGATCAGGAACGCCGCGTCGATGAGGCCCGCGAGCAGGAACATGAACTTCTGCAGCTGCGGGATGAGTTCGGGCTGGCGGCCTGCGGCCTCCAGGAACTTCGATCCCATGATGCCGATGCCGATACAGGCACCGATGGCGCCCAGGCCGATGATGATGCCGATGCCGAGGGCCGTGTAGGCTTGAACGAGGGCGAGGAACTGAGCCATTGTTTTTCCTTTCGGAGGTGCGGGTTTGAGGTGGGGAAGGTGGATCGAAACGGGTCTAGTGGTGCTCGTGGGCCATGGCGATGTAGACGACCGACAGCACCATGAAGATGAAGGCCTGCAGCAGGATGATCAGGATGTGGAACACGGCCCAGGCCCAGGTCAGTGCCGCGGAGGCCGTGCCGGCAAGCAGGCCGCCGACGCTCAGGCTGGCGATTGTGCCCAGAAGCCCCAGGAGCATGAAGATCAGCTCGCCGGCGTACATGTTTCCGAAGAGACGCATGCCGAGCGAGACGGGCTTTGCGAGCAGCTCGATGATGTTGAGGGCGAGGTTGGGTATCCACAGCAGGGGGTTGGACCCGAAGGGCGCCGTGAAGAGCTCGTGCACGAAGCCGCCGGCACCCTTTGCCTTGAAGCTGAAGAAGATGATCAGGAAGAACACCGAGAAGCTCATGGCGAAGGTGGTGTTCAGGTCCGTCGAGGGCACCGCCTTCCAGGCGGGCGCGCCGAGCCCGTGCGAGATCGTGGCCACCCAGTCGATCGGGATGAGGTCCATGAGGTTCATCATGAATACCCACGTGAAGATCGTGAGCGCGAGGGGGCCCAGGAAGGCGCGCGAGCCGGGGAAAACGTCGCGGACCGTGCTGTCCACGAACTCGAAGAACATCTCGATGAAGGATTGCAGCCGGCCCGGGACTCCGGCCGTGGCGCTTCGGGCCACCATCCAGATCATGCCCAGGCCGAAAAGGCCAAGAAGCCAGGACATGATGATGGTGTCGAGATTGATGGACCAGAAGCCACCCTCCCCGACCTTCACCGTGAGATTGGTGAGGTGGTGGGCGATGTAGTCCGACGGGGTCAGGGATCCTTGGGCGGCCATACGATTAGCTTTTTCTCATTAGCGCGAGCAACGGGGCTGCCCACGCGATACAGAATCCGAACACCGCAGCGCCGGGCACCGCGCCTACCGCCTCCACCGCGGCTCCACCCGACAGCAACGAGGCCAGCCCGCCCAGCGAAACGGCCCACTTGGCCGCTTCCGCCATGACCAAAGCCCTGAGGGCCTGCCACGGCGTCGGCGCCACGCAGTGCCGCCAACGCAGGACCCCGAGGAAGGCCAAGGTGCCCGCGAGGGCTGCCGCTCCACCCGCCAGCGCCGAAACGGCGCCTTCCGCGCCGGCGAGCGCCAGACCTGCTGCACCGCAGCATGCGACGAGCGCCGCCTGGACCAGAATCTGCCGGCGCCCGTCGAAAATCGCGGACTGATGCGGCACGACCGTCTCCCGGCGCGACGGCGAGAAACTTTGAGATTGTAGCCCTGAAGGGTCCATGGGGTCAAAAGTTGCCGCAACGCAATATGGCCCGATCAGGGTCCCTTGAGCCGTGAAACCAGCCCGTCGAGCTGTTCCAGGCTGCTGTAGTCGATGACGATGCATCCTCGCCCGCCCTTGCGCGGCTTCAGGGTCACCACTGTTCCGAGGATTCCCGACAAGTCCTCCTGCAGGTGCCTGGCATCCGCGTCCAGCCGGGCCTTCTGCCTTCTCACCCTCGCCTTCGGGGCTTCGAGGGCGTGCTGGACCAAGCGCTCCGTTTCGCGCACGGACAACCCTTTGGCGACCACTTGCTCCGCAAGCTCGACTTGGCGGGCCTTGCCGACGCCAAGCAGGGCGCGCGCGTGGCCCATGTCGAGGCGCCCGTCGAGAAGCATCTCCTGCACGGCCATCGCCAGGTCGAGCAGCCGCAGCAGGTTGGTGACCGCGCTGCGCGAGCTTCCCAAGGCCTTGGCGGCCTCGTCATGGGTCAGGCCGAACTCGTCGATCAGGCGCTTCAGTCCGGTGGCCTTGTCGATGGGGTTCAGGTCTTCGCGCTGGATGTTCTCGATGAGCCCGATGCCCAGCGCGGCGTCGTCGGCAACTTCGCGGATGATGGCCGGTACGCGCTCGAGCCCGGCCAGCTGCGCCGCGCGCCAGCGGCGCTCGCCGGCCAGGATCTCATAGCCGCCGTCGTCCACCGGCCGCACGATGACGGGCTGGATGACGCCGCGGACGCGTATCGAGTCGGCCAGTTCGGCGAGCGAGGCCTGGTCCATGCGCGTGCGGGGCTGGTACTTGCCCGGGCGCAGGGACCGCACGGTAAGCTCGGCCAGTTCACCGTCCGGTCCCGCCTTGGTCCCGCCGCCGAGGAGGGCGTCGAGGCCACGGCCCAGTGCCTTGTGCTTGCTCATGTTTCGTTTCCTGTCTGTCAGGCCGCCACCGGCGTGCCGGCGCGCGCGAGCAACTCGCGCGCGAACGCGAGGTGCGCCAGCGCACCCTTCGAGCCCGGGTCGTGCAGCAGCACGGGCTTGCCGAAGGATGGCGCCTCGGCGATGCGCACGTTGCGGGGAATCACGGTGTCGAAGACCTTGGCGCCGAAGTGCTGCTTCAGCTGGTCGGAGACCTGGACCGTGAGGGAGCTGCGGGGGTCGTACATGGTGCGCACCAGCGCCTCGACCTCGATGCGCGGGTTCAGGTTCTGCTTCACCTTGCGCAACGTGCCCACCAGGTCGGATAGCCCCTCGAGGGCGTAGTATTCGCACTGCATGGGGATGATCACGGCATCGGCCGCCGCGAACCCGTTCACGGTCAGCATGTTGAGCGCCGGCGGGCAATCGATGACGACGTAGTCGTAGTCACCGGTCACCTTCAGGAGGGCCTGGCGCAGGCGGAACTCGCGGCGCTCGATGGCGATGAGCTCGACTTCCGCGCCGGCCAGGTTCCGGTTGGCGCCGACCACGTCGTAGCCGCCCTCGGCACGCACGCGCGCGTCCTCGAGGCCGCATGCGCCGAGCAGCACTCCATAGGTATCGCGCTCGAGCGCCGATTTGTCGATGCCGCTGCCGGTCGTCGCGTTGCCCTGTGGATCGAGGTCGACCAGCAGCACGCGCCGGCCGTAGTGCGCCAGGCTCGCCGACAGGTTCACCGCGACGGAGGTCTTGCCGACGCCGCCCTTTTGATTGGCCACCACGTAGGTGCGCGCCATCACGCCGCCTTCAGGAAAACGAGATGGCGCTGCGCCTCCAGCGTCGGAACGTGCAACTCGATGACGCGCTCGATCCGGTGGCCCGCGGGCAGCCTGGCGATCTCCTCGACGGGGTGCACCCCCTTCATGGCGAGCATTGCCCCCCCCGGCGCGACGAGATGCCGCGCGAGGCCCACGAAGTCGGCCAGCTCCGCGAAGGCGCGCGACAGGACCAGATCGTAGCGCGCCTCTGGTCGCCATCGCTCGGCGCGCTCGCAGACGACCTCCACGTTTTCCAGCGCCAGCTCTGCCTTGGCCTGTCTCAGGAAGGACGCCTTCTTCTGGCTCGCGTCGAGGACGGTGACGCGAAGGTCCGGACGGGCAATGGCCAGCGGCAAGCCCGGCAGCCCCGCACCCGATCCCACGTCGAGGATCGTCTTCGCCTCCCCGACGTGGGGCAGCAGGGACAGGCTGTCGAGCAGGTGCAGGACGACCATCTGCTCGGCATTTCGGATGGCCGTGAGGTTGTGAACCTTGTTCCACTTCTGGACCAAGTGAAGATAGGCGATCATCCGGGCTTGCGTGGCAGCCGCGAGCGGCAGGCCCATCGCCTCGAGCCCGCTCGCCAGGCGCGCTGCGAGACTCACGCGCTCTTCTCCTCGGACCCGATCGCGGCGGCGAGTGTCCGGCGCTTGAGGTGGACCAGCAGCAGGGTAATGGCGGCCGGTGTAATGCCCTGCATCCGGGAGGCCTGTCCGATCGTCTCGGGACGATGCTGGTTCAGCTTCTGCTGCACCTCGCGCGAAAGGCCGCGTACGGTGCCATAGTCCAGGTCCCGGGGAAGCGGGAGATGCTCCTGCGACTGCTGCCGCGCCACTTCGTCCCGCTGGCGGTCGATGTAGCCTGCGTACTTGGCCGCAATCTCGACCTGCTCCGCGACCTCCAGGTCCTCGACCCCCGGGCCGGCGTCCGGTAGTGACAAGAGGGCGGCATAACCCACCTGAGGACGCCGCAAAAGATCAAAGAGCGAGTACTCGCGCTCCATCGACTGGCCAAGCACCCGCTCCTGATCCGCCGGGCGAATGCGGGCCGGCTGCGCCCACGTGGCCTTCAACCGGGCCGTCTCCCGCTCGATGGCTTCGCGCTTCGCGCAGAACCGTGCCCAACGTTCCCCGCCGACAAGGCCGAGCTTTCTCCCCGTCTCGGTGAGCCGCAGGTCGGCGTTGTCCTCGCGCAGCTGCAGGCGATACTCGGCGCGGCTGGTGAACATCCGATACGGCTCCGAAACCCCCCGCGTCACGAGGTCGTCGACGAGGACGCCAAGGTAGGCCTCTTCGCGCGCCGGACTCCAGCCCTCTTCATCCCGCGAAAATCGGGCGGCATTGATGCCGGCGAGCAAGCCCTGGGCCGCCGCTTCCTCATAGCCGGTGGTGCCATTGATCTGGCCGGCAAAGAAGAGTCCCGGGATGGCCTTGGTCTCGAGCGTGGCCTTGAGCCCGCGCGGGTCGAAGTAGTCGTACTCGATCGCGTAGCCGGGCCGCAGGATGTGCGCATTCTCCAGCCCCGGGATCGAGCGCACCAGAGCCACCTGCACGTCAAAGGGAAGGCTCGTCGAGATCCCGTTCGGGTAGAACTCATGCGTCTGCAGGCCCTCGGGCTCGAGGAACACCTGGTGCGAGTCCTTGCCGGCAAACCGGTGAATCTTGTCCTCGATGGAGGGACAGTAGCGGGGACCCACGCCCTCGATGACGCCGGTGAACATCGGCGAGCGGTCCAACCCGCCGCGAATGATGTCGTGCGTCCTTGTGTTGGTGTGGGTGATCCAGCACGGCAGCTGCCGGGGGTGCAGGTTGCGCGCCCCGATGAAGGAGAACACGGGCTCGGGGCGGTCCCCCGGCTGTTCCTGGCACCGGGAAAAATCGATCGTCCGGCCGTCCAGGCGCGGCGGCGTTCCGGTCTTGAGCCGCCCCACAGGCAGCGCGAGTTCCCGGAGGCGGGACGCCAGCGAAATCGACGGCGGGTCGCCGGCCCGACCGGCGGCGTAGTTCTGCAAGCCCACGTGGATGCGCCCGCCGAGGAACGTTCCCGCGGTGAGTACCACCGCCCGGGCACGGAAGGCCAGGCCGATCCCGGTCACCACCCCGGCCACCCGATCGCCATCCAGCAGCAAGTCATCGACCGCCTGCTGGAACAGCGACAGGTTGGACTGATTTTCCAGGCGCCGCCGGATGGCCGCCCGGTAAAGGACCCGGTCCGCTTGGGCGCGTGTTGCGCGGACGGCCGGCCCCTTGCTGGCGTTCAGCGTCCGGAACTGGATGCCCGCCTCGTCGGTGGCCAGCGCCATTGCCCCGCCCAAGGCATCCACTTCGCGGACCAGGTGTCCCTTTCCGATACCGCCAATGGACGGGTTGCAGGACATCTGCCCCAGCGTCTCGATGGCGTGGGTAACCAGCAAGGTGCGCGACCCCGACCGCGCGGCCGCGAGGGCCGCTTCGGTACCGGCGTGTCCGCCACCGACGACGATGACATCGAAAGAGGTCGTGAAATCCATGAGGGTCGTTGCAGCAGAGCGGAAACGCAGCGGAACCGAGCCGGAAATTTTACGGGAAAAGGGGTCTGCAGGCCCAGGAATGTTTCACGTGAAACCAAGGCGCTGGGCAGCGACTTGGTTTCACGTGAAACATTTTGCCTGCCGTTGCCGAACAGAGCGGCCCACCCGAACCGCGGGGGCCGAAAAGCTACTTGCCGATGCAGAAACGGCTGAAGATCTCGCCCAACAGGTCGTCGGCCGTCACCTCGCCCGTGATCTTTCCCAGATGGCGCTGGGCCTGACGTAGGTCTTCCGCAAACAACTCCCCCGTCGTGGGATGTTCCGCCGCCCCGCTCAATTCGCGGGCTGCCGAACGGAGCGCGGCAAGATGGCGCTCTCGCGCGAGGAAGATGCCATCTCCTTGTGGCTGCCACCCCGCCGCATTCAGCAGCCATCCCCGAAGCGCCTCGATTCCATCCCCTGTCCTTGCCGAGAGGCGGATGACCGTTTCCCCGTCACGGGCCTCGCGGCCGGCCGGCAAGCCAAGCAGATCGATCTTGTTGAGGACGCGGCCGACGGGAATGCCCGGCGGCATCCTGGCCAGAAGGTACTCGTCATCACCGCTGGATGAAGACGCCTCGTCCGTCACAAGCATGACAGCCCCGGCCTTGGCGATCGCCTCCCATGCCCGGGCGATGCCCAGCCGCTCGACCTCGTCGCCCGACTCCCGCAACCCCGCCGTGTCGATGAGGTGAACCGGGACACCTTCCACGAGGATGCTGGCGCGCACAAAGTCGCGCGTCGTTCCTGGAACGGGCGTAACGATGGCCACCTCCTCTCCCGCCAGGCAGTTGAGTATGCTCGACTTGCCCACATTGGGCCGTCCCGCCAGGACAACCGTCAGGCCTTCTCGAAGGAGCGCGCCCTGCCTCGACGCTTCCAGCAGCCCGTCCAGGGAGTGGCGAATGACGGCAAGGCGCTCCATCTGCGCCTGGCGGTCCGCCGGGTCGATGTCCTCCTCCGGAAAGTCAATGCACGCTTCGACGTGCAGCCGCAGGTCGACCAGCGCCCCCGCGAGCGCCTTGACCTTCTGCGAAAACTCCCCGGAAAGCGATCTCGCGGCCCCGCGCGCCGCCTCGACGCTGGCGGCATCGATCAGGTCCGCCACGCCTTCGGCCTGCGCCAGGTCGAGGCGCTCGTTGAGGAAGGCGCGCTTGGTGAACTCCCCGGGCTCGGCCAGCCGCGCGCCCGAGGCAAGGCAGTGCCGGACGATCTCCCGCAGGACCACGGGCCCGCCGTGTCCCTGGAACTCGATGACATCCTCCCCGGTATAGGAGCGCGGACCCGCGAAATAGAGAACGAGGCCCTCGTCGACAACGGCACCGCTCGCGGCCCGGAAGCGCCTGAACGCGGCATGCCGGGGCGGCGGTACGGGCCCGGCCACGGCATTCGCAATGTGGCGTGATAGGGGCCCGGAGACGCGCACCACGCCAATACCGCCGCGACCCGGCGCGGTCGCGACAGCCGCGATCGTGTCCGGGCGGAGGCTCACCGCGCTACCGCTTTCCCTTCGCCTTTGCGGCCGCCTCGGCGGCGAGCGTCCTGTTGATGTGCCACTGCTGCAGGATGGACAGCAGGTTCTGCACCACCCAATACAGGACCAGGCCGGATGGGAAGAAGAAGAAGAAGATGCTGAAGACGATGGGCATCGCCAACATGACCTTGGCCTGAACGGGATCGGCCGGCTGGGGATTGAGCTTCGTCTGGACGAACATCGACACCGCGTAAACGACCGGCAGGATGTACCACGGGTCCGGCGCGGAGAGGTCCTGGATCCAGCCCAGCCAAGGCGCGTGACGGAGTTCGATCGACGCCAGAAGCACCCAGTAGAGCGCGATGAACACCGGGATCTGGACGACGATCGGGAGGCACCCGCCCAGAGGGTTGATCTTCTCCGTACGGTAGAGCTCCATCATCGCCTGATTGAGCTTCTGCCGGTCGTCGCCGTAGAGCTGCTTGAGCTTCTCCATCTTCGGGCCGAGCACCTTCATCTGGGCCATCGAGCGACCCGCCTTGTGGTTCAGCGGATAGAAGACCAGCTTGATGAGGATGGTCAGGAGGATGATCGCCCAACCCCAGTTACCGACGATGCTGTGGATGAACTTGAGCACCCAGAAGAGCGGTGCTGCCAGGATGTACAGCCACCCATAGTCGACGACCAGCTCCAGTCCCGGGGCGATCCTCTTGAGATTGTCGGTTTCCTGCGGCCCGATGTAGAGCGGCATGGCGACCGAGGCCGAGGCACCCGGCGCCACCGCGCCCACCGGCACGATCACACCGAGGGAGTAGAGGTTTTCCCCGACCTTCTTTGTGAAGAACTCGCGCTCGCCCGAGCCCTTGGGAAGCCAGGCGGAGACAAAATAGTGCTGCACCAGCCCGATCCAGCCGTCCTTTGACTTGCCGGGGTGCGACTGCTTGCCCTTGTCGATGTCCTTGAAATCAACCTTCACGAATTTCGCTTCATCGGTGTACACCGCGGGCCCGGTGAAGGTCGCCACCCCCGCCACAGCACTCGTCTGCGCCGCCTCCTGGCTGGGTTGGTTGCCGTCGCGCAGGAATTGGAAATAGGCGAACGGGGCAAGCGGCTCTTGACCGGCGTTGCGAATCGCATAGCTCACGAGGATCTCGTAGCTGCCCCGCCGGAAAGTGAACGTCTTGACCACTTCGGCCCCGGCCGAGTCTTTCGTCATAAGCCGCACCTGCACCTCGTCCTTGCCCTCCGGGAGAGAGAAGACGTCGGCCTCCGCGGCATAGTTCGCCTTGTGGGAAGGAAGCCCCTCGCCCAAAAGACCGGTCTGCGTCACGAAGTACTGCTTGGGGTCCGGGGCAAGCAGCGTCAGCGGCTTGTGGCGGTCCAAGGCCGAGAAAACCTTGAACAGCGTCACTTTCCGGATGTCGCCGCCGGCGGTGTTTAGCTCGACCTCGAAAAGATCCGTCTTCACGACAATGCCCTTGCCGCTTGCCTCGACCGGGGCACCGCCCGGCGCGGCAGGCAACGCGGAGGGCTGCGGGGCGGGCGTCGGTACGGTCAGGGTCGTGGTCGGCGCAGTTCCCGGTCCCGGGGTCTGCGAGGTCACCGCAGTACCCGCAACGGGCAAGACCTTGGGCGCGCTGTGCTTCTGCCACGCGTCCCAGAGCAGCAGGGCCGAGAACGTGAAAACGACGAAAGCGATGAGGCGTTGGATATCCATCATGGAGCGGTCACCACAGGGGCATTGCCATCACGGAAAGGTCACGGGACCGGATCATAGCCGCCGGGACCCCAGGGATGGCAGCGAAATATCCGCCGGGCGGCCAACCACGACCCGGAGAGCGCGCCATGCTTCTGAAGTGCCTCGATGGCGTAGTTGGAACAGGTGGGCGTGAACCGGCATTGCCCACCCCACCATGGGGCGAGAAGGTACTGGTACGCGCGGACGAGTGCCACGAGGATATGGCGCATGTCAAGAACCTGCGAGGGCGCGGCAGAGCAACTCCTCGACCTCGCGCACCCAGACGGCCCCATCGGTGCGGCGCATGGGTCCCCTGGGAATCAGCACAAGGTCCATCCCCGCTGACTTGGCCGCGTGGCGCCGGAACGCCTCGCGCGCCAAGCGCTTCAGTCGGCATCGGTCCACGGCGCTGGGGGCGATACGCTTGGAAATTGCGAGCCCGAAACGCGAACATCCGTCCTTGCCGGCGGCGATATGAAGAATCGCCACGCGGCCCCTGACCTTGCGCGGGCTGCGAAGGGCTGCCGAAAACGAGCCACGTCCCGAAAACCGGTGGCGCCGGGAAAACCCTTCCTTCCTGGCGCCACGCGACATCCCGGGGCTACACCGCGATCCGCTTGCGGCCCTTGGCGCGGCGGGCGTTGATCACTGCCCGCCCGGCCGCCGTCTTCATGCGAACGCGAAACCCATGCGTCTTCTTGCGGCGCGTGGTCGAGGGCTGGAATGTGCGTTTCATGGGAACCTCTCCGGAAATCGATCCGCCTCTGCGAGGCGAAAAGCCGAACAGTGTAACGGATCGCGGTCAGCATTGCCATCCTTCCCACTTGCCGCTCGGCGACCGCGCCTGTGGATAACCTAGGCCGTTCCCTATAGAATCCCGATTCCTCCCGCTGTCTCGCCTTCCCTCTGAACGCTGACCGTCGCCGACATGGACTCGCTCTGGCATTCCCTTGTTTCGGAACTCAAGAAAGACCTGCCGGCACAGCAGTTCGACACTTGGATCAAGCCGCTGCGGGCCGAAAGGCGCGGCGATGAACTGCGGCTCCTCGCGCCCAACCACCACGTGCTGCGGTGGATTCGCGCAAACGTGCTTGCCAAGATCGAATCGCGCGTCGAGCGCGTGGCTGGCTCGCCGTTGCGCGTCGACCTCATTCTTGACGAAAAGGGTTCACCGGGGGAGATCATCGTGCCCGAGCCGGTACCCGTTGTCGCGGACAAGCCCGCGCGGGACGAGCACCGCCTGAACCCCTCGTTCACATTCACGAATTTCGTGAACGGCAAGGCAAACCAGATCGCGCGGGCTGCCGCCATCCAGGTGGCCGAGAATCCCGGGACGGCCTACAACCCGCTCTTCATCTACGGGGGCACCGGCCTTGGCAAGACGCACCTGCTGCAGGCCATCGGCATCGAGGTCCTCAAGCGCAACCCGCGGGCCAAGGTTCGCTACATCCACGCCGAGCAGTTCGTGGCCGACGTGGTGCGGGCCTACCAGCACAAGAGTTTCGACTCCCTGAAGCGCTACTACCGCACCCTCGACCTTTTCCTCATCGACGATGTCCAGTTCTTCGTGGGCAAGTCGCGCTCGCAGGAGGAGTTCTTCTACACGTTCAACGCGCTCTTCGAGGCCCACAAGCAGGTAGCCATCACCAGCGACTGCTTTCCACGGGAAATGACCGGCATCGAGGACCGGCTGATTTCGCGGTTCGGCTGGGGCCTGACCGTTGCCGTCGAGCCCCCAGAACTCGAAATGCGCGTCGCGATCCTCCTGAAGAAGGCCGAGATAGACGGCATCCACCTGGATGAGGCGGTGGCGTTCTTCATCGCCAAGCACATCCGGTCGAACGTGCGCGAGTTGGAGGGGGCGCTCAAGCGCGTCATAGCCTACGCCCGCTTCAATGCCACGACCGTCACCGTTGCCTCCGCGCGCGAGGCGCTGAAAGACCTGTTGGCCGTCCTCACGCGGCAGGTGTCCATCGAGAACATCCAGAAGACCGTGGCGGACTACTTCAAGATCAAGGTCTCCGACATGTACTCGAAGAAGCGCTTCCGGTCCGTCGCGCGGCCGCGGCAGGTGGCCATGGCGCTTGCGAAGGAACTCACGCAGCAGAGCCTTCCCGAAATCGGCGAGGCGTTCGGCGGCAGGGACCACACGACCGTCCTGCACGCCTGCCGCAAGGTGCAGGAACTGCGCGACACGGAACATGAGTTCTCGCGCGACTACGCGCAGCTCCAGCAGATCTTGCTGGGGTGAACGAGAAAAGCCCGGTAGAACCTGTGGATGAATGTGAGAACTGGTTGAAGCGGTCAAGTTATCCACACGATCACGGAGGGCTCCGGCCCAACCGCTACCACGCGAAAAGTATTTCAAGTTATTGATTTAAATAATAAAAAATAGTTATACGCAAAGACCGGCGTCTCCTATTAACTGTTAACCATTATTCAGAGAAGAAATCATGGTCAAGATTAAGGCGACCAATCAGGCGCTGCTCGCGCCGCTTCAACACGTCACGGGCATCGTGGAGCGTCGGCATACCCTGCCCATTCTTTCTAATGTCCTCCTCCTGGCCCACACCTCCGGAATCGACTTCATCGCCACCGACCTCGAAGTGCAGATCACGGCGAAAGCGCCGCTGGATGGCGGTGGTGGGGAGGGGGCCGTAACGGTCGGCGCCAGGAAGTTCTACGACATCCTGCGATCCTTGCCGGAGGACGCGGAAGTGGCGCTGGAAGCGAAGGAAAACCGAATGGTCCTGCGTGCCGGCAAGAGCCGCTTCAACCTGCAGACCCTGCCTGCGGCGGACTTTCCACGGATGGTCGAGTCCAAGGATGCAGTGCGCACGCTCACCCTGCCCCAGAAGGCGCTCAAGCACGCGTTGAGCCTCGTCCAGTTCGCCATGGCGGTCCAGGACATCCGGTACTACCTGAACGGCGTTCTGTTCTCGGTGGACAAGAACACGTTGCGCGTCGTCGCCACCGACGGCCACAGGCTCTCGTATGCCGCCGAAGCGCTGGAAGGCGAGCACGAGAGCGTCGAGGCGATCCTTCCGCGCAAGACCGTTCTGGAACTCATCAAGCTCCTCGGCGACGGCGACGAGCCGGTGACACTCGCCATCGGGGCGAACCAGGTGCGCTTCTCCTTCGGCGGCATCGAGATCGTCTCGAAGATCGTGGAAGGCAAGTTCCCGGATTACCAGAAGGTGATCCCGACGACGCACAAGAACCGGGTTTCCCTCGAGCGCGAATCGCTTGCCCGATCCCTCAACCGGGCCGCAATCCTGTCGAACGAGAAGATTCGCGGCGTGCGCCTGGTGTTCACCAAGAACGCGCTGTCGATCATCTGCACGAACAACGAGCAGGAGGAGGCCGAGGAGGGAATGAGCATTGAGTACGACGGCGACCCGATCGACATCGGCTTCAACATCGCGTACCTGCTCGATGTCCTGAACCACGTCGATTCGGACACGGTGACGGTCACCATGGGTGACTCCAATTCCAGCGCTTTGATCCAGGTGCCCGGCAGCGACGGCTTCAAGTACGTCGTGATGCCCATGCGCATCTAGACGCCGGTCAGTTCACGCCCTACCACTAACCCGGGAACAGAATGCCAGTGCAGAAACCGCAGTCGCCCGCCCGAGCCGAAGACGATTACGACTCGACCAGCATCAAGATCCTGAAGGGTCTCGAGGCCGTCCGGAAGCGGCCCGGCATGTACATCGGCGACACGTCCGACGGGACGGGCCTCCACCACATGGTCTTCGAGGTCGTTGACAACGCGATCGACGAGGCGCTGGCGGGCCACTGCGACGACATCAAGGTCGTCATCCACACGGACAGTTCCATATCCGTTGTCGACAACGGCCGCGGCATCCCGACCGACATCAAGGAGGACGACGAGTTCAGGCGTTCGGCGGCGGAAATCGTCATGACGGAGCTGCACGCGGGCGGCAAGTTCGACCAGAACTCCTACAAGGTCTCCGGCGGACTGCACGGCGTCGGCGTATCCGTGGTGAACGCCCTGTCGGAATGGCTGAAGCTGCGCATATGGCGAAACGGCAAGGCGCATTTCATGGAATTCCGTCTGGGCGTGGCGGTGGAGGCGCTGAAAGTGACGGGGGATACGGACCGGCGTGGCACGGAAGTGCACTTTCTTGCCTCCAAGGAGACGTTCAGCCACATCGAGTTCCACTACGACATTCTGGCGAGGCGCCTGCGCGAGCTTTCCTTCCTGAACAACGGCGTCAAGATCGAACTCATCGACCAGCGCACCGGCAAGAGCGAGAACTTCGCGTACTCGGGAGGCGTGAAGGGCTTCGTCGAGTACATGAACCGCACCAAGACGGTCCTGCACGGCAACGTGTTCCACGCCATCGGCGAGAAGGACGGGATGACGGTCGAGGTCGCCATGCAGTGGAACGACTCC
>Ga0114939_10001137_pt1 | contig 21443 bp, 17 predicted proteins | sample AshMeaCrysSpring_FD_87196 | JGI IMG/M metagenome (GOLD analysis project Ga0114939, IMG submission 87196) | Groundwater microbial communities from Big Spring, Nevada to study Microbial Dark Matter (Phase II) - Ash Meadows Crystal Spring | ecosystem: Environmental > Aquatic > Deep subsurface >...
CGCGCGCTCGAGCTGGCGCGCCGGCACCCGCGGCATTGCCGCGCGCTGGTGCTCGTGGCGACGACGCCGAAGTTCCTCGCCGGTCCGGACTGGGAACACGGGATGCAGCCGCAGGTGCTCGAGGAGTTCACGCGCGGCCTCGGCGCCGACTACCGTCGCACCGTGCAGAACTTCCTCGCACTGCAGACGCGCGGCGACGAGCGCGCGCTCGAGACGCTGCGCCTGCTCCGCAGCCGCCTCGGCGCGCACGGTGAGCCCGATCCGCGCGCCCTCGCCGCGGGGCTCGGCGTGCTGCGCGACGCGGATCTTCGCGACGCGCTGCCGAAGATCGCGCTGCCGGCGCTCGTGATCGCCGGAGAGCACGACCGGCTCACGCCGCCGGAGGCGGGTCATGCGCTCGCAACGGCGCTGCCTGCCGCGCGGCTGCGGCTGGTGGAGCGCAGCGGCCATGCCCCGTTCCTGTCGCGTGCCGACGAGGTGCTCGCGGAGGTCCGCCGCTTCCTCGCGCGGCATCCGGGCGAGGCGGTGGCGTGACGGACCCGTTTCGCATCGACGGAGGGCGGGTGCGTCGCTCCTTTGGCCGCGCCGCCGCCGGCTACGACGCCGCCGCGGTGCTGCAGGCACGGGTGCGCGACGAACTGCTCGACCGGCTCGACGTCGTGCGCCTCGAACCTGCGATGGTGCTGGACCTCGGCGCCGGCACTGGGGAGGCGTCCCTCGCGCTCAAGCGCCGCTACCGCCGGAGCGAGATCGTCGCCCTCGATCTCTCGCCGGGCATGCTGCGGCAGGCAACCCGGCGTCAGACCCTGCTGCGACGCTTCCGCCGCGTCTGCGCCGACGCCGCCGCTTTGCCGCTGCGTGCGGCCAGCGCGGACCTCGTGCTGAGCAGCCTGATGCTGCAGTGGTGCAACGATCCCGACGCCGTGTTCCGCGAGTGCCGGCGCGTGCTACGGCCCGGCGGGCTGCTGAGCTTCGCGACCTTCGGACCTGACACGCTGGTCGAGCTGCGCCGGGCCTGGGGTGCGGCCGACGGCCACACGCACGTCAACCGCTTCATCGACATGCACGATCTGGGCGACGCGCTGGTGCGCGCCGGGCTCGCCGAGCCGGTGCTCGACGTCGAGCGCATCAGGCTGACCTATGATTCCGTGCGCGACCTGATGGGCGACCTCAAGGCGATCGGCGCGCACAACGCCAATGCCGGGCGCCCGCGAGGCCTGACCGGCAAGGGGGCTCTCGCGCGCATGACGGCCGCGTACGAGGACTTCCGGCGCGACGGTCGGCTGCCCGCGACCTACGAGGTGGTCTACGGGCAGGCGTGGTGCCCGGCTGGATCGCCACGTGACACAGGCACGCCCGGTGAGGTGACGGTGCCGGTTGACCAGATCGGGCGTCGGCGTCGTGAGCCGGAACGATAGTTCAGTCTGACGTGATTAACCCCCTTTTTTCTAGAGTACTCTGAAGTCCACTGATAAATTGGACTTGTCATTCGTGACGCACGGCATCTTCATCACGGGCACAGACACGGGGGTCGGCAAGACAGTGGTCGCCGTCGGTCTCGTGCGCCTGCTGGCGGGTCAGGGCCATCGTGTCGTAGGGCTCAAGCCAATCGCGTCGGGTGCTGAGCAGACCCCGGCCGGACTGCGCAACGCCGACGCGCTGGCCCTGGCGGCAGCAGGTACCGTGACCCTGCCCTACGAGCTGACCAACCCGCACTGCTTCGAGCCGCCCGTCGCGCCGCACCTGGCCGCGGCCGAGACCGGCGTCAGGCTGGCGGCGGACGAGCTGACCCGCTGGTACGAGCGGGCGTCGGCCGGGGCAGACGTCGCGATCGTCGAGGGGGCGGGCGGCTGGCGCGTGCCGCTGCACCCGGAGGGCTTTCTGAGCGACCTGCCCGAGCGGCTCGGACTCGGAGTGATCCTGGTCGTCGGTCTGCGGCTCGGCTGCCTCAATCACGCCCGGCTGACGTTCGAGGCCATTGAGCACGCCGGGCGCTGTCGGTTCGTGGGCTGGATCGGCAACCGGGTCGATCCGACCCTGCCCCGGCTCGAGCAGAACCTCGCCTCGCTGGAGCGCCTGCTCGGCGGGCCGCCGCTGGCCGTCCTGCCGCACCTCGAGGATCCGTCGCCCGGCGGTGTCGCCTCGCTGCTGGAGAGCCCTCGGCTGTTGCAGCGACTGGCCACCGGGCTCTGACTCCGCCGTGCCGAGGCGCGCGCTGGCCGCGGGCGGCAGGCGATCGTCAAGTAGATTTCGCTAATGTACAGCGGCTTGCGCGTTGTCAGGGGTGTCGCGCGCCGGTAGAGTCCAGTGCCCGGTTCGCGCCCCGATCGTCGCCCTCTCCGCATGGTCACGATGTCCACCGACACTCCGGCCGAGTCAGGCCAGTTGCAGCGCATCGAGCTCGCACCCAACTGCTCGCTCTCGCCGCAGGGCGCCCGGCTGTTCGTCGGTGGCCTCGCCACCGTCACCTTCGGCATCGCGATCTTCTTCGCTGCCCACGGCCTCTGGCCCATCCTGCCGTTCGCGGGCCTCGAGATCGGCCTGCTGGCCTGGGCCGTACGATCGAGCATGCGGCGCGGCGCCGAGCGCGAGGTCATCCTCGTATCCGACGCGGAGGTGGTGGTCGAGCGTCGCGGTCCAGGCGGTTCACTCCGCACGGTGTTTCCTCGCCATTGGGCGAGGGTTACACTGCGCGGCCCTTTGCGGGCACAGCACCTGAGCCGGCTCACGATCGAGTCCCACGGGCGCGCCTGCGAAGTCGGCCGGTTCCTCACCGACGACGAGCGGCTGCGGCTTGCGGCGCGCCTCGAGCGGCTGGTAGGAAAGACGAGCGAATCCCCTGTGCTCGCGCCATGACGGCGCGGCGCGGGTCTGGTGGCGGCTGGAGGAGGCCGTCGCCGGTCAACGTAACGGGAGTTTTCCAGCCCATGAACATGGTGAAGCGTGCGTTCGCGGCCGGTGTGGCCTTCGCTGGAGGGGCCAGCCCCGCGATGGCCGCCTGGTCCGATGTGAACCTGCGGGTCGGCGTCACGGAGCTCAGCCGTGAGATCTACGGCCTGCACATGCTGATCCTGTGGATCTGCGTGGCCATCGCCGTGGCGGTGTTTGCCGTGATGATCTACTCGATCGCGACCTTCCGGAAATCGAAGGGCGCGGTGCCCGCCAACTTCGACCACAACACCAAGGCCGAGGTCATCTGGACGGTGATCCCGGTGCTGATCCTCGTGGGCATGGCAATTCCGGCAGCCAGGACGCTGGTCAAGATCGATGACATGCGCGGGTCGGAACTCACCATCAAGGTCACTGGCTACCAGTGGAAGTGGCAGTACGAGTACGTCGACCACGGCGTGTCGTTCTACTCGACGCTCGCGCGCACCAGCGACGAGGCCCGCCAGGTCGACTCCGGCGTGGACCCCCGCAGCGTGGAGAACTACCTGCTCGAGGTGGACAACCCGCTCGTGGTGCCGCAGGGGAGAAAGGTCCGCGTGCTGATCACCGCGAACGACGTGATCCATGCGTGGTGGGTGCCGGATTTCGGAATGAAGAGGGACGCGATCCCGGGCTTCATCAACGAGATGTGGTTCCGCGCCGACGAAACCGGCGTGTTCCGGGGGCAGTGCGCCGAGCTCTGCGGCCGCGACCACGGCTTCATGCCGATCGTGGTCGTCGTGAAGCCCCAGGACGAGTACGACGCGTGGCTCAAGGAGCAGCAGGCGGCACGCCAGGCCGCTGCGACTCCGGCCGCGCAGACGGCGCAGGCCTCGCAGCAGGTTGATACGGTGGCGGCCCTCCGGGTCGCGAACGCGGAGTAAGCAGCAATGAGCACCACGCACACGCAGGCCCACGGCCATGCACACGAGCACCACGACGATCATGGCCCGGCCAAGGGGTTCAAGCGCTGGCTAACCACGACGAACCACAAGGACATCGGCACGATGTACCTGGTGTTCAGCCTGGTGATGTTCCTGCTGGGTGGTGCGATGGCGCTGGTGATCCGGGCCGAGCTGTTCATGCCGGGCATGCAGCTCGTCGATCCGGGCTTCTTCAACACCATGACCACGGTGCACGCACTGATCATGGTGTTCGGGGCGGTCATGCCGGCCACGGTGGGCCTCGCCAACTGGATGATCCCGCTGCAAGTCGGCGCGCCCGACATGGCGCTGCCGCGCATGAACAATTTCAGCTTCTGGCTGCTGGTGGCGGCGTTCTCGCTGCTGATCCTGTCGCTGTTCATGCCGGGCGGCGGCCCGGCTGCGGGCTGGACGCTCTACCCGCCGCTGGTGCTGCAGACCGGCGACGCCCTGCCGCTCGCGATCTTCGCGATCCACCTCGCGGGCGCCTCCTCGATCATGGGCGCGATCAACATCATCGTGACCATCATGAACATGCGCGCGCCGGGCATGACCCTACTCAAGATGCCGCTGTTCGTGTGGACCTGGCTGATCACGGCGTACCTCCTGATCGCGGTGATGCCGGTGTTCGCGGGGGCGGTGACCATGCTGCTCACCGACCACTTCTTCGGCACCACGTTCTTCGCGGCGGCCGGCGGCGGCGACCCGGTGCTCTACCAGCACATCTTCTGGTTCTTCGGGCACCCCGAGGTCTACATCATGATCCTGCCGGCGTTCGGGATCGTCTCGGAGATCATCCCGACGTTCTCGCGCAAGCCGCTGTTCGGCTATGACGCGATGGTCTACGCCACCGCTTCGATCGCATTCCTGTCGTTCATCGTCTGGGCGCATCACATGTTCACGGTGGGCATGCCGCTCGCCGGCCAGATGTTCTTCATGCTCTCGACGATGCTGATCGCGGTGCCTACCGGAGTGAAGGTGTTCAACTGGACGGCGACGATGTGGCGCGGCTCGCTCACGTTCGAGCCGCCGATGCTGTTCGCGCTCGCCTTCCTGTTCCTGTTCACGATCGGCGGCTTCTCCGGGCTGATGATGGCCATCGCCCCGGTCGACTTCCAGTACCACGATACGTACTTCATCGTGGCGCACTTCCACTACGTGCTGGTGCCGGGCGCGGTGTTCGCGATCATGGCGGGCGTGTACTACTGGCTGCCCAAGTGGACCGGCCACATGTACGACATGAAGCTCGCCAACCTGCACTTCTGGTCGTCGGCGATCTTCGTCAACGTGCTGTTCTTCCCGCAGCACTTCCTGGGGCTGGCCGGAATGCCGCGACGCATCCCGGACTACTCCACGCAGTTTGCCGACTGGAACATGGTGTCCTCGATCGGCGCGTTCGGCTTCGGCCTGTCGCAGCTGCTGTTCGTGTACGTCATCTGGAAGTGCGCGCGGGGTGGCGCCAAGGTGTCTGACGAGGTGTGGGACGGCGCGCGGGTGCACGGCCTGGAGTGGACGGTGCCGTCGCCGGCTCCGTACCACACCTTCGACGAGGCGCCGGTCGTCAAGTGAGACTCGATTGAGTGACGCACGCGTGACTGGCCCGACTGATGAGCAGCGCCGCCGCATCCGGCGCAACGCGATCGTGCTCGCGCTGCTCGCCGTCGGCATCTATGTCGCCTTCATTGCCTCGGGCGTGCTCGGCTGGCGCGAATGAAGCCCGACACGGCCATGCGGCGTGAAAACGCCTCGCTGACCCGCCGCCTGTTCCTCATGGTGGCAGGGAGCTTCGCGTTCGGCTTTGCGCTGGTTCCGCTCTACGACGTGATCTGCGAAGCCGCCGGCATCCGAGTCAACGAGACTCCCTCGACGGCTACCGAGTCCGTAGCGACCGACCGGCGCGTGACTCTCGAGTTCATGTCCATCCTGGCGCCTGGCGGCGACTGGGAGCTCGTGCCCGAGACCAGCGAGATGGTCGTTCGGCCAGGCCAGCTGCAGGAGGCGAGATTCCGGATCCGCAGCCGCGCTTCGGTGCCGATCCTGGGCCAGGCGGTTCCGAGCGTCGCGCCGTCGTACACGGCACGCTACCTGCAGAAGACGGAGTGCTTCTGCTTCACGCCGCAGCAGTTCGGTCCGGCGCAGGAACGCGAGTTCACCGTGCGCTTCATCCTGGACCCGGCACTGCCGTCGCAGGTTGATCGCATGACGCTGGCCTATTCCATGTATACGGTGCCCGGGCAGAGGCTCGCGGCACGCTGAGCTGAGACGGGGGCCGGCCGCCGCGGGCGGACGGCGATTGCAGCAGAACGAGAGGAAGCCTCGAGCCATGGCCCAAGCACACGCCGCGCACGGCAGCGACAAGTACTACATCCCGCATGGCAGCAAATGGCCCGCGATAGGCGCCATTACGCTGTTCATCACGATGCTTGGCGTCGCCGCCGTATTGAACCACTGGAGCCTCGGGCCGTGGATTGCCTACCTCGGCCTCGCCGGCGTGGCATACATGTTCTTCGGCTGGTTCGGCACGGTGATCGACGAGAGTCAGCGCGGCGTCTACAACGCCGGCGTGGACCGCTCGTTCCGAATAGGAATGATGTGGTTCATCTTCTCCGAGGTGATGTTCTTCGCCGCGTTCTTCGGTGCGCTGTTCTATGCACGTCAGCTCTCGGTGCCGTGGCTCGGCGGCGAAGGCGCGCGGTTCCCCACCAACTACTTCCTGTGGCCGGGCTTCGAGGCCTCATGGCCGTCGAATGGGCCGGCCGCGGTCGGCGGCGACTTCGAGATCATCCCGGCATTCGGCCTGCCGGCGATCAACACCGCGATCCTGCTCACCTCGGGCGTGACCATCACGATCGCTCACCACGCCCTGAAGGCCGGTAACCGGGGCGTGCTGAAGCTGTTCCTCGCACTCACTTTCATCCTGGGCTTCCTGTTCGTCGGCCTGCAGGCCGAGGAGTACATCCACGCCTACAAAGAGCTGAACCTGACGCTCGGCTCGGGCGTGTACGGCTCCACGTTCTTCATGCTCACCGGATTCCACGGCCTGCACGTGACGATCGGCGCGATCATGCTGCTCGTCATCTGGCTGCGCGTCATGAAGGGTCACTTCACACCGACTCATCATTTTGCGTTCGAGGGCGTGGCCTGGTACTGGCACTTCGTCGACGTGGTCTGGCTGGGCCTGTTCATCTTCGTGTACTGGCTCTGACCCGGCGCACCGGCGGCGAGCACGCGGACTCGCGTGCCGGCCCTGCGGCCGCCCCCTGGGGCGGCCGTTCGTTTCCTAGGGGGCGAAACCGCGGGGGTGGATCAGTCCACCCTTCCAAGCGACGAGCAGCAGGATGAACAGCAGGACGGAGAGCGCGATGCGCACCGTGAGCGCGTTGACCATGCGCTTCGACTGACCCCCGTCCTTCACGAGGTGTAACAGGCCCGTGCCGAGGCTAACGATGATGGCCGCCAGGGTCGCGACGATGAGGAATTTGATCATGCGCGCGCGCGGTCGCCTCCGGGAGTTGCAGTATAGATGAGCCGACCGGACACCCTGCGTCGCTTCGCACCGCCGCCGTGGGCCATCCTGCTCACGGTGGCAGCGCTCGCGGCGTTCACGTCGCTCGGCACCTGGCAGCTGGGGCGGGCGCGCCAGAAGCAGGCGCTGATGGAGGAGTTTGCGGCCGGCGCACGGGAGACCGTGGACGCTACCGGTCGCGACCTCGCCGGCTTCGGTCGCTACCAGCGCGTGCGCCTGCGCGGCCGCTACGACGCTTCGTACCAGGTGCTGCTCGACAACATGCCCTCGGCTCAGGGCCAGCCCGGCTACCGCGTGCTCACGCCGCTTGCCCGCGCTGATGGCAGGGGCCGCGTGCTGGTGGACCGCGGCTGGGTACCGCTCGGGGCCACGCGCGAACAACTGCCCGACCTCGCCGTAGGTACCGACGAACGCGAGGTGAGCGGAGTGCTCGATGCGCTGCCCGAGCCGGGCCTCAGGGTCGGGCCGGCAGCGGCGCCGGGTGACACGGCCTGGCCGCGCGTACTGCTCTTCCCGACCGAGACGGACCTGGGGGCGGCATTTGGCTACGAGGTCGGACCGCGCATCATTCTGCTCGATGCCGAGGCGGCTGACGGTTACGAGCGCCAGTGGCGACCGTCGCTCGGCTTCGGCCCCGAACGACACCTGGGCTACGCCATACAGTGGTTCGCGTTTGCCATCGCAGCCGTCGTAATCTTCGTCGCAGTAAACCTTCGCGGCCGACCGCGCGAAGAGGAAGCAGCATCCCGATGAGTACCAACGACCCTTCAGCCGTGCGACGTGGGCGACGCAAGCTACTGGCGCTCGCGGCGCTGTTTTTCGTGCCGCTCGCGCTGGCGTTCTGGATGTACTACGGGTCCGGCAGGTGGCACCCGGCCGGCGACGCCAGCAAGGGCGACCTGATCGATCCGGCACGCCCGTTGCCGCAGCTTTCGCTGCCGACGATGCCGGGCGCGCCGACGGGCCCGGACTTCCTGCTCGGCAAGTGGACCATGCTCTACATCGGCGACGGTCTCTGCGACGACCGCTGCCGCACGGCGCTATATCTCATGCGGCAGTCGCGTGTTGCACTCAACAAGGACATGGACCGCGTGCAGCGCGTATTCCTGGTGACGGGCCGCTGCTGCGATCGCGAGTTCCTCACCGACGAGCACCCCGATCTCGTCGTCGCACGCGTAGAGGACGCGGCCTCCGCGCAGCTGCTCGGGCCGTTTCCCGCCTACGACGGCGTGCCGGTGGGCGCTGCGGGACGGATCTATCTGGTCGACCCCCTCGGCAATCTGCTGATGAGCTACTCCTCCGCCGCGCCAGACAAGGCGCTCCTCACCGACCTCAAGAAGCTGCTGCGCCTTTCGCACATCGGCTGAGGAAGTCGCGATGAAACAGACGCTTTTCCGACGCCTGTGCCTGCTCGCCACACTCGTCGCCCTGTGTGTGATCGTGCTCGGCGCGTGGGTACGCCTGAGCCACGCGGGTCTGGGCTGCCCCGATTGGCCGGGCTGCTATGGACATCTCACCGTCGATCAGGCCCTCGAGAACGTCGGGCGCGCCAACGCCGCCTATCCCGATCGCCCGCTCGAGGCGGATAAGGCGCTCAAGGAGATGATCCACCGCTATCTCGCCACGATACTCGGACTGCTGATCCTGGTAATCGCGGGCCTGGCCTATACGAACCGGCGCGACCCTGTGCAGCCAGTGCGTCTGCCGGGCTTCCTGGTGATTCTCGTCGTGTTCCAGGGCCTGCTCGGAATGTGGACGGTCACACTGCTGCTGAAACCGCTGGTAGTCACCGCGCACCTCGTCGGCGGGCTCACAACGATGTCGCTGCTGTGGTGGCTGGCGCTGCGCACGGATCGCGCGACTCGCCCCGCCGGCGAGCGCGGGCTGCCCAGGCTCGCGGTGATTGCTCTCGGCGTGCTGATGCTGCAGATCCTGCTCGGCGGCTGGGTGAGCACCAACTATGCCGCGCTCGCCTGCCCGGATTTCCCCACCTGCCAGAGGTCGTTCTGGCCCGACATGGACTTCAAGGATGCTTTTGTCCTGTGGCGCGGCCTTGGCATCGACTACGAGGGCGGCGTGCTCGACCATCCGGCCCGGGTCGCGATTCATTTCGTGCATCGGCTGTGGGCGGTCATCGCGGCCCTGGTGATCGGTGTCCTCGCCTGGCGGGCGCTCAATGCCGGCCGATCCCGCGCCGTGCGCATCGCGGGAGGCGCGCTCGGGGGGCTGCTGATCGTGCAGCTCGTGCTCGGCCCGACGATGGTCATGAAGGCTCTGCCGCTCGGGCTCGCGACCGCGCACAACGGCGTGGCGGCGCTGCTGGTGCTGGCGCTGGTAGCGCTGCTGCGGTTCCTCTGGACGCCGGCCGTGCTGCGCTGAGGCGCGGGGCGGGCGCGGAGCCGGGCCTGTAGAATTGCGGGCCTCCATGACCGCCACGGACTCACGGATCACCACCTCAGGGACTGCGACCTGGCGGGACTACTACGAGCTCGGCAAGCCGAAGGTCGTCGCCCTGATCGTGTTCACGGCCGTGGTGGGCATGTTTCTCGCCGTACCCGGACTGCCGCCGATCGCAGCGCTGCTGTTCGGCACGCTCGGCATCGGGCTGGCGGCATCGAGCGCGGCGGCCATCAATCACGTCGTCGACCGCCGCTTCGACGAGCAGATGGCGCGCACCATGGGACGTCCGATCCCCTCAGGCGCCGTGACCACGCGACAGGCCCTCGCGTATGCCGCCGTGATCGGTCTCGCCTCGATGCTGGTGCTGTGGAAGCTGGTGAACCCGCTCACCGCGCTGCTGACCTTTGTATCGCTGATCGGCTATGCGGTGCTCTACACGGTGTGGCTCAAGCACGTGACGCCGCAGAACATCGTGATCGGCGGTGCTGCTGGAGCAGCGCCGCCCGTGCTCGGCTGGACGGCGGTCACCGGGAACATAGAGCCGCACGCGCTGCTGCTGTTCCTCATCATCTTCGCGTGGACACCGCCGCACTTCTGGGCGCTGGCGATCGCGCGACGCGACGACTACGCACGCGCCGGCATCCCGATGCTGCCGGTGGCCTACGGCGTCGAGTTCACTCGCCTGCACATCCTGCTCTACACGGTCCTGCTGGTGATCGTCACGCTGCTGCCCTACCTCACGGGCATGACGGGCCTGATCTACCTCGCTGCAGCCGTCGGACTCGGCGCACAGTTCGTTCGCCACGCCGTGGCCTTGCGCCGCGCAGATGCTCCACCGCAGCTTCCGATGAAGGTCTTCCGCTACTCGATCAACTACCTGATGCTGCTGTTCGCGGCGCTTCTGGTGGACCACTACCTGCACCTGTCCTTCTGAGCCGCGCCAACGCATGGCACGACGCAGGCAGATTACAGCGCCGCTGATCCTCGGCATCGTCGTCGGCCTGATCCTCTACATCTCGCTGTGGCCGTTCCGGCTGCTGCCGGACCGCCCGCCGCTCGGGGACGCGCTCGGCATGCTGACGTGGGCGCGCGCCTCGCGTGCGGACATGTTCAACAACGTGCTGCTGTATGTTCCGCTGGGGTTCGCGCTGGCGCTGCTGCTCGAGCGTCCACTCGGCCGCACAGCGATGCTCTTCGCCGCGACGGCCGCAGGCGTCGCGCTGTCGGTCGCGCTGGAGATCGTGCAGGCGTCGATCGCGACGCGCGTCCCGAGCCTGACCGATCTGTCGCTCAACACGCTGGGCGCCGCGGGAGGTGCGATTGCCGGGTCTGCCTGGAACGCGTTGCGGACACGCATCGAGCCGAGCGGCGTGGCCGCCGCTCGGTCGGTCGCTGTCGCCGGCTGGTTGGCCGCGCTGTGGATGCTGGCGCGCCTGTGGCCGCTGCTCCCGGACCTCAGCCTGAGACAGGTCAAGCAGGCCGTGCGGCCGCTGTGGTCTCCGGTGCTGCCCCCCGGCGAGCTGATCGCGTTCCTGGTCGGCTGGCTGGTCGCTGCGCAGGCAGTATTCCATTTCGCCCGTCGGCAGCGCGCGGTGGACGCGCTCCTGCTCGTGATCGTCGTGGTGCTCATAGGCCGCACCGTGACCGCCGGGAACCGGCTCGTACCCGCGGAGATTGCAGCGCTGGCGATCATGGTGCCTGCGCTGGTTCTGATGAGCCGACTGCCGGAGCGTAGCCGCTGCGCATTGCTCGCCGCCAGTCTCGCCGGATGGCTGGCCTGGCTCGCGATCGGCCCGCTGGCAGCCGCGGGCGAGGGCGCGCTGCTCGACCCACCGGGCTGGCGCGAAGTCCTGGCGCGTTCGGCGCCGCCACCGGTGCAGCTCATCGGCAAGGCATTCAACTACCTCGGGCTCAGTTGGCTGCTCGCCTCCTCCGGGCTCGCGCCGGCGCTCGCAGGGATTACCACGGCCGGCTTCGTGCTGCTGCTGTGCCTGCTGCAGGTGGACACGCCAGCGCCGCTGTTTGGCTGGGCGGACTTGCTGCTCGCGGTTGCCTCGGCGCTCGTGGTCGCTCGCTGGACGCCCGGCCACGCACCGGCCGTGCCGCGGCGCGGCATCCAGCGCGACTGACGCCGCTCGCCTGCTACCCTTCGCACGCCCTGCAGGGTATAAAACGCGAACTCGCCCATCCGAAGGCGAACGACACAGACGCGTGAAGGGAGACCAACATGAAACGAGCGATCACGCTGGCAGCCGCGGCCATTCTGACCGTGGCCACAGTGCCCGCCAGCGCCAGCCCCAGTACGACCGTTACGCTGCCCCCGCTCGAGCAGCGCGCACGTGCACACCGGGACACTGACGGCGTCTGGCACGTGTACGCCGCGAACGAGCGCGACGCGCTGTTCCTGCAGGGCTGGCTGACGGCGCAGGACCGCCTGTTCCAGCTCGACGTGCTGCGCCGGCAGGCGAGCGGAACGCTGGCCGAACTCGTAGGCCAGGGCGCGCTCGCCAGCGACGTGCAGCTGCGCACCATCGGTCTGCGTCGTGCCGCGGAGCGTTCCCTCGCCGCTTACGCGCCGGACGTACTCGCGGGGCTGCAGGCCTATGCCGAGGGCGTGAACGCCTGGGCCGGCGCCAACCCGCTGCCGGCGCAGTACGGCGCGCTCGAGGTGACCACGTTTCAGCCGTGGACGGCACTCGACTCGGCGGTGATCGCCAAGGCGCTGGCCTTGCAGCTGTCGTTCGACCTCGACATCGACGCAACCCTCAACTATCTCCAGTACCAGGAGAAGCTTGCCGGGCTGAATCCGCAGCTGCCGGACGCGATGTTCTTCCTGGACGTGTTCCGCTCGGCGCCGTTCGACAAGGCCGCGAGCGTGCCGGACGCGACGGGCGTACCGCCATTCCTGGGTCCATTGGGCGCCGCTGCATCGAGGGTCGCGGCGTCCGCGGACTCTGCAGACGGTGCAGCTGCACCCGCCGCGACGACGGCAGCGGCCAGGCCGCCGCAGGCCTCGCTCCATGTCGATCCAACCACTGAAAAGCTGCTGCGCCGCGTGGAAAAGAGATTCCGTGCCGTACCGTTCCTGCGCAACGTACTCAACCGTACCGAGCATCAGATCGGCAGCAACGAGTGGGCCGTGGCGGGCACGCGCACCGTGGACGGTCGGCCGCTCATTGCGAACGACCCACACCTGAGCCTGGACCTGCCGGCCAATTTCTACCAAGTCCACCTCGTGACCAAGGACGGACTCGACGTGCTCGGCAGCAGTGTTGCCGGCGCGCCGTGGGTGGTGCTCGGTCAGAACACGCACGTGACCTGGGGTCTGACGACTACCGGTTTCGACGTCACGGACACCTACCAGGAGACGATCCAGGCGCTACCCGCCGACCCGAACGGCCTGCCGAGGTTCGTGACGTACTTCCAGGGCCAGCCGGAGCCGGTGACGGTGATCCCGGTCACTTTCCGGGTCAACCTGATCGGGGACGGCGTCCCGAACAACGTCGTGCCCGTCGCGCCCACGCCGGCCAACGGTATCCCTCCGGTGGTGCTCACTGTCCCGAGGCGCAACAACGGGCCGATCGTCGATCTCGACGTCGACCCGAACACCGGCGCCGGCACCGCGATCAGCGTGCAGTACACCGGCTTCTCTGCGACACGCGAGCTGCAGACATTCGCGCGGCTCGGTCGCGCCCGTAACCTCGACCAGTTCAAGGAGGCACTGCAGTACTTCGACGTCGGCTCGCAGAACTTCATCTACGGCGACATCGACGGGAACATCGGCTACTTCACGACCGCCGAGGTACCGCTGCGCGAGGACCTGCAGGCGAACACTGTGACCGGTGCGCCGCCCTGGTTCATACGCAACGGGCAGGGCGGCAACGAGTGGCTCCCGGATCCGAACCCGGATGCCTACAACGGCACGGGCTATCTCTCCCTGCCGTTCGCGGAGCTGCCGCAGACGGTCAACCCCGTGAACGGCTTCGTGGTCAATGCAAACAACGATCCGGCCGGTGTCACCCTCAACAACAACCCGGTGGACCAGCTGCGCAGGGGCGGCCAGGGCATCTATTACCTCGGCTATGCCTTCGACTACGGAACACGGGCGGGCCGCATCACCCAGGCGCTCCAGCAGCGCTTCGCCAAGGGTCCGGTGGACCGCACCGACATGCAGGCGATCCAGGCGGACGTGAAGCTCCTCGACGCCGAGGTGCTCACGCCGTACATCACCGGCGCGTTCCAGCGCGCCTCGAAGCCCGGCGCGCATCCGGCGCTTGCCGCGCTGGCAGGCGACCCGCGGATCGCCGAGGCCGTGGGCCGGCTGCGCTCCTGGAACCACACGACGCCGACAGGCGTGCCGACGGGTTACGACGCCAGCGACAAGGACGGCAATCTCAAGCCGCCGAGTGCCGCCGAGGTCAAGCGCAGCGTCGCGGCCACGATCTATTCCGTCTGGCGCGGCAAGGCGATCGCGAATGGCGTGGACCTCACGCTGCAGGGGCTCGGCGTGCCGACGCCCGGCTCCGGCGAGGCGATCAAGGCGCTACGGCACCTGATGGAGCGCAGCGGCATCGGTCTCTCCACGGTCGACTTCTTCGGCTGGGCGCCGCTGCCGACCGCGGCCGAGCGACGCGATTACGTGGCTCTCGAGAGCCTCAAGGACGCGCTCGACGCGCTCGCGGGTCCCGATTTCCAGGCCGCCTTCAAGGGCTCCACGAACCAGGAGGACTACAAGTGGGGCCGGCTGCACCGCATCGTCTTCGACGGCCTCGTGGTCGGCGGACCGTTCAGCATCCCGGGTGCCACGCCGGGCCTGCCGCCGTCCTTCCCCGACCTGAGCGGCATCGCGACCGATGGCGGCTTCGGCGTCGTGGATGCCTCCTCGCACAGTGCGCGCGCCGGCAGTTCGGGTGCGTTCATGTTCGGCAGCGGCCCCAACCGGCGCTACGTCGGCACCCCGGGCACGGCGCCGGGCACGATCGCGGCCGAAACCAGCCTGCCGGGCGGCATCAGCGGCTCGCTCACGAGCCCCTTCTACGCCAACCTGCTGCGTCTCTGGCTGACCAACGACACGTTCCCGCTGCGTCAGTCACTGGTGGACGTGATGCAGAACCTGAACAACACGATAGTCTTCAACCCCTGACGCAGGCCGCGGCGGCAAGGATCCGGGACCGGGTCCATGCCGCCGCGGGTCGGTCACCCGGAGCGATCCGGGCGGGCGCTGCTAGAATCCGCGCCCTTCCATGGACGTCTCCCAACTTCTCGACCCGCTGAACGACGCGCAGCGACAGGCGGTGACCGCGCCGCTCGCCCCGACGCTGGTGCTTGCCGGCGCCGGCAGCGGCAAGACGCGCGTGCTCACCCACCGAGTCGCTTGGCTGGTACAGGTGGAGGGCGTATCGCCGCACGGCGTTCTTGCCGTCACCTTCACGAACAAGGCCGCCGGCGAGATGCGGGCGCGTATCGAGGCCCAGCTCGGCCTGCCTTCGGCGCCGCTCTGGATCGGCACCTTTCACGGCATCGCGCACCGGCTGCTGCGCCTGCACTGGCGCGAGACCGGGCTCCCGCAGGGCTTCTCGATACTGGACGCCGAGGACCAGCAGCGGCTGGTCAAGCGCATCATCCGCGGCGCCGGGCTCGACGAGGCGCGCTGGGTGCCTCGCGAAGTGACCTGGTTCATCAACGCGCAGAAGGACGAGGGCCTGCGCCCCAGGCATCTCAAGGACGACGGAGATCCCACGCGCCGACAGATGATCCGGCTGTACGAGGCTTACGAGGACGCCTGCAGGCGCAACGGCGTGGTGGATTTCGCAGAGCTCCTGCTCAGGAGCTTCGAGTTGTGGAAGGAGACGCCTGGCCTCGTCGAGCACTACCGCTCCCGCTTCGGCCACATCCTGGTGGACGAGTTCCAGGACACGAACACCATCCAGTACGCGTGGATGAAGGCGCTCGCGGGCGCTACGAGCGTCCCCTACGTGGTAGGCGACGACGACCAGTCCATCTACCGCTGGCGCGGTGCCCGCGTCGAGAACCTTCAGCAGTTCCGCCGCGACTTTCCGGGCGTGCAGGTATTCAAGCTCGAACAGAACTACCGCTCCACAGGCAACATCCTCGCCGCCGCGAACGCGATCATCGCCAACAACGGCGGACGCATCGGCAAGAAGCTCTGGACCGAAGGCGGCACGGGCGAACCGATCCGCCTCTACCGCGCCTACAACGAGCGCGATGAGGCGGAGTTCGTGGTGAACCGCATCCGCGACTGGGTATCGCGCGGCGGACAGCGGCGCGACACCGCAATCCTGTACCGCTCGAACGCGCAGTCACGCGTGTTCGAGGAGTACCTGCTGGCTTCGCGCATCCCCTATCGCGTATACGGCGGCCTGCGCTTCTTCGAGCGTCAGGAGATCAAGGACGCGCTTGCCTACCTGCGCCTGATCGCGAACCGCGACGACGATCCTTCGTTCGAGCGCGTCGTGAACCTGCCTACGCGCGGCATCGGTGCGCGCACACTCGAGGTGCTGCGCGCCTACGCAAAGGCCCATTCAGTTTCGTTGTGGCAGTCGGCTTCTCCCTGTGCGCAGGAACTCGGCGCGCGGGCATCCTCGTGCCTGCAGGCCTTCCTCGCGCTCATCGACAAGCTCGGCGCCGACACCCTGGGCCTGCCGCTTCACGAGCAAGCGGACCACGTGATCGAGGCCAGCGGGCTTGCCGGTCACTATCGGCGCGAGAAAGCCGACAAGGGCGAGACGCGGCTCGAGAACCTCGAGGAACTCGTGAGTGCCGCGCGCGGCTTCGAGCCGGAGGACGGCGACCAGCCGCCGCTCATGGCTTTCCTTTCGCACGCCGTGCTCGAGTCCGGCGAGGGCCAGGCCGAGGAGTGGGAGGACTGCGTGCAGATGATGACGCTGCACTCGGCCAAGGGACTGGAGTTCCCGGTGGTCTTTCTCTGCGGACTCGAGGACGGCCTGTTCCCGCACCAGCGCTCGATCACCGACGTGCAGGGCCTCGAGGAGGAGCGGCGGCTCTGCTACGTGGGCGCCACGCGTGCCATGCGCCAGCTCTACCTCACCTACGCCGAGCAGCGGCGCATGCACGGCGTAGACAGCTACGGCGCACCCTCACGGTTCATAGCCGAGATCCCGGTGCAGCTCGTCGAGGAAGTGCGCCCGCGCGTCCAGGTGTCGCGGCCCACGTACGTGCCGGCCCAGCGGACCCCTTCGATGCCGGCGCGCGGCGCGCGGTTCATGGACGACGCCCCCGGCAGCCTGCGGCTCGGCCAGCGCGTGCGCCACCAGAAATTCGGCGACGGCGTGGTGCTCAACGTCGAGGGCCAGGGCTCGAATGCACGAGTGCAGGTCAACTTCGAGCGGCAGGGCACCAAGTGGCTCATGATGGGCTACGCGAACCTCGAGGTCGTGTGAGGCGTACAATGAAACCGGCGCGAAACAAGGGCCCCGCCCTGCAACAGGGCCAGGCGCGCCGCAGTCCCACAGGGCGACTCTCGTGAAAATCATCATTCTCGGTGCCGGCCAGGTCGGCCGGACGCCTGCATACCACCTCGCGCGCGAGGAGGCGAACGACGTCACCGTCGTCGATCTCAACGACCTGCTGCTGCGTGACCTGCAGGACCGCCTCGACATCCGCACGGTAGGCGGCAACGCGGCCCACCCGGACGTCCTCGAGCAGGCCGGTGCGGCCACCGCCGACATGGTCGTGGCGCTCACCAACAGCGACGAGGTGAACATGGTGGCGTGCCAGGTTGCCTGGACGCTGTTCCGCACGCGAACCAAGATCGCCCGCATCCGGGCCCTTGCGTACACGGGCCACCCGGCGCTGTTCTTCGACACGGACACTCCACCACCCGACGGCGCCGGGTTCCCGGTGGACGTCTACATCAGCCCCGAGGAAATCGTCACCCAGTACATCGAGCGACTGATCCGCTACTCGGGCGCGCTGCAGGTCCTCGAGTTCGCCGACGGCCGCGTGCGTCTGGTCGGCGTGAAGGCGATCCGCGGTGGCCCGCTCGTGGGCCAGCAGCTGCGCAGCATCCGTGACCACCTGCCGAACGTCGATGCGCGCGTGGTCGCGATCTACCGCGAGGGCGGCAGCATCGTCCCCGAGGGCGACACCGTCATCCAGCACGGCGACGAAGTGTTCTTCCTCGCGGCCACCGAGGACATGCGCAAGGTCATGATCGAACTGCGTCGCGTCGAGGACTCGGTGAAGCGCGTCGTGATCGCCGGGGGCGGCAACATCGGCCTGCGGCTCGCGCAGCGCATCGATGAGCGCTACCAGGTCAAGATCATCGAGCGCGACGCCTCGCGCGCCCGGAAGATCTCCGAGATCCTGCGCAACACGGTCGTGCTTCACGGCGACGCAGCGGACGAGGAGCTCTTGATCGAGGAGAACATCGACAGCGCCGACGTGTTCTGCGCGGTCACGAATGCCGAGGAGGCAAACATCCTCTCCGCCATGCTCGCCAAGCGCCTCGGCGCGCACCGCGTCATGGCGCTGATCAACCGGCCCGCGTATGCCGAGCTGATGCAGGGCGGTCCGATCGACGTGGCGATCTCGCCGCAGTCGGTGACGATCGGCTCGCTGCTCGCTCACGTACGGCGTGGCGACGTCGTCCGTGTGCATTCGCTGCGGCGCGGCGCCGCCGAAGCCATGGAGGCGGTCGTCCACGGCTCGCGCGGCGGCAAGGTCGTGGGACGGCGCGTCGAGGAGATCAAGCTGCCGAAAGGTGCGACCATCGGTGCGATCGTGCGCGGTCAGGAGGTGATCATGGGTCACCATGCCACGGTGATCGAGGCCGATGACCACGTGATCGTATTCCTCACGGACCGGCGACACATCGAAGCCGTCGAGCGCCTGTTCCAGGAATGAGCAGCCCGATCCAGGCGGCACGCGCCTGGCGTGGACATCGGCGGGCGGCATGCGACGCATGAGCGGCCGCGCGTACGCAGCATCCCCGGTACGCTGCTGATGATGTTCAGCGTGACGATGCTGCTCGGCCGTCTCGGGCTCTTCACGCTGCTGCTGTTGTTGAGGGTCGTCTTGTCGCGCACGTGAGCGAGGCCCGCGCAACGACGCCCGGCCGCGCAGGACGGTCAAAGAGCCGGTAAACTCCGGCTTTTTCCCGAGCCCACGGTACTCCATGGCACGACGCAAGCGTTCGGCCGGCTCGCGCAGGCGCCTGCAGCACGGCTTTGTCGTGCTCGGCCTGCTGCTCGCGCTGGCGGCGCTCGTGATGCTCGCGGTGCTGAATCACCGCGTGACGAAGCAGTTCGAGGGACGGCGTTGGACGCTGCCGGCGCGCGTCTACGCACAGCCGACCGATCTCTACGTCGGGCAACAGCTCTCGGCGGCACGCATGGCGGCGGAGCTCGAGGGCCTGGGTTACATCTCGCTCGAGAAGCCGGATCGGCCGGGAACCTTCCGCCGCAAGGGCAACGAGCTGCGCGTGCACGTGCGCGAGTTCCGCTTTCCGGACGAGAAGCAGGCTGCGCGCGAGCTGCGGCTGACCTTCGCGGACAATGCGATCACCAGGATCCGGGATGCCGGTGGCAAGGACGTGCCCGTCGTACGCCTCGATCCACTGCTGATCGGCAGCATCTTTCCGATCCACGGCGAGGACCGCATCGTCGTCGCTCCCGAGGAGGTCCCGGCGCTGCTGCCCGCGGCTCTGATCGCGGTCGAGGATCGAAAGTTCGAGTCGCACCATGGCGTCAATCCACTCGCGATCCTTCGTGCCGCGTTCATCAACGTGAGGGCCGGCCAGATCGAACAGGGTGGCAGCACGCTCACGCAGCAGCTCGTGAAGAGCTATTTCCTCGACAGTCGGCGCACTCTGCGCCGCAAGGCCGAGGAAGCCGTGATGGCCGTGATTCTCGATGCGCGTTTCGAGAAGACGGACATCATGAACGCCTACATCAACGAGATTTACCTCGGACAGGAGGGGCGCCGTGCGATCCACGGCTTCGGCCTGGCGAGTCAGTTCTACTTCGGCAAGCCGCTCGCGGAACTCGATCTGCCCGAGATCGCGATGCTCGTTGCAGTGGTGCGCGGTCCCTCGTACTACGATCCGAGACGGCATCCGCAGCGCACGCTGGATCGCCGAAACCTCGTGCTGCGCGTGCTCGCAGAGCAGGGAGTCATTGGCGCCGAGGAGTCCGAGCGCGCCGCCAAGGAGCCGCTCGGGGTCGTTGAGGCCGGCGGACGGACGGGCGGCTACTATCCAGCGTTCCTGGAACTCGTGCGCCGGCAGCTGCGTCGCGACTATGACGAGGCAGATCTCACCGAAGCCGGTCTCACGGTCTTCAGCACGCTGGACCCGTTGATTCAGCGCGCTGCGGAATCGGCGGTGCAGGAGGAGCTTCAGCGGCTCGACCAGTCGAAGCGCAAGGCGGCACACGGGCTCGAGGGCGTGGTGATCGTCACGACCCCGCAGACCGGCGAAGTCGTGGCGCTGGTCGGAGGTCGGCGCTCGGGGTTCGACGGCTTCAATCGCGCGCTCGACGCGAGGCGCCCGATCGGCTCGCTCGCAAAACCGATGGTGTATCTCGCAGCGCTCGAGAGCGGCCGCTACACACCGGCCTCACTGGTCGACGACGCGCCTGTGGACCTGAAGCTGCCGAACGGCGACCGCTGGCGGCCCGAGAATTTCGACAAGCAGGTGCGGGGCACGGTGACCCTGGTCCGCGCGCTCACGCAGTCGCTGAATCTTGCGACGGTCAACCTCGGGCTCGAAGTTGGTCTCGGTCGCGTGGCCTCGGCATTCGAGCAGCTGGGACTGGCCGAGGCGCCTCCCGAGCTGCCTTCGATGATGCTGGGCGCCACGAACCTCACACCGATCGACGTCGCGCAGATGTACAACACGCTCGCCAACGGCGGATTCCGTGCGCCGTTGCGTGCGGTGCGCGCGGTTATCGGCGAGGACGGCACGCCGCTGAAGGCGCCGCAGATCGAGGTATCGGAAGCGGTGTCTCCCGAAGCCATCTATGCGCTCGACCGCATGCTGACCGAGGTGATGAACCGCGGCACGGGCAGGGTAGCGAAGAACCAGCTGCCCGCGGGACTCGTGGTCGCAGGCAAGACCGGGACCTCGAACGACTACCGCGACAGCTGGTTCGCGGGGTTCTCCGGCACGCACCTGATCGTCTCGTGGGTCGGTCACGACGATAACAGTCCGACGGGCCTGACCGGGACGACCGGAGGCCTCGCAGTGTGGACGCGCTTGATGTCGACGATTCCTACCTCGTCGTTCGAGCCGCTGCAGCCGGAAGCAGTCGATCTGCGCTGGATTGACTATTTCTCGGGCCAGGAGACCTCGCCGTACTGCAACGGATCGGCGATCAGCATGCCGTTCGCGCCGGGCACGCTGCTCGAGGAGAGTGAGACCTGCCCGCCGAGCACGGCCCCATCCCTGTTCGAGGAACTGCTCGGCATCGATCGCGACGGCAGCCCCGAAGAGCCGCCGGTCGGGCAGGAGGCGGCGCCCGAACAGGCGGAGATTCCCTGACCCGCTGCGACGGGTTAGGCTTGCCGGGTGATTCGCTGGCTTCTACTGGCAGCCCTGCTCGCGCTCTCGGCATGCTCGGTCGCTCCGTTCAAGACGGAGTCGTCCACTTCAAGCACTGGCGCGGAGGCAGCCAAGACAACCGGGC
>Ga0114939_10001138_pt1 | contig 21434 bp, 12 predicted proteins | sample AshMeaCrysSpring_FD_87196 | JGI IMG/M metagenome (GOLD analysis project Ga0114939, IMG submission 87196) | Groundwater microbial communities from Big Spring, Nevada to study Microbial Dark Matter (Phase II) - Ash Meadows Crystal Spring | ecosystem: Environmental > Aquatic > Deep subsurface >...
CCAGCGGCCCGCGTCGTGGCTCGCGACCCAGAAATACGTTTTCGCCCACTGAAAGATTGTCGGCGAGGTTCAGTTCCTGATGAATCAATGAGATCCCCGCGGCAATCGATTCGGCGGGGCTGGAAAAATTCCGGCTCTGGCCGTCCAGCCACAGCGTGCCGCTGTCCGGCTCATAGACGCCGGCCAGGATCTTCATCAACGTGCTTTTGCCAGCACCGTTCTCGCCGATCAGCGCCAGCACTTCACCCGGCAGCACACGCAGACTGACATCGGTCAGGGCCCGCACCCCCGGAAATCGTTTCGTGACTTCTCGAACCTCCAAGCGCGGCGGTGCACCGGCGGCAGATCGTTGGGCAGCGTCTACGGCAATCATTTGCAATCAGTGCGCCAACGCAGGTCAGATGCAGGATCGGCCATTCACGCCGGTGGGTCGCAGACGGCCAGCGCCGCCCGAATCAAGGAAAGGAGAGAAACGGAATCGTTCAGCCCTGAGGCGGATCGCGAAACATCGGCGGCAATGGCTTGTCAGCCAGCTCATCGATCAAGCCGCGACTGCGTTCCTGTGCATTGAGCACTTCCATCTTGCCCACAAAGATCATCACCGATCCGCCCTCTGGCAGCGCTTTCTTCACCAGTTCGCCCGCGGACCGCCCTGCCATGTAGTTGCTTGTCCCAAGGTAAAACAACCGTTGACTGTTAGGCGCATCGCTGTCCTGGCAGATCACCGGCATCGCGGCACAAGCCGCGTCAATCATCGGTCCCTGATTGGCTGGATCGATCGGGCTGATGGCAATACCCTGAAAACCGTTCGTGATATTGGTCTCAAGGAATCGTTTCTGCTCCTCCACGGTTCCATTCGTGGGCATCTGCGTTTCGCACTGAGCATTGAAGACCGTGTTGGCTTTATCGCAGCCATACTTGGCCAACTGCCAGAACGGGTCCACGCTGTTGGTGATGAAGGCCAACTTGACCGCTTGCTGAGTGTTGTAATCGGGCCGCATCGGAGTCAACTCGGGACCGTTCCCCGCCTTGATCTGTTCGATCTGTGCCTGGAACTGCTGCACATTCTCTGCAGTGACCACCGAATGGGGCACGAAGATCATTTTTGATGCGGGAGGTTCCAGCGGCTGCCCGCGCACGATTGCCGCCAGATACTCCACCGATCGGTATCCGAACTCATAGGGACGCTGCACGATCGTCCCCACGATCTGCCCCTCGCTGACGGCCTGCAATGTCTCCGGATGTTCATCAAACCCGACGATCTTGACTTGACCCTCTCGACCTACAGTGCGAATCGCTTGAAGAATTGCCGGCGGGTTGTAAGCCCACAGACCGACCATGCACTGCAGGTCCGGGTGCCGCGTCAGGGCTCCTTCCGCGTTGCTCTTGGCGAGGCTTTGGTCCTTGTTGTCGGTCAGGATCCCCAGCACCTTGTACTTGCCAGCAGTCATCGGAAAACTGAAGCCGCCGGGAGTTGAGCGGGTGGCGGTCTGCGACGGCTTTGATGTCTCGGCCTGAGCACTGGCTGCATCGCTTGTGCCTGTCGCAGAAGTCGACGGCGATGGGTGACCCACCGACTTGCCGCTGGGCTTGCAGCCCCACGTCGCGATGCATGCCAACAGCACTCCGCCAAATAACCCGATGGTCCAACGTGCCTGTGAAGAAGTTCGCACGGACTCGCCTCTTTAAAGCGAAGCACTTGGGAAACAACGAACGAGCCGGACCGTCTTTCGGGGCCCTCGTTCATCGTCATGGAAGGTAAACAAGGCGGCCGATTCTGCCACTGCCCGGCCCACGGTGGTCCTGAAACCTCCCGCCACCATCGGAGTCTAGACCGGCGGGCGGCCGGATGAAAGCTGTTGCCCCGAGGGAGCCGCCAAAAGCCAGAGGGGACGCTTTCCAAGGCAATCGGTGACGAATCGCAGGTTTTGCGGACTAAGGCAACTGGTCAAGGCAGGCGATCTATGCAGCGTGTGCGGATGGCTCTGACGGCCGGCCGTCGTTCCGACCGACACTTACCCCCGAGGGACGACTCCTGGTCTGATTCGGCTCGCCCATCACATTGCAGACTCAGCAACGGGACCACGCATGCAGCTCTGGAGCAGCGAGCAATCCACGGCAGTGCCAGATTCCTGGATCGGGCAGCGGGTCGGCGCTTGGGTGATTGTGCAACAGCTTCATGAGGGCGACTGGAGCCGATTGTTCGCAGCTCAACCGTTTGATGCAGCTGGCAGCAGTCGCGTCGATTATGTCTTGAAGGTCGCGCGCCGCGACACGGCCCGAGCGGCTTTGGCGGCTGCCAGTGTGCAGCGGGAAGCCGTGGTGGGTGGAGCCGTTCATCACCCGAATCTGATCGCGGTCTTGGATTCAGGAACGATCGACCAGCAATCCTACGTCGCGATGCCCCGTCTGGACGGCGCAAATCTGGCACGGACGCTCGCCTTACACGCGATTCAGGCGGTGCCTGTAGCGCTCTGGTGGACTCGGCAACTTGCCAGTGCAATGGCTGCCATGCACGCGGCGGGCTGGTGTCACGGAAACATCAAGCCAGCTCACGTGATGGTGGGTCTCCGCGGGCATCTGACGTTGTTTGATCTTGGGAATGCCCGAGCGATCAATTCGGTTTGCAGCGGTATCCGGCCCGCAATCGCGTTTGCTGCCCCCGAGACTCTGCAGGAACAGGCGGTCGCGCAAGCAGCAAGCGACATCTACAGCTTGGGGCTGGTCCTGCATCAAATGCTCACCGGCTGGGATCCGCTCGAAATAGAGCCCGCCGCATTGGCTGCTGATCGACGCGTCGGCAAACACCCGCCAAAGCCTGCCGGTGGAGCATCCGCGCCGCCGCAGGCTGTCGAACGGCTTCTAGAGGCCATGCTGGAGCTGCGCCCCGAGCATCGACCATCGGCCAGTGAGGTGTGCCAAAGTTTGTTGGCAGTGGAAACGAAATCGCTCAGCGATTTCATCAACCCGGCACGTGCCGCGTAACGCAGGCTCAACCTGACGATGACGCGACACGATACGCGGGAATAACTCTAGACCGGTTCCCCGTTCATCAGGGACCGCCCACGAGTTGGAATTGGGTCGGCGCCCCATCGGGCTTGACGAATCGCAGCTGAACATTGGCGGGCCGCCATGGGGTCTCGATCAGCATGTAAACGCTGCGTCGACCTGCTTCGACATCAATCGGCTGCGCCGCGCGTGGTGAAACGGAACGGCCCGCGAGGACGATACGCACGTCGCTGTTGGGCCGCGACTCGATCGCCACTGGCCCAGCCTCCACCACATCGAACTGGCCACGAAGGATCAACGGGCCTGTGGACGGCAAGCCACTCAGTTCCGCCACAGGCATCGTGCCGTCGACCATCGCATAACCGACGCCCCAGGCTTCTTCTGGAATCGAGTCCAACGCTCCCTCCATTCCACCTTCGGGCATTTCCGCCAGCCGCTGGTACCAGGCTGGGTCTTTCAAGACCTGCCATCGTTGCACCGTGGCCGACTGATTGAGGGCAAACGGACCGGGCTTGCCCAACTCACTGAGGAAGCGAACGAGATCCACCAGATCCTGTTGGCTCATCAGGTTGTGCAAGCCTTCCGGCATCAACGATGGTCCGTCGGATTCTTCTTCAATGTCTTCGACTGCCAATCGGATTTCGCGACCGTCCGCGTCACGAAGAATCAGGCGCTCGGGATCGCGGCTCACCACAATCCCGCGCACCACCTGGCCATCGACCGTCAGGACGTTCCGCGTCAGGTACTGTTCCTTAATCTGCTGACTCGGATAGAGAATTGTGTCGAGTAAGTAATCGACCGGGCTGTTCGCGCCGACACCGCTCAGGTCCGGCCCGATGTTGCCGCCGGCGCCGGTGAGTGCGTGGCATTTGATGCAATTCAACTCCGCTCGGCGAAATACCTGCTGGCCACGGTTGGCATCGCCTTGCTCGTTGACGGATGCAATCAATGCGGCCCGTTGCTGGGGGCTCATCGCTGCGGCGCTTTGTTCCATCCCGGCAGCCCGAGCAAGGGGCTCAATCAGACTTGCATCGGCTCGACCGGAACCGTAAACGGCGCGGAGCAGCCGTCGTGCTGGCTCGGCATCGAGTGAAGTCGCTGCAAGTGCCTCGCTCAGCGCGTCCGGTCCGGACTGCGGCTGGAGGACGGCGTTGACAAGTGGGTCGAGCTGGCCTTCCCCGGCGAGCTGACCGGCCGACAACATGTTGACCAGTTGCTGAGCCGCGGTCGTGGGATCGCGTCGCGCCAAGCCGCTGATTGCGGCCGCTCGGATTGGCTCTGCAACCTCGGCCGCCGCCAACTGGGCCACCGCTTGTCGGGCCGAGTCGCTTTCGTAAGCCGACAAAGCTCCGACGGCCGCACTGGCCAGATCCGCGTTTGTCGATTGGCTGGCCAGCTCGGAAAGCGCCGACTCCAGGCCGGCAACCTTCCAGCGGCCGATCACATCGACCACCGCCTGGATCAACGAATGATTACCCGAAGCCTCTGCGCCTTGCAGCAACGTAACCAGGCGATCGCCTGCGACTTGCGGAATGATCTTTCGTTCCTCGGCAGCTGCCGCCAATGCTTCCAAAGCGGCCTGTCGAAGGTCATCCGCCATCGCCAAATTGGCGACGACCATGTCGAACACACGGCCCAGGTCATTCGGGTCACCCCGCCGACACAACAGCCGCACCAGCGGAGTCACCTGCGGCGTCGGAACTCGTCCCGAAGCGAGTTTCTCGGCGAGACCGCTTGCCATCGTGGGTTCGTCGCCCGGACGCCGTCGATCAAGCGTATCGGCGGTCTCTTCAAAGCAGTATTCCAGGTAGTAGTCCAACGGCTGGGAGAGAACGGCCAGGGCGATCGGTCCACCCGTGTGACGATCAAAGAAACTCGCCGCGCGGAGTACCTCCAAGCGGACGCGGGGATGCTCGTCCCCGGCACGTTCCGCCAAAAGACTTTGTGTGTTGAGCACGCGATCACGCTGATAGCACAGCACTCGCACGGCAGCCGCGCGAGCGCGGGGCTCAGGAGAACCCAACAGGCTCGTCAGGAGCTCTGGCGCCACGATATCGTGGTGCTGCAGCACCCAGAGTGCTTCCAACCGATGGTGTTCGTAATCGGGATCATCTTTCTTCAGGCCGGCTAACCAGGTATTTATCGCCGCTGTGACTTCATTGGACGGTCGATCACGAAGCTCGCGGCGGACCGCGTACCGGGTGCGGTCTTCGTACGACTTGAGCAAGTCGAGCAATTCGGGAATTGGTCGACCGGCGATCGCGGGCCGCTCGAGCGTCGGCTTGCCGGTGTAACGAATTCTCCAGATCCGCCCGTGAAGCTTGTCACGCTTCGGATCGCGAAGCGAATGCTGCATGTGTCCGACTAGCGGGTTGTACCAGTCGCAAACATAGAGACAGCCGTCCGGGCCAAACTTCAAATCCACGGGCCGGTGCGCCACATCGGTGCTCCGCAACAAGGGCTCCAATGGATCACCTGCAAAACCGCTACCGTCATCGCGGACGCGATACCGCAATACTCCTTGGAAACCAATATCGTTATTCAGCAGGAAATCGCCCTGCCAGTCATCAGGAAACTGGCGACTGCTGACCAATTCACAGCCGCAAGTCGGTCGCCACTGCATCTGATGAAACGTCCGCATCTGGCGGTGCTTCCGCGGATAATCCACCTGTCCGGAGAAAGCCGCTGCAAAGTAATTGTTGCCAGAGCTGGCATCCGCAATGAAGTTCTGTCCCCAGCGGTCGAAACAATGACCCCAGGGGTTGGCGAACGGATACGAAACGAATGCGTCAAGCTTCCACGTCCTCGGTTCCCACCGAAACACCCCGGCGTCCGCCAAGCGAACCGGACCGTAAGGTGTCTCTACCTGCGATCGGTGAAATGTCCCCTCCTGGAAGTACATCTCGCCGCCAGGACCCCAGGTAAAAACGCTGATCGAATGGTGTGAGTCGGCCGAATCAAAGCCGTGCATCACCAGCGATCTTTCGTCGGCCTGGTCATCACCGTCCGCATCACGCAAAAACATGATGTTTGGTTGCTGGCTGACGTAAACGCCGTGATCTCCCAGTTCGATACCCAGCGGCAAATGCAGTCCTCGAGCAAAGGTCTTGCTCGTATCCGCTCGGCCATCGCCATCCGAGTCTTCAATAATCAGCACGCGATCGTCGACAGGCACTCCAGGCAGGTACATCGGATAGGTCGGCATCGTGGTGACCCACATCCGACCACGTGCATCGAACGTGAACGACACCGGGTTCATCAGTTCTGGAAACTCGCGTTCCGATGCGAACAGCTCCACCACAAATCCTTCGGGAACTTGAAACGTGGCAATCTGTTCCTCCGGCGTCAGAATCTTCACATCCTGCGGCACGTTCGTTTCCGTTGCAGACAGCTCGATCGTGTTCGAGTCATCGATCACCTCCGGCACGCTCCGACCTGCCGCAACTTCCCAAATCCGGCGATCTCGATTGGCGATCATCTGCCGCAACTTTTTGAACTCTTCGGGAAAATTCCGCACTCCAAACGGTTCTTTGCGGCCACCGTAGATGTAGAAGCCGTTGACGGCTCGGTGGTCATAGAAGAACTGCAGGTCTTTTTCCTTGACCTCTCGGCGGAGCGCTGCAAGCTCTGCCTTGACTTGACCCGGACGAGGCCCGAAGAGCGCACGGTCCAGCACTTCGCCCACCACCTGGTGGCCCAACTCATTCAGATGGATCCCATTGATCGTCAGTTGATCTTTCTCGGCAAACCGCGATTGCAGCGCGTGGAACGGATCGACAAATCGCACCTTGGCCGCTTTCGCCTCCTCACTCATCGCCGTGACGTAGGGCTCGATGCGGGCGTTTTCGCGGGATCCATTGGGCAGCTCACGCTGGCCCAGGTTCTCATGTGGAATCGGCGAGACGAGCACCACCTGAGGCGGGTGCTGTCCATTGAAGGATGTCGTCGTCAACCGCTTCAGCTCGGCCTGTAACCGTTCTCGGAATTGCTCCAGGCCCGCCGGTCCCTGGAAGCTCTCGTTGAAGCCGAAAAACGCAAGAATTACGTCGGGCTGGTGATCTTCCAGTCGATGACCGTGCGCCTGAAAGTCCAATGAACGGGGCCGCAAACCCAGTTCATCTGCCGACCACCCCAGATTGCGGACAACGAGCTGATGTTCCGGAAACCGGCTGTGGAGCAGCGTTTCCCATTGCCCGTCGTACTGCATGCGCTCGGCCAACGTATTGCCGATCAAGACAATTCGCGAATGCGGTGCAAGCTGCAGTAGCTCATCGGCATTTGCAGTTCCGTAAGCAGCCCCGAAAAAAGCGCTCGCCAAAGCTGCGAACAACCACAGATTACGTCGCATTCCAAGATGCATCGTGAATGATCCTGATGGGATACTCTCCACTGCAGCAGGACGGTTCGCCGCTGCAGTGATTGTGTGAATGGGCTGATTCAACGGGGATACGTCACTCGATCGATGGAGACCCGACTGCGGCTGCCGAACCGCCGACGACAAAGCGTGGCCGGTCCGGCAGGCCATGATTTGCCCCTCGCTGCCATGGATTCGCGTGTCGAGGGTCAGGGGAGGGGGATTGGCAGGTCCCAACGGAAAGATCGGCCATCCTCGCCCGTGCGAGGCCGGTGCCGAGCCTTGGCGTCTCATCCGGGCCCACGCTTAGCTCATTTCGGCGATTCTCTTGCAAGCTAACGGCGACCCAGGAACGCTTAGACCTCAGTATAGCCGACCGGTTGCAGGCGATCATCGGACGGTTCGACGGACGCTCGACTTGACCCGTTTTTCAGAAATTGTGTAGTCCCGCAGTCGCGTCTCCAGCAACGGGCTGGGAGACCCAGGCGATCGGGATGTTGAACCTCTGTCTTGCCCGCTGTTTCCGCGTGCGTTCCGGCACGTCGGAGGCGATGAACTTGATCGGCGGTTCAGACGCTGGGAAATAGGGCCATGCGAAGCGGCCTGTTGGCCGTCATCGTCCTCAGTGCGCTCTGCGTTAGCACGGGCTGGGCTCAGAATCCGGCCATGCCCAGCTCAACATCGATACCAACGGGCGGTTTCCCTACCTTGCCCGGGACCAGCACGCCGCTGCCGCCGTCCGGCGGGATGCCGGCCACCACGTTGACGGCGCCGCCTCCGTTCGTCCCCACGAACCCGTCCGGGACTTCCGTCCCAGCGAGTAGCTCGCCATTCGGGGTACCCGCCACCACCTCTGCCGGGTCGACCGTCCCTGGAACAACAGCCGTACCCGGCGCCAGCACCGTCCTGACGCCCACCGCGCCGCCAACGCTTTCGACGGTCCCCATGGGCAGCCCCGCGACCCTGGGCGCGCCGACGTTCGACCCCTATGCAGCTTCACCCGCCACGATGAGCGGCACGCCGTTTCCACCTGCATATCCAGGCCAGACAATTCCGCCCGGTGCCGTTTCGCCCGGCGGGATGTTCCCGATGCCGACGGCAACCACGGTTCCTCCAGCCGCGGGATTTCCGGCAGCATCTCCCTACGGAACCGTTGCAGCGCCCTCGGCGGCGTTCCCCACAGGCTATCCCGTGGGTGCATACCCGGCCGGCGCTGTTCCACAGGCTGCCTTTCCGACGGCGACGGGAGTGCCGGGCACTTACGCGGTGACGGGACCGCAGTCAATGTTCCCGAACGGAGTCGTGTCACCGACTGGTACCGACTGGGTATCGCAAACGTATTACGGAATGCGGAGAGCCGCGGTGGGAATCCGTGGTCGTTACGCGCTCGTCACTTCATTCGATCCTGATGTGAACACCGTCAACTCGAACGACATTGACGTCTCCATTCCTTTTGCATGGCGCAACTTTCTGGGCGGGACACAGCCCCTCTATCTTGTCCCGTCGTTCGGCTTGCATTTGTGGGACGGCCCGAACTCAAGCACCGGCGCTGACTTGCCGGGAAATACTTACGATGCATTTCTGGACATCGGCTGGAACTCCGATTTCAACTGCGCCTGGGGCGCGGAACTCGGAGCGCGGTTGGGCGTCTTCACCGACTGGGACACCTTTGAGAGCGAGAGCTTTCGCGTGATGGGGCAGGCGCTGGGCAGAATGCGCTTGACGCCGACATCGACGCTGAAGCTCGGCGTGATCTACGTGAACCGAAATAGCGTGAAACTCTTGCCGGCGGGCGGCATCCTGTGCCAGCCAACACCCCAGTCACGATGGGATATCTACTTTCCGGACCCGCGTGTCGCGCATTACATGTCGAGCATTGGTAACAATGATCTGTGGTGGTATTTTGGGGCGACCTTTGGCGGGGGAACATGGACCATCACACGGGCCGATGGTGACTTTGATTCATTCGATCTAAACGACATCCGCGTCGTGGGCGGTTTTGAATGGGGGCCCAGGGAATGGATGCAGTCGGGACGCCGCCTGGCGTTCGCCGAGATCGGCTGGGTGACCAATCGCAAGCTGAAATACCGATACACGCCCGGCGATGACCTCGATCTGACCGACGCGTTCATGTTCCGCATCGGTATCGGGTACTAACCTGCTATGAACCTTGGCTTGCTTGAGCCCGCATGCGGGCACAGCAGGCAGACGTCTGGCACGGCCACAAAGCCACGCCGCGAATTGTCCCTCAGGTAGCGGCTCTGCTACGATGCCGGGCTCGATACGGCGATAACCGCCGGCCCGTTGGCCGGGATCGCCCCGGAATCCGTGGGCGGCGTCGCGGTCGCGATGAGGACTCGAATCGCATCGATCAACATGATCCCTGCCAAGGTCAGCAGAGCAATTCCGACCCACGGAACAGGGTCGTTCGGGACCGCCCAGCTCCCATCGGCTTGCCGAAACGATCGCCAAGTCATCTCCCACAGCGCCCAAGTGCTCATGACATACATGAGGACCGTAGGGATTCCTGTGATCAGCCAAACCCACGCCGCGCGGCGCGTCCGCCACAGCCAGACCGTGCCGCAGAGCAGCGTCAAGGCAGCCAGCAACTGATTGCTGGCCCCGAACAGGTTCCAAAATGCTCGCCACACGGGCTGCGGTGCATCAGCCGGGTGCCGCAACAAGAAATACAACGGAACTCCTGCGGTGAGCGATGTTGCAAAAACAGTTCCCGCCCGTCCCGTCCAGCCCGTGAGCTCTTGCAAGATGTATCTGCCCAGCCGCGTGCACACGTCCAGGGTGTCGTAGATGAACGTCGTGAAAGCCATCAATGCAAAGGCGATTCCCCAGTGCATCGGGATCCCGAACGCGGCGCAGAAGTTGCCGATGCCACGGGCATAGATCTGGTTGGGGGTTCCCTTCAGCTCGGCCGATCCCTCGGCAAACATCATCACGCAGCACAAGGACACGATCGCCACCATCGCCTCCAACAGCATGGCGCCATAGCCCACCACACGCGCGTCACGTTCATAGTTGAGTTGCTTCGATGAAGTCCCTGAAGCGATTAAGCCATGGAACCCCGAACACGCGCCACAGGCGATCGTGATGAACAGAAACGGTACCAGCGGCACCAGCCGCGAACCCTCCTCGATCGCCCAGCCGCGAAAGGCCGGGTACTTGATCTGCTCGCCACCCAACAACAGTCCGCCCGCGCCCGCCGCAAGCGCGGCATACAGGAAGTAGCCGCCCAGCTGTCCACGGGGTTGCAGTAAGAGCCAAACGGGGAGGATGCCGGCGATCAAGCAATAGACCAGCAAGCCGGCGTCCCAAAACTTGCGGGCTTGCGATTCGGACCACCCCAGCAGACTGGAAAGATCCAAGGGCACCTGTGGCGAAATCAAAATCGCCAGCGCCACAAGGATCACACATGGCAGGGCCGCCCGGGTCAGGGAAACTCCTGTGCGATGCACGAACAGCCCCAGGCCGAGCGTAATCGTGAGATATATCAGCGACGCGGTCGCAATCGATCCGCCGCTGACGCCCCCATTCGCCTCGGAAGCTGGACCAATGAAAGCGGCTGCCGTCACGTCCGTGAAGGCGACAATGATGTAAACCAGGGCCAGCCAGATGAAAATCAGAAACAGGATGAAGGACGTGCGGCTGACATGCTCACGCACGACCTCCGCGATCGAGCGACCCTGATGTCTCACCGAGGCCACCAATGCCACAAGGTCGTGGACACCCCCGATAAAGATCGCTCCGCCGAGAATCCAAAGCAGGGCTGGCAGCCAACCGAATTGTTGCCCGGCCAAAATCGGGCCGACAATCGGACCGGCAGCGGCGATCGCGGAAAAATGCTGTGGGAGCAACTGCGACTTGGGCAACGGTACGAAATCAATCCCGTCGTCGACCTGATGTGCGGGCGTCGGGCTCCGATCATTCAACCGCAGCAGTCGACTCAACCCCCATCCGCCGACTCCATAGGCGAGCGCGAGCAAGACGGCGGAGCCGGCCACAACCAACAACAGACTCATGGTTTGTTCGAATCCTGTCAGGGCGCTTGCGCCGCGTCCGATTTCGGCCCGCAAACCGCTTCTCGACCGGGGCCTTCCGGGAACCAATGATTGGGCGACCCGTCGCGCCATGGACTGCGCCGCCGATGCCCTTTCGCCTATCATGTTAGCCGTCCTTCCCGACTTGCGGTTACGCACCGCGAGCGAGAGATCCGCCTGACTCTTCAGAAGCGCTGAAAACCAACTTCCATGTCCATGGACTCACGCCCTACCCGACTTGCATGGCAGCTCCCGCCGCTTGGCGGTAATCCGTCCTCGGACCGGCAAGGAACTACGCCGGGCAGCTTTGCAAACCCGGCCAAAATCCTGCCTGGAGCCGCGGGAGCGGCCACCTACGCCAGCCCCGATACGCCGGGGATGCCCGTCCTGTCGCCCCACACTGCCTGGGATTTTTTGCCAGACGGCTGGTCCACGGGCGAGGGTTCGAGTGCGGAGCAGGCGAGCCGAGGGCTGCACCCTTCCCCTCAGACAACTTCCTATCGAGATTGGATATTCGAGCAGGCGGATGGGAGTTGGAGAGCCGTCCGCACCCCGCGCGACTTCCAACCATCCACTCAACTGGAGTCTGCCCGGCTTGGCCTGATCACGCCCCAGATGGAACGGGTTGCCGAGCGTGAGCCGCATCTGACGGCGGCCCAAATCCGTGATGAGGTTGCCGCCGGTCGCATGGTGGTCCCCGCCAACCGAGTCCATCTGGGATATCAGCTCGATCCGATGGCCATCGGCCGAGCTTCGAAGACCAAGATCAACGCGAACATGGGCGCGTCCCCGGTTTCCAGCAGCACCGCAGAAGAAGTCGAGAAGCTGCATTGGGCAATCCGCTGGGGTGCCGATACGGTGATGGATCTCTCCACGGGCGGCGATCTGGATGCGTGCCGCAGCGCGATTGTCCAGAACAGCACGGTCCCGATCGGGACGGTCCCGATCTACTCAATGATCATCGGTCGCAAGCTTGAGGATCTGACCGTTCCAGTCATTCTGGAAACGCTCGAGCATCAGGCACGGCAGGGTGTCGACTACTTCACGATTCATGCAGGAGTACTGCGCGAACACCTCCCCTATGTGAAACGGCGTTTGATCGGGATTGTCAGTCGCGGCGGATCACTGCTCGCCAAATGGATGTTGCTGCATTGCCAGCAGAATCCGATGTATGAACACTGGGAAGCGATCTGCCAGATCATGCGCCGATACGATGTGACGTTTTCGATCGGGGATGGCTTGCGACCCGGTGGTTTGTCGGACGCCTCGGATCGTGCTCAGTTGGCCGAACTGGAAACACTAGGCGAACTGACCGAAAGGGCTTGGCGGCAGGGCGTCCAGGTGATGGTAGAAGGCCCTGGACATGTTCCGTTCGATCAGATCGAGTTCAACATGAAGCTGCAGCGGCGTCTTTGCCATGGCGCGCCGTTCTATGTGCTTGGACCGTTGGTCACCGACATGTTCCCAGGCTACGACCACATCACCAGCTGCATCGGGGCGACCTCAGCGGCGTACCACGGTGCCAGCATGCTGTGTTACGTCACTCCCAAAGAACATCTGGGCTTGCCAAAGCGCGACGACGTAAAGCAAGGCTGTATCGCCTACAAGATCGCCGCGCATGCCGCGGACGTTGCGCTAGGCATCCCCGGCACCAGGGATCGGGATGACGAGCTCACGAAGGCTCGGGCGGCTCTGAATTGGGAACGCCATTTCGAGTTGAGCTTCGACCCGGATACGGCTCGGGCGTTTCATGACGAGGATCTGGACGTCGACACGGACTTCTGCGCGATGTGCGGGCATGACTGGTGCAGCGTGCGGATCTCGAAGGAGATTGCCGAGTTTGAGTCGGGCAAGGATGCCGACTACCAGTGGGAACGAGCGCGGAAGACTGCTGCGTTAACCTCTGAACAGCAGGAGATCCTCGCCAAACGGGGCGTGCTCAGCCCTGAGGAAATTCACAAGCTGGCGAGCAAAGTGCGGCATGCCGTCGGGGGTAAGGATGCAAAGGCCGGCTGCCACAGCGACCTTGCCGACGATCAGCAGGCGCAGGAGTTCCAGCTCGTGCAACTTGACGGACAGGCTCAGGTGGCCGGTCCGGCTCGGCACTGAGCCGATACTTCACACGGCGCTGCCTCGTCGGACTCTGCGTGGCTGCGGCCGGCGAATGTAGCGCCGCAGCCGATCAGCGACCGCTCATGCGAAGGACCTCGCCTGTAAGCGAGTCAGCGACCTCTTTCACTTGTTCGGGAGTTCCCGCCGCCACCACGCGGCCGCCATGGTGGGCCGCGCCGGGTCCCATGTCGATGATCCAGTCGGCCGCCTGCATCAACTGCCGATTGTGCTCGACCACGATCAGTGAATGTCCAGACTCCAACAAAGCTTGAAAGCAGTCGAGCAGCCTGGCAACGTCGCTGAAATGCAAGCCCGTGGTCGGCTCATCGAGAATGAACAGAGTCCGCCGCCGCGCGACGCCCGATAGACAAGCGGCCAGTTTCAGCCGTTGAGCTTCGCCAGCCGAAAGCGTGTTGGCTGGCTGCCCTAGTTGCAGATAATCCAGGCCCACATCCACAAGTGGTCTGAGCCGCGCGACCACCTTGGCATGCCCGCGAAAGAAGGCGAGTGCCTGGCGGACGGTCAGATCCAGCACTTCGGCGATGTTTCGGTCGCGATAGCGAACCTGCAGGATCTCGCGGCGGTAGCGTGAACCGCCACATTCGCCACACTTCATGTAGACGTCGGCCAGAAACTGCATGTCGATCTGTTGATAACCGTCACCCTGGCACGCTTCACAGCGTCCACCCTCTGCATTGAAACTGAAGTGACCCGCGGAGTAATTGTGGGTCCTCGCATCCAGTGTTTCGGCGAAGATCGAGCGAATCGCATCGAACGCCTTGATATAGGTCACCGGATTGCTGCGAGGACTGCGGCTGATTGGCGTCTGATCCACCAGCATGATGTCGTCGATCTGCCCGTCTCCGACAACATCTTCGTAGGGAAGTACCGGAACGTGGCGCCGCTTGCGTTTGCAGAGGGCTCCATAGAGCGTGTCTTCCACCAATGTGCTCTTGCCGCTCCCGCTGACGCCCGTGACGAGACAGAGCACTCCCAGTGGAAACTCAGCGTCGACCTGTTGCAGGTTGTGGCCGCTGGCCTGCAACAGTCGGATCCATCCGCGGGGCTGTCGCCGCTGCCGCTGCTCGGGCTCGACACCACGTCTGCCTGCGAGATACTCACCGGTCAAACTCCGACCAGGCTCCAGCAGTTCTGTGGGAGTCCCCTGAAAGACGATCTGCCCGCCCCCGGCTCCCGCCGCTGGCCCTACTTCTACCACTTGGTCTGCGGCCCGGATCAGATCTTCATCGTGCTCCACAACCACGACCGAGTTCCCGCGCGTTCGCAACGAACGAATCGCCTGGATCAATCGATGCACATCATGCGGGTGAAGCCCAGCCGTCGGCTCATCCAGTACATACAACATGTTGACCAGGCTGCTCCCAAGCGAGCCTGTCAGCGCGACACGCTGAGCCTCGCCACCGCTGAGCGTTCTGAGTGTGCGGTCCAGTTGCAGGTACCCCAACCCCACCTTGCACAGATAGCCAAGCCTCGCCCGAATCTGCAGCAACAACTCGTGGGCCACCTCGGATTCGCGCGAAGGAAGATTCAGGGTCTCAAAGAACTTCACTGCATCTTCGATTTCGAGCCGGCAGAGTGCTGCGAGATCGCATCCTCCCAGCCGGTAGGCAAGCGCTTCAGGACGCAGCCTTTGACCTGAGCATGCAGGACAACGACTGTAGCTCCGCCAGCGAGAGAGAAAGACACGCACATGCATCTTGTACTTCTTTCGCTCCAAACGCGCAAAGAAGTCGCGGACGCCCGCATAGCCAGCATCAGGAACTCCATCGAGCAGTTGTTTGAGTACTGCAGGCCCGAGATCCGAGAAAGGACAATCGACGTCGATACGCAAGCGAGGGGCGAGCTTCAGGAGTTCTTCGAGTTCATGTCGAAACGAAGGCGAGTTCCAAGGCGCTAATGCGCCCTCACGGATCGACTTTCGCGGATCAGGAACAAGCAGTTGCCAGTCCAGATCCACGACATCACCAAATCCTTCGCAGGTGGGGCAGGCGCCCAGGGGGCTGTTGAAGCTGAACAGGCGAGGCTCGGGGGCTGGGTACTCGATGGCACAATCGTCACATCGACGGTGGGTACTGACGGGGTAGATTCTCCATGCCTGTCCATCGAGCACGATCGTCGCATGCGAGTCACGGGAAACGGCACCAGTTGCGTCGTTTGCCGGCTCTTCGATCCACACGGCTGCTCGGCCAGCCCCTTCCAGCAACGCGTTGTGCATCGATTCGGTGAGCCTCACCGTTTCGACATCTGCCTTCAAACGGTCAACGATCACCCACGCGTGATCCGTCGTTGCAATGGCCGCAGCCAGGCTCGAGCGGTCGTCGGCCAGATGAAAGATCTGCTGATTGACGATCACGCGGACGTAACCATCCTGCTGCAATCGACTCAGCTTTTCTGCTGCGTCAACAGGCGATTGCCACTGAAACTGAAACAGCACAAGCAACCGAAGGGCGGGTTGGCCTGACTCGGCAGCGGCGTTCGCAATTCGGCGAGCCGCCGACTGGGGGTCATCGACGTGCAAGCGGCGTCCGCAGCGAACACAAACCAGTTCGGCGACCTTGGCGTACAACAGCCGCAAGTAGTCGGCAAGTTCCGTTGCCGTGGCTACGGTCGAACGTCCACTACGACCGCCGGTCGAGCGAGTCACGGCGACTGCCGGGGGCAGGCCTTCGATCGACTCGCAATCCGGTCGCTCCAGACGCTGCAAGAACTGCCGCGTATAGGCGGAAAAGCTCTCGATATAGCGGCGTTGCCCTTCCGCGTAGAGGGTATCCAACGCGAGGCTTGTTTTTCCGCTGCCGCTGACTCCACAGATTGCAATCAGCTGATTGCGCGGCAGGTCCAGATCCACGTTGCGGAGGTTATGGACCCGGACACCGCGGAGACGGATCAGTCTTTGGTTAGTCACAAGCCTGTGGTTCCACCGGTCGTGCGAGGCCGAGCCCCCGCTTCGACACCCCTGGGCCGAACATGCAGGAGCAGGGCAGGGGGCGCACCCTGGCAGGGGACAGTGCCCCGCGCAGAATCGGGTAGCATAACCCGCTGTCCGCCGGCCCGCCCACGCGGTGCGAGCTCAAACCCGCCTGCGACTCTTCTGCAAGGCTGAGAGCAGGCGACGACTAAGACCAAGGCGAAGGCCATCTGAAGATCTGTGAGCGGCATCTTTGATTCGGAACCTGCCGACAATCCTTACGCGGCCTCCCACAGTCTGCCGCAGGGCCCCCCAGATGTCGCGGCAGGCCCGTCGGCGACCATGGCGCTGCACATCCGCCTGATCGCTGTCCTGCTGGTCCTCAACGGGCTCGCCTGCCTGGCGATGGCCGCCGTGCTCCTCGTTGGCCCATTGCTTGACTCCGTGGAGTGGTTGCCGTCGCCCGAGGATGCGGGCCAACCATCCGTATCTCCTTGGCCCGCGCTGATCCTGTTTGGGTTTTTGTCGATGACGATGTTGAGCATCGGCAGCCTGCAGATCGCAGCAGGGCTGAGAACCTTTTGGTTCCGTGGCTATTGGCTGGGAATCGCCGGGCTTTGCTCGTGCTTGCTGAGTATTCTGTCGTGCTACTGTATTGTGACAAGTTGGCCGTTGATGCTGTATGGATTACTGATCTACTTGCAGCCTTCGAGCCGGAGGATTTTTGCCTTTCGTTCGGCCGGTTGGACCACAGATCAATTGCTTGGGGCAACACCGACCACGAGGACTGTGCCACGTTGAGACGGGGCCTGGCGGCAAGACAATCGCCTCTTTCACGTCTTAAGGAGCTGGAATCATGCGAGTTGCGCGGAGTGAGCAGGTCGAACAACAGCCGGTCCAAATGGCGGGCAGTGAGGGATGTTCCGTACGGTGGCTGGTTGGCCGGGAACACGGTGCCCCGAATTTCGCGATGCGTGAGTTCGAGGTAGCGCCGGGAGGCTTCACGCCACGGCATGAACATCCATACGAACACGAGGTCTATGTTCTGTCCGGGGAAGGGCAGGTGTTTTCCGGCGATCAACCGCACCCGATCCGATCCGGGGATGTGATCCTGGTACAGCCGGATGAGACCCATCAGTTCCGCAACACGGGGTCGGTGCCATTGCGGTTTCTTTGCTTGATTCCGAATTCGGGTGACATGCGTTCTGAGTGCTCGGTGGTTGCAGGCTCTGCGGGCGCCAAGCGCAACTAGACTTTGACTCAAAACAGAAAACCAGGTGGCGTAGCGATCCAAGAGATCCGCTCTCCGCCGGTTTTTGTGGCGAGTGAGGTTGGTCGCTGGGGCTTCCGGGAAAAAGCCCGATACGCGCCGCGTCCCCGTTGCACACTCGGACCGGGGCTCCGCTCCCGAGGGTTCCATTCATTCTTGGTCGCAGCCACTTAAGCCAACCCTGATCGGTTCTGATCGCCCATGAATGTCGCCCAGCGGATTGCCGAGTTACGAGCGGAAATCAATGCGCATGACCGGCATTACTATCTCGAAGCGGCACCGATCATCAGCGACCTCGCTTACGATCGCCTGGTTCAGGAACTCAAGCGACTGGAGGAAGCGCATCCACAACTGATCACCCCGGACAGCCCAACGCAGCGAGTCAGTGGCGAGCCGGTGTCGGAGCTTACGCAGGTCACACACCGCGAACCGATGCTCTCGATCGAGAACACTTATGAACTGAATGAGTTACGCGAGTTCTTTGCGCGTACGAATCGGGGCCTTCCGACCGAGGACGTTTCCTGGGTCATGGAACTGAAGATCGATGGTGTGGCGGCAAGCTTGATCTATGAACATGGCGTGCTGATGCGGGCTGTCACGCGCGGTGATGGCCGAGTGGGTGACGATGTGACGCACAATGCGCGAACGATTCGCGACATTCCATTGCATCTGGCTCCTGTGCATGGCCATCCAGTTCCGGATCTCATCGAGATTCGCGGCGAAGTCTATATGACCAATCGCGACCTGGAGTCTCTCAATGTGGCTCGCGGGAAAGCGGGTGAGCCGCCGTTTGCCAATCCACGGAATGTGGCCGCAGGCACCTTGCGGTTGCTTGATCCGCGGATTTGCGCTGCGCGGAAATTGCGGTTCTTTTGCCATGGCGTCGGCTATTCGAGCGTGGAGACGGCCAAGACACACTGGGAGTTTCTGAGAATCGTCCGGCACTGGGGACTCCCTCCAACACCGCATGCGCAGCGAATCACGAACATCGAAGAGGCCGCGGCGGCTGTCGAATCATTGGAATCGGAACTGCATAACCTGGACTTTGAAGTCGACGGTGTCGTCTTCAAGGTCGATCGCTTTGACCAGCGATCGCTGCTGGGAGCGACCACCAAGAGCCCCCGTTGGGTCGTGGCCTACAAGTTCGAAAAGTATGAAGCGGTAACGCAACTGCTGAAGATCGAGGTCCAAGTCGGAAAAACTGGAACAGTGACTCCCGTTGCACACTTACAGCCCGTCGAAATCGCCGGAACGACGGTCAGTCGAGCAAGCCTTCATAATGCCGACGAAATTGAACGGCTGGATGTGCGAGTCGGGGACTGGGTGGTGGTGGAGAAAGCGGGCAAGATTATCCCGCACGTGGTTCGGATTGAGAAACATCGGCGGGCACACAGCCTGCCAAAGTATCGATTTCCTACGCATTGTCCGGCCTGCGGCAGCACGTTGCAACGGGATCCTGGAGGCGTTTACATCCGCTGCATCAACCATGCGTGTCCGGCTCAGCTGCAACAGCGACTGGAGTATTTTGCCAGCCGTAGTTGCATGGACATTGATGGCTTGGGATCGCGTCAGATCGAGCGGCTGATCGGATCAAACAAGGTCGGCAGTTACGGCGACCTGTATCAGCTCACGGTCGAGGATTTTCAGCAGTTCTACAAACAGGGCAGCAAGATCGCCGAGAAGCTTGTCGAGAACATTCAGAATTCGCGTGAGCGAGGCCTCACCCGGGTATTGACCGCGATCGCCATTCCGCACGTGGGGACTCGGGCGGCACAGCTGCTCGCCAGGCAGTTTGAGACGATCGAGGCGTTACAAGCGGCCAGCGTTGAAGAGTTGGCCGAAGTACCGGATATCGGACCCGTGATCGCCCAGAGCGTTCGCAGTTTTTTGCACAGTGCGATGGGGCGGAAAGTGATCGACGAACTGCGAGCGGCGGGTGTGAAACTGGCTGAACCAAGGCCCCGCGGGAAGTCGCAAGCCCTTGCCGGCAAGACCTTCGTAGTCACGGGGACGCTTGAGAATTACTCCCGCCAGGAAGCTCAAGCAGCGATCGAAGCCCACGGTGGACGTGCTGCCAGCAGCGTTTCAAAGAAGACCGATTATGTACTGGCAGGGAAAGAGCCCGGGAGTAAACTCGAGCAAGCTCTCAAGCTGGGAGTGCCGGTAATCGACGAGCAGCAGTTTCTTGCCTTGCTTCGTGGAGTCGATTCGTGACGGGATCTCGGGGAACTCATTGTGCCGGCCACCATCTCTGCGCCTGGCTGGCTGCCGGCTTCTGTTTGGTCGCTACGCAGGGACTCGCGGAACCGCCCCGTGAGTGGATCACACGCGAGTTGCCCACATGGCTCGAGCACTACCGCTGGTTCCACCAGCATCCGGAGCTCTCCCTGGAGGAGCAGGAAACGGCTCGATATTTCGCGGATCGGCTGGAAGAGCAGGGGTTCTCCGTGACGCGGGCGATCGGAGGCCATGGAGTGGTGGGCCTGCTGACCAATGGATCCGGCCCCACCTTGATGCTGCGCACCGAACTAGACGGTTTGCCGGTGACCGAGAAAACGGATCTAGCCTTTGCCTCCAACGTCACAACCCAAACCATCGACGGCCGAACGACGGGCGTAATGCATGCGTGCGGACACGACCTACATATGGCAGCGGTGCTTGCTGCGGGCGCCTATCTGGCCGACCATCGCGATCAATGGGCGGGCACACTGATGGTCATTGGCCAGCCTGCGGAGGAACGAGTATCAGGCGCCAGGGCGATGCTGAATGACGGCCTGTTCACGCGCTTTCCCAAGCCTGACTTTGCGATCGCGCTCCACTGCGATTCCGCCGTCGAAGCGGGACAGATCCATTGCCGCGGCGGATATGTGCTGGCGAACTCCGATAGTGTGGACATCGTGATGTACGGCCGCGGGGGGCATGGCTCGACGCCCCATCTCACGATTGATCCGATCGTCCAGGCCGCCCAACTCGTCCTTGATTTGCAAACGATCATCAGCCGTGAGATCGATCCGCAGTCGCCGGCCGTCATCACGGTCGGTGCAATCCAAGGCGGAACAAAACACAACATCATTGGCGATTCCTGCCGCTTGCAGCTGACCGTTCGAAGCTACGACGACCAAGTGCGGGAGCAGCTATTTGCTGCGATCCGGCGGAAGGCCCAGGCGGTGGCTGCAAGCCATCGCGCGCCGGAACCAAAAGTCACGATGGACGATGGGGTTTCCGCGTTGCAGAACGACCCGCAACTCGCTCAGCGACTACAGGCCGTTCTAATCCGCACACTTGGTGAGGAAAACGTCGGGGCGGGCAAGCCGCAGATGGGTGCCGAGGACTTCAGCGAGTATGGGCGGGCGGGCGTTCCCGTGGTGATGTACCGCCTCGGCACGGTTTCCGCTCAGCGTTTGGCACGTTACGCCCAGCTAGGCGTACCGCCACCATCTCTCCACGCACCCGATTATTTCCCCGATGCCGAACCCTCCCTCCAAACCGCCGTCACCGCCCTCATCACCTCCGCCCTCGACCTCCTCTAACCACCCCTCCCCTCCCGCAAGACGCAAGAAAGGACAGGCATAATCTGTTGACGGTGGGCGGAGGGGGTGGTAGCTTCGGGGGCTGAAAGGAGACGGCCGATGACGATGCCACGGAGCCGATTGGTCGACCTGACGGTCACCCGCTATTACCACTGCATTTCCCGCTGTGTCCGCCGCG
>Ga0114939_10001139_pt1 | contig 21433 bp, 20 predicted proteins | sample AshMeaCrysSpring_FD_87196 | JGI IMG/M metagenome (GOLD analysis project Ga0114939, IMG submission 87196) | Groundwater microbial communities from Big Spring, Nevada to study Microbial Dark Matter (Phase II) - Ash Meadows Crystal Spring | ecosystem: Environmental > Aquatic > Deep subsurface >...
CGCACCACCTCGGGCCGGCCATGCCAGAGCCAGCTGCGGTCGAACCAGGCCTGGGCGAAGTGGATAAAGACCTGCTGCGTCAAATGCAGACGCTCGCTTTCGCTCAACTGCGGGAAACACAGACGCAGATTGGTTTGCACGACGCGACGACGCGGCCGGACCAGGGCATACAGTAGCCAGCCAAACGCCCAGCCCGATGCCCGCAACCACGACAGTGGCAACCAGGCCAGCAGGCGCATGAACAGCACCCCGGCGTGGCTGAAGACAGTTCCCAACATCAATTCATTCTTCCCGCGGCTGTTTGTAGCGTGCATAGCCCCACAGATACTGCTGCGGACAGCCGGCGATCAGTTGCTCCATGGCGCGGTTGATCACCGTCGCCGCCTCCTGCAAGTCGGCCGGCAAGGCCTGCCCGAGCGGCTGCACGTGAATGCGATAACCCTGGCCCCAGGGCAGGCGCTCGCCCCAGGCCACCAGCACCGTCGCGCCCGTCTGCTGCGCCAGCCGGGCCGACAGCGTCATGGTGTAAGCCGGCCGACCGAAAAAGGGCGCCCACACGCCTTGCCCCTGCGGCGGCACCTGGTCTGGCAGCAAACCGACCGACTGCCCCTGACGCAGCGCCTTGATCATCTGCTTCACACCGGCCAGGGTGGTCGGCACCGCGTGCAGGCCGGGTCGGTTGCGGGCGCGTGCCACCAGCTCGCGCAGCCAGGGCTTGCGCGGCGTGCGAAACAGCACCGTCATCGGCTGCCGGGCACCGAAGCGTTGCGCATAGGCCTGTGCCGTGATTTCGAAGCAGCCCAGGTGCGGCGTCAGAAACACAATGCCGCGCCCCTGCGCCAGCGCCGCCTCGATGTGCTCGGCCCCGGCCCAGTGCAGCGGCACGGGGCGTCCCAGCCACAGGCGCGGAATCTCGGCCACCAGGCAGCCGGCCTGGCCCACCGCAGCGCGCCAGTTCGCCGCACTGCGGCCAGCCAGGCACACATTAGCAAGAAAGCGCTGGCGATAGACCGCCGACAACCCGAACACCCCCCAGCCCAGCACCCAGCCCACGCCATGCAGCAACCACAAGGGCAGACGGGCCAAAAAACGGAACAGGAAGGTCATGACTCGGATAAACTATGGGGTGTCGCTGAGTTACAGAACTACTTGCAGGGCGACACGCGCAGGCGGCCACCCGGAAAGGTGCTGATTGTGCCGTCAATATTGACGTATCTGCTAAAGCGTTCGCCGAAGCTCGCAGCCCAGGCAACGCGCCTGAAACAACTGTGGAGTTTATTCAATGGCGAACGATTACCTCTTTACCTCCGAGTCCGTCTCCGAAGGCCATCCCGACAAGGTGGCTGACCAGATTTCGGATGCCATCCTCGACGCGATCTTCCAGCAGGACCCGCGCAGCCGCGTGGCCGCCGAGACGCTGACCAACACCGGTCTGGTGGTGCTGGCGGGTGAGATCACCACCAACGCGCATGTGGACTACATCCAGGTTGCGCGCGACACCATCAAGCGCATCGGCTACGACAACACCGAGTACGGCATCGACTACAAGGGCTGTGCCGTGCTGGTGGCCTACGACAAGCAGTCGAACGACATCGCCCAGGGCGTGGACCACGCCTCCGACGACCACCTCAACATCGGTGCCGGCGACCAAGGCCTGATGTTCGGCTACGCCTGCGACGAGACGCCCGAGCTGATGCCGGCGCCGATCTACTACGCGCACCGCCTGGTCGAACGCCAGGCCCAACTGCGCCGCGACGGCCGCCTGCCCTTCCTGCGCCCGGACGCCAAGAGCCAGGTCACCATGCGCTACGTCGACGGCAAACCGCACAGCATTGACACTGTGGTGCTCTCTACCCAGCACAGCCCCGACCAGAGCGAGACGCAGACCAAGCTCAAGGCCAGCTTCTACGAAGCGGTGATCGAAGAGATCATCAAGCCGGTGCTGCCCAAGGAGTGGATCAAGGACACGCGCTACCTGGTCAACCCGACCGGCCGCTTCGTCATCGGCGGTCCGCAGGGTGACTGCGGCCTGACCGGCCGCAAGATCATCGTCGACACCTACGGCGGCGCCTGCCCGCACGGCGGCGGCGCCTTCTCCGGCAAAGACCCGTCCAAGGTTGACCGCTCGGCCGCCTACGCCACGCGCTACGTGGCCAAGAACGTGGTGGCCGCCGGTCTGGCCAAGAAGTGCCAGGTGCAGGTGGCCTACGCCATCGGTGTCGCCAAGCCCATGAACATCACGGTCAACACGCACGGCACCGGCGTCATCCCCGATGACAAGATTGCGGCGCTGGTGGCGGAGCACTTCGACCTGCGTCCGAAGGGCATCATCCAGATGCTGGACCTGCTGCGCCCGATCTACGAAAAGACCGCTGCCTACGGCCACTTCGGTCGCGAAGAGCCCGAGTTCACTTGGGAAAGAACTGACAAAGCTGCTGCGCTGCGTGCAGCAGCCGGCCTGTAAGGCCGAAACGCGCATAAAGCGCGTTTGTCAGTTCATCGGCGCAGGCTCATATCGGCGAAGCCGATGTGAAGGGCCGCAAGGCCCGGGCCGTAGCCAGAAGAAGAGATGAAAGAGCAAAGGACGCCCGCATGAAGCTGCAGACACAACGCTGGATCGACCGCTGGGTCGGGCAGGCACTGTGCGCTGCCGTTTCGTTGTGGGCGCGCCTGCTCGGCACGCGCGCGCCCCGGGTCGATTTGGCCCGGGCGCCGCGCCATATTCTCGTCATCCTGTTGTCCGAGATGGGCAGCATCGTGCTCGCAGGTCCGATGTTCAAGGCTCTGCGCGAGCGCTACCCCGGTGCGACGCTGCACGTGCTGCAACTGAAGAAAAACCAGGAAGTCGCGCGCATGCTGCGCCTGACGGAAGACGCCAACTTCCACGGCCTGGACGACAGCTCGCCCGTCAGGCTGGCACGCGACATCTGGCGCGTCAGTGTCGCCATGCGGCGCCTGCCGCTGGATGCCGTGATCGACTGCGAGCTGTTCTCGCGCGTCAGCAGCCTGCTGTGCTATCTCACCGGTGCGCCGCGTCGCGCCGGCTTCACGCCGCATACGCAAGAGGGCCTGTACCGTGGCAGTTACATCAACTGCGCGATTCCCTACAACCCCTACCAGCACATCAGCCAGCAGTTCCTCTCGCTGGTCGATGCGCTCGAGGGCGGCAGCATGCCGCGCCACAAGGCCGCGCCGATCCGCGCCCTGCCGACGGAGACGGGCCTGTCGGTTCCGTTTACCCCGGAAGAATTGCAGGCCTACCGCGCGAAGGTGCTGGCCGACCACCCCGTGCTCGCGGGTCGCAGGATCGCACTGATGTACCCGGGCGGCGGCATCCTGCCCGAGCGCGCCTGGCCGGCTGCGCACTACGCGCGGGTGGCCAAGGGCCTGTGCGACGCCGGCCATGCCGTGGGCTTCATCGGCTTGAAGGACGACACCGCGTTGGCCAACGAGATCCGCGCCCGGGTAGGCAGCGAGCGGTGCATCGCGCTCACCGGCTACACGCATAGCCTGCGCGAGCTGCTGATGCTGTTTCATGCCAGCGACCTGCTGCTCACGAACGACGGCGGCCCCGGCCATTTCGCCAGCCTCACGCCCATCCGCGTGCTGATGTTCTTCGGCCCGGAGACCGGCCGGCTCTACGGGCCGCTGCCCGGCGTCGGCCCGAAAGCCACGGTGTACGAGTCCGGCATCGCCTGCTCGCCTTGCCTGTCGGCCTACAACCACCGCCTGACCTTCTGCGATGGCGACAACCAGTGCTTGAAACGCATCGCGCCGGACCCGGTGCTGGCCGATGCGCTGCAGGCCCTGCGCGAATAACCCGCTACTGCATGAATTCCCCTTCGCTACGGGATCGTATCTGGCAGCTGATCGATTGGCTGCACGGCTTCCGCTACATCCGCTTCGGCATCGTCGGCGCCAGTGGCACGGTGGTGAACCTGGCCGTGCTCTACGTGGCGCACGAGTTCCTGTTCCGGGCCATCGAGCCGGCGGGCAGCAAGCCTTACTTCTCTCTCGCACTCGCGATTGCAGTCGCCACAGTCAACAACTTCACCTGGAACCGGCTGTGGACCTGGTCCGACCGCCTGCACGCCACCGCGGTGCAGGAAGGCGAACGCCTGAGCAAACGCGGCCTGTTGGCGCAGCTGGGCCAGTACGCCACCGCCTCGTGGCTGGGCATCCTGTTGCAGTACGCACTTACCCTGTGGCTCGCCCACCTGGGCTTGCACTACCTGCTGGCCAACGTGAGCGCTATCGTCATTGCGAGCGTCAGCAACTTCATCGCCAACGACCGCTGGACCTTCCGCCACAAGCGCTGAGCCGCGGCCATAATGCCGGGCAGCGCCGGCGTGGCCCGGCATCGAGAGATACATGCGCGCCCCCGGCTCCTTCCTGACCTCCTCTGACGCTGATGCCCCCCCCGCCGGGTTCTGGCTGCTGCTACTGGCGCTGGCCATCACGGTCTATGCCTTTGGCCTCGGCGGCCAGTACGTGCCCACCAATGGCGACGAACTGGTCTACGCCCACATCGCGCGCGAAACGGCCGAGACCGGTCACTGGTTACCACTGGCTTCTGAACTGGCCGATACACGCAACACAAAACCGCCGCTGCTGTTCTGGCAGGCGATGGTGGCCGGCGGCTGGGGTGAACACTGGACGCTTGCTGCGCTGCGCACACCGAGCCTGATCTACACCCTGTTGCTGGCAGCGGCCGTTGCTTGGAGCGTGCGCCTCGTCACGCGGCGCTGGCGCGATGGCCTGATCGCCGCCTGCGTCTACCTGGCCTTCCTCAGCACCTTCCGCTACGGGCGCCCCTACCTCACCAGCGCGCCCGAAACCTTCTGGCTGAGCCTGCCGCTGTTTGCACTGCTGTGGCAGCGCCTGCGCTCGCCCGGGCAGGGCCCGGGCTGGGGCGCACACACCCTGCTGGGACTGGCGCTGGGCCTGGGCCTGGCCTACAAGTCGTTCGCGCTCATTGCGCCGGCCGCCGCCACCTGGTGGGTGGCCTTGGTCCTGAGCGAACCTCGCCTCAGCTGGCGCCTGCTGCTGCGCCACAGCTTGCGCACGGCCTTCAGTGCCGCGCTGGCGCTGGGCGTGTTTGCGTTGTGGTTCGTGCTGGACCCGGATCCGCAGGGCGTCTGGCAGGAATTCATCGTGGCGGAGAACGCCGCCAAGTTTCGTGATCCGCGCAGCTGGTGGCAGGCCGCGTTTGCCTTCGACGGCTCCAGCATCTGGTCGCAGTTGCTGGCCTACGCCGTCAACGCCGGACTGCTGGCGACAGCGGTGCTCGGCTTGGGCTGGCTGGGCCTGAGACGACTGCCGGCCCTGCGCCGAGCGCCGCTGCCAGCGCACACCGCCATTCTGCTGGCCTGGAGCCTGGTCTGGCTGCTGGTCTTCCTGCTGCCCGACCAGCGCTCGGCCCGCTACGTTATCCCCGCCACGCCGGCCGTCGCGATGCTGCTGGCACTGCACTGGCGCGACATCGGGCGCCCGTGGTTCATCCCCGGCCTATTGTTCTCGGCACTGGCCCTGTTGATGATCGGGCGCATCGCGTGGGTCGGCCACGCACTGGCGCTGACCAGCACGGGCGAAATCAGCGCCGTACTGCTCACCATCGGCCTCGGGGCGCTGACCATTGCCGCCGGTCTGTGGCGGCCCGTCTGGACGCGCGCCGCAGCCGTGACGGCCCCGCTGCTGGTCTACGCGGCGTTCAATCTGACGGCGGCGCCGCTGGATGGTCCGGTCGGGCGCTACGCCCCACAAGCGGCAGCGGCGTTGCCCGGCGCGCGCATCGCCGTGCCCAATGGTTTCAACAGCCAGTTCGAACGCTTCCAGTTTCTGCTGCCGGGCCGGCACACCTTCGTGCCGTATGAGACTGAAGGCCGAGCCATTGGCCGGCTGGCCCCTGGCGCCTCGCTGCAGCCCCCCGCACAGCAACTGGAACAACTGCTGGCTGCGCACGACGCTGTCATCTGGATTCAATCCAGCATGGAAGAAGACCAGCCCCTGTGCCTGCCCCACTGCAGCGTGCTGGGCGAGCGCTGGCTGCTCAAGAGCCGGCACCTGCCGGGCGAGATCACGACGGGCAATCTCTGGTACCCGCAGCAATGGCTGTTCAAGCGGGAGTGGCTGCTGGCACGCCCGGCGCCACGTTAGGTAACGCCCTCGCGCCAGCGGCGCCACAGCAGGCGTAAACCGACCCCGTGCAAGCCGATCCACAGCCAGGGGTCCAGCACGGCGTCCCAGAGATTTCCTGTGGGCAGACGCAACAACCCGTAAACCAACAGAACGCCCAGTCCGGCCCAAGTCGCACCCGTCGGCGCCGCCCGCTTCAACCAGGGCAAGCAGGCAATCAGTGCCATCAGGCCGGTCAGCATGGGGCTGAAGCCGACGACGTACAGGGACACCGGCCAGCGCGCAAAGGTATCGAGCAACAACAGCCAGCCCAGAACAATGCCGCCAAAGACCCATTCGGCCTCGGATCGCGTCGCCATACGCGCGGACGGCAGAAGCTGGCGCAACAGGAACCAGCCACAGAGCGTGGCACTGACCAGACTGGGCGCGCGAAATGCCAGCCCCAACCAGTAGGTCGGCGACCACGGTCCGGGCCACAGGCACCAGAGCAATACCAGCGCGCCAACGAGCCGTTGCCGCGAAACGCCAAACCGCAGGTGGCCGGCCAGCAACACCCCGCCGCTGGCCAGCACCAGCGCCCAGCCCAATGCCAGGTAGATCCGCGTCAGCGCCGGCTCGGGCAAGGCCGGTGTCTGCGTGGCCAGCAAGCTGTGAATCAGGGTGGTCCAATCCATGGCGTTCTCAATCTTGCACGCGCAGCGTCAGCCGCTGCCAGGCGATGCGCTGCCGCTGGTCGGTGTAACTCACCCACAAGCTGTCGTCGGCCCAGGCCATGGCCGGGTAGGAATATTCAGCAGGCGCCTCGCCCTGCGCCAGCGTCAGCAGCCGCTGCCACTGCACGCCATCGCGCGAGACACTGAGGTCGAGCACGGCGCGCGTGTCCGGACGCGGGTTGTGCGCCAGGAACATCAGCCCCGGCTGCAGCGACAGGCCGGCGACGGACGCATCGGGGTTGGGCAGGGCCAGGTCGGGCAGATCCTGCCAATGCCTGCCGCCATCCGACGTCTGAGCCGCGCGCAGCGTCCGCTGCGGACTGTTGTCGCGCATCAGCACCAGCCACTCGTTTTCAGTGCGCATCAGCAAAGCGGGTTGCAGCAGGTAGCCACGCTGCGACATGCGCACCATGCCCACAAACCCACCCGCGGCATCGAAACGCAACGCCACCGGGTACTTGGTGCCGAGCTCGAAATAGACGGGCAACACCATGCCCCCGTCGGCCAAGGGCAGGGGCATGGCCCGCACCAGATGACTGGTGTTCCACAGCCAGGACAGCGGCAGCACACGTACCGGTTCGAACGCCAGGGTGGCGACCGATGACCCGGCATCGGTCTGCCGCAGTTGCAGAATGCGGCCAGCCGCCCAACCACCCAGGCCGGTAGCCACGACGAAGAGGTGGATGCGCCCGGTTGCATCGCGCCAGGCCACCGGGTTGCCCAGGCGGCGCACACCATAGCCCAGTTGGTCACCGACGGCCTGCCGATTGACCACGAAGCGCGCGGCACTCCACTGCTGGCTGGCACGGCTGAATGCTGCCGCCGCAATCTGTACGTCCGGACCACTCTCGCGGCTGCCCGCGAACCAGAATGCCAGCAATGCGTCCGGATGCGGCGCCGGCATGGGGAGCAAGGCGCTGGCATGTGCAGCCGGCGTGGCCGGCGGCATGGGGATATGACCGCCGGCGCGCCATTGCAAGGTCTCGCCCGCCAGGCGGACCGGCTGCGGCCAACTGCCGCGCGCCTCGCCCGGCCGCGACGGACGCTGCGAAGCATCCAGTGCCAGCAGGGCCGCGCAGAGGCCGAGCACACAAATCACACGAACGCCCAGGGAGCGGGCCGGGCTGCGGAGCGGGTCGTCAGGCACGGGATGTAGAAGACAGTTAGGTGCCGGGGCCAATCACCCGACCCGCGCGAGTGTAACTTGCCCCCTCTTGAAAGCTAACAAAAAAGCCTTATGATTAGCACTCGCTGGATCTGAGTGCTAACACCGTCAGTCCAAGAAAAGTTAATGAGCGCAAACTTTGCTTTGATGCTCAGGTTTTCAACCCATTGTTTCAAACTCAAGGAGATTCCTGATGAAACTGCGTCCTCTGGCCGACCGCGTGATTGTCAAGCGCGTGGAAAACGAAACCAAAACCGCCTCCGGCATCGTCATTCCCGACAGCGCAGCCGAGAAGCCTGACCAAGGTGAGGTTCTGGCAGTCGGTCCCGGCAAGAAGAACGACAAGGGCGAACTCGTGGCCATGAACGTCAAGGTTGGCGACCGTGTCCTGTTCGGCAAGTACAGCGGCCAGACCGTCAAGGTCAATGGCGACGAACTCCTCGTGATGAAAGAGGAAGACCTGTTTGCCGTGGTGGAAAAGTAATCGCGTTGCGATTCGTCCATCCTCACTCAATCGTTTGAACTGTTTCTGGAGTAAAGAAAAATGGCAGCTAAAGATGTAGTTTTCGGCGGCGAAGCCCGCCATCGCATGGTTGAAGGCGTGAACATCCTCGCCAACGCCGTCAAGGTGACCTTGGGCCCGAAAGGCCGCAACGTGGTGCTCGAGCGCTCCTTCGGCGCCCCGACTGTGACCAAGGACGGCGTGTCCGTGGCCAAGGAAATCGAGCTGAAGGACAAGCTGCAGAACATGGGCGCCCAGATGGTCAAGGAAGTCGCTTCCAAGACCTCTGACAACGCTGGCGACGGCACCACCACCGCCACCGTGCTGGCCCAGGCCATCGTGCGCGAAGGCATGAAGTACGTGGCCGCCGGCATGAACCCGATGGACCTCAAGCGCGGCATCGACAAGGCCGTGGCCGCCCTGATCGAGCAGCTGAAGAAGGCATCCAAGCCCACCACCACCTCCAAGGAAATCGCCCAGGTCGGCTCCATCTCCGCCAACAGCGACTCCAGCATCGGTGAAATCATCGCCAATGCCATGGACAAGGTCGGCAAGGAAGGCGTGATCACCGTGGAAGACGGCAAGAGCCTGCAGAACGAACTCGACGTCGTCGAGGGCATGCAGTTCGACCGTGGCTACCTGTCGCCCTACTTCATCAACAACCCCGAGAAGCAGGCTGCCCTGCTGGACAACCCCTTCGTGCTGCTGTACGACAAAAAGGTATCCAACATCCGTGACCTGCTGCCCACGCTGGAAGCCGTGGCCAAGGCTGGCCGCCCGCTGTTGATCATTGCCGAAGACGTCGAGGGCGAGGCCTTGGCGACCCTGGTGGTCAACACCATCCGCGGCATCCTGAAGGTCGTGGCAGTCAAGGCCCCGGGCTTCGGCGACCGTCGCAAGGCCATGCTGGAAGACATCGCCATCCTGACCGGTGGCAAGGTGATCGCCGAGGAAGTGGGCCTGTCGCTCGAGAAGGTGACCCTGGCCGATCTGGGCCAGGCCAAGCGCATCGAAGTGGGTAAGGAAAACACCATCATCATCGACGGCAACGGCGCTGCCGCTGACATCGAAGCCCGCGTGAAGCAGATCCGCGTGCAGATCGAGGAAGCCACCAGCGACTACGACCGCGAGAAGCTGCAAGAGCGCGTGGCCAAGCTGGCCGGCGGTGTGGCCGTGATCAAGGTTGGCGCTGCCACCGAAGTCGAGATGAAGGAAAAGAAAGCCCGCGTGGAAGACGCCCTGCACGCCACCCGCGCTGCCGTGGAAGAAGGCATTGTGGCCGGCGGCGGTGTGGCCCTGCTGCGCGCCCGTCAGGCTGCTGGCGAGATCAAGGGTGACAACCATGACCAGGACGCCGGCATCAAGCTGGTGCTCAAGGCCATTGAAGCCCCCCTGCGCGAGATCGTGTTCAACGCCGGCGGCGAGCCGAGCGTGGTGGTGAACGCTGTGTTGGCCGGCAAGGGCAACTTCGGCTTCAACGCCGCCAACGACACCTATGGCGACATGATCGAGATGGGTATTCTGGACCCGACCAAGGTGACCCGCACCGCGCTGCAGAACGCCGCTTCCGTGGCATCCCTGATGCTGACCACCGAGTGCATGGTGGCCGAGGCACCGAAGGACGAGGCACCGGCTGCCGGCGGTATGCCTGACATGGGTGGTATGGGCGGCATGGGCGGCATGGGCATGTAATTGCTCCTTGCCTGAGGCTCCATGCCGTCGTTGCAAGGGCTTGCCGTACCCCAAGGTACTGTCTGCGCCCTCGCGCCTAGGCCTGAAGCCTCATGCTGCGTCGATTAGCGTGATTGCTCTCGACATAAAAAAACCCCGCAGTGTCACCACTGCGGGGTTTTTCTTTGGGTAACGGTGCTCAGGCCACCGGCTTGAAGTCGTAGCCGTTACCCAGCTTCTCGATACGGCCAAAGGCCGGGAACGGGAAATGGAAGCCGCCGGCCATGACCTTGTCGTTCACGACCATCTCGAACACCTTGCGCCGGGTCTGGCGCGCCTCCTCGGCGTTCATGTCAAACACCACGGCCCAGTCCGGATTGCGGGCAAACAGCTGCGGCACGTTGGTCAGATCCGCCAGGTACATGAACTTCTGCCCCTGGCTCTGCGCTGTCACCGTCACCATCCCAGGGGTATGACCATAGGCTGCCGTGGTTGTGACCCCCGGGATGATCTCCTGCCCCGCCTGGAACTGGATCAACTGGTCGGCCCCCAGACCGGCGAAGACACGTCGCACGTTCTGAAAGGCACCTTTCATCGCTTCGGGTGCGGCAGCCATCTTGGCGTCGTCCATCCAGAAAGCGTGCTCGACCGCAGGCACCATGACCTTGGCCTTGGGAAAGACCAGTTGGCCGGCTTTGGTGCGCAGGCCGTTAATGTGGTCGCCATGGTGGTGGCTGATCACTACGGTGTCTATATCTTCCACCTTGAAGCCGGCGGCGTTCAGGTTGGCCGCCAGGCGGCCGGTGGTTGGCGGGCCATTGTCGGCAAAGCCGGTGTCGAGCAACACGCGCCGGTTGCCGGCCACGATCAGAAACGGGGTGTACGGCACATCGATGTACTCGATGGGCAGATTCTGCGAGCGCAGCAGCTCTTGCACCTCCGCCAGCGGCGCATTGCGCACGAACTCAGCCGCCAAGGGGCGACGCGTGACCCCGTCGTTGAGGGCGATGACGTCCATGTCCCCCACCTTCTGCTTGCGGTAGCCAACCTGCACCACGCTGGGCGCGCCGAAACTGGGGGCATTCTGAGCCACCAGCGGCATGAAGGAACCAGCCAGGTAGGCGGCCGCGGCGGCGCCACCGCCAACGAACAAATCACGACGTTTGATCATGCGAATCTCCTTTTTGCTTGGGTTGTTGAACAAACCCGAGCATGCTGGCGCATGTCGGTGCCACAGCATGGGAGTCGCCAGAATTCCCCGCAGCGGCGCGGGGGTTAACGCGAGCTCAGGGCCGCAGGCGACGCAGTAAGCCGGCGGTGGACGCATCCAGCCCTGCATCGTCACCACTGGCAAGGCGCGGTTCGATGTCTTTGGCCAGCACCTTGCCCAGCTCCACACCCCACTGGTCAAAGCTGTTGATGCCCCAGAGCGAGCCGCTGACGAAGACCCGATGTTCCTGCAGGGCGATGATGGCCCCCAGGCTGGCTGGCGTGAGTTCGTCCAGCAGCAGGAAGGTACTGGGACGGTTCCCGGGAAGGTGCCGATGTCCGCCCGGATCTTCCTGCCCCAGCATCAGCGCGCGCGCCTGCGCCAGGGCGTTGGCCAGCAGCTTGTGGTGGTGCTCTGGCAAGCCGTGCGCCACCTTTTTGACCGCGATGAACTCGACGGGAATGACATCACTGCCCTGGTGGAGCATCTGGAAATAGGCGTGCTGCCCGTTGGCGGCCGGCTCCCCCCAGATCACCGGCGACGTGGCGTACGGCAGTGCCTGGCCCTGCTCATCCACCCGCTTGCCGTTGCTTTCCATTTCCAACTGCTGCAGATAGGCCTGCATGCGGCGCAGACCGCTGTGGTAGGGCGCCACGCTGCGGCTGCCAAAGCCGTGGAAGTTGCGGTACCAGACATCGAGCAAGGCCAGCTTGACCGGCAGGTTGTTCGCCAGCGGCGCGGTACGGAAATGCTCATCCATCGCATGCGCGCCCGCCAACATCTCGCGGAAACGTTGCGCCCCGATGGCGATCGCGATCGGCAGACCGATGGCCGACCACATGGAGTAACGCCCGCCCACCCAGTCCCAGAAATCGAAGGTGGTGCCGATACCGAAGGCGCGGGCCGCCTCGACGTTACTGGTCAGAGCGCAGAAATGACGCGCGATGTCACGCCCACCTTTGGCCTCGAACCATGCCTTGGCCGAGCGCGCGTTGGTCATCGTCTCCAGCGTGGTGAACGACTTGGACGAGACCAGGAACAGCGTGCTTTCCGGCTGCACCTCCCGCAACACTTCGCTCAGCTCGTGACCATCGACACTGGACACAAAGTGAAAGCGCTTGCGCCGGGTCGCGAACTCGTCGAGCGCCAAGACAGCCATCTGCGGTCCGAGATCTGAGCCGCCGATGCCGATGTTCACGATGTCGGTGATGCGCTCGTCATGCCGCACCATGTCAGCATAGGTCAGCATGACGTTGAGTGCGGCATGCACCTGCCGCAGCTCCTTGACTACGTTTTTTATAGCATCCGGCGCCTTGTCCTCGGACTCCAAAGCAGGATGACGCAAAAGAAAATGCATGGCCCGCCGCTGCTCCGTGCGGTTGATCGCCTCACCACGCCACATGGCATCGCGATGCGCCTGCACACCGCACTGGCGCGCCAGCTCGATCAGCTGGGCCAATGTTTCAGCATCGAGAAGGTTCTTCGACAGGTCGGCAAAGACATAAGGCGCTTGCTGGCTGAAGCGCTCGAAGCGCTGCGGGTCGGACGCGAAGGCTTGACGTAAATCGAAGTCACGCCCTTGGGCATCGAACAAGGTTCGCAGCTGACCCCAGGCGGGGGTATGGTCGCAACGCAATCGGCTCATCTCAGGCGGCCAGAATCATTTGTTCGAGCTTGCGCGCGTCGGCCGCGAAGGCACGGATGCCCTCGGCCAGCTTCTCAGTTGCCATGGCATCCTCATTCAGCGCGTACCGGAAACTGGCCTCGTCATAGTTGACCGCCGGCATATCCATGCCTTTGGCGGCTTGTGGATCCATCGCGCGTACAACCGGCGCCTCGCTGCCGGCCAGCTGGGCCAGCAGCTCCGGCGCAATGGTCAACAGATCGCAGCCGGCCAGCGCCGTGATCTGGCCGCTGTTGCGAAAGCTGGCACCCATGATCTCCGTGGCGATGCCGAAATGCTTGTAGTGTCGGTAGATCGCCCGCACCGACTGCACCCCGGGATCATTGCCGCCCGCATGGGCCGTCTCGTCCCAGGCGGCACCGGCGGCCTTCTTGTACCAGTCGTAGATGCGCCCGACGAAGGGCGAGATGAGTTGCACCTTGGCCTGGCCGCAGACCACCGCCTGACAGAATGAAAACAGCAGCGTCAGGTTGGTACGGATGCCACGCCGCTCCAGCTGCGCCGCTGCTTGAATGCCTTCCCAGGTAGCGGCAATCTTGATCAGCACCCGCTCGACCGGGATGCCCTGCGCCTGGTAAAGCTCGATGATGCGCTCGGCCCGCGCCACCGTGGCCTGCGTATCGAAGCTCAACCTCGCATCGACCTCGGTCGAAACGCGCCCCGGGATGATGGCGAGAATTTCTGCGCCGAAACGAACCAGCAGACGGTCCATGAGCTCATCAAGCGGGCGACCGCGAAACTGCGTCACCGTATCCTTGAGCAGTGGCTGGTACTCGCTTTTCTGCACCGCCTTCAGAATAAGGGAGGGATTGGTCGTTGCATCCTGCGGCTTGAAGGCCGCAATCTGCTTGAAGTCACCAGTGTCAGCCACCACGGTGGTGTACTGCTTGAGCGCGTCGAGCTGATTCATGGCCTAGGATTATGAGTGAAATAAAATTACGCTTTGGGCTTTTAAAGCCGTAACCACGAAGCAGCGCCCCGCACGGGCGCACAGGAGTCTGCATGCTGGATCGAATCCGGGCCTCACTGCCCTCCCTCGCGCCGGCCGAACAGCGCGTCGGCAAGCTCGTGCTGACTGACCCGCGCGCTTTTGCCCAGCTACCCGTCAGCGAGTTGGCGGAACGCGCCCACGTCAGCAAACCGACTGTGGTGCGCTTCTGCCGCAGCATGGGCTACGACGGCTTGTCCGACTTCAAGCTCAAGCTCGCCGGCACCGTCAGCGAGGGGGTGCCCTTCATCCACCGCAGCGTGGACGTGGACGACAAGACCAGCGACGTTGTGGTGAAGGTCATTGACAACACCGTGGCGGCCTTCCTCAAGTACCGCAACGACGCATCCACCGCCGCCATCGACAAGGCTGCCGCCGCCCTCGCTGCCACCTACAAGACGGGCAAGCGCATCGAGTTCATCGGCGCCGGCAACTCGGGCATCGTGGCGCTGGACGCCCAGCACAAGTTCTTCCGCCTCGGTGTCAACACCGTGGCCTACAGCGACGGCCACATGCAGGTCATGAGCGCTTCGCTCATGGGGCCGGGCGACTGCCTGGTGATCATCTCCAACTCCGGCCGAACGCGCGACCTGATGGATGCCTGCGACATCGCGCGCAAGAACGGCGCCACCACCATCGTCATCACCACCAGCGGATCACCCCTGGCCATGGCCGGCCACATCTTCCTCGCCGCTGATCACCCCGAGGGCTATGACCGCTACAGCCCCATGGTGTCGCGCCTGCTGCACCTGATGATCGTGGACATCCTGGCCACCTGCGTAGCGCTACGCATCGGCGGTGGACGGTTGCAGCCGATGCTCAAGGAAATGAAGAACAACCTGCGTAACAAACGCTACGCCTGATTCCCGTCGCATTCATCGTGGCGCGTTGTCAACAAGAGGGATTCTGAACGAAAAAACCCCGCTACTGCGAAGTAGCGGGGCTTTAGTCTAGTCCGTTAACTGGCAAATGCGCCAGCGTTCAGATTAGAAAGTGTGACGCAGACCCAGAGCGGTACGGGTACGCTTCTGGTCGTTGTCGGTATTGCCGCCCAGCACGTTGCCGTCGTCATTGATGTTCTCATAACGACCATACAGAGCCGTACGCTTGCTCAGAGCGTAGTCATAACCCAGCGACGCCAGGTTAGAGGTCTTGCCCTTGCCCAGGGCAACTTGGGCAGCCGTTGCAGTGCCGCTGTCCTTGGAGTTGCCAACAACCACGGCGAAGGTATGAGCACCGGTCACGTAGCGACCACCGATCAGGGTCGACAGGCGATCCAGGGTGTCATCGCTGCGCTTGGCGCGCTGGCTCAGAGCGTAGACGGTAAAGCCATTGCCGAAGTTGTAGTTACCAGCCAGGGTCTGGTTGGAACTGTCATATGCACCACCGGTACCCAGAGCCTTGTTAGCCGTCTCGGTGTTTTGAGCGTAACCGATAGTGACGGGACCGTTCACATAGGTCAGAGCACCTTCAACCACACCGCGATGGTCGGCAGTGGCGGAGTTCACATCAACCTTCGACACGTTGTACAGGTGAACCTGGAAACCGGAGAAGGACGGGGAGAAGTAACGCACGGCGTTGTTGCGACGCACATGGTTGCCAGCAGCATCAGCCGTGGCACCCGAGTCGACCACCGACACCACGCCGGAGCTGTGGCTGGCGCCGAAACCGTTGCCGTAGTTGGTGGTACCCAGCGGGGTACCCATACCCAGAACAGACAAGGTGGGGAGGTTCACACGGCCGAGTTGGACTTCACCGAAACCACCAGACAGACCGACACGCAGTTCGCCATTGCCGAAGGTGCTCTGAGCTGCGCCGGCGTTGGTCACGGCGTTGTTAGCCACCGGATTCCAGTTGCTCTCGAAGCGGAAGTTGGCTTTCAGGCCACCACCCAGGTCTTCCGTGCCACGGAAGTTCAGACCAGAGGTAGCGGAAGCGTTGGAGCCGATGTCGCTGGTGTTGACGCCTTTGTTGCTGACTTGCTGGAAGCCAGCGTCAAGCACGCCGTCGATTTGCACGGAAGATTGGGCAAAGGCGCTGGTGGCAGCCACGGCAGCCAGAGCGATCAGGGTCTTTTTCATATTGAAAGTTCTCCAAAGGTTAAACAAGGGTCCCGAAGGGAGTTTCGGTTCCCCGGGCCAACCTCCTCTTTAAGGAAGTTGTCGCTATTGCACCAGAGCCCTGAATCTTTGGCAAAGAAAAAGCGCCGCAATCGGGGTTATAGAGTCGGATTCGTTGCACCACTGCAACAAAGTGCAACCCGAGGCGGCCTGGACGCCTTGAAGCCCATAAATCTCCATAATTGTCTACATATCAATCAAGAACCTTCCCATGAAGAAGCAGAAAATCAACATCACGCTGGATCCGGACGTCATTACCTGGTTCAAGGCCCAGGCAGGCGGGCGCGGTTACCAGACACTGATCAATGCCGCCCTGCGCGAGGCCATGAACCGCACCGCGCTTGAAGCGACCTTGCGCCAGGTCATACGCGAGGAATTGCACCTGCGCGATACTGCGCCAACTGAAGCAGCTCGCCAGCCCGCAGAGAAGGAAGAACCGTGATTGACGCCCTGCTGACCACTGCCGACACCGCATTGCGCACGCTGTTTGCACCGCCGCGTGCGGCCTTGCCGACACCACAACCGGCTACGCCGGCCGGAGAGCTGACTGTCGAGGAAAAGCGCCTCTCCGCCGCACTCATGCGCGTCAACCATGTGGGTGAGGTCTGCGCCCAAGCGCTTTACACCGCGCAGGCTTTTGCCACCCGAAACCCGGACTTGCGCGCACATTTCACCCGTGCTTGCATCGAGGAGACCGACCACCTCGCTTGGACCAAACAGCGGCTGGACGAACTGGGCTCACACCCCTCGCTGTTGAATCCGCTTTGGTACGCCGGCGCCTTTGGCATCGGGCTGCTGGCCGGACGGCTGGGCGACCCGGTAAGCCTGGGCTTCGTGGTGGAAACCGAGCGCCAGGTAGAGGCGCATCTCATGGGCCACATGGACAAACTACCCGCTGGCGACACAGCTTCGCGCGCCATCGTGCTGCAGATGGCCGAGGACGAGGTGCGGCACGCGGTTGACGCCCAGAAAGCCGGCGCCATCGAACTGCCGGCACCGGTGAAGGGTCTGATGCAAGCCGCCGCCAAGGTCATGACGACGGTGGCACATCACATCTGACCCTGAAAGCTATCGTTTCTGTAGCAACCTACGCTCTTCAGGCAAGAGCGAACGGCCGATTTGGCTCCAAATCAAACCTCAACCAGCTCGAAACCCGTCGTGATCGCGGCCGTCTTGCCGAGCATGATGCTCGCCGAGCAATATTTGTCGTGGCTCATGGCAATCGCACGCTCCACGGCCGCCGCCGGAATGCCCTTGCCCGTGACGGTGAAGTGCATGTGGATCTTGGTGAAGACCTTCGGGTCGGCCTCGGCCCGCTCGCTGGTGAGCTGGACCGAGCAGCCTCGCACGTCATGCCGGCCACGCTTGAGAATCAACACCACGTCATAGGCTGTGCAGCCACCCGTGCCGGCCAGCACCATCTCCATCGGCCGCGGCGCCAGGTTCTGGCCGCCGTTCTCGGGCTTGGCGGCATCCGGCGCGCCATCCATCATCACGGCGTGGCCGCTGCCGGTCTCGGCGACGAAGCCCATGCCCGAGCGCGCGCCCGTGGCGCCGGTCCAGCTCACTGTGCATTCCATAGGTGTTCTCTTGTCAAATGGCGAAATGGTCAGGCGCAAATTATGACTACACTGCCATCAGCCATGAAAACAAGACCCCTGCAACCCGCCGATTACCTGAAAAAGATCCTCACCGCCCGCGTCTATGACGTGGCCATCGAGTCGGCCTTCGAACCTGCCAAATCCCTGAGCCGCCGCCTGCACAACAAGGTGCTGCTCAAGCGCGAGGACCAGCAGCCTGTGTTCAGCTTCAAGCTGCGCGGTGCCTACAACAAGATGGCGTACCTGACGCCGGAGCAACTCAAGAAGGGCGTGATCTGCGCCTCGGCCGGCAACCATGCGCAAGGCGTGGCGCTCGGCGCCCACAAGCTCGGCACACGCGCCGTGATCGTGATGCCCACCACCACGCCGCAGCTGAAGATCGACGCCGTCAAGGCGCTCGGCGGGGAGGTGGTGCTGTTCGGCGACAGTTATTCCGATGCCTACAACCATTCGCTGAGTTTGCAAAAGAAGCAGGGGCTGACCTTCGTTCACCCCTTCGACGACCCGGACGTGATCGCCGGCCAGGGCACCATTGCCATGGAGATGCTGCGCCAGCACCAGGGGGCGTTGGATGCGGTGTTCGTGGCCATTGGCGGCGGCGGCCTGATCAGCGGCGTGGCCGCCTACATCAAGGCCGTGCGCCCGGAAGTCAAGATCATCGGCGTGCAGATGAACGACTCCAACGCCATGATCCAGTCGGTGCGCGCCGGCAAGCGCGTGCAGCTCGACGATGTGGGCCTGTTCTCCGACGGCACCGCGGTGAAACTGGTCGGCCAGGAAACCTTCCGCCTGACGCGCAAGCTGGTGGACGACTACATCGAGGTCGACACCGATGCGGTGTGCGCCGCCATCAAGGACGTCTTCGTGGACACCCGTTCCATCGTGGAGCCGGCCGGCGCACTGGCGGTAGCCGCCATCAAACAGTACGTGGCTCAGCACAAGACGCGTGGTCAGACCTACGCGGCCATCCTGTGCGGCGCCAACATGAACTTCGACCGCCTGCGCTTCGTGGCCGAACGCGCCGAGGTGGGCGAGGAGCGCGAGGCACTGTTTGCCGTCACCATTCCGGAAGAGCGGGGCAGCTTCCGTCGCTTCTGCGAGCTCATCGGCAGCCTGCCGGGCGGGCCGCGCAACGTGACGGAATTCAACTACCGCATCAGCGATGACCAGCGTGCCCATGTGTTTGTAGGCATGACCACCTCGGCCAACGGCGAGAGCAGCAAGATCGCCGCCAGCTTCAAGCGCCATGGGTTCGCCGCGCTCGACCTGACGCACGACGACCTGGCGCAGGAACACATCCGCCATATGGTGGGCGGCCACTCGGCACTGGCTCGCGACGAGCGCCTGCTGCGCTTCATCTTCCCCGAGCGCCCGGGTGCGCTGATGAAGTTCCTCAGCCTGATGCGCCCGAACTGGAACATCAGCCTCTTCCACTACCGCAACCAGGGCGCCGACTACGGCCGCATCCTGGTTGGCATCCAAGTACCCAAGGCTGACGACAAGGCCTTCGCCAAGTTCCTCGCCACCCTGGGCTACGCCTACGTGGAGGAGACCCAGAACCCGGCTTACCGCATGTTCCTGCAGGCGTGAAGATGAAACACCCCCGTGGCCGCCCTGAGGCCGCCCCCCACTCAAGGGGGCGCACCCAGTGGCCCGGCAACGCCGGTTCCACGGATGCCCGCGACGCGATAGAAAAACAGATTTCAACGGAGAGACTCACATGACTTACGAATTGATCCAGGTCCGCACCGAAGCCGGCAAAGTCGGCATCATCACCCTCAACCGCCCGAAGCAACTCAATGCGCTGAACGACCAGCTCATGGACGAACTGGGTACGGCGCTCAAGGCCTTCGATGCCGATCCGGCCATCGGCTGCATGGTCATCACTGGCAGCGAGAAATCGTTTGCCGCCGGTGCCGACATCGGCGCCATGGCGAACTACAGCTTTGCAGACGTCTACAAGGGTGACTACATCACGCGCAACTGGGAGCAGCTGCGCAGCATCCGCAAGCCGGTGATCGCGGCTGTCAGCGGCTTTGCCCTGGGCGGCGGCTGCGAGTTGGCCATGATGTGCGACTTCATCATCGCAGCCGACAACGCCAAGTTTGGCCAGCCAGAAATCAAGCTCGGTGTCATTCCGGGCGCGGGCGGCACCCAACGACTGCCGCGCGCCATCGGCAAGGCCAAGGCCATGGACATGGTGCTGACCGGGCGCATGATGGATGCCACGGAAGCCGAGCGCGCCGGCCTGGTCAGCCGCGTCGTGGCGCTCGACAAGCTGATGGACGAAACCCTAGCTGCCGCGCTGATGATCTGCGACTACTCACAGATCGCCGTGATGGCTGCCAAGGAAACAGTCAACCGTGCCTTCGAGGGCACACTGAACGACGGCATGATGTTCGAGCGCCGCCTGTTCCACGCTCTCTTCGCCACCGCCGACCAGAAGGAGGGCATGGAGGCCTTCGTGGCCAAGCGCAAGCCGGAATTCAAACACCAGTAAAAGAAAAAGCCCATAGTCGCGTGACTACGGGCTTGATCTGGTGGAGGTAGGTGGATTTGAACCGCCGACCTCAGGGTTATGAATCCTGCGCTCTCACCGACTGAGCTATACCTCCAGAAACTCGACCGACTCCCCAGCTTGGACAGGCCCGAACTGGAAAGCCAAGGTGGCTCGGCACCACCAAAGAGGCGTCATTATAGCCGAGCTTTCGCCGGCCTGCCATGTCAGACAGGCGCTCAGGTAAAATCCTGAGCTGTCCGCTAGCCGCGGACCCGCAGCCCATCGTGTCAGTACGCTGGGCTTTTTCAATGAAATCCGCAGCCTCTGGATGAACACCATGAACCGCTGTCTCTCACCGTCGCGCCGACTGGCGGCCCGCTTGGCCTTGGGCGGGCTGATCGGAGCCTTTCTGCTGCCCGCCGTCGCCCAGGATGCCCTGCAGCGCACCCCGCCCATTCCCCAGACCGCCCAGCGCGGCGTGCTCGTGGTCACGCAGCCGCCGGACGTGCTGCTGGATGGCCAGCCGGCACGCCTGTCGCCCGGCGCGCGCATCCGCGGCCGCAACAATCTGCTGCTGCTCTCGGCCCCGCTGATCGGGCAGGAACTGACGGTGCGCTATGTGCGCGACCCGCAGGGACTGGTGCACGAGGTCTGGGTGCTGACCGACGCAGAGGCCCAGCAGCGCCCCTGATCCGACACCCCGTTCGGATTCACAGCATTTCCGGGCTTCGGCCTTTATCAGCATTGCGCAAATAGCTATCTATTTGATAGCAAACGAGATACGTCCATGAGCAAAAAAGTTTTCATCAAGACCTTCGGCTGCCAGATGAACGAGTACGACTCGGACAAGATGGCTGACGTGCTGGGCGCCGCCCAGGGCTACGAGCCGACCGACGACGTCGAGCAGGCCGACCTGATCCTCTTCAACACCTGCTCGGTACGCGAGAAGGCGCAGGAGAAGGTGTTTTCCGACCTGGGCCGGGTGCAGCACCTGAAGAAGAAGGGCGTCAAGATCGGCGTCGGTGGCTGTGTGGCCAGCCAGGAAGGCGCCGAGATCATCCGCCGCGCACCCTATGTGGACGTGGTGTTCGGCCCGCAGACGCTGCACCGACTGCCCGAACTGCTGGCCGCGCGCGACGCCCAG
>Ga0114939_10001140_pt1 | contig 21432 bp, 35 predicted proteins | sample AshMeaCrysSpring_FD_87196 | JGI IMG/M metagenome (GOLD analysis project Ga0114939, IMG submission 87196) | Groundwater microbial communities from Big Spring, Nevada to study Microbial Dark Matter (Phase II) - Ash Meadows Crystal Spring | ecosystem: Environmental > Aquatic > Deep subsurface >...
ACTTCGGCGCCCACACCATCACCGGTGACCCTGTCTGGACCTTGGACGCCGGCGCCGGCCCGCTGATGGTCTTCATCGGCGACCGCATGCGTCTCCTGACGCGAGACGCGCTGATGTCCAGCCAGGTCCTGGAGGCCAAGGCATGACGTGCCCGACCTGCCCCTGGGACCAGCCCACACCACCCACTGAGCCTTGGCCCATGTCGGCCTGGACCGAGCGCGCTGAAGACGACACCACCGAGGAACAAGCATGACCGAACCCCACATCCACGAGGCCGTCGCCTACGCCAAGATGATCCGCAGCGTGGCCCGCGCCCTGAGCATCGACTGGCTCCGCTACGAGGAGCTGCGCCACCTCCAAGACCTCGACGACGACGAGGCGCTGGAGCTGCGCGAGATGCGCGAGCTGGTCGGCGAGTTCGAGACCGAGGGCCAGGCCCTGGGCCACCTCGAACCCCTGGACCTCAGCGTGCGCTGCGTGTCCTGGTCTCCGACCGACGACGAGCTGGTGCCTGACGAATACCGGGTGCTGCTGTCCACCGGCGGCCCGGAGGTCTACATCAGCGGCAAGCTCAGCGAGAACCGCGCCGCCAAGGTCGCCGAGATCTGGAGCTGCGACTGGTTCCTGTCGCCGCGCCGCCTGACGGACCAGGATTGGGTCGACGTCACCGGCAAGCCTGCGCCAGCGGGCTGGCGCGGCGACCTCCTGGCCTTCGCCCAGCTCTACTTCGGAGAGTGAGCATGGACCGGCATTACTCCTGCCGGGCGCGCGTGGCCCCACACCTTGAGGCCCCGTTGCCCGATGCGTTCTGCATGGGGTTCTCGAAGGGCTTCCTGGACGCCGCGCGCCACTACGCCGACCAGCGCCTGGAGGGCTACGAGGTGGTGCCCGGCGGCGCCCGCCTCGGCCCGAACCTGGTCCGGTTCGACGCCATCAACCACGCCGACCAGACGGGCGCCGCGGTCTACGTGCGGTGGCTGGCATGACGCCGGCCGAGCTGATCGAGATGGTCAAGACCGAGGTGAGCCCGCACTGGGCGCGCTGGGTCGAGACCAAGTCGGGAACGGTGGTGGTCACCGTTTCCGTCGACCGGGTCCGCCTGGGCAAGGTGGCCGGCACCCACATGGGGCGCTTCCAGCTGCTGGAAGGCCTTGACCGCAACAGCGCCGACGACATGCAGGCGCTCATCCGACTGATCGAGGAACTGTGATGAAGCACACCAAAGTCTGGGGCTACGCCCTCGTGGAAGAGGGCGGGCACTCGCTCTATGTCGAGGAGGCCCGGGCCATGTGGACCGCGTCCCGCAAGGGAGGAGTGGTCGAGGCCCTGGTGAGCCGGCGCGAGGTCGAGAACCTGCGCGCGGTGCTCCGGGCGCTGGGCACATCGACCCTTGACGCTGAAGCCCTCAGGGCTGCAGCCCTGGCCACCCTCGAAGACCCCGATGCGTCGGGCTACAACTTCAACCTGAAGGCCAACCGGGTCGGCGTGGACACCCACGAGCGCTACGGCTACTGGGAGCGCCGCGACGGCACCGAGGGCGGTGGCCTCTGGTTCGGGACCGAGGGCGGCGTCCTGGTCCTCGACGACTTCGACGGCGCCCCCACCCTGCCCCAAGGCGTCATCGACAGCCTGCTCAGCCTGGGCGTGGAGGTCGGCGATGAATTCCTCTGAGATCGAGCTGGGCCTGGGGAAGGCCGGAGCATTCGTGACGGCTTGGGAGGATCACTGCGACGACATGGGCACCCTTGACCGGCACACGCGCCGGGAGGTCCAGCAAGCCCTGCAGGCCGTCCAGAACATGCAGACCCTGCTCGGCTCGCTCAGGGTGCTGATCGAGGCCTATGCCCCGGCCGGCGAGCCCGTCTCCCTGCAGCCCTACGCCGACGCCGACGACCGGCGCGTCAAGGACGCATGGCAGGCCCTGCGTGAAACCTGCGGAGACCAGCGATGAATTCCTTCGAGGTGCAGCTCGGCTTGTCCACGGCGCTCCAGGCCCTTGAGGTCTGGCGAGAGACCCTGGTGGACATGCGGGAGGACGAAGAGGTCCGGTGCGTGGACCTCGCCAAGCGGGTGGTGCTGGAGAAGCTGAAGGAGGCTCGTGACCTGGACTCGGATCAGCGCCAAGTCATGAAGGTCGGACCGTGAAGCCGGCCTGCAAGGACTGCCCTTGGAGGGAGGGCGGCGTTGCCTACGACGAGGACGGACTGGAAGCCATCCTCGAAGGCTACGAGCCCTCCTGCCACAAGCTCGTGGGGCGCCAAGGCGTCTTCCACAACCAACCCGCCGTGCCTGGGCAGGAATGCCGAGGCCCCGACCTCTTCGACATGGGCGTCCCCGGATACAGGGACGCCACCCAACTGGAGATCGAACGATGAAGATCAAGACGAGAGAACTCTCGGGCACCGACCTGGACTACGCCGTGGCCAAGGCAGTGGGCAAGGCCGTCACCCTGGTCGACGGGTCTCTCCGCGACGGCGACAGCGTCTGGAGCCCCACGTTGAACTGGAGTGACACCGGGCCTCTGATCCAGAAGCACGGGATGCAGCTGAGCGGGGTGGACTCGGCGTGGTGTGCCGAGCTTTACTGGGCTTTCAAGGCGCCAGGCGACGAGCACAAGAGCTACCACCACGCCAAGGGTCGAACGGCCTTGGAGGCGGTATGTCGCTGCCTTGCCAGTGCTCTCCTGGGCGCTGAGATCGAGGTCGACCTGACCTGGAAGGAGGACCCCCTTCCCCTGGAAGGACTGTCCGATGTCGAAATCAGCATCCTGAAAGACAAGGGACTCGCATGAAGATCAAGACGAGAGAACTCTCGGGCATCAAGCTCGACTACGCCGTGGCCAAGGCCGTGGGTGGCACCGACTTTCACACGGACGGCATCACCTGGGCTTTTGAGCTGGGCCTCCGCTCCCGTGTCCTGACCCCGGGCTGGAAGCTCATGAGCTTCTGTCCCTCACGGGACTGGGCTGACGGCGGCCCCCTCATCGCCGAGCACAACATCACCCTGATCCGCGCCGACGATGACTACGCCGTCGACGCAGAAGGTTTCACCACGAACCGGCGCATCCCCCAATGGTGGGGTGAGTGCGACCGATGGATCGGCCACAACCTCTACACCTCGTGGGAGGGGGAGCACATGGACCCGTCTTTCATCATCAGAGATGACCTGGGCCTCTACGGCACCACGCCGCTGGAAGCGGCGATGCGTGCCCTCGTCAACCACAAGCTCGGCGCGGAAGTCGAGATCCCGAAGGACCTGAAATGAATCGCTTCAAGAACGCCAAAGGCATCCAGGGTGGTGCCTCCAACCCGGTCGCCATCATCAACGTCCTGAAGGACGCAGTGGTCGAGGCCCGTGCCGAGAACGTCGACCCCACCAAGGACCCCGCGGTCTACCTGATCCTGCACCAGCTTGCCTGGGTGCTGATCGGCAAGGACATCGGCGACGAGCGCTTCTCCCCTGCCTACAACCAGGTGCTCGACCACTGTGAGGCGGAAGAACGCCTGCTGGCCGGCCTGCTCCAGAAGCAGGTCGAGGCGACCAAGTGCGCGGTACCCGAATCCAACGCCCTGACTGGCTTTGAGCGCTTCTGACCCATGAAACACCCCATCATCTTCGACATCTTCGACCGAGCCGACGAGGTCCGCGTCATCCCCCGTGGCACCAAGATCGAGGACCCAGTCACCAGCTGGAACATCGACGACGGCGCCGACTACGGCCTGGGAGACTGCCAGGTGCTGGTCATCAGCACCCTCAACGAATCCCGATATGTCCTGGACGCTGACACCCCCGTCGAGCTGGGTCCGCAGGGGTCTGTGGTCGACCTGCAGGTCGTGCAGTTGCACGGACCCCGACACACCACGACCCCCCTGACCTGCTTCCGCAACCTCTGGCTCAAGCCGGAGGCCCTGGCCCCTGTCCCGACGTATTCCCCGACCAGCAACTGAACACCATGAACATCAACACCGCAAAGGGCCTCGATCAGGCCGCAGCCTGGACTTCGTCCTTCATCAACATCCTGCGTGACGGCGGCACCTGGGTCGTCCCCCGTTCCGGCACCCAAGTGCAGGTCTTCCACGGTTCCAAGACCGTGGTCATCCACGGCCCCGAGAAGGAGACTTTCGAGAAGGTCTTCGCCCACATGGGCTGGACTGTCTCGAAGGCAAGCTGAACCCCGGGCCCATCCCGGGCCCATTTGACATAAACCGAACATAAGGCTGGATCATGTTGAAAACCCTCTCCACCATGCTGCTGGCAGTCGCCAGCGCCCTTGCCACGCCGGCTCAAGCAGCGGACTTTGGTGTCCACCTGGGCACCTACCACACCCGCCACGGCGTCTACAACAACACGAACCCCGGCGTCTACGTCCGGGCCGACAACGGCCTGACCGCAGGCGTCTACCTCAACAGCGTCAACAAGGTCTCGACCTACGCCGGCTACACCACCAGCACCCCGGTCGGACCTGCCGAGCTGAGCATGACCTTCGGCGTCATCACGGGCTACCCCGCTGCCCCGGTGATGCCCCTGGCCGTGCCCAGTCTGAAGGTGAACGTCACCAAGTCCACCGGCTTGCGCCTCACCTGGATTCCCCGCGTCCACCCCAAGGTGGACACCCACGCATTCCATCTGTCAGTCGAAACGTCCTTCTGATTGTCATTTTCTGAACCAAGGAGTAATCATGTCGCATCTGCCCGCCTACTACGCCACCCGTGCTGAGCTGACCCTGAAGCACGCCTGGCTCCTCAACCTCATCGAGCGCCACCCCAGCATCCACCCCGCCGTGGGCGCCGTCCTCAAGGACGGGCACGAGCCGAAGTGCATGAAGACCCTGGCGCTGGCCTGCCCCTACAACTCGGTCAAGCTGCCTGGCCAGCTTGCCTACGTCGAGTCCATCGCCAAGGGCGAGGCTGACCGCCAGACCGTCACCCGCCCCGGCCGCTTCATCAAGCGCCACTTCCCCGACCTGGCCGACGACTACGTCCGGGACAAGGTTGCTCTGATGGATGCGGAGGGCGAGAAGATCGAGATCTGGCGTGAGGGCCGCCTGATCGTCAAGGCCGCGTTGGAAGGCCCGAAGTCCTGCATGAAGTGGAGCGGGCACGACCTCGACGACTGGGAAGAGCACCCCTACGCTGCCTACGACCCCCAGTACGGATGGGGTGTGGCAGTCCAGATGATCGGGGGACGGATCTGGGGCCGGGCTCTGGTCCTCGACGACGGTGACAACAAGTGCTTCGTCCGGTCCTTCTACCAAGACCCGGATGGAGAGGCTTACTCGAACTCAGGCACCGTGATCGAGGCGTGGCTCAAGGAGATGGGTTACAAGCATGTGCCCGATTGGCCTGGCGGCACGCGACTCGCCCGCCTTGACCCGTGCTCCAGCGACTACCAGTTCCTGGCCCCGTACCTCGACGGCAGCAACGACTACGTCTACGACCGGGGCGACTACCTGGAGATCACGACCAGCGGCTCCTATCCTGCCATCCAGTGCACCAGCACCGACGGCGGGCACGACCGCGTTGAAGATCGTGAAGAGTGTGACGACTGCGGTGACATGGTCGAGTCTGAGGAGTTGACCTGGACCCTCGACGGCGAAGGTGGTCGGGTCTGCTCCGGCTGCCTGAACAGGTACACCTACCTCAGCAACTACGGCTACGTTCCTGACGACGACATCGAGACTGTTCGGGCCCGGACCACGGGCAGCACCATCTCCTGGTACACGAATTCCGATGATGGCATCCCCGACGATGTCGTCATCGACGTCGACGGCGACTACCTCCACACCGACGATGCCATCTGGATCGAGAGTGATGACGGGTATTACCCGTTCGACCACAAGCGCATCGTCCAGCCGGTCGGACACGAGGATCACATCCTCAAGAGTGACGCGGTCGTGGTGGGCGGGCGGTACTTCCACCCTGATGACTGCATCAAGCTGCCCGATGGCTCGATGTACCCGGAGGCGGAGGCCACCGAGCTGGAGGACGGCACCTGGGTCCCGGACGACGACGTCGTCATCCGTGCAGACGGTGAGTACGACAGCCGTCACGCTGTCGAGATCTGCGCTCACGACCAGAAGTTCTACCCCCCGGTCCAGATGAACGACATCTGGGTCGACGGCCGCCACTACCGCGTCTTCGAGGGCAACGACACCACGTTCCGCCAGAAGCAAGGCATTCCCACCCCCGACGAGGGCAGCCAACCCCTCGCCGCCTGACCATTGTCATTTTACGAACTTGCGAATAAGATCACATCAGGAGCGCAAGATGGCAAAACTTAAGTACGAACTTTCCGGGCAGAGATTCGGGAAGCTGACCGTGGTGGAGCGTGAGCAAGGGGCGTGGGGTTGCGTCTGCGACTGTGGCGGCAGACGCCGGGCCGAGTCCTCAGACTTGGTGGCGGGGCGAGTCAAATCCTGCGGATGCCTCAACTTGGCGCCGAGACCTGACAAGAGGGTCGAAGCCAAAACAGGTGACAGGTACGCCCGGCTGACGCTCGTGGAGGAACTGGAGAAAGACGGTCAATTCCGCAGATTCAGGTGCAGGTGTGACTGCGGCAGAGAGGTGGCTGTGAGGCTGAACGGACTCCGGACAGGGAACACAAAGTCATGCGGGTGCCTTGTCCGAGAGACGTCAAGCAAGATCAACAGGACGCACGGGATGGCTAGGACACGAACGCACCGCATATGGAAAGCGATGCTGACTCGTGTCAGGAACCCCAACATCAAGAACGCCAAGAACTACTCAGGTAGGGGCATCGGGGTCGACCCCCGGTGGGAAACTTTCGAGAACTTCCTAGCAGACATGGGGGAGGCACCGGCTGGCAAGAGCTTAGACAGGGTGGACAACGACCTTGGCTACTCCAAGGCGAACTGCAGGTGGGCCACGCAGCAAGAGCAGACGCGGAACCAAGAGCGTTCGGGTCAGCTGAAGCGCGGGGTCAGTCTTCTGCCCAACGGCAAGTGGAGAGTGTCGATCTCATCCAAGTCTCTACGAAAAAAGCACATTGGCGTCTACTCAGACTACGAGTCGGCAGTCCAGGCTCGGTTGAAAGCTGAGCAAGACTACTGGGCAGAAACTGAAACCAAGGAACAGACATGAAACTCCTCCTGCAAATCCTCTCGACCAAGCGCAAGCACGGATCTAAAGGTGATCTGAATTTCAGGGCCTGGCTGCTGAAGAAGCTCACGAGATTCCAACCGAAGATCATGGGTGTGGGCAACATCGTCGTCACCCTCGGCACGAGCAAGACGCTCTTCAGCTGTCACGTCGACAGCGTCCACTCCATGTCAGAGAGCAACGGGTCGAAGCAAAGGGTTGCTTACGACCCAGACTTCAACGCCATCTTCCTGGCAGACAAGGCGGGCTGCCTCGGTGCCGACGACGGCAACGGAATCTGGATCATGCTGATGATGATCCGAGCAGGGGTCCCGGGGACTTACGTTTTCCACGTCGGGGAAGAAGTGGGGGGCATTGGCAGCAAGAGCATGGCGGATAACCATGCCGATTGGCTGTCACAGTTCGATCGAGCTGTAGCTTTCGACAGGGCTGTCCATCCTGGGACACCTCCGGAGGTAATCACGCACCAGGGCGGCCTGAGGGGGGCTTCAGATGAATTTGGCGAGGCTCTGGCAACCGCCCTGAACCAGGCCGACCCAACCCTGGGGTTTGAGCCCAGTGACGGGGGGGTCTACACGGATACCGCGGAATACACAGGCATCATCCCAGAATGCGTCAATGTGGGCTGCTTTTACGAGCATCAGCATTCGCCCGACGAGTGGGTTGACGTGGGAGGGCTCACGAGGCTGGTCGAGGCCTGCATCAAGATCAAGTGGGAGGACCTGCCGACCAAGCGCGACCCCAACGTCGACGACTTCGATGACCTCTACCTGACTCCGTGGTTCACGTCGTCGAAGCCCAAGGTTGACGTCAAGCCGGAGGTGCTGCTGGAGCAGATCTGGCAAGCGCGCATCAAGTACGAGAGTGGGGAGCGACTGTCGAAGGCTGACATCGACCTGGTCGACACCTGCTATGCCAGCGAAGGCCTTGCCCTGGGGTTCGGCGAATACCCCGACAAAGAGAACGAGCTGGCTGTGGCCCTCGACGAGTGGTGGCACGGGCACGGCGGGCTGCTGGTCGACGTCCTAGCCGTTCACATCAGGCCAGAGGAACCCTCCAGCGTCGAGCACCTGATTCGACTCGGAAACCTCACGCCGGAACTGGCGCTGAGCGCCATCAAGAACGGCGCGGAAGTCCTGGTTGACACCTGCGTCCGCATCAACTGACACTTCTGGACCTTGAGAATGAAGCACGACAACCTGCTTGCCGACCACGTCATCCAAGCCACTCGCCAGTCGGCGCGAGCCAACATCAAGCGCCGGCCGCGCTTCGAGCGCCTCGCTCGTCTCTTCCAGCGCCGGAACGCGCAGCGAGACCTTGACTGGACCTGCGCGGATGACCACGGCGAGATCACCATCATCCCCGTTGCAAATGAAGCTGACACTGATCCTCCTGACCCTGTTCGTGACCCTGTACGCACTGGGCAACCTCGCCCCCTCTCGGATCGTCCGGGGCCTCAGCCAGCATGTGGCGTCCAGCCTGGTCATCGTCCTGGTTGTCATCCTCTGCTACGGCGTGATCGCTGCGGCCTGGCCCCATCTTCCGTGATGCATTGACTTAAATCGAACAAGGGAAGATACTGTCCGCCGAGGTGGGCAGGACCTCCACCCCAGTAGCCTGTGGGTAAAAACAGCTACAGCCAGCACGACCTCGGGCTCTCCTCCCCTAGACCTGGTTCGACGCTTACAGGTCGGGTCGGGAACTGGCCGCAGTCCAGCGTCATGGACACAGACCCCACATCGTTAGCGCGATGTGGGGTCTCCCTCATCTGGAGCACACAAATGGCATCTAAGTTTGAAATTGGACAGGTGGTTGCCACCGTCAACCTCGTCGAGCGTGTCAAGAACCTCATCCCCCCTCAGACCGACCTGCTGGTCAGTCTGCTCCGACGCCACATGTCCGGCGACTGGGGTGACGTCTGCGAGGACGACCAAGGCCTGAACGAGAAAGCCTTGGCCGATGGCGGCCGTCTGATGTCCGTCTACCAGGTCCAGCCTGGGTTCACCGTCTGGGTCATCACCGAGGCGGACCGCAGCACCACCACCCTGCTGCTGCCGGAGGACTACTGATGTCCCGCGGCATCTACAAGAAGCTGGCCCGAGCCCGCAGCGTGGCAGAGGGGGCTGGCTTTCTGCTGGAGAGAGTCTTCGCTCAGTACGGAGACCAGATGGGCGTGGGAATGTCGATCCAGATCCGCCAGGCCATCCACGAGTGCAGGCAGCAAGGCGCGGCCTTGGTCTCACTCGCTGCAGCCAATGCGAAGGAGGCTGATGTCCCGCACGAGCGTCGCCTGGCCAACATCGAGAGTGAAGGAAAGCGAACATGAGCAGCGACATCGTCTACCGTGCAGAGCTGAAGTCAACCCGAGACGGGATGCCCCTCCGAGTCGAGGTCCACTCTTACAAGGTCCTTCGCGACGGGGTGAAGCCGGGGTGCACCGGACGCACCTTGACGCTGCGCCCCTTGTTCTGTGGCAGGACCCAAGTTCTGAGGCCCAACCCGTTCGACACGAGCCCGAGGGGCTACTTCAAGACCCGCGAGGAGGCCCTCGACAGCCTGTTCTCCGAGTGCCAGGGGGGCTACCAGGCCATCAGCGACCAGATTCGCAAGATGCAGCGGTACCACGCTGCTCTGGGGAACGCGCTCATCACCCTCGGTCAGGAGCGCCGGGGCAGGATCACCGACATGCCCCGAGTCGGTCAGCTCAGCTGGCGCATCGAAGACTCAGGCGTCCTCCTGGTCCACGCCCCGCTGAGGGAGGACCGCACGACCCTCCGCATCTGGCTGGACGCCAGGGGTTATGACCATTTCACCAGCACGGACTGCGAGCACGACATCTCCGGGGGCTCAGCCACACCGCTGCTCCCCGCCCTCGTCATCTCTGCCGGGGTGAAGTCCCCGAGCACACAGGCCATCGTCGAAGCCATCCTGGCACAGGAGATTCAAGCATGAGCCAACCCATCAAGAAGGGTGACCGCGCGGTCATCATCGCCGGCGCGCTCGGCGACAAGGGCCCGAACGTGGGCAAGGAAGTCACCGTTGGCCTGCTCCGTGGCGAGCACTCGGTCTACGGCTTGATCTGGCGGGTCCACGGCGCCGGCCTGGTCAGCGAGATGGGAGTCGTCGCAGACGAGGTGGACTGCGCCGCGAGCTGGCTGCAGAAGATCGACCCCGAGTCCTCCCCGAACAAAGCCGAGCAACGTGATCTGGAGACGAGCAAATGAAGGGCAGCAACCTTACTGGCCGGGTGCGATTCACCCGCGAGAGCTTCTTCTTTTTCTGGGAGCGTGTCGTGGTCGAAGTCGAGATCAAGTTCGGTGACGGACCCGACGACTATCACGGGATGCCCCAGTACCTGGCCGGGACCATGTGGGTCAAAGCCACCCCGGACCACCTCATCAACGCCCAGATCCAGGCCAAACTGAAGCCCAACTACCCCTGACGAAAGCGAAAGCCATGAACGCCGACGACTATCAGAAGCTCGCAGTCCGCACTGCCAAGAACTACCCCACCCTGGGCGAGAACCTGACCCACGTCGCCCTCGGTCTGCTGACCGAATCGGGTGAGGTGGGCACCACGGTCAAGCGCCACGTCATCTACAACAAGGACCTGACCGAGGAGATGCGCGCCAATCTGGCGGAGGAAATGGGTGACATCGCGTGGTATCTGGCGCTGGGATGTGAGACCCTTGGCATCAGCCTGGGAGATGTGCTCGACCAAAACATCCAGAAACTCAAGGCCCGGTACCCCAATGCCTATTCCGACCAGGCTGCTGAAGGTCGTGCAGACAAGGGCGGTGCCCCCGCCTCAGAATCCTGAAGTCGCAATCCTGGAAACCCACCACCCCCCGACGGGGGTGGCTCACAGGCCTATTGTCGTGTGGATAATAACGATCCCCTGGATAGCAGTATCATCCCGCCTGGCACCCTTCACAGCAGGAATTAGATCCGATGCGTTATTCACCCCTTCCCATTGAAGACTACCACCTGGCCGGTGTCAGCCCAGATTTTGTCGACTGTTTTCAGGAGCAGGAACACGGTCAGGCTCTGTGGAACCTTTTCTGGCTCTCGAACGCCACTGTCGACCTGATCCCTGGGACGGGCAAGATGTGGTGGAAGGGTTACAAGTCGGTGCAGGGGGGCATCCAGGCCCTTCTCGATGACGTCACCGAGGATCGCCCGCTCCGGGAGCACGCGCTGAAACCGCCAGGAGTGTTCGCCGAGTGGTTCCGCAAAGAGGACCACTCCATCTACGACGCCTACCCTGTGTTCGGGGGGGAAACCTGGGTCCAGACCGTGCTGAGTCGAGCGGACGAAGCCGCCGCTCGCCTTGCTGAGGCGAGTCCCCGTGTCGTCGTCTCCGGCAACGTGTTGAACGTGGACTTCAGACGGCGGCGCGCATGACACCCTACGAGCTTGTCTGTACTAAGTTCCAACTACCCAAGGAACTGCATGGCAGGCCCTTCGAGGCCCACCCACTGCAGATCGCCGCGGTCAACGCGCTCGCTGAGAACGCGCAGTCGGGTGTGTTCCTCGACACAGGCACAGGGAAGACCCTGGTCGAGACACTGCTCATGCTCTACAGGATGACGACGCTCAACCTTGAGACTGGCGTCGTCATCATGCCTCCCATCCTGGTCGCTCAGTGGGGGCGTTGGTTGGCCAACATCAAGTGGGCTGACGGCCGACCCCTCCGGGTCACAGAGTATCGGGGCACACCTGCTGAGCGCAGGGCATTGAATCTGGGTGTCGACGTCGTCCTCGTCGGTATCCAGATTTTCAAGCGGGACTACCAGCGTTTCCGGTCATGGTTCGACGGACGACGTTACACCGTTGCTGTCGACGAGGCGAACATGCTCTGCAACGTGGGGTCAGATAACCACGAGAAGGTGTATGACTTCTGCCTAGGCGTCACCAAGGACCTGCTCACAGGCACCCCCATGAATGTTCCGACTGATGCCTACGGCATCATGAAGTTCACGGCCCCCGGCACCTACCGAAACTTCAAGCACTTCCTGAACATGCACGTCGATGAGGTCGACTTCTACGGCAACCCGAAGAAGTACGCCAACCTTGACGTGCTCAGGCGGAACCTGGAGACGAACTCCTACCGCATCCTGTTCGAGGATATGTACCCTGAAGTCGACGTTCCGCTGTTCAACCCGATCCCTTACAACCTTGCACCGGCGCACATGAAGCTGTACCGGCGCCTCGTTGACGAGCAGATGGTTGAGCTGGAGGACGGGGGAAAGCTGGATTTCACCCAGGCCAACCGGGTGATCCACGCGCTGGGGCAGGTCGTCATCAACTGGGGCTACTTCGCCCAGGACCCGAAGCTCATCAGCGAGGGCGTGGCCCTGGTGGAGCAGCGACTCTCGGAGGTCGGCAAGCTGGTGGTTTTCGCCAACTACCGGATGACGGTCTCACACCTTGTCCAGCGCTTTCCGGGCGCAGCCCAGGTCAACAGCGAGGTCACGGCCAAGGAGAAAGCGAGCGGGATCGACCGCTTCGTGGGGGACCCCCAGTGCAAGCTGATCGTCATCCACCCGAAGTCCGGCGGGGCCGGGCTGGACGGCCTCCAGCACGTCTGCAACCACATGATGTTCCTGGAGCCCTTGTCCTCGCCAAGGGACTTCCACCAGTGCGTGGCGCGGCTCAAGCGCACCGGCCAGCGCCGGCGCGTAGTGGTCGACCTGCCAACCGCGGAGGGCACGCTGCAGGGCCGGTCCTTTGCAGCCCTCCAGAAGAACGATAACATCGTCGGCTCCGTGGTGCGCACGGCCTTCGACCTTCGTGCGCTCCTCAGCGGAAAAAGGTCATAAACACACCAAAGGAAGTAGAAAATGGGCGTTCACATCGACCCCAAGCTCTGCAACGAGATGACCCAGGAGGTCCTCAATGCGATGAAGGTGGTGGTAGCCACCCTGCCCCATGACCCAGACACCTTGCACGCTTGGTCTGTCATCGACACCTACGTTGCCACGACGGCTCGGGTCCTGGCCAAGACGAACCCGAGCAAGCTCCGGGAAGCAGCCCAGACCGTGTCCATCCAGAAACTGATTCAAGGTCTTTGACACAATAATGACTAAGGTATCTGCAGATCCACGCAAAGTCGGCAAGGGCAAGTCGTTCGCCCACCCCGTCGAATACTTCGAGCAGGTCCTGGTCGGGGGCATGAAGGAGGGGGAACGGGATGACTTCCGCGCCTTCAAGTCTGTCTTCGTCGAGACGGGCTACGTTGGTAGAGCCTTCGTCGTTTACGACAAGTTGGGGCGGACCCCGGTGGTTCGTGACCGATGCGTCATCACTTGGTTTGCTGCGGACGAAGACGGGGCTGTCGCCACTGTCTACAGCAACAGGTATGAGGCCCAGCAGTACGTGGGGTACAGGCCTGGGCGCCTGTTCGACCACGACGCCTTCATCTGGCTTCCGCTCCACATGCGGGTGCACTACGACGTCATCCTTGACCGAGACGAGCCTGACGTCCTGACTCACAGCGTTGGTTTCAACGTGTGTCTCAAGACGCGGGACAGGTTCGACCCTGACATCGAGGGCTGCATGACGTTTGCAGCCTTCCGGGAGAAGTACCCCGGAGTCAACGTCCCCTTCTGAAGATCTTCGAGGATCTGTATGTACTTCTACTATCAGCAAGAGGGCAAGGAATCGGAGTGGAAGCTGGCATCGGCACTGGAGCGATCGCGGATCGTGTCCAAGTCCCGGCCGGCATTCACCACAGCCCTTGACCTGTCGGCCGTGCCCGACGACAACGATTGGTCGAAGGTCCGCTACCGCGGGCCTCTCTATTTTGACTTCGATGCCGATGGCGATCTGGAGCGGGCCTGCAACCAGTTCAAGGTCTTCCTGGGCAAGCTCGTGGCGGAGGTCGACTTTGACCTCAGCCAGGCCACCTACTGGGCGTCGGGCTCCAAGGGCTTCCACGTCGAGATCCCCCTGGAGTGCTTCATCGCCAAGCCGCCAGCCGGCGGCGTGCCCTGGCTGCCCTACGTCTACCGCGACGTGGCCCAGAGCCTGATCGTCGACACCCTCGACCTGAACGTCTACACCGGCAAGCGCGGCCGCATGTGGCGCACGCCGAACGTCAAGCGTGAGAACGGCTGCTACAAAGTGCAGCTCCGCGACGACGAGGTCCTGGCCATGAGCCCGGACCTCTACCTGGAGGTCATCCAGAGCCCGCGCGAGATCATCCCGCCGGCACCGCCGTCCTGCAACGCTGCCTTCGCCATGATGTTCGACCGTGCCCGGACCCGGGTGACGGACATGATGCGCAACAAGCGCAAGCGCGCGGAGAAGGCGAACGCCCTCCTTGACCCGTGGAAGACCGCCAAGCGCACGCCGCCCACGATCGAGTCCCTGATGCGCGGCGAGAACCTGAGCCCTGACGCGGGGTTCCAGGCCATCGCCATGCAGCTGGCGATCTACGCGACCAGCGTGGGCATGGAGCGCGCCGAGTTCGTGCAGCGCTGCGACGGCCTGGTCGCCAACCACGTCAGCGACGGCTACCGCTATCGCTCGCCGGAGCGGCGCAAGTCGGAGCTGATGCGGATGTGGGACTACATGAGCGAGAACTCGCTCTACGAGTTCGACCCGGGTCCTGTTGTCCGGCTGATGGCCAAGGACTACGTGGCCAAGGATCTCGGGGCGATGGACACCCGGGACCACGAGGACACTGCCCCGCCCAAGAGCGAAGCTCCCGCGGGGGATGGTGACGAGCAGCCTGAAGGAGTGCCGGGTGACATCTCTGACCCGCACGCCACGATCCGTCGAGGCCTGTTCCAGACCAAGGCTGGGCTCTTCTCGCAGCACGGGGAGAACACAGTCTCGATCTGCCGTGCATCCTTCGCTGACGTCTCAGCGTTCCACAGCGTCGATGACGGCACCTTCCTTGGCTACAACGCCGAGATGCGGGTAGCGGGCAGCAAGCCTCGTCCCGTCATGATGGGTGCTGACCTTTTCACCTCTGCCGCTCAGCTCAAGAAGTTCCTGGCGAAGTTCGCCGTGACCTTCCAGGGTGCTGACGCGGAAGCGATCGGACTTATGGACATCCTCAACAACAAGGCCCGTGGCGCCAAGGTCTTCGTGTATCCCCGCGAGGGCTTCTTCATCCTGCCGAATCCCAGCGCCAACCCCGCGGAGAACTGCTTCGTCTACCTCACCAGCGACACTTTCCGTTCCTCGGTTCCTGAGGGAGCGCCCAACGCCTTCAGGCTGAAGTACCGGCCTGACATGGTCAGCCACAGCTACAAGATCGACATCCACGACGCCCCCGACCTGAGTCCAGACATGCGGGATGTGGTCCGGGATCTGTTCGAGTTCAACAACCCCGCCAACGTGGCCAGCCTGGTCGGCTGGTTCGTTTCCGCGTGGCTGCGCACGGTGCATCACCACCTGTTCGGCCAGTTCCCCCTGCTCCAGATCTACGGCGAGGCCGGTGCAGGCAAGTCGCAGACGGTGCTCCTCCTGTCCCGCCTGCACTGGACACGAGGCGAGAACATCACGATGAAGTCGGCGACGTCGCTCACCTCCTTCGCGCTGGACGCTCACGTCAACGCCTCAGCCAGTGCACCTTGCATCCTCGACGAGTGGAAGCCCGCGGAGATGAAGCGCACCGGCAACCGCTACGAGAAGGGCAAGGACGTCCTCAAGATGGCCTACATCATGGGCGACGTCGGCGAGCGGGGCCAGATCGGCAAGAGCGCTGATGCAAGCTTGACCATCACCCGGTCCAAGGCCTCAGCCCCGATCGTGTTCATGGGCGAGGCTGTTGAATCCGAGACCGCGATCGTCGAGCGCTCCCTGGTCGTGGCCTTCACCAAGCGCTACCACACACCGCAGCGGCGCGCAGCCTTCGCCCGACTCCAGGCCAACCCCGAGGTGCTCTCGGCGATTGGCCGGGCTGTCGTCGAGAGGCTGTTCGGCCTTGACCTGAAGGCCATGCGGACCGAGATGGCTTCCATCCTGGAGCGACTCTACGCGGCAGCACCTCGCCGCGGTGACGGATCGCGCACGATGATCGGGGACCGACCCATCTTCAACCGCGCTGTGGCCGCCCACGGCTGGTCTGTCCTGAAGACGGTGCTACAGGGCACCTTCGGCAACGAGTTCGACGAGCGGTGCCAGGAGATGGCCGAGCACCTCTACGACTTCACGAATGAGTCGAGCCAGGCGGTGTCCGAGAACTCGATCAGCGAAGTCGCCAAGGTGATCGCACGGATGGCGCTGATGAGCCGGCGTCAGGACAAGAGCTACGCCTTGATCCCCCGGAAGGACTACATCTCGGACGGCGAGACCTTCCACCTGAAGAGCGAGATCGCCAAAGACAAGTACCGAGAGTTCTGCGTGACGTCAAACGAGCAGCCGCTCTTCACCTCGATGCCAGCGTTCATCAACGCCCTGGTGGTGCATTCGGCGGTGACGGACGCCATCTGCTTCGACTCGCCCCTCTCCACTGACGGCAACGACGAGCGCGTCATGGCCTTCAGCCTCCGGGCATTGCGAGACGAGAACGTCCCCTCGTTCCGCAACTGACCTATTGACACTTTCCGAACATGAGATACATTACGGGTCAGGATGTATCTCATCCCAACGACACTGATCCTGCAACTGACATAGGTACTGAAAATGGCACTGCGCAACGCAAACACCTCCACTGCCCCCGCCTTCGAGAGCGAAGACGCTGACATGGCCGCTGCGACCAAGCTGTCTGCCGCCGAGCAGTTCAAGCGTCAGGCCGAGGAATCGGCTCGTGAAGCCAAGGCCGCTGAAGAAACTGCCCGCGCAGCCGAGGCACAGCAAGCGGCCAAGGCGGCCGTGGCCGCCACCGTCGAGGGCGAAGCCAAGGTTTCCGCCGTCACCGTCCGCCAGGCCAACCCCCTCTCGATGGGTCTGAACGTCAAGACGACGCTCGACCAGCTCCGTGACGTCATCTCGGCGGAAATGCTGGAGTCGATCTCCTACGGCGCGTTCCCCCGCATCACCGTCTCCCCGGGTCAGTTCGCTGTCAAGGGCGACGGCAAGCTGCTGGGCGACGAGGTGGACATCCTCATCCAGTCCTGGAACTACGTCACCCTGGTGACGACCGGCGAGCAGAACGACAAGGAAGCCAACAAGCTGATCCGCACCAGCTACGACGGCACCACCCTTGCCGGCAGCGGTCAGCCCGTTGCTGACTACGTCCGTGAACTGAAGGCTCAGGGCTACGACAAGGCCGAAGCCAAGCGGTACATGGAGATCTACTGCAACATCATCCGGACCAGCAAGCTCGGCCCGGTCAACGACGGCAAGCTGTACCAGGTCTCGGTTCCCCCGTCTTCGACGGGCCCGTGGGGCGTCTTCCTGCTGTCGCAGAAGATGGCGCAGAACGCCGGCCGCACGATCTCCAGCACCGTCCGCATGAAGGCCGGCAGCAAGACCGGCAACGGCAACACCTGGGGCGTGATCGACTTCGAGGCCGTGGCCTGATCTGTCATTTGACGAACAAGGGCAACAACCCGCAATCGACATGACCCAGCACATCCACGTCTTCGACACCGAAAGCGCCTCCTTCGACGGCGGTGTGGTGGAGATCGCGCTGGTTGTCCTCGACGACAGCTTCAACGTCGTCGTCGAGGTCGAGAGCCTGATCGACCCGGAGCGACCCATCTCGCCGCAGGCGATGGGCATCCACCACATCACAGACGAGATGGTCTGGGCAGAGCCCACCCTTGCCGAGTGGGACCGCATGAACGACAGGCCGTTCATGACCCCCGACCTGATCGTCTGTGGTCACAACGTCGCCTTCGACATCCGCATGTGCAAGGCCGTCCTGCCCGAGCAGCACACTTCGCTCTGCACGCTGAAGCTTGCCCGAGCGGTGTGGCCTGATGCACCGGACCACAAGCTGCAGACCCTGCGCTACATGCTGGGTCTGGACGCCGGCGACGCCCACCGCGCAATGGGCGACGTCAAGGCCTGCGTTTCCTTGCTCCGCAAGGTGCGCGAGGTCAAGGGCTGGGCCTTGCAGCAGATGCTCGAAGCCTGCCGCAAGCCTCTCAGCACCAGCACGCTGATGCCCTTCGGCAAGCACAAGGGCACGAAGCTGAGTGACCTGCCGAAGAGCTACATCACCTGGGCCTTGAGCCCGAGCGGCCTCACGAGCTGCGACCCGGACCTCCGGGCCGCCTTGGAAAGCCTCCGCTAATCCACCCGTTTCCACCACCACCACCCTCACCTCAGAAAGACCAACATGGCCACCATCAAGACCACCTTCGTTTCCAAGGACGGCAAGGAATTCAACACCGCCGCCGCCTGCGACCTGCACGAGAAGGCGCTGGACCTGGACGCCCACCTGACCGCCTACGTCGACCAGGCCCAGTTCAAGGACACGGCCACCGAAGCCGGCCTGAAGGTCGCCAAGACCCGCCTGAAGAAGACCATCCTGTCGTACCTGGTCTGGGCCGAGAGCAATCCGGCCGCGGCCTCGGCCGCGGCGGCCCAGCTGGAGCTGGACGTCACGAACAGCGCCGAAGCCTGATCTGCCACGCTGAATGGAAGGAGCCCCGATGGGGCTCTTTCTGCATTGGAGAGAGCCCCGTGAGCGCCCTTGAGAATCTGGTCCTGCGAGTCCACAACAACTTCATCGAGCGAACTGGCACGGACACCCTGCTGGTGGACCCCTCGGTGAACCTGGACCTGAGCAGACCGCCCATCTTTTCCGAGCACTCGTGGCTTGGCGTCGAGTTCCGCGAGCTGCTCAGCGAGCATTACGGTCCCATCCGCCTCAGCTACACCGACTTCACCCACCTCTGGCGAATGATGACGGTGAAGTCCAGGCTGGAGCGGCATGAGCTGGAGCGCCTGGCGCAGGAACTGACCCTGCGGGCACCCAACCTGCCCATCCCCACCGGCAAGGCTGTGCAGGACGCACGAGAACTGCTGCTCCTCCTCGCCGTCGCCGCGGACTACGCGGGCCTGGGGAGACTCACTCTGACCAACGTGTCCGCCAAGCTCGCAGTGCTGGAGGACACCTACGAGATCCAGGCGCAACACGCCATCGCCCCTTGGGGTCTGGCTCGGTATTCCGCCAAGATGCGCAGCTCCCCCCGCGTCTACCTGTCCCGTCAGGACGAGGGGCGGCGCCTCACCCCTCCCAGGTTGAACGCCCTCTACGCCGACGCACTGATGCTGTGGCCAGAGAACCTCCGGGAGATCTCGCTGATGCTCAGCATCGCCCTGTATGGCGCGAAGGCCCCCGTGATCTTCCGGGCGTTCACCTGGCAGGTGATGAGCCGAGTTGACCCGCGCCTGGTCGCAATCGCTGAAGCCATCAGCTCCGTCCAGTTGGCGAAGACCGTGCCGATCTCGAAGCTCACCCGAGCCTGCCTCGCCTACATGAGTCAGGACGAGTTCAAGCGCACGTTCATCGACTGCGAACGTGGCTACGACGACCCGCTGCGGGCCGTGCACACCCGAGCGCTGCTCGAAGTCCGTCGCCGAGTCCTTGCCGACATCGACGACGACGTCAACGACATCCGGGCAACGAAGGCTTTGCTCCGGGCCCAAGGAATCACGCAATGACGCAAGACAAACAAGAGATGAAGGCAACCAACCCGAAGGACGCCATCGGCGTCCTGAAAGTGCCGCTCCACATGCTCTCCCCCGTGGCCAAGGCCCAGTGGGCCCTTGCCCAGTTCGTTGGCAATGCCAAGTACGGCCTTGCCAACTGGCGCGCAGCCGGTGTCCGCTCCACTGTCTACCTCTCCGCGATGCAGCGACACATGGACGCTTACCTCTCCGGTGAGGAGTTCGACCCCGTTGACGGCACCCACCACCTGGGCAACGTGATGGCCTGCTGCGCCATCATCCTTGACGCACAGGCCTATGGGTCGCTGGTCGACGACCGACCCATGTTCGTCGACATCCGACCTACCTACGCCCAGGTCGAGGCGCAGATGAAGGTGATCGCAGAAAAGTACAAAGACGTGAAGCCCACGCACTACACCCAGAACCCCGCACTCCGCAACACCTGAGACTAGAACAATGAGCTTCGAGCAACGAGAAAACATGGCAGACGACATCGACAAGGCCGCTGCTGTAGGTCAGCAGCACCTTGACGAGGCCCTGGCACAGGCCCGTCGCCAGGCGGAGCAGACCCGCAAGCCTGACGCTGAAGGCAACTTCGACGACACGAGCTGCGAGGAGTGTGGCGTGGACATCCCCCTGGCCCGCATGAGGGTCGCATCCAAGAACCACCTCTGCATCCACTGCGCAGAGGCTGGCGAGATCCTGTCAAGAACCCACCGTCTTTGACATTTACCGAACCAAGGAGAGAGCGGTGAACAAGCGAGGAATCGTAGACCTGAGCAACCTCCTCTGGACCTGCCTCATGGAAGGCAAGGACAAGGAGTTCGGCCGTGAAGTCCTCACGGAGGCTGGCAAGAAGGCCTGGGTCAACAGCGCGGGGTGGGGCTTCGAGAACGTCATGTCGTTCCTGAAGCGCACGATGGAGGATCTGAAGCTGACCCCGCACCAGCTGATCTTCGTGGCTGAAGGCAAGGGCTCGAAGGCCGGGCGTCAGGCCCTCCTCCAGACCTACAAGATGGGTCGGGACAAGGCGCCGGAGGCCTATGGCGAGTTCAACAAGCTGAAGGACCTGGTGCTCGATCAGTTCCTGGCCGTAGGTTCTCAGGTCTGCTGGCAGGACCGCGGGGTCGAAGCCGACGATGTCATTGGGTACCTCGCTCAGAACCTGCTTGGCACCCGCTACATCATCTCCAACGACAAGGACTTGGCCCAGCTCATTGGGCCCGGTCCGAAGGACGTGCCCACCCGCAACGGGTGGAGCGGCTACGTCCACCACTACCGCATGGGCCAACTGGACAAGAACCCGTTCGGACCCTTCGACCCCAAGCTGATCCCTGTGGCTATCGCCCTGGTCGGCGACTCCGTCGACAAGATCCCGGGGGCCCGCCTCTTCGGCGACGGTGCCTTCGAGAAGCTCCTCGTCGCTTTCGGCGAGGAGGGTCTCCGGGCCATGCAGCACCTGATCCTGAAGCGTCAGCTGGTGCGACTGAGCGAAGACGTCGGCGAGCTGAAGGAGCTGCAGCGCATCATCGACAGCGCCGACCAGGTCTACCTCAGTTATGAGCTGGGCCGGCTCTGGACCGAGCGGATCAACACACTGCAGCGCCCCCTGCAGTGGAAGGTTGGCATGGTCAAGCGCCGGACCCCGGACACGCACGAGACGCTGCGCAAGTACGCCGGCGCCATCTCCATCGTCCACGCCGACAACTACGAAGCATCCCTCCCCCGGATCATCC
>Ga0114939_10001142_pt1 | contig 21401 bp, 17 predicted proteins | sample AshMeaCrysSpring_FD_87196 | JGI IMG/M metagenome (GOLD analysis project Ga0114939, IMG submission 87196) | Groundwater microbial communities from Big Spring, Nevada to study Microbial Dark Matter (Phase II) - Ash Meadows Crystal Spring | ecosystem: Environmental > Aquatic > Deep subsurface >...
GCCGGTACGCGTCCTTGCGCGGCACCGCGGCGCGGGGGTTGTAGACGTTGGTGAAGACCACGCTCGGGCCGCAGAAGACCTCGTCCTCCAGCGTCACCGCGTCGTACACCGAGACGTTGTTCTGGACCTTGACGCGGTCGCCGATGCGCACGTCGCTGCCGACGTAGACGTTCTGGCCGAAGCTGCAGTCGCGGCCGATGCGCGCCCCGGCGCTGATGTGCGAGAAGTGCCAGACGCGGCAGCCCTCGCCCAGCACCGCGCCCTCGTCGACGACGGCCGTGGGATGGATGGTCGCGGCCATCAGTAGGCCAGCGGCAGGTTCACGCGCTTGCCGTCGCGCGCCGACAGGTACATCGCGATCAGCAGCTCCAGCGACTTCAGGCCCTCGCGGCCGTCGATCTCGGGCGCGCGGGCCTCGCGCAGCGAGCGGATCACGCCCTCGTAGTACAGCGGGTGGCCGTAGCCGTAGACCGAGGTGGTCTGGTAGCTGGCCTCGTCGAGCTGCGCGTCCATCGGGTGGCTGTCGGCGAACTGCCAGTGCTGGATTTCGTTGACGGCCACGCCGCCGACGCGCACCGTGCCCTTCTCGCCCAGGATGGTGATCGAGCCTTCCAGGTTCTTCGGCCAGGTGAGCATGGTGACGTTGACCGAGCCCATCGCGCCGTTGCGCCACTTGAGCGCGGCGACGCCGGTGTCCTCGACCTCGATGTGGCGCGCCAGCGTGCCGGTATAGGCCATCACGCTTTCCACCGGGCCGATCAGCCAGTCGAGCAGGTCGACGTAGTGGCTGGCCTGGTTCATGAACGCGCCGCCGTCGAATTCCCAGGTGCCGCGCCAGTCGGCGCTGTCGTAGTAGCTCTGCGGCCGCGACCAGAAGACGTTGACATTGACCATGTAGATGCGGCCGAAGCGGCCCATCGCGACGGCCTGCTTCAGCAGCTGCAGCGTGCGGTTGCGGCGGTTCTGCTTGACGACGAACAGCCGCACCCCCGCCTCGTCGCAGGCGCGCACCATCGCCAGGCCGTCGCTCCAGCGCGTCGCCATCGGCTTCTCGGTCATGGCATCGATGCCGGCGGCGGCGATCTCGATCACCTGCTGCGGATGCAGGCCGCTGGGCGTGGCCAGCACGACGCAGTCGGGCCGGCTGCCGGCCAGCAGCGCGGTCAGCGATTCGAAGCCGGGCGCCTGCGTGGCCTGTACCGCACGCTGCAGCGCCGCCGCGTCGGTGTCGCACACCGCCACCATCTCGGCGTTGTCGGCGTGGCGGCGCACCGCCTCGATGTGGTTCTGCGCGATGCGTCCGCAGCCGACCAGGGCAAATCGCAGCCGGCGGTCTTGGATGGGGGCGCGGTGGATGTGCATCGGGCGTGGCGACAACGTTGCGACAAGACGCCGCAAGCCTGCCGGCAGGGCCCGCCGGCGGCGCGGCACCGGGCGCAGGATTATCGCCGACGCCATCGCAGCCGCCCGCCGCGCCCCGGGGATGCGCGAACGAATGCCTAGAATCCCGGGTCGTCCTTCGCAGCGCCCCGCCATGAGTTCCAAAGCCATCGCCGACAGCGCCGCACCCGCTGCGGACCCGAACCAGCTGATCGCCGAGCGCCGCGAGAAACTGGCTGCGCTGCGCCGCCAGGGCGTGGCCTTCCCCAACGACTTCAAGCCGCGCCACCACGCCGCCGACCTGCACCACCGCTGGGGCCAGCTGCCCAACGAGGAACTCGAGCCGCAGGCCATCCGCGTGGCGGTGGCCGGGCGCATGATGCTCAAGCGGGTGATGGGCAAGGCCTGCTTCGCCACGCTGCAGGACGGCTCCTTCGGCGCCACGCACGGCCGCATCCAGCTGTACGTGACGCAGGACATGGTCGGCACCGAGGCGCTGGCCGCCTTCAAGCACTGGGACCTGGGCGACATCCTGGGCTGCGAGGGCACGCTGTTCCGCACCAGGACCGGCGAGCTGTCGGTCAAGGCGAGCTCGGTGCGGCTGCTGACCAAGAGCCTGCGGCCGCTGCCGGACAAGTTCCACGGCATGAGCGACCAGGAGCAGAAGTACCGCCAGCGCTACGTGGACCTGATCACCGACGAGACCGCGCGCGCGCGCTTCGTGGCGCGCAGCAAGGCCCTGGCCTCGGTGCGCAACCACATGGTCGAGCACGGCTTCCTGGAGGTGGAAACGCCGATGCTGCACCCGATCCCCGGCGGCGCGAACGCCAAGCCCTTCGTCACCCACCACAACGCGCTCGACCAGGACATGTACCTGCGCATCGCGCCCGAGCTGTACCTGAAGCGGCTGGTGGTGGGCGGCTTCGAGCGCGTGTTCGAGATCAACCGCAGCTTCCGCAACGAAGGCATCTCGGTCCGGCACAACCCGGAATTCACGATGATGGAGTTCTATGCGGCGTACTGGAACCATCACGACATGATGGACTTCACCGAAGGCGTGCTGCGCCATGCGGCACGCCAGGCCACCGGCTCGGCGCTGCTGCAGTACGGCGGCAAGCCCATCGACCTGGACGCGCCCTTCCAGCGCATGACGGTGAGCCAGTCGCTGGTGGCCCATGCCGGCCTGAGCGAGTCCGAGACGCGCGACGCCGCGCTGCTGCGCACGCGCATCCTGGCCGCCGGCGAGGAGGCGCCCGCGCACTGGACGCTGGCCGAGCTGCAGTTCGGCCTGTTCGAGGCCGCGGTCGAGCACCAGCTGTGGAACCCGACCTTCATCATCGACTACCCGGTGGAGGTGTCGCCGCTGGCCCGTGCCAGCGACGGCGACCCGAGCATCACCGAGCGCTTCGAACTCTTCATCGCCGGGCGCGAGGTGGCCAACGGCTTCTCCGAGCTGAACGACGCCGAGGACCAGGCGCAGCGCTTCCTGGCGCAGGCGGCCAACAAGGAGGCAGGCGACGAGGAGGCGATGTACTACGACGCCGACTTCATCCGCGCGCTGGAATACGGCATGCCACCCACGGCAGGCTGCGGCATCGGCCTGGACCGGCTGGTGATGCTGCTGACCGATTCGCCCAGCATCCGCGACGTGCTGCTGTTCCCCGCGCTGCGGCGCGAGGGTTGAATCGGAGGGTCGGGCCATGATGTCGCGCATCGACTCGCTGGCGCTGATCGAGACCAGCCTGTGGCAGGAACTGCATCGTGCCGCGCAGCAGACCGGTCACGAGTGGCGCACGATGGCGCTGGCCACGGTGGAGGGCGACGAGGCACAGGCTCGGTCGATCGTGGTGCGCGAGGTGGACGTCGCGCGACGCGAGCTGGTGTTCTTCACCGATGCGCGCTCGGCCAAGGTGTCGCAGATGAAGGGCCGTCCGATCGGCACCATGCTGTGCTGGTCGAGCCGCATCAGCTGGCAGCTGCGGCTGCGCGTGGAACTCGATGTGCAGACCTCGGGCCTGACGGTATCGTCGCGCTGGGCCCGGCTGAAGCTCACGCCCGCGGCGCAGGACTACCTGTCCCCGCTGCCGCCGGGCAGCCCGATGACCGAGCCCTTCGAGCCCGAGCGCGCGTCGCGCAGCCACTTCGCCGTGGTCACTGCGCGCGTGCTTTCGATCGACTGGCTGGAACTGCACGCCGACGGCCACCGCCGCGCGTTCTTCGGACCCGAAGGCGCACGCTGGCTGCAGCCCTGACCCGGCGCGGCTGCGCCGAACTGCAGCTCGAGGCTCGACGTCTGGACCGCGAGCTGCCGCTGTAGGCGCTTTGCAGTCGCTTCCGGCGCGGCATCCGTCTGTGCAGGCCGGCGCGCCGGGCCGGCTGCGATGGCGCTCGTTGCCGGCGCGCACGAAGACCTCGGCGATGTCATGCCGAGGAAGGAAGGCTGAGCAACCGCAATGCGCGCCGCCGGCAGCCGTCGCAGCTCGGCGTGCCTTGCCGGATGCAGCCCCGATCAGGCGAGGCAGGTGCGGTTCTTGCCGGTGCGCTTGGCTTCGTACAGCGCCTCGTCGGCGCGTTCCAGCGCGACTTCCAGCGGCTCGGCGTCGCGCAACGCGGTGACGCCGGCAGAGAATGTGACGAAGACTTCCTTGTTGTCGTGCATGAACAGGCTGGCGGTGAGCTGGCGCTGCAGCCGCGTCAGCACCTTCTGCGCCTCGTCCGGGTCGGTGTCCGGGAGCAGCACCACGAACTCCTCGCCGCCGAAGCGTGCCACCGTGTCGTGCGGGCGCAGCTGTTCGCGCACCTGCTGCGCCAGCTTCTGCAGCGCCACGTCGCCGGCAGCGTGACCGAGCGTGTCGTTGAGCTTCTTGAAGTTGTCGATGTCGATCAGGCCCACGGCCAGCGAACTGGGCTGCGACTCGGCGCGCGCCCGGTTCATGCGCGCGCGCTCGACGTTGAAGGCCTGCGCAAGGCCGCGCCGGTTGGCCACCTGCGTCAGCGCGTCGGTGGACACTTCGTCGGACAGCCGGCGCAGTTCGCCCTCGAGCTCGCGCACGCGCAGCTGCATGTCGCCGGCCCGTTGCTGCTCGGCCTGGAGCCGGCTCTGCGTCTGGTGGACCAGCGCCTGCACCTCGGAGCTGTCGTGCAGCATCTCGCGCACCACGTCGGCCAGGCTGCCCAGCGAATCGGCCTTGGCGATGGCCTCGGCATGCCTGCCGATGTTGTCGTGGAAGCGGCCGGTGTGCTGGCTGAACTCGCCCAGTTCGGTGAGCATGCCCTGGATCAGCTCCTTCAGCGCGTCCCGGGCCTGGTTGCGTTCGCTGCGCAGCACCGCCTGCTGCTTGCGCGCACTAGAAAGCAGCTCGCTGGCGGCGCGCACGCTGCGCACGTTCAGCCCTTCGGACAGGCGCATCTGCAGCATCTCGCACTGGCCGCGCGCCCAGCTGTCGTCCTCGGCCAGTTCGGTCAGGCCGTGGGTGAGTTCGATGCACAGCTTGCCGAGCTCGTCGAACAGGTGCTGTCGATGCGCCAGCATGCGGCGCGCGCGCTCGCACAGGTCGCCGGCATGGTGCACCAGGTGGGGCGTGGCGCCGGCCTCGGCCACCTGCTGCGCCAGCGCCACCAGCGCCTGCGACAACTCCTGCGCCCTGAGCTCGCCTTCGGGCAGCGCCGCACGCACCGTGCCTCCGAGCTTGCGCACCAGCGTCAGCCACTCGCCGGCCGGCTGCACGCCCGCCGCGGGTTCGGCGTCCTGCCGCGCCGGCGCTGCGGCGGGCGCGGCCGCCGCGTCGAGCGCGCCGTGCGCAGAGTCCACCAACGGCTCGTCGACCTCGGCCTCCCAGGCCGTCAGCAGGTGGCGCACCCGTTCGCGCAGGCGTCGCGGGTCGCTGCGGCCGCCCGCCAGCACGCGGGCCAGGCTCTCCTTCTTGCGCGCCGTGGTCCACAGCCGACTGCCGCGCTCCAGGCCCTGGGCCAGCCGCTGGAACAGGTCGGACCAGTCCTGCGCCTGCCCCACCGCCTTGGTGGCGGCCTGGTCGAGCACGTCGCCGGCGTCGTCCCAGCGGCCGGCCATCATCGCCTGCACCACGGCATCGGCGCCGGCGGCGTCCTCGGCCAGCGGCGCGGCCAGCCGCTGCAGCAGCGGCCGCACCCGCTCGGGCAGCGTCTCGGCGCACAGGCCTCCCTCGGCCGCATAGGCGCGGGCGTAGTTCTCCGGCGTCGGTTCGACCTTGTCCAGCGCCAGTCGGCGCAGCGCCGCCTTGGCCACCTGGACCGGCGACAGCGAAGCGGCGGCGAGTTGCGATGCGCCGTGCGACATGTCCATGGCTGCGGTCCTTGTTCAGTAAGGTCGGCCAGCCGCCGAGCGCAGCGGCGCGTCGCCCAACCCCAGGTCGCCAGCCTGGCCGATCCACGGCGCGCGCCGCGGCAGCACCGTCTGCTGCAGCCAGCGCTCCAGGTCGTCGGCCGGGATCGGCCGGCTGAAGAGGAAACCCTGCATCAGGCTGCAGCCCAGGCGGTGCAGCACCTCCATCTGGCGCAGGTTCTCCACACCCTCGCCGATGACGCGCAGGTTCAGCGAGCGCGCCACGGCGATGATGGCGGTGACGATGCCCGAGCTCTGCGGCGTGACGCCGAGGTCGTGCACGAAGCTGCGGTCGATCTTCAGCTCGGAGATGGGCAGCGTCGTCAGGTAGGCCAGCGACGAGTAGCCGGTGCCGAAGTCGTCGATGGCGACCTCGACGTTGATGTCCTTGAGCTTGTGCAGCGACGGGATTACGCTCTGCAGCTCCTTCATCAACCCGGTCTCGGTGATCTCCAGTTGCACCATGCGGTGCGGGATGCCGTAGTTCATCGCGTTCCTGTGGATCTGATCCACCAGGTCGGAACGCTCGAACACCCGGCACGGCAGGTTGACGGCGATGGAGTCGGAGAAGCCGAAGCTGTTCTGCCAGATGCGCGCCTGGCGCGCGGCCTCGCGCAGCGCCCATTCCGACAGCGGCAGGATCAGGCCCGATTCCTCGGCCAGCGGAATGAAGTCGCCGGGCGCCACCAGCGTGCCGCCCCGCTGCCAGCGCATCAGCGCCTCGGCGCCGACCATGCGCGCCGAGCGCACGTCGACCTTCGGCTGGTAGTGCAGCACCAGCTCGTCGCGCTCGATGGCCTTGTGCAGCGCGCTCTCCAGCTCCAGCTTCTCGCGGCCGCGGCCGGCGAGCTGCGGGCTGTAGATCGCCGACGCGTCCTTGCCCTGCGACTTGACCGAGAACATGGCCACGTCGGAATTGCGCATCAGGTCGGCCACCGACAGGCCGTCGCGCGGGAAGATGGCGATGCCCACGCTGGCGGTGACGAAGCATTCCTGGCCACCCACCAGCACCGGGTCGCGCATCACCTCGAGGATGCGGTCGGCGACGCGCTGCGCGTCGCGCTCGTCGCCGATCTCGGGCAGCAGCGCGATGAACTCGTCGCCGCCGAGGCGGCCCACCGCCTCGAGCGTGCGGTGCGCGCGCGAGCCCACCGCCTCGAGCGCGCCTTCCATCACCTGGTCGCTGTGCCGCACGCAGGCACGCAGCCGCTGCGCCACCTCCATCAGCAGCTCGTCGCCGGCGGCGTGTCCGAGCGTGTCGTTGATGAGCTTGAAGCGGTCCAGGTCGATCATCAGGAACGCGCAGGGGTGGCCGAGCCGCCGCGCGTGCTCGATCGCGCGTTCCATGCGCCAGACCAGCTGGCGGCGGTTGGGCAGGCCCGTCAACGCGTCGAAGTTCGCCAGGTGTCGGATGCGGTCCTCGGCGACGCGGCGGTCGGTCACGTCCTGCACGATGCCCATGTAGCCCACGCCGTGGCCGTGCTCGTTGAACTCCGGCTCGGCCTCGACATGGATGATGCGCTGACGCCCGTCGCGCAGCGTCACCGGCACGTCGGTGGCGAGCACCGAACTGTGCTGCACCACGCCCTGCAGCAGGCGCAGCACCGCACGCCGCTCGCTGCGCTGCACCAGGCGCAGGATGTCGCGCAGGCCGACGCCGTCCGAAGCGCCGTAGCCGAGCACGCGCAGCCCCTGCGCCGAGAGCACCAGCGACCCCTGGCTGCCGGGCACGCTGGCGCGACGCCAGTCGAAGCTGCCCATGCGCGCCAGGTCCTGGGCGCGCGCCAGCTTGGCCTGGCTGCGTTCGAGCTCGATGCGGGTTCGCGAGGCGCGCAGCAGGTACTTCAGCCGTCCGGCCAGCAGGCTCCACTGGCTGGCCTTGACGAAGAAGTCGGTGGCGCCCGCCTGGTAGGCGCGGGTGATCGACGCGTCGTCGTCCAGGCCGGTGAGCATCAGTACCGGCACGTTCTCGAAGCCCGGCATCGCGCGCAGCCGCCTGCAGGTGGCAAAGCCGTCCAGCCCCGGCATCATGGCATCGAGCACGATGATGTCCGGCGCCCAGTCGGCCAGCACCTTCAGCGCGTGCTCGCCGCCGCCCGACTCGGTGATGTTGAAGCCGCGCTCGCGCAACGCCGCGGCCGTGAGCAGCAGGTTGACCTCGTCGTCGTCGACGAGCAGCACCTCGGGCGGCTTGACGCCCGGCTCGTCACCGTAGGGATAGGAGGCGGTCATGCGCGCGCCGGGGTCATGCGCCGAGCAGGCCGCGCACGGCGCACAGCACTCGACGGCCTTCGGCCTCGAGGCCGGACACCATCGCGCCCAGCCCGTCGGACTGCTGCGCGCGCAGGCGGTTCTCGATCTCGCCGCAGCAGCGCGACAGCTCCAGCGCACCGACGCTGGCCGACGACGACTTGAGCGTATGCACCACGTGGCGCACCGCCTCGTGGTCGCCTTGCGCCAGCGCCTGCTGCGCCTGGGGCAGCAGGCGCGACAGCGACGCCTCGAAGGCGCGCAGCACGCGCTCGACGACGCGATGGGTGCCCTGGGGGTCGAGTTCGTGCAGGCGCTGCAGCGACGCTTCGTCGAGCACCGGCGCGGGCGCCGGAGGCCGGGACGTGGCAGGGGCAGACATGGCAAGCATGGTATGGCGCCGATGATAAGGAGCCGGGCCGACGGGTATCACCGCAAATGTCACGCTATTCGCCGCGTCCTCGCCCCTTCCGGGCGTGTCAGATGGGATTTCGGTCTGCGGCAGCCGGACTTGAGCGCCGCCGGGCAGGACGGGTGCGCTACTTACAATTGCCCGCATGCCCGTGTCCAGCGAAGCGCACAGCGCAGCCTTCTGGCTCTTTGCCTGCCTGGCGCTGCTGCTGGTGTCGGCGGCCGGCTACGGTGCGGGCCGTCTGCAGGAGCGCGCACGGCAGCGCCAGGCGCTGCGCGAGGCGCGGGCCCAGGGGCAGCTGCTCGCACAGGTGCTGGACGTCTGGCAGTGGCAGACCGACCGCCACCATCGCCTGCTGCGGCTGCAGCCTCCGGCCGGAGCGCCGGCGTCGTCCTGGGGCCAGGGCGACTGGGGCGGCCAGCCGCTGTGGGAACGCTTCGTCGCCGACGGCGATGCCTTGCGCGCGCCGCTGGAATCGATGATGGCGCTCGGCGACGTCGCCGCCCGGCCGGCGGGCACGCCCGAGGGCGACGCCTGGCTGCTGCGCGGCGTGCCCCGTTTCGACGGCGAAGGGCAGTTCGAGGGCTACGTGGGCACCGCCCGGCCGGCCGCGCTGCCGGCGCCCGCCGCGGCCGGGCCGGCGCTCGACGGGGACGCCGCCGAATCGCTGAGCGAGCACGCGGCCTTCAGCTACACCGTGACCCACGACCTGCGCGCGCCGATCCGCGTCGTCGAGGGCTTCGCGCGCATCCTCAAGGAAGACTACGGCCGCGTGCTGGACCGCATCGGCAACGACCATCTCGACCGCGTGCTGGCGGCGGCCGCGCGCATGAACAGCATGATCGACGCGCTGCTGACGCTGGCCAACCTGTCGGCGCAGCCGCTGGCGCGGCAGCCGGTGAACCTGTCGCAGCTGGCCGGCTTCGTCGTCGACGACCTGCGGCGTGCCTCGCCCGAGCGCCAGGTCGAGGTCGAGATCGCGCCGGGCATGGTCGCCGATGGCGACCCGACCCTGCTGCGCCTGGTGCTGGAGAACCTGCTGGGCAATGCCTGGAAGTACAGCGCGCGCAATCCGCACGCGCGGCTTCAGTTCCTTTGCGACCGCCAGCAGGGGCGGCAGGTGTTCCACGTCATCGACAACGGCGCCGGCTTCGACATGCGCAATGCCGACCGCCTCTTCGGCGTGTTCCAGCGGCTGCACAGCGCCAACGACTTCCCCGGCACCGGCGTCGGGCTGGCCTCGGTGAAGCGCATCGTGAGGCGCCACGGCGGCGACATCTGGGCCGAGTCCGAACCCGGACGCGGGGCGCGCTTCCACTTCACGCTGCGCAGCTGACGCCCGCCGGCGGCGGCGCGCGGGCTCGCCGTGCGGGACCCGTTCGCCCCAGGGCGCTGCGGCAGTGTCGCGATCGGAGGAGGACGCACCGGGCGGCGCGCGTGCGAACCCCGCGGGCACACGGCGGCACTGCCTGGCGCGCGCGGCCACCTGCGGCCACCTGCGGCCACCTGCGGCCGACTGCGGCCGACTGCGGCCGACTGCGGCCGACTGCGGCCATGCGCCGGCCGCGGCAGGCGGCGTGCCTGCCGGCCTCGGCGCGAGCGCCGGTGCGTCAGGGCAGGAGCCGCAGCAGCTGGCCGTCGGCGCCGTCGGTCAGCACGTAGAGGTGGCCGTCCGGCCCCTGGCGCACGTCGCGGATGCGCGATGTGGCCGACATCAGCAGCGACTCCTCGCCCACCACCGCGTTGCCGTCGAGCTGCAGGCGCAGCAGCGCCTGGGCCCGCAGCGTGCCCATGAACAGGTTGCCCTTCCATTGCGGGTAGCGGTCGCTGCTCAGGAAAGCCAGGCCGCTCGGAGCCACCGACACCGGCATCCAGACCTTGAGCGGCTGCTCGAAGCCGGGTTTCGGGCCCTCTTCGCCGATGCGCGTGCCGGTGCCGTAGTTGCGTCCGTAGGTCAGCAGCGGCCAGCCGTAGTTGCGGCCCGGCAGGATGCGGTTGAGCTCGTCGCCGCCCTGCGGCCCATGCTCGCTGGCCCACAGCTCGCCGGTCTGCGGATGCAGCGCCGCGCCCTGCATATTGCGGTGGCCCAGGCTCCAGATTTCGGGCTTCGCGCCCGGCGTGCCGACGAAGGGGTTGTCGGCGGGCACCTTGCCGTCGGGCTCGATGCGCACCACCTTGCCGATGTGGTTGTCCAGCTTCTGCGCATCCTCCTTGCGCGAGAAGCGGTCGCCCAGCACGACGAAGAGCCGTCCGTCGCGCGCGAACACCAGGCGCGAGCCGCAGTGCAGCTGGCTCGCGACCTTGGGCTGTTGCCTGAAGATGACCTGCACGTCGGTCAAGCGCCTGTCCTGCAGCCGCCCGCGCGCCACCGCGGTGCCGTTGCCGCCCTCGCCCGCTTCGGCATAGCTCCAGTAGACCCAGCCGTTGTCGGGAAACTTCGGGTCCAGCGCCACGTCGAGCAGCCCGCATTGGCCCACGCCGTCCACCGGCGGCAGCCCGGCCAGCACCTCGCCCAGCCGCCCGTCCCTTTCGACGATGCGCAGGCGGCCGGCGCGCTCGCTGACCAGGTAGCGGCCGTCGGGAAGGAAGGCCACCGCCCAGGGGTTCGCCAGTCCGCGCGCGACGGTCACGACGCGGGGCTCGGCCGCCCAGGCCGGCAGCATCAGGCAACAGCAGCACAGGATCAGCAGCGAACGCATGGCGGCTCCATTCCACGGGATCGCCGATGCTGCCAGAGCCGGGCCTACCCTTGCGCCTCCACGACCATCTGCACCCGCGGCTGGCCCTGCCATTCGTCCAGGCTGAGGCGATAGGCCAGGCGCACGTGCGATGCCAGCGGCTCGGCGCGCCCGAACCAGATGGCATCGCGCAGCGTGCCGGCGTGGCGCACGCGCAGCTTCAGGTGCTTGTCGCCCAGAAGTCGCTGCTGCAGCACCTCGACCTCGTCGCAGAACAACGGCGGCTCGAAACCCTGGCCCCAGACCTGCGCCTCCAGCAGCGCTGCCGTCTGCGGGTTGAACCACTCCGGCGGCAGCGGGCCGTCGGTGCGCAAGGTGCGCGTCAGCGTCGCGGCGTCGAGCCATTCGTCGGCCACCTGCTGCAAGGCGCGGTCGAACGCGCCGAAATCCGGCTCGGCGATGCTGCAGCCCGCGGCCATGGCGTGGCCGCCGAAGCGGCGCAGCAGCTGCGGCTGACGCTTGGCCACCAGGTCCAGCGCATCGCGCAGGTGGAAGCCGGGGATCGAGCGGCCCGACCCCTTGAGCAGCCCGTCGGCCCCGCGCGCGAAGACGAAGGCCGGCCGGTGCAGCCGGTCCTTCAGCCGTCCGGCGACGATGCCGACCACGCCTTCGTGGAACTGCGGGTCGTAGAGGGACAGCGCGCTCGGCAGGGCGCCGTCCGCCGCCGGCAGCAGGCGCTCCAGCCAGGCCTGCGCCTGCTCGTGCATGCCGGACTCGAGATCGCGCCGCCGCCGATTGATGTCGTCCAGCGTGCGCGCCAGCTGCAGCGCGTGCTCGGCATCGTCGCTGAGCAGGCACTCGATGCCCAGCGTCATGTCCGACAGGCGCCCCGCGGCATTGATGCGCGGGCCGAGCGCGAAGCCCAGGTCGAAGGCCGCGGCGCGGCGCGGGTCGCGCCCGGCCACCTGGAACAGCGCGGCCACGCCGCACTGCATGCGCCCGGCGCGCATGCGCTTCAGCCCCTGCGCCACCAGGCGGCGGTTGTTGGCGTCCAGGCGCACCACGTCGGCCACCGTGCCCAGCGCCACCAGGTCGAGCAGCGGGTCCAGCCGGGGCTGCGCCTCGGCAGCGAAGGCGCCGCGCGCGCGCAGTTCGGCGCGCGTGGCCAGCAGCACGTAGAACACCACGCCCACGCCGGCCAGCGACTTGCTGGCGAAGCTGCACCCGGGCTGGTTGGGGTTGACGATGACGTCGGCCTCGGGCAGGCACACCTGCTCGTCCTGCTTCGCCGGCAGGTGGTGGTCGGTGACCAGCACCTGCAGGCCCATGGCGCGCGCATGGGCCACGCCCTCCAGGCTGGCGATGCCGTTGTCCACCGTGACCAGCAGCGCCGGCCGCCTGGGCAGGGCCAGGTCGACGATCGCCGGCGTGAGGCCGTAGCCGTGCACGGCGCGGTCGGGCACCACGTAGTGCAGCGTGTCCGGCGATGCGCCCAGCAGCCGCAGGCCGCGCAGCAGCAGCGCGCAGGCCGTGGCGCCGTCGCAGTCGTAGTCGGCCACGACGCACAGCCGGCGGCGCTGCGCCAGCGTGTCGGCCAGCAAGCGGGCGGCCGCATGCGCACCGGCCAGCGTGTGCGGGGGCAGCAGCTGCGACAGCCCGTCGTCGAGTTCGTCGGGCCGGCACACGCCCCGCGCCGCGAGCAGGCGCGCCAGCAACGGGTGCGTGCCCGCCTGCTCGAGCGCGAAGGCGGTGCGCGGCGGCACGTCACGGGCCTCGAGCCTGGAACTGCTCACCGAACCCGCCTCCGCGCGGCGCGCTCCGGTGCCGGCGCTTTGGAGCGGCCATGCGCAGTCATCACGCAAGCTCCGCGCTGACCGCGCTCCGGTGTGAGCGCTTTGGAGCGGCCATGCGCGCTCACAGCGGCTCCAGCACCAGATCGGCGGCGACGCGGCGCCAGCCCTGCGTCCAGCGCCGCCAGGCGCTGCGCGGCGCACGGTCGAAGCGCTGCGCCGCGCGTTCGCCGCACAGCGTCAGGTGGACGTCCTCGCCACGTGCGGCGCGGGCATCGAGGTCGGCGAGGCGTTGGGCGTCCAGGTCGTGCCAGGCCTCGGCCCACGCCGCCCAGTCGGCCGCGCGCCACGGTGCGCCCAGGCGCTCGTCCACGGAAGGCTCGTCCGGGCCGGGGTCCAGCGACTGCGTGCGCCCGGTGCCGCTGAGCCAGAAGGAATTCACCGCCAGCTCGCCGCGCTCCTCGCGGGCCGCGTTCACCGCGTGGGTGTGGAGCAGCATCTGCGCCTCGCTCTGCAGGCGGCGCAGCGTGGCGGCGGCACGCCGCTCCGGCAGCCAGTGGCCGATGGGCTGCCCGATCGCGCGGTCCAGCGACGCCGTCGCCAACCCGGCCAGCGAGGCATGGGTGAGGTACCAGCGCAGCGGCGCGCCCCAGTGCAGCCCCCAGCCCTCGGTCTCGAAGAGCTCGCGCAACGACTGCCACAGGCCGCGCGACTCGTCCTCGTCGAGGTGCAGCCGGGCCGGGTCGAGCAGCAGGATCCGGTCGGTGCCCACCTGCCAGTGCGTCGGTGTCAGCAGGCCCCAGCCGAGGTCCGGCGCCGCCGCCGGCAGTCCGTCGGCTCGGGCCGACCACGCGGCCATCGGCAGGCGGCCGTCCGCCGGTTCCCAGCCGCGGCAGGCGGCCAGCACGTGTTCGTGCGGCAGGTTCAGCGAGGTCTCGGCCAGATGCGTCGCCGCGCCCGGCCTCAGGCGCGCGAGCAGCCGCTCCAGATGCGGCAGGCGCAGGCCCTGCAGGGCCTGCGCGCCGGCGTCGGAGGCCGCCGCCGCATAGGGGACCACGAGATGCATGACGCGATTATCGGCGCCCGGCGCCGCGACACGGCCGCCGCGGAGGCGTCGGTTAGCATGCCGCCGCCATGAGCCTCCCCTATGAATTGCAGATCGGCTGGCGCTACACGCGGGCCGGTCGCAGCGGCAGGCGCAACCGTTTCATCTCCTTCATCTCCGGCGTGTCGGTGCTCGGCATTGCGCTCGGCGTGGCCGCGCTGATCATCGTGCTCAGCGTGATGAACGGCTTCCAGAAGGAGGTGCGCGACCGCATGCTGTCGGTGATCGCGCATGTCGAGGTCTTCGAGCCGCGCGGCGGCGCTCTGGCCGACTGGCGCGACACCATGGCGCGCGCCCGCGCCCACCCCGCGGTGCGGGGTGCGGCGCCCTTCGTCGCCGCGCAGGCGCTGGTGGCGCGCGGCGACGACATGCGCGCCGCCATCGTGCGCGGCATCTCGCCGGCGGACGAGGCCACTGTCACGCCGCTGGCCGCGCAGCTGCGCGACCGGGCCCTGGCCACGCTGACGCCGGGCGGCTGGAACATCGTGCTCGGCGCGGAGCTGGCGCGCGCGCTGGGCGTGCGCGTCGGCGACAAGGTCACGCTGGTGGCCGCCGGCGGGCAGACGACCCCGGCCGGCGTGATCCCGAGGCTGAAGCAGTTCACGCTCAGCGGCACCTTCGAGGCCGGGCACTACGAATACGACAGCGGGCTGGCGCTGATCCATCTGGAGGACGCGGCGCGCTTCTTCCGCGTCGAAGGCCCCACCGGCGTGCAGCTGCGCCTGCGCGACGTGCACGCGGCGCGCGCGGTGGCCGCCGAGCTGTCGCGCAGTCTGGGCCCCGAGGTGCTGGTGCGCGACTGGACGCGCACCAACCGCAACTGGTTCGACGCGGTGCAGATCGAGAAGCGGCTGATGTTCATCATCCTGACGCTGATCGTCGCGGTGGCGGCCTTCAACCTGGTGTCGACGCTGGTCATGACGGTCACCGACAAGCGGGCCGACATCGCCATCCTGCGCACGCTGGGGGCGAGCCCGCGCTCGATCATGGGCATCTTCATGGTGCAGGGTGCGACCGCCGGCATCATCGGTACGCTCGGCGGCGTGGCCTTCGGGCTGCTGATCGCCTTCAACGTCGACGTCATCGTGCCGGCCCTCGAGCGTGCGCTCGGCGTGGCCTTCCTGCCGGGCAGCATCTACCTGATCAGCCGCATGCCCAGCGAGCCTCTGGCCAGCGACATCGTGCCGATCGCGGTGATCTCGCTGCTGCTGGCCTTCGTGGCCACGATCTACCCCAGCTGGCGCGCCAGCCGCGTCAACCCGGCCGAGGCGCTGCGCTATGAGTGACGCAGGCGGCGGGCGCCTGCCGGGGTCCGCGGCCGCGTCGCCCGCGGCGCGGGCGCCATCCGCAAGCACACCGCTGCCGGCGCCGGTGCTGCAGTGCCGCGACCTGCAGAAGCGCTTTCGCGAAGGCAGCGGCCGCGACGCGCTGGACGTGCAGGTGCTGCGCGGCGTGGACCTGACGGTGCATGCCGGACAGACACTGGCGATCGTCGGCGCCTCGGGCTCGGGCAAGAGCACGCTGCTGCATCTGCTGGGCGGGCTGGACGCGCCCACCGCCGGCCGCGTCGAACTCATGGGCCGCGACTTCGCCGCGCTGGACGCCGCCGAGCAGGGCCGCTGGCGCAACCTGCACCTGGGCTTCGTGTATCAGTTCCACCACCTGCTGCCGGAGTTCAGCGCGCTCGACAACGTGGCCATGCCGCTGCGCATCCGCCGGCAGTCGCGCCAGCAGGCGCGCGCCGCGGCGCGCGAGGCGCTGGCCCAGGTGGGCCTGGCGCAGCGGGAGGCCCACCACCCGGCGCAGCTGTCCGGCGGCGAGCGGCAGCGCGTGGCGCTGGCGCGCGCGCTGGTCAGCCGCCCGACCTGCGTGCTCGCCGACGAGCCCACCGGCAACCTCGATGGCGAGACCGCCGACAAGGTGTTCCAGCTGATGCTGTCGCTGGCGCGCGAATGCGGCACCGCCTTCGTGCTGGTGACGCACGACCGCGAACTCGCCGCGCGCTGCGACCAGACCTGGCTGCTGACCGGCGGCCGCCTGGCGCATGCCTGAGGGCCCAGGGCCCGATGCCGATCCGCCACGCACCGGCCCGAAGCGGGGTGCCGGCATGCGGCGCATGGCGGACCTGCGCGAAACACCGCCGCCGCGCCCGAAGATCGGCGCATGGCGCCGCGCGGCACCTGCGATCGAACACCGCGCAGGTCGCCGCGGAGACGCTGCGGCGCAGGCCGCGATGCGCCATGCGAGGCGCCGGGAAACGCGGCAGCCGTCGCCGCGCGCGCAGCGCGCGGCGACGACGGACTTGGCGTATCCGTTGAAGCGCAGCGCGCCGCGCGGCGAGCGATGCGCCAGGCAGGGTTGCATCGCAGGGCAGTGGATCGGACCGCCGCCTGGTCGAGGCTTCGCGGCCCGCCCGGCGCCGGCCTCGGCGCCACGAAAGGCCCCCGCGCCAGGCGGGCAGCGATGCCCGCAGAGCGCCTTCAGCCGGCCTGCACCAACCCAAGCCCGTGCTCGAGCCGGGCGCGGGCCCGGAGCCAAGGCTCGCCCTGGCCCGGCATCAGCCGGTCGATGGCCTGCGCACACTCGGCGGCCGGCCGCGGGCCCTGCGGCCCCCAGGCGGCACGCGCCTCGTCCCGGCGGCCCTGCAGCGCCAGCGCGGCCACGCGGATCGGCGGCCAGGCGAGGCCCGGGCTGCTGCCCTCGGCGCGCTGCGACCAGTCGTGTGCCGGCTCGAGCCGGCCGGCAGCCAGGTGGGCCATCGCCAGGCGGTGCTGCCAGTCGGCGCGCATCGGGTCGCGCGGGCTCAGGCGCAGCGCGCGCTGCAGCGACGCGACCGCGGCGTCGAACTCGCCCTGCATCAGCTGCACCGCGCCCAGGCTGCCGAAGGCGGTGGGCCGCGGATGGCGCTCGCACCAGGCTTCGGCCTGCACGCGCATCGCCTGCACCTGGCCGCGCAGGAACAGCGCCAGGAACTTCGACTGGTCGGTGTAGTGGCCGTCGCGGTCCAGCCGGTCGAGCTGGGCCACCGCCTCGTCCACCTGGGCCAGCACCTGCGGCCGCGCACCCGCCCAGCCCTGCGCCCAGGCGATGCCGCGCATGAAGGCCAGCCCGGCCCAGGCGCGGGCGCAATCGGCATCCAGCGCCACCGCCTGCTGCAGCAGCGGCAGCGCCTGCAGCACATGCTCGCGGCGGCAGCCGCGGTACCACAGCGCGTAGGCGCGCATGGCCAGGGCCTCGGCATCGCTGGGCGGCTGCAGCGGCAGGCCGGGGCGCTGCGCCGCAGCGCGGTACAGCTCGCCCTGCAGCGCGCGCTCCACCTGCGTGGCGAACTCGCCCAGCGCCAGCGGCAGGCCCTGCCGCTCGGCGACGAAGATGTCGGCCCAGCGCTGCGCGCCGCTGGTGCCGTCCACCAGCGCCAGGTTCAGGCGGTAGCGCTCGCCCTCCAGGCGCAGCGATCCGCGCACCACGTGGCGCACGCCCAGTTCGCGGGCCAGCTCGCGCGGGTCCACCGTGCGCCCCTGGTAGCCGACCATGGTGTCGCGCGCGATGACCAGGCTGCCGATCAGCCGCGACACCTCGGTGATCAGCTCGCCGTGCAGCGCCTCGGCCAGCCAGCGCTCGTCGGCCGGCATGCCCTCGGGCTGCAGCGGCATCACCGCGATGGACAGCACCGGGGCCTCGGCCGCCGGCGGCGGGCCGCCCGGCGGCGCGGGCTCGGCCTGCAGCAGGTAGCCGCGCCGCGCGACGTTGCGCACCAGGCGGTGCTGCGGGTCGCCGAGCACGCGGCGGATGTCGGCCACGGCCTGTGTCAGCAAGCCTTCGCCGACCACCACGCCGGGCCACACCTCGGCCATCAGCCGGTCCTTGGTGACGACGCGGCCGGCCTCGCGGCCCAGCGCCAGCAGCACGGCCAGCGCCTGCCGGCGCAGCGCCGCCAGGTCGCCGTCGGGGCCGCGCAACTCGCCGGCCACCAGGTCCAGGCGGAACCCACCCAGCGCCAGCACGCCGGCCGCTGCGGGCGCGGCGCGAGGTGCCCGGTCCGGCGGCAGGTCGATGGCGGCGGCACGCGATTTCACTGAAATTTGAGTATTTCATGAGGACCCCGACCCGCGGCCCGCCTAGGCTTCCGACCCATCGCCACGGCCCCGCTGCGCACCGATGAACGACCCCGCCCCGCCGCTTCGATGGATGGATCTCGGCGACGCCCGGCTCGCCTACGTGGACCAGGGCCAGGGCGTGCCGGTGGTCTTCGTGCACGGCGGCGGCGGCGACTGGCGCACCTGGGAGCCGTTGCGCCCGCTGATCGCGGCGCGGCACCGCTTCGTCGCCTACAGCCGCCGCCATCACCACCCCAACCCGCCGGACGGCGGCGGCGCGCCCTACACCGTGCCGGCGCAGGCCGCGGATCTGATCGCCTTCGTCGAACGCCTGGGTGCCGGGCCGGTGCATGCGGTGGGCGGCAGCTACGGCGGGCGGGTGGTGCTGGAAGCCGCCGTGCAGCGGCCCGCGCTGTTCCGCACCGTGACCAGCAGCGAACCCTTCATCACCCCGCCGGTGGAGCCGCAGGCGATGGCCGAGGCCCGCGCGCTGGCCGAGGCGCTGGGCCGCATCGCGCTGCCGCTGCGCCGGGGCGACACGGTGGGCGCCACCGAGCAGCTCGTGATCGCCGTCACCGGCGACCCCGAGGGCTGGCAACGGCTGGCGCCGCAGGCCCGGCAACGCTTCCTCGACAACCAGGCGGCCTGGCTGCCGCTGGCCCGCGCCGCTGCGCTGCCCGACACCCCGGTCGAGGCGCTGCGCCGCCTGCCGATGCCGGTGCTGGTGATGGAAGGCGAGCACACGGTGGCGGGCTTCCGCGCCACCAACGACCGCCTGATGCAGTGCCTGCCGCCAACGGCGCGGCGTGTGGTGGTACCCGGCGCGCCGCACATGTGGTACCCGGCCGACCCCGCGGCGGGCGCACGGGCGATCCTCGATTTCATCGGCCAGGAGTCATCGACATGACGGGTTTGCGCATCTTCCTGGCGGCGCTGCTGCTGGTGCTGGGCGGCTACACGCTGGTGGTGGCCAGCCGCCACGGCTGGGACTTGCTGCCGGTCTTCTTCGGCGACATCGCGGCGCTGACCTGGAACGGCCAGTTCAACATGGACTTCCTCGGCTTCCTGCTGCTGTCTGGGCTGTGGGTGGCCTGGCGCCATCATTTCAGCGCGGCGGGGCTGGGGCTGGGCCTGGTGGCGGTGTTCGGCGGCATGCTGTTCCTCGGCACCTACTTGCTGGTCGCAGGCGTGCCGGCCCGCGGCGACCTGCGGGTGTTGCTGCTGGGTGCGCAGCGTGCCGCGGCCGGGGGGTCGCGATGAACGCGCTGCTGCCGGCTGCGGCGGGTCTGGGCTTCGTGCTGTTCGGGCTGTGGACGCTGCGGCGCCCGGGTCTGGCCCCCGCCGGCGCGTGGCGCATCGCCGCCGCGCTGTCGCTGCTGTTCCTGGCCTTCTCGTTGTGGGTGGTGGTGCGCGAAGGCCCCCTCGGCTTCTGGACCGAACACACGCGCAACCTGTGGGGCCAGCAGATCTGGTTCGACCTGCTGCTGGCCGCCGGCACCGCCTGGGCCGCGCTGCTGCCGCAGGCGCGGGCGCTGGGCATGCGGCCGTGGCCCTGGCTGCTGGCGGTGGTCTGCACCGGCAGCATCGGCCTGCTGGCGATGCTGGCTCGGCTGCTGTACCTGCGCGAGCGTTCAGCGCGCCGCTGAACCGACGAGCGCCGCCATGCGCGCGTTCAGCAGCGTCACCACGTCCAGCACCCGCAGCCCGGTGGCGGCGCGCAGCGCCGGCGCATAGGGCGGCAGGTTGGTGCATTCCAGCACCAGCGTGTCGATGGCGGGCACGCGCGCGCACAGCCGCTGCGCGGCGGCCAGCACCTGGGCCTGCGCGTCGGCTTCGTCCAGCGTGGGCAGGTCCTGCAGCAGCGTGCGCTGCAGCGCGCTGCCGGGCGTGATGCCTTCCACCGGCGTGCCCGGGTCGGCGCCCACGCCTTCGAACTGCGCCGGCCCCAAGGAGGCGGCCTCGATGGTGATGACGCCGCAGCGCCGGCCCATCGCCTGCTGTTCGGCCAGCTGCAGCAACGCCGAGCTCCACAGCGGCACCGGCACGGCGGCCTGCAGTTCGCACTGCCAGCGCGCCAGGAAGCCGCAGCTGGTCGCCAGCGCCGCGCAGCCTTCGGCCACCAGCTGCCGCGCCGCGGCGATGAAGGGCTGCAGCAGCGCGGGATCGTCGCTGCGCACCACCCGCTCGGGCGACGCGCCCGCGACGGTCCGGCGACGCGTCGGGAAAGCGAAGGTCCCGGGGTGCCCGATGTCGCCCCGCGGCCGCGGGAAACGCGTCTCGAGCATCAGGATGCCCAGCACGGGCCGTTGCGGGTAGGCCCCGGGTTGGGCTGGCGCAGGCATGGCCTATGCTAGCCCTCCTGTTCTGAAGCACTCCGGAGTCCGCATGCACGCCCTACGTTCGATCCTCGTTGCCGCCACCGCCTGCGCGGCCCTTTCCGTCCAGGCCCAGACCAAGTGGGACCTGCCCGCCGCCTACCCGGCCACCAACTTCCACAGCGTCAACCTGCAGGCCTTCGCCGACGACGTGGACAAGGCCAGCGGCGGCAAGCTGAAGATCACCGTGCACCCGAATGCCTCGCTGTACAAGGCGCCCGAGATCAAGCGCGCGGTGCAGGGCGGGCAGGCACAGATCGGCGAGATCCTGCTCGTCAACTTCCAGAACGAGTGGCAGGTCTTCGGCGCCGACGGCCTGCCCTTCCTGGCCGACAGCTACGACGAGGCGATGAAGCTGTGGGCCGTGCAGAAGCCGATGCTCGACAAGAAGCTCGCCGAGCAGGGCTTGATGGTGCTGTACGCGGTGCCGTGGCCGCCGCAGGGCATCTACGTGAAGAAGCCGATCCAGTCGGCCGCCGACCTCAAGGGAGTGAAGTGGCGCGCCTACAGCCCGGCCACGGCGCGCATCGCCGAGCTGGTGGGCGCGCAGCCGGTCACCGTGCAGGCGGCGGAACTCAGCCAGGCGATGGCCACCGGCGTGGTCGAGAGCTACATGTCCAGCGGCTCCACCGGCTTCGACACCAAGACCTACGAGCACATCAAGTACTGGTACGACACGCAGGCCTGGCTGCCGAAGAACGCGGTCATCGTCAACAAGGCCGCGTTCGACGCGCTCGACGCGCCGACGAAGCAAGCCGTGCTGAAGGCCGCCGCGGACGCCGAGGTGCGCGGCCTGGCGGCGAGCAAGAGGACCAACACCGAGTCGCTCGACAAGCTCAAGGCCAACGGCATGCAGATCCTGCCGCCGAGCCCGCAGCTGAAGGCCGACATGCAGAAGGTCGGCCAGACGATGCTCGGCGAGTGGCTGGACAAGGCCGGCCCCGAGGGCAAGCA
>Ga0114939_10001143_pt1 | contig 21382 bp, 18 predicted proteins | sample AshMeaCrysSpring_FD_87196 | JGI IMG/M metagenome (GOLD analysis project Ga0114939, IMG submission 87196) | Groundwater microbial communities from Big Spring, Nevada to study Microbial Dark Matter (Phase II) - Ash Meadows Crystal Spring | ecosystem: Environmental > Aquatic > Deep subsurface >...
CTCGGCGGCGAGCTCGACCTCGGCCATGACCAGGCCGGCATTGGCCCCCTCGAAGACGTCGAGCTCCCAGAGGTGATTGCCGACCCGGATCAGGTGCCGGACCTTTTCCACCGGGGCCAGGACCGCAAGGTCTTGCAGCATGGCCTGCGCGTCCGCCGGCGGGATCTGGTACTCGAACTCGCTGCGGCCCATCCCCTGGGTCGCCCCCTTGATGGTGAGATAGGCCAGGTCGTCACGCAGCCGCACCCGAACCGTGATCCGGGGGTCGGCCACCAGGTAGCCCTGGGAGATGCGCGACGAGGACTCCACGGCGTTGCGCCAGGCGTCGCCCTCGACCAGGAACTTGCGCTCGATCTCGATGGGCATGGGTGCCTCGGGGGTCAGGATGGAACGGCCGGCCTGCCGACTCGGGTCAGCGGCGGCGCTGGGGAAGCTCGAACAGGGCCATGGACTCGACGTGGGCCGTCTGTGGAAACATGTCCATGGCCCCGGCGGCAAGGAGGCGATAGCCCAGGCCATTGACCAGCCGATCGGCATCCCGGGCCAGGGTGGAAGGGTAGCAGGAGACATAGACCAGACGGCGGACCCCGGCGGCGGGGAGCCGGTCCAGCACCTCCCAGGCCCCGCTGCGGGGCGGGTCGAGCAGGGCCTTGTGGAAGACGCCGGTGCCCCAGGGGGCCTGCGGCGCCCCCTCGACCGGTGCCCGGTAGAGGTCGCCCACCAGGAATTCCGCGTTGGCGATGGCGTTGTGGCGGGCATTGGCCCGCGCCCGCTCCACCAGCCCGGCATCCCCCTCGATCCCCAGCACCTGCCCGGCGCGCCGCGCCAGCGGCAGGGTGAAATTGCCCAGGCCGCAGAACAGGTCCAGGACCCGGTCATCCGGCTGGGGGTCCAGCAGCTCCAGGGCCTGGTCCACCATGAGGCGATTGAGCTCCAGGTTGACCTGGGTGAAGTCCGTCGGCTCGAAGCCGAGGTGCACCCCGTAACCGGGCAGGTCGAAGCCGAGGGCCACGCCCTGGCCGGGGAGGGGGCGGATGGTCTCGGGGCCGCCGTCCTGCAGGTAGACATGCAGCCGCTCGGCCTCCGCAAAGCCATGGAGCAGGCCCAAGTCTGCCGCCGAGGGCGGGGCCAGGACCCGGAAGACCAGGACGCAGGGGCCGTCTCCCATGGCGACCTCGATCTGGGGGATCTGGTCGCGGATGCTCAACCCCTGGATCAGGTCGGAGATGGCCGGGAGGCGCTCGCCGACCGCCGGGTGCAGGGTCTCGCAGCGGGTCAGGTCGGTGATGAAGGACGCCGATCGCTCCCGAAAGCCCACCAGGACACGCCCCTTCTTTTGCACCCATTTGGCCCCCAGGCGGGCCTTGCGCCGATAGCCCCAATGCCCGGCGTCCAGGGGCGGCAGCCAGGTCTGCGGCCTCACCTTGCCGATGCGCGCCAGGACATCCTTCAGGATCTCCTGTTTCATCCCGATCTGGGCCGCGGGGTCCATGTGCTGCAGGCTGCACCCCCCGCAGACTCCGAAGTGCGGGCAGCGGGGTTGGACCCGCTGGGGCGAGGGGACCAGGACCTCGGTCACGGTCGCCTCATCGTAACGCTTCTGCAGGCGTGTGTAGCGAAACCGGACCCGCTCCCCCGGCAGCGCCCCATGGACGAAGACGGCCTTGCCCTCCACATGGGTCAGGCCGCGCCCGTCATGGGTTAGGGACTCGATCTCGGCCTCGATGGGGGTCTCGGGCAGTGGCTTCTTCTTGGACAAGTTGGTGCGCCTCGGTGCGGACAGGGGGCCCTGCGATGAAAGTCGCGCGCAGCGCGCTCCACATCCCCCTCGCCCCTGGGAGGGGGCCGGGGTGAGGGGAGGATCAGGGCGATGCACACCTCGCATTTTCTGGGGGGCGTGCACCGCCAAGATCGCTAGGCGGGGAATACACCGGTCGAGAGGTAGCGGTCCCCCCGGTCGCAGACGATGGCCACGATCACCGCCCCGCTGAGCTCCCGGGACAGGGCCAGGGCCGCCGCCACAGCGCCCCCGGAGGAGACACCGCCGAAGATCCCCTCCCGGGCGGCAAGGTCCCGCATGGTCTGCTCCGCCTCGACCTGGGACACGTCGATGATGCGGTCCACCGCGGCTGGGTCGTAGATCTTTGGCAGGTAGGCCGCCGGCCAGCGGCGGATACCCGGGATACTGGACCCCTCGGTGGGTTGCACCCCGACGATCTGGACCTGGGGATTCTGCAGCTTGAGATAACGGCCGGTCCCCATGATGGTCCCGGTGGTCCCCATGGAGCTGACGAAGTGGGTGACACGGCCTTGGGTGTCGCGCCAGATCTCGGGGCCGGTGGTCTCGAAGTGGGCCAGCGGGTTGTCCGGGTTGGAGAACTGGTCCAGTCGGCGCCCTTCCCCGGCGGCCTCCAGGGCATTGGCCAGGTCGATGGCCGCCTCCATGCTCCCCTCGCGCGGCGTCAGGCGGATCTCGGCCCCGAAGGCGCGCATCACGGCGCGCCGCTCCACGCTCATGTGCTCGGGCATGACCAGGATCATGCGGTAGCCGCGGATGGCCGCGGCCATGGCGAGCGCGATCCCGGTGTTGCCGCTGGTCGCCTCGATCAAGGTGTCGCCGGGGGAGATCTCGCCCCGCGCCTCGGCGCGCCGGATCATGGACAGGGCCGGGCGGTCCTTCACCGAGCCCGCCGGGTTGTTGCCCTCCAGCTTTGCCAGGATGGTGTTGTCGCTCTCCCCGACCAGGCGCTGCAGCCGCACCAGCGGGGTATTGCCGACGAAGTCTTCGATGGTGAGGTAAGGCATGCGCCAGGCTCAAAGGTCTCGGGGCTGGCGGGATTGTGCACCACTGCGGTCCTGTCACAAAGGCCCGGAGGCCGAGAAGCTTCCGCGGTCTCTGCGCAAAGGACCCGGCCCCGTGAATCTGGTAAACTCGCGACCCTCGGCGTGTCTCCGGATTCCCACCGCCCTAGCCCCGCCTGGCAAGGGGCCCGAGACGCCCGAGACCAACCCGGGAGCGGATGCCCGCAGTGTCCGGCGCCATATGCCGGGGGAGCGAACATGCCTCCAACGATGCCGACCGGCTCCGAGCCGGACCCGCCGCCACTCCCCGCCTGGGACGAGACCGCGGCCCTTGCCGCGGTGGACGGCGATGACGACCTCGCCCGTGAGCTGCTCGCGACCCTGATCGCCGGGCTGCCGTCAGAGCTGGCGGGGCTCAAGGCCCTCGCCATCCGCAACGATCCCGTCGCCCTGGCGCAGGCGGCCCACCACATGCGCGGGGCCACCCGCTACTGCGGCGTCCTGGCCCTGGATGCCGCCCTGGAGGACCTGGAGCGGGCCGCCAGGGCCGGCAACACCGCGCGCGTCACCGCCGACTTGGCCCAGGTGGCGGCCGAGGCGACCCGGCTAATCGCAGCCTTCCCCTGACCACGGGGGCGACCGCCCTCACGTGACACCGAGGATGGCCAGCACCTCGGCCACCGCCTGGTCCAGATTTGCCTCCCAGGTTCGCCCAGAGGTCTTCGTGGGCTTGAGGCTATGATCCCCGTCTGCAATCCAGGCCAACCGGATCGCCGGACTCAGGCGATAGCCCGCGACCTCCTCTGGCCGGCCGAACGGGTCGCGGGTTCCTTGGCAGATCAGGGCGGGAGTGCGTAGCCGGGCGAGGTGCTCGGTGCGCAGGCGCTCGGGCCTGCCTGGGGGGTGAAAGGGGTAGCCCAGGCAGACCAGGCCGGCGGCCCCAACCTCGTCGGCGATCAGGCTCGCCATGCGCCCGCCGAGGGACTTGCCGCCGATGATCAGGCGGGCAGGGCCTGCCCCCCGGGCATCGGCGACGGCCTCGCGCCAGGCGGCCAACAGGACCGGGGCAGGGTCGGGCGGGCGGCGGCGCCCGCTGCGTGCCGCCTTTGCCATGTAAGGGAAGGCGAAGCGGGTGACCCGCACGCCGCCTGCGGCCAGCCCCACGGCGAGGTGGGTCATGAAGGGCGATTCGGGCCCATCCCCGGCCCCATGGGCCAGGATCAGGTGACAGGCGGCGTTGGCAGGTCCGTCGACCAGATAGTGCATGGCGATCCCGGGGTTGTCAGAGGTGCGGTTGGCGGCGATCCTTGCAGCGCGTGCAAAGATACCGGACCGGCGTCCTGGGACACAGATCCACAGATCGGAGAGCCAAGATGCGAGCAATCGAGGTACGAGAGACCGGCGGGCCTGCGGTGTTGCAGGCTGTCGAGCGCCCGATCCCGGCGCTTGCGGGGGCGAGGGATGTCCTGGTGCGCCTGGCGGCGGCTGGGGTCAACCCGGTGGACACCAAGCTGCGCAGCCGTGGCCCCCTGCTCCCTGAGGGCCTGCCCATGGTCCCCGGCTGTGACGGGGCCGGCATCGTGGAGGCCGTCGGGCCGGAGGTGAAGGGGCTCGCCCCTGGGGATGCGGTCTGGCTCTGCCATGGTGGGCTTGGCGGACCCGTGGGCAACTATGCCGAGTACATCGTCGCGGATGCGGCCTGGGTGCGCCCCAAGCCCAGGTCGCTGGGCCTGGTGGAGGCCGCCGCCGCGCCCCTGGTCCTGATCACGGCCTGGGAGGCCCTGCGCGACCGCGCCGGCCTGAGGGCGGGGCAGACGGTCCTGATCCATGGCGGGACCGGCGGGGTCGGTCATGTCGCCATCCAACTCGCGCGGCTCGCCGGGGCGCGGGTCGCGGCCACCGTCAGCAGCGCCGAGAAGGCCAGCCTCGCCCACGACCTGGGGGCCGAGTACACCATCAATTACCGGGAGGAGGACCTGGTCCAGGCCGTCATGGAATGGACCGCCGGATGGGGGGTCGATGTCGCCTTCGACACCGTGGGTCCGGAGGTCTTCCGCCGCACCATCCCGGCCATGGCCCACTACGGCAACCTGATCACCATCCTCGACCCTGGGCCGGACCAGGACTTCAAGGAGGCCCGCAACCGCAACCTGCGCATCGGCTTCGAGCTGATGCTGACCCCCATGCTCCGCGACCTGCCCGAGGCACGGGCCCATCAAGGCGAGATCCTGGACCGCTGCGCCGAGCACTTCGACCGCGGGGAGCTGCGTATCGAGGTCGCCGAGACCTTCCCCCTGGAGCAGGCTGCGGAGGCGCACAGGTGCATCGAGGGGGGCCATACCCGGGGCAAGCTGGTCCTCACCATGGGGTGAGCCGCCGACCCGCCGCCCCAAGCCAGGGCGACCCAGCGGCCATGATCCGCGTCGCCGTCCTCTCGGACACCCACGGGCAGGTCGATCCCCGGGTCGCCGAGGTGGTGGCCGGTTGCGACCTGGCCCTGCACGGGGGCGACCTCGGTGGGGCCCAGGTCCTACGCTCCCTGCAGCCCCGCGGGGGTCGCGTCATCGCCGTGGCCGGCAACAACGACGTCCCACACAAATGGCCCCAGGCCGACCGCGACCTCCTGGCCCAACTGCCGGACCTGGCGGAGCTGGCCCTGCCGGGCGGGACCCTGACCCTGATCCACGGCCACCAGGTCCCGGCGCGCGGACGCCACGCGCGGCTGAGGGCCCGCTACCCCGGCGCCCGGATGGTGGTCTACGGCCACAGCCATCGCCTGGTCGCGGACCTGGACGCCGAGCCCTGGGTGGTTAACCCCGGCGCAGCGGGGCACGAGCGGACCTTCGGTGGCCCCTCCTGCCTGGTCCTGACCGCCGGGGCATCGGCCTGGAGCCTGGAGCTGTGCCGCTTCGAGCCCGGCCCCAGACAGGCAGGCCCCAGCCAGGCACGCCGGCCCCGCCCGGCTTGACTTCAGGGCCTCGGCATCGCTGGCCGGGATTTCGGTTCCACGCCCTGTGATACCATTCGGCGACCGGGGCGAGGTTCGGGCGTCGACCAGAGCGATGGGGCGGAAGATGCAGGCAGGTCAGTTTGGCAGGGTGCTGGGTGGTGTTGCCGGCAGGGCCGTGGTGCTCGCCGCCCTCTTTGGGGTTGCGGGTTGTGCCTCGACGCCGGACGGGCTGCGCGACCCGAGGGACCCCCTGGAGCCCTACAACAGGGCCATGCACAGGTTCAACACGGACTTCGACAACGCCTTCCTGAAGCCCATTGCCAAGGGCTACAGGTACGTGACGCCGGAGCCGGTGGACCGCAGCGTCACCAACTTCTTCAACAACATCGACGACATCACCTCGGCGGTCAACAATCTGCTCCAGTTCAAGCTGTCGCGCTTCGGCAGCGACGTCGGGCGGGTCGTTGTCAACTCCACTGTTGGCCTGCTCGGCATCCTGGACGTGGCCACGAACATGGGGCTGCCGAGCTACAAGGAGGACTTCGGCCAGACCCTTGGCTACTGGGGCCTGGGGCCTGGGCCCTACTTCGTCATCCCGATCCTGGGCCCGAGCACCATTCGCGACACCGTCGGCTGGGCCGGCGATATCTATGTCGATCCCTTCATCAGCGTGAGCAAGAACGAGATCTACTGGGGGGCTCTGGGCCTGCGGGTGATCGACCGGCGGGCCGATCTGCTCCAGGCGGGCGACATCCTCGAGGAGGCAGCCGTGGACCCTTACAGCTTCCTGCGTGACGCCTACCTCCAGCGGCGCCGACACAAGGTCTATGACGGCAATCCACCGCCCGAGACCGAGTCAGACGAGGCCTGGGATGGCGCCGAGCCGGCGGCGCAGCCGCATTAGCTGAACCTGCTGGCGCGGGGCCAGCGCGACGGGGTCGAGCTTAGCTCACCAGCCGCCAGGGAACCTCTTCGCCTGCCCTGAGGGGCACCAGACGCTCGGTCCCGAATCCGTAGACCTCCGGCACCCGCCAGGGCTCCCGCCTCAGGCGGATGCGGCGGCTGTTGCGCGGGAGGCGATAGAAGTCCGGCCCGAAGTGGCTGGCAAAGCCTTCCAGGCGATCCAGGGCGCTGGCCTGCTCGAAGACCTCCGCGTAGAGCTCGATCCCGGCATGGGCACTGTAAATGCCCGCACAGCCGCAGGCTGCCTCCTTGGCCCCTTGGGCGTGGGGGGCACTGTCGGTGCCCAGGAAGAAGCGCGGGTCGCCGCTGGTTGCCGCCCGCACCAGGGCCTGGCGGTGTGTCTCGCGCTTGAGGACCGGCAGGCAGTACAGGTGTGGGCGGATGCCGCCGGCGAACATGGCGCTGCGGTTGTAGAGGAGGTGATGGGCCGTGATGGTGGCGGCCAGGGTCGGCGGTCCGGTGCGCACGAAGTCCACCGCATCGCTGGTGGTGATGTGCTCGAAGACCACGCGCAGTCCGGGAAAGTCGCCGAGGATGCGAGTCAGGCGCTCGTCGATGAAGCGCCGTTCCCGATCGAAGACATCCACCTCCGGGTCCGTGGACTCTCCGTGCACCAGCAGGGGCAGGTTCAACCGCTCCATGCGCCCCAGGACCGGGTAGACGGCCGCCAGGTCAGTGACCCCACTGTCCGAGTTGGTGGTGGCCCCCGCCGGGTAGAGCTTGATGGCATGGACCAGGCCGCTGTCGCGGGCACGGTCGATCTCCTCCGGCGCCAGGCGATCGGTCAGGTACAGGGTCATCAAGGGCTCGAAGGCCGATCCAGGCCCAAGGGCCGCCAGGATACGCCCACGGTAGGCGATGGCCTGGGCGGTGGTGGTCACCGGGGGCCTGAGATTAGGCATGACGATGGCCCGGGCGAAGCGCTCGGCCGTATGGGCCAGGACGCTCGCCATCGCCGCCTCGTCGCGCAGGTGCAGGTGCCAATCGTCGGGTTGGGTGAGGGTGATCTCGGCCGGGGCGCTCACTGGGGTTCCCCGGCGTTCGCCTGCGGACCGGCCGAGCGGACATCCGGGTCCAGGGTCTCAGCGAGGGCACTGAAGTTGTCCCGGAACATCCGCGCCAGCCACCCTGCCTGGGCGTCGTAGGCCGCCGGGTCGCGCCAGGCGCTGCGCGGATCGAGCAGGCCTGAGGGTACACCGGGGCAGCTCAGGGGGACCTCGAAGCCGAAGATCGGGTCGCGGCGGGTCTCGACCCGGTCCAGGGCGCCCGAGAGGATGGCGTTGACCAGGGTCTTCGTGTGGGTCAGATCCTGGCGCCGTCCCTCGCCCCAGGGTCCGCCGGACCAACCCGTGTTGACCAGCCAGATGCGGGGGGCATGCCTTTCCAGCCGCTCCCTCAGCAGCTCGACATAGCGCCCCGGGTGCAGTGGCATGAAGGGGGCGCCGCAGCAGGGGCTGAAGACCGCCGCCGGCTCCGTGCTGGCGCTGCCGCGGCCGGGGATCCGTGCCGTGTAACCGCAGACGAAGTGATAGAGGGCCTGCGCCTTGGTCAGGCGGGCAGCGGGCGGCAGCACCCCGAAGGCATCGCAGGTCAGGAGGATCAGCGACTCGGGATGACCGGCGACGCCGCTGCGGCTGGCGTTGGGAATAGCGCTGATGTGGTAGGCGCCGCGTGTGTTCTCGGTCAGGGAATCATCGGCAAGATCGAGGCGACGTGACTGTGCCTGGACCGTGACATTCTCCAGGACGGTCCCGAAACGTTGCGTCGTGGCAAAGCGCTCGGGCTCGGACTCGGCCGAGAGGTGGAGCATTCGCGTATAGCAGCCGCCTTCGAAGTTGAAGACGCCATGGGGGCTCCAGCCGTGCTCGTCATCGCCGATCAAGATGCGCGTCGGATCAGCCGAGAGGGTCGTCTTTCCGGACCCGCCGACCCCAAGGAACAAGGCGACACCGCTGTCCCGCCCCTGGTTGGCGGCGCAACGCAGGGGCAGGACATCGCGCGCCGGCATCAGGTAGTTCAGCACCGCGAACAGGGCCCGCCTGATCTCCCCGGCGTAGCTGGTCCCGCCGATCAGGGCCAGGCGCTGGGCGAAGTGAATCAGGACGAAGGTCTCGCTGCGGGTTTGGTCCAGGGATGGGACCGCATGAAAGCGCGGCACGTCGATGATGGTAAACTCTGGGTCGTGGCTGTCCGCCGGGCTGGCGTCGGGCTGGATGAAGAGGTTACGCGCGAAGAGGCTGTGCCAGGCATACTCTGTGATGACCCGCACCGGCAGCCGAAACCTCTGGTCCGCCCCGAGGAAACAGTCCTGAACATAGACCTCCTTCATCTGAAGGTAGGAGGCGAGGCGTTGATGGACCAGAGCGAAGCGCTCCGCCGCGATCGGCTTATTGGCCCAGCCCCACCAGATGTCACCCATGCTCGCGGGCTCTTGCACGACGAACCGGTCATCGGCCGATCCCCCCGTATGATGGCCGGTGCGCACCACCAAGGGGCCCATATGGGACAGAGAACCCTCGTGCCTGAGGATCGCCTGCTCGTAGAGCTCCGGGGTCGGGAGGTTCCAGTAGGCCGCGTTGAGGTTGTAAAGCCCGTGCTGGTCGAGGCCGTGATCTTGGTGTGGTCGTCCGTTGAATCTCATGCGGGTCTTCCCCGAGATGCGGATGGACAGGTGGGTTCTTGCGCGGGACAGAACTATAGCAAGATCCGGCCCCGCCGGCTGCGTGGACCGAGCCGGCCCGGGAGGGGGATAGGGACCCTGGGCGCCCCCCCGGCGCAACGTCCACACTGAAGCGCGCGGTAGCACTGGCCATGGTCAACTGGAGGGGTTCCGTTCAGCGGCGATCGTCGGGAGTGCTGGCGGTTGCCCTCCTTTGCGCCACCTGGATCGCCCACGCAGGGACCCTGAGCGTGGCAGACCTTGTCGTCGACTTCCGGTTTGTGGGTGCCCGCATCGACTATGATCCGGATCCCGCCAGGGTGTTGGAGACCCTCGGCGGGCGGACGGACGGCGAGAGCCACGGCTTGGCCGACGGGGTGCGGGGGGCGGGGTTCCTGGACTCGTCAGGCCACGGCGACCTGATCCGCATGCCCTTCAACACCTTCGGCAGTCTCCCCAAGGCCGAGGGCGTCGCTTCGAGCGACCTGGTACAGAGCGCCACCTCGGCCCTGGGTGGCGAACCGCTGGAGGTCATCTTCGATTCCACACCACTGCCAGGTGCCCTCGCGAGCCGCTTGCGCGACGCCAGGATCTATGCCACGGCCGCCGGTGTGAGTCTGGCCGATTGGTTGCCTCCCTACGGAGAACCGGCGGAGGCCAGATTCGACTTTCTCACCGCGGCAAACGAGCTGGCAGCCGACGGGATGCTGCCGGCGATGCCGGCCCCCCCCACCCTGCTCCTGGTTCTCGTGGCAGGGCTCGCGCTGCTTGTGATGCGTCGCAGGGACTGGTGCCCTGCCGGGCCTTCATCCCCTGGCGAGGCCCCGCCCCAGACCGACGAGGCGCGGGCCATGAGCCGATGGCGAGGTACCCCGCCAATCGACCGGAAATAGCAGGATTACGCAGAATTTACAGGGTGGTCGGTGATCGACGAAAACGTACTGTCATCCTGTTAATCGCGCAAGGTCCTGTCAATCCGGTCCATTTCTGAAGCATCGGCTGAAACCTGAGCCATCCGCGAAGAAGGTGGTCGCCCCAGGGGCCCTGGCTGCCAACCCCGGGCGGATCGGACAAGGGGGGCTCCGGGGACCTCCAATCCCGGCCTTGAGCCGGCCCCCTATCTCGGACATAACGGATATACTGTTCATAAGAACAGTATCCGGTATCCGTCGTGTCCCCCCCGCCAGACTACGCAGCCCTGCACTGCCGATCCAATTTCTCCTTCCTGACCTCGGGGTCTCACCCGGAGGAGCTGGTGGCGCGCGCCGCGACACTCGGCTATGCCGCCCTGGCCCTGACGGATGAGTGCTCCCTGGCCGGTGCGGTGCGGGCCCACGTCGCCGCCAAGGGCACCGGCCTGCACCTGATCGTCGGCAGCGAGCTGCGCCTGGCCGAGGGACCGCGCCTGGTGGTGCTGGCCCAGGACCGCGCCGGCTACGGCAACCTCTCCCAGCTCATCACCTTGGCCCGCCGCCGCGCCCCCAAGGGCGACTACCGCGTCGGTGCCCCGGACCTCGCGGCCGGCCTGGGGGGCTGCCTAGCCCTCTGGTTGGCGGGCGAGGCCGACCCGCCGGACCTCGGCCACGGGCTGGCCGATGGCCTCCCCGGCCGGGTCTGGATCGGCGTGACCCTGCACCGCCGCGGCGGGGACCAGGCCCGCCTGGCGGGCCTGCGCCGGCTGGCGGATGCCTGCCGCCTGCCCCTGGTGGCGGCTGGGGGGGTGCAGATGCATGTCCCCGACCGCCAGCCCCTGCTCGACACCCTTACCGCCGTGCGCCTGGGGACCACAGTGGAGGCGGCGGGGGAGGCGCTGGCCCAGAATCGCGAGGCCTACCTGCATGAGCGCGCCGAGCTGGCCCTTTTCTATCCGCCAGACCTGCTGGCGGAGACCCTGGCCCTGGCCGAGGTCTGCCGCTTCTCCCTGGACGAGCTGCGCTACGAGTACCCCGACGAGCTGGTCCCGTCCGGGGAGACACCAACCGCGTATCTGCGCCGCCTGACCCTGGAGGGGGCCGCCCGCCGCTGGCCAGAAGGGGTCCCGCTGCGGGTCCAGGACCTCATCGAGCATGAGCTGGCCCTGATCGCGGAGCTGCGCTACGAGCCCTATTTCCTCACCGTCCACGACATCGTCGCCTTCGCCCGGCGCCAAGGCATCCTCTGCCAGGGGCGCGGCTCCGCGGCCAACTCGGCGGTGTGCTTCTGTCTCGGCATCACCGAGGTGGACCCGGCACGGATGCAGATGCTCTTCGAGCGCTTCATCTCCCGGGAGCGCGGCGAGCCGCCGGACATCGACGTGGACTTCGAGCATCAACGCCGCGAGGAGGTGATCCAGTACATCTACGAGCGATACGGCCGCGAGCGGGCGGCCCTGGCGGCCACGGTCATCTGCTACCGCCCGCGCAGCGCCGTGCGCGACATCGGCCGTGCCCTGGGCATGGGCGCGGATCAGGTGGACCGCCTGGCGCGCAACATCCACTGGTGGGACGGGCGCGAGGTGTCGATGCAGCGCCTGCGCGAGACGGGTCTCGACCCGGCGAGCCCATTGGTGCGGCGCACCCTGGACCTGGTCCGCCAGGTCCAGGGTTTCCCGCGGCATCTGTCCCAGCACGTCGGCGGCTTCGTCATCGCCCGCGGCGAGCTGTCGCGGCTGGTCCCCATCGAGAACGCCGCCATGCCCGGGCGCTCGGTCATCCAGTGGGACAAGGACGACCTGGATGCCCTGGGGCTGCTCAAGGTGGACTGCCTGGCGCTGGGGATGCTCAGCGCCATCCGCCGCGCCTTGGACCTCGTCAATGGCTATCGCGGTACTGCGCTGACGATGGCGGACATCCCCGCGGAGGACCCCACCGTCTATGCCATGATCCAGCGGGGCGAGACCACCGGGGTCTTCCAGATCGAGTCCCGGGCCCAGATGGCCATGCTCCCGCGCCTGAAGCCCGCCTGCTTCTACGACCTGGTCATCGAGGTGGCCATAGTCCGGCCTGGGCCCATCCAGGGGGACATGGTCCATCCCTATCTGCGCCGCCGCCAGGGTCTGGAGCCGGTGACCTACCCCTCCGAGGCGGTGCGCGAGGCCCTGGGGCGGACCCTCGGCGTCCCCATCTTCCAAGAGCAGGTGATCAAGGTCGCCACGGTGGCGGCGGGCTTCTCCCCCGGTGAGGCGGACCAGGTGCGCCGCTCCATGGCCGCCTGGCGCCGCCGCGGGGGCCTGGAGCAGTTCCGCGAGCGCCTCATCGACGGCATGCTGGGCCGCGGCTACGGGCGTGGATTCGCCGAGCAGATCTACACTCAGATCCTCGGCTTCGGGGAGTACGGCTTCCCCGAGTCCCATGCAGCGAGCTTCGCGCTCCTCGTGTATGTCTCCGCCTGGCTCAAGCACCACGAGCCGGCGGCCTTCTTTGCCGCGATCCTCAACAGTCAGCCCATGGGTTTCTATGCCCCGTCCCAACTGGTGCGCGAGGCCCGCCGTCAGGGGGTGGAGGTGCAGCCGGTGGACGTGCACGCGAGCGATTGGGACTGCACCCTGGAGCCCGGGCCAGGCCGCAAGCCCACCCTGCGCCTGGGGCTGCGCCTGGTCAAGGGGCTCTCGCGGGCGGGGGCCGAGCGCCTGGTTGCGGCGCGGGCCCAGGGCCCCTGGGACTCGGTGGTCGACCTGGCCGGACGGGCCAGGCTCGACCGCGGGGATCTGCGGGCCCTGGCCGCCGCCGATGCACTGGCGGGACTGGCCGGGAATCGCCGGCTGGCCGCCTGGGAGGTGACTGGGATCGGCCGCCCCCTACCCCTGGCACCGGCCCCGAGGGAGCCGCAGGCACTGCCCCTGCTCCCGCCCCCCAGCGAGGGCGAGGCCATCGCCGGCGACTATGCCAGTCTGGGCTTGAGCCTGCGCCGCCACCCCTTGGCCCTGCTGCGCGGGCACCTGGACCGCCGGCGCCTGCTCTCAGCGCGGGAGGTCGGTGAGGTCCCGGCGGGATCAGGGGTGGCCACCGCCGGCCTGGTGATCAACCGCCAGCGTCCGGGGACGGCCTCGGGTGTCACCTTCGTCACCCTGGAGGACGAGACGGGTTTCGTGAACCTGGTGGTCTGGCGGCAATTGGCTGAGCGCCAGCGGGCCACCCTGCTGGGGGCCAGGCTGCTGGGGGTCGAGGGGGAGATCCAGCGCGAGGCAGGCGTCACGCACCTGGTGGCGCGACGCCTGCGGGACTACTCGGGGTTATTGGGCGGGCTGGTGACCCAGTCCCGGGACTTCTGCTGATCCGCGCCCCCGGCTCCGCCCGCATCCTCCTGGAACCGCGCCCGTCAGCGCGCCGGCGCGGCCGGTTGGGCCTTGCTGTCCGCCGGCAAGGTACGGGTCCTGGGCATCGACGGCATCTCGATGGGCTTCGGGGTCTTTGTGGCCGCTGGTGCATCCGGCGTCTTGGGCATGGCCGGGGTCGCGCGGCCCGTCGTCGCTGGGGCTTCCTGGGCCTTGTGCTTCGCAGGTGCCTTGGCACCGGTCTCCTTGGCGCCCTTGTGCTCGTCCTCGGCCCCGCTGCCGCCCTTGCTCCGGCAGTAGCCCGAGACCTGCTTGCCGTCCTTGCGCTCGTAGGCACCGACCCAGATGCAGTCGGCGGCCTTCTCGCATGCGCCCTGTGGCAGCCCCTTACAGGCCGATTCCGCCAAGGCAGTACCGCTGCCAATTGCCAGGGCACAGCCGGCCGCGATCATGGCACCGATGGTGCCGATCCTCATGGTTCCGCGTTTCATGTTGATCTCCTTCGAGCTCGAGAAAGACTTCCGCCTGACGCGGGCCAGGGGACCGCGTCCGAGAGAAGATTAACGGACACCAAGGGATCTGGCCACTCCCGAGCTCACCGCGTGGGGAAAACAGGCGGCCACGAACCACCCACCCTGGGCCTGATCGGCCAAGGGGGGTTCAGCACGTCGGGTTGGCCGCATCCGTGCGGCCCTGCCTGCCTCAGTAGCGGCGCTGCTGGGGGCGTGGGGCTCGCGGCTTGGCCTCGTTGACCGTCATCTTGCGGCCCTTGTAGACCTGATCGTTCAACTCCTTGATGGCCCGGTCGGCATCGGAATTGTCCGGGATGTCCACGAAGCCAAAGCCCTTGGACTGGCCGGAGAACTTGTCCTGGACGACCTCGGCGCTGGCCACCTCGCCGTACTCGCCGAAGACCTCTCGCAAGTCCTCGCTGGTCACGCTGTAAGACAGATTGCCTACGTAGATCCTCATCGCTCGCTCTCGTCGCAAGTGTGCATTGACCGATCGGACACTATCGAGCAACCAACGCACAAGCCTGGTCGATAGCGAACGGCGGCGAACCACCGAATCGTTTGGCGGGGAGCTCCCGCGGCAGCCGGGCGACCGGGTACCGAGCGAGACCGAAGCAAGCCTTGCATCCCCTGGCCCACAAACGACACTCGGGGGATCGCCCGGGATCTGCCTTGGGGCTGCGGGATTGGCCTTTGTGGTCTGCTCGTCCGTTCGAGGGGACGTACAAGGGCTGGACTTTGGTCCCGCAGGCGACCCCGGACCGGCTCCGGAGCGTTAATGGCGGCTGGTGCTTTGGGCGAGCGCTGGGGACCCTGGGGGTGGCAGGCTGAAAACGGGGCAAAACTTAGTTGATCGAGGGGCGAGCGTCAACAGGGGCTCATCCCTTTTTGGCCATCGAGGCCCCAAAACCTGCCTTCTCGATGGCCTGGATCAGGCCCTGGACATCCAGGTGATCACCGCGAATCTGCACCAGGCCGGACGCCAGGTCGGGGGCCGCCTCCGCGACCTCGGCGACGCCCTCCAGGGCCCGTTTGACGCTGGCGACGCAATGGGCGCAGGTCATGCCATCCACCTTCAGCGTGAGGTCGGCAGGGGTGCCCATGGCAGGGGCCAGGCGGATACGGATACGGCGGAGCGTCAGATAGCCGAGCGTGCAGATCAGGATGATGGCGCAGAGGGTGCCGAGCCAGGGGCTGTCGTGCTGGTGGTCGTGGGCCAGGGTGCCGGTGGCGGGGATCAGTCCGTCGAAGGTCAGGCCGAAGAGGATGCTCATAATGGTCACGGTGCCCAGGTAGATCCCCAGGAGGCGCCCCCCCAGGGCACGGTAAACGGCCCCCATGGTCGCGACATTGGTGGCCGGTCCGGCCATGAGAAAGACCAAGGCTGAGCCCGGCGGCATCCCGGCGGCAACCAGGGCGGCGGCGATGGGCACCGAAGCGGTGGTGCAGACATACATGGGCAGGGCAATCGCCAGGACCAGGAGCATGCCGAGTATGCCATGGGACCAGGGCTGGCCGGCGAAAAAGTCCGGCGGGACCAGCACGGTGATGAGGGCCGCCACCAGGACCCCAGCGACGAGCCAGAGATCAATGGCCCCGAGCAGATCAATCACGGCGTAACGCAGGGCCCCGGGCAGCCCCTCGGCACGGTGGGACGCCTCTGGTGCGACCGCCGCCGGGGCTGCCACCGGGTCCGGGTCGGTCAGGCGGTTGACCAGGATGCCGCCGACGAGCCCAGTGGCGAAGGCCGCGACCAGCTTGAAGATGGCGAAGGGCCAGCCAAGAAAGGAGGCGCTGACCAGGATCGAGTCCACCCCCGTCTGGGGGGTGCTGATCATGAAGGCGGTGGTCGCCCCCTTGGAAGCCCCCTCATTGCGCAGCCCGATGGCGGCCGGGATGACACCGCAGGAGCACAGGGGCAAGGGCACACCGATCAGGGCCGCCCGGATGACGCTGCCAAGGCTGGGGCGGTTGAGGGCCCGGTGGACTAGCCCGGGGGGCAGATAGACGTGGATCAGCCCGGCGATGAACAGACCCGCCAGCAGCGAGGGGGACAGCTCCAACAGGACCTGCCAAACGGCGGCGACGTAGGCGGTGAGGGACGCGGTCATGGTCCAGTGCAGGCACCCGTCAATGTTAGTTCCGGAATTGACCCGCGCAGAACACGAATGAAGGCGAACCTGATCGGAGGCTTATGACAGGTTCCCTGGCCGCCTCGCGCCACCCGGCCGGGGATCTGCCATGGCCGCCCAACTCTTTGTTCCTCCAAGCAGTTTTCGCGTTTCTCGCAGACTGATCGATGGATCCGGTGTGACTCCCGATGTTCGGTGAGCGTCGCCTTTGGCCTGCGCCCGCAGGAATGAGACAGATCGGCCAAGGCCCGGTTCACTCCTTGCCGGAGTCCCTCCCTTTGGTGCGTCTTGGTTGGTTGAACCTGTCCCCCCGCGGGCTGATCCAGGCCCATACTGCCCAGCGCAGAGCCGGGAGGGCGAGGACTGGCGCGCCCCGGTGGGCGGAGGATCACAGGCAGGCCGGCAACCCCTGAGCCAGGCTCGGATAGCGCAGGGTCACCCCAAGCTCCTCCACCAGCCGGCGATTGCACAGGCGGCGCGACTCCCGCAGGTAGGACAGCATCCCGGCGGTCAGCTGCTGCTCGGCCTCCTCCCGTGAAATCAACGGGGGGCGCGGCAGACCCGCGGCGTCCGCCACCTGGAAGAAGTAGTCCGTCATGGTGCTGGGGCTACCGTCACACGCGTTGTAGACGGCCCCGTCGGCCCCACGCGCCATGGCGGAGATGCAGGCCGTGACCAGGTCGTCGGCATGGATGCGGTTGGACCAGGGTGCCTCCTCCGGGCGCACCAGGGGGAGTCCGGCGCGGATGCGCTCCAATGGGAGTCGCCCTGGGCCGTAGATCCCGGCCACCCGCAGTATCACCAGCGTCCCCCCCTGGCCCGTCCGCCAGTGGCCCAGGGTCTGCTCCGCATCCCAGCGGCGCAAGGCCCGATCCGCCTGGGGCTTGACCTGACGCCCCTCATCCACCCAGTCGCCGCCACAATCGCCATAGACCCCGGTGGTGCTGATATAAACGACCCGGGCCGGATCTCCACCCCTGGCGAAGGCCTCGACCAGGTGGCGGGTGTGCAGGTCCAGGGTCCCCGATTCGGGCGGCGGGGCCAGGTGAAAGACCTGGGCCCCCGCCAGCCCCAGGGCGGCGATGTCTTCAGGACCGGGGACGCCCGCCAGATCCAGGGTGAGGGCAGGAATCCCTTCGGCCGCGAGGGCTGCGGCACTCTCTGCTGTGCGCACCACCCCGAGGACCCGGGCACCCTGGCCCAGGTAATGGTGGGCCAGGCGCCGCCCGATGTAGCCGCAGCCCAGGATAAGGGTGTTGGTCATATGGTTTTCATCCGCTTCCGGTTGGGTGAGAATCGCTGCTTCCCACCGCCAAGGTTGCAGGGGTCCCCATGAGTTTCAAGGTCCGCACGGAGCCCGGCAGCCACGCCTTCGAGGTCGGGCCGGGCGAGACCATCCTGGCCGCCGCCCTGCGCCAGGGTATCTGGCTCCCCTACGGTTGCCGCAACGGTCAATGCGGGGCCTGCGCCGCCACCCTGGTCGCGGGTAGGCTGAACTACCCAGAGGGCGAGCCGGAGGCGTTGGCGGGGCGTCCAACCGGGATCTGCCTGCCCTGCCAGGCCGTGCCCCTCTCCGACCTGTCCCTGCGCGTGGCCGAGGTGCGCGGCGCCTCCCAGGTCGAGGCCCGCCTCCTGCCCTGCCGGCTTGAGCGCAAGGAGCAGCTCAATCACGACGTGATGCGCCTCTGGCTCAAGCTGCCTGAGAATCAGCGCCTGCAGTTCTTTGCCGGCCAGTATCTGGACTTCATCCTGCAGGACGGGCGCAGGCGGGCCTTCTCCATCGCCAACGCCCCCCACGACGATGCACTCATCGAGCTGCACGTCCGTCATGTCCCTGGCGGGGCCTTTACCGACTACGTCTTCCACGGCCTCGCGGAGAAGACCATCCTGCGCATCCAGGCGCCGCTGGGCACCTTCATCCTGCGAGAGGAATCCGATCGCCCCATGATCTTCATCGGCGGGGGGACCGGCTTTGCGCCCCTCAAGGGGATGATCGAGCACGCCATGCACCGCGGCATCCGCCGCCCCATGCACCTCTACTGGGGGGTCCGATCCCGCCGCGACCTCTACCTGCCCCAGCTTCCGCAACACTGGGCCCGGGACTGGCCGGGCTTCGCCTATACCCCCGTCCTCTCCGAGCCAGACCCGGACTGGGGCGGACGTGTCGGCCTGGTCCACGCAGCACTGATGGCCGATTACCCGGACCTGAGCGGCTACGACATCTACCTGAGCGGCCCACCGGCCATGGTGGAGGCCGGGCGCCTCGCCTGCGAGGCCCGCGGCGCCACCTTGGACCACATGTTCTCCGACGCCTTCACCTATGCCAGAGACGGCGCAGGCACTGGCACCGAGGCGACCCGGTAGGGTGGCCGGCATGTTTGTGCCAAGCCCCGCCGAGCCGCCCCGTTACTTCTCCCATTCCCTCGAGGTTGCTGCCCGCAGGGCCGCAGCCAACTCGGCTAGGGCGGCCGCCAGGGGCGCGACCTCGGCCGCGATGGGGGTCCTGGCCAGCTCCCTGATCTGGCCCCGAACCTGCGTACTTACCTGGTCAGGGACCTGCCCCCTCGCGCCGTCCCCGCCGATCGGCGGGCGGGTGGGGCCGTCCTGGGCGTCGTAGAAGGCGCCAAGCCAGCGATCGATCCCCTCTAGGGCCAGCCCGAAGCCCTTGGCGTCGGCGGCATCGAGGGCGAGGCGTGCCGCCTCGAGCTGATCATCGAGGCTCCCCGCGGCCAGGGTCTCTGGGTCGGTCTCTCCTTGACCGGCCCTCGCCTCGGCGCCACCCGTCTGGCCATCATGGCGCAGCAACCCAGCCGCCACTGGCGGCAGGGACACCGCCTGGACCCGCACGGCCTCCAGGTGCTCCGCCAAGGCGGCGCGGTCCACCGGGCGAACCCCGGCCAGCCGGGCCTGGGCACCAGCCAGGGCGGAACGCGTTGGGTCTCCCCTCGGGCCGGGCAGGGAGGCCAGGACGGACTCGGCCAGGCTCAGCGCGGCCCGGGCGGCATCGAGGGTATCGTCCCGATCCAGGCCAGCGGCGGCGGTCTCGGCCAGGTTTGCGGCCGCCACCGCCCGGCCCCTGTCGGCGTCGGACAACCGCCGCGACTCTGTGACGGGTCCCTGGGCGAGCTGCATCCGCTGGGCATCGATCTCCAGGCGGGCCTCGTAGACCGCTTGCTCCCGGCGGCGCAGGTCCTGGGACTGGGCGAGGAGGTGCCGCTGCCGCTCCAGCAGCAGGGCCTGGGCCTCGGCGAAGCTGCCCATCATGGCCCGCTGGCGATCACGCACCTGGGCCAGGTTGGCACCGATGCGGCCCACGTCCGGCCGCAGGTCGTTCCAGTAGAAGTCCCCGACGCCCAGGCCCCCGATGAGGGTCAGTAGGGCCAGGGAGATCAGCAGGACCGGTACCCAGGGAGACATGGGGCGCCGCGACGGCAGGTGGCGTCCGCCATCCCTGGCGGCCTTGTCGGAAACTGTACCTGGCCCACAGGGATGTGGGACATGTCCGGAAGGCAGGAGCGCTTCCGGACGAGCGTTTCCGACATGTCCACCATCCCTGGCGGCCATCATTCAGGCGCTGGCGCCGGGCGGGTGGCGCGGCAGAGGGCGACCAGAATCTCAGGGTCGCCGGCGCGGTCGGCGACTTCGACGCGCACGAAGCCCAGGGATCTGGCCAGCTCCGCGGTCCGCTCACTGACCACCACCAGCGGGGTGGCCAGGAGGGCATCGCGCCCACTCGGCGTCACCAGGTGGAGCAGATTCATCAGTATCTCATCGCTGGTCGCGGTGGCGAGCTGGATGTCGCAGTGCCAGCGCTCCATCAGTTGGGTCGGGTCTATCTCGGGGAGGAGGCGACGGTAGACCTCGGCATAGGCAACCCGAGCACCACGCCGGACCAAGGTCTCGCCGAGGGTGGCTCGGCCGCCCTCGCCGCGGACGATGAGGATGCGGAAGCCGAGGACATCCTCCATGGCATCCATGGCAAGCAAGGCCTCGCTGTCGAAGCGCCCGCCTGGGACCAGGTCCGGGTCCCGCCCGGCGGCGCTGAGGGCCCGCGCCGTGGCCTGGCCAACGGCCGCGATGGCAGGCCCCTCCGGGAGGCGTCCTCCGGGGCAGAGGGGTATTGCCTGCTCCACGGCATTGCGGCTGACGAAGATGAGCAGGTCCCAGGGGGCCGCGAGCAAGGTACGAGCGGGCTCGGGATCGACCACCGGGGCTATGCAGGCCGCCGGCAGGGCGATGGCCCGTCCGCCCGCCGCCTCGATCAGGCGGCACAGACCATCGGCCTGACCCGCGGGGCGAGTGACCAGGACGCCGATGCCGGACAAATCGCAGGGCTTGGTCATGGTCTTTGCATCAATCCGGTAATCATTGGCGCAGGGCGTGCAGAATGGCCGCCGCCCCCTGGGCCAGCAGGGCATCGGCCACGGTCGTGCCAAGGGTGTCGGCCGCCCCGCGCCCGCCCTCGGCCTGGGCGCGCAAAATGCGCGAGCCGTGCGGATCGCCCACCAGGCCGACCAGGTGGAGTCGGTCGCCGTCCAGGGTGGCGTGGCCGGCGATGGGGACCTGGCAGCCACCTTGCAGGCGATGATTCATGGCCCGCTCGGCCAGGACCGACGCTGCGGTATCGCCATGGTGCAGGGGTGCGATCAGGGCATTGGTGCGGGCATCCTCGGCGCGGCACTCGATGCCGATGGCCCCCTGGCCGATGGCGGGCAGGGACTCGTCGGTCTCCAACAGGCGGCGAATGCGCGCGGCAAAGCCCAGTCGCTTCAGGCCGGCGGCGGCCAGGATGATGGCCTCGTAGTCCCCTGCGTCCAGTCTGGCAAGGCGCGTGTTGACGTTGCCACGCAGGGGCTCGATGCGCAGGTCGGGACGCCGCTCCAGGAGCTGACATTGGCGGCGCAGGCTCGATGTGCCGACGCGTGCCCCCTCCGGCAGGGCGGCAAGGCAGTCAAAGCGCTCACTGACAAAGGCGTCGCGTGGGTCCTCACGCTCCAGGATGACCGACAGGTGCAGACCCGCTGGAAAATCCACCGGGACGTCCTTGATGGAGTGCACGGCGATGTCCGCTCGTCCCTCGAGCATGCCCTGCTCCAACTCCTTGACGAACAG
>Ga0114939_10001144_pt1 | contig 21373 bp, 12 predicted proteins | sample AshMeaCrysSpring_FD_87196 | JGI IMG/M metagenome (GOLD analysis project Ga0114939, IMG submission 87196) | Groundwater microbial communities from Big Spring, Nevada to study Microbial Dark Matter (Phase II) - Ash Meadows Crystal Spring | ecosystem: Environmental > Aquatic > Deep subsurface >...
AAAAAAAAAAATTCTACAACTTCTTGCATTTTTTTAGGAAGAGACTATACATTTACCAAATTATTAGCAGCCAAAACAGCACGATTGCTTGTATGAGCGATAGGCAAACGCAGTATAAGGGAGAAATTATTAAGCACTTCTACTTTAATGGAGTGCTTTCTTGCGCGGGCGCCAGTGTGCTCATGCGCAAAAGCCTGCCCCTGGTTACCCGCATATTGAATGAGCTGGTGGAAGAAGGGGTGCTCGTTGATTCGGGTTTGGCACACTCTACCGGGGGGCGCAGGCCGCAGGTATTTACACTGGCGCCCAACCTGATGTATGTGGTGGCAGTAGCTATGGACCAGTTTGTAACGCGCATCGCCCTGATGGACATGCAAAACAACGTGGTTATTGGCGTGAAAGAGGCCGATTTAACCCTGCCTCAAAACCCGCAATCACTGCAGCAATTAGCCGAACTATTAGAAGACTTCATTGTCGGATGCGGCATTTCGCGCACTCAAATTGCCGGCGTTGGCATTGGCATGCCGGGCTTTATTGACGTAAAAAAAGGATTGAATCATTCGTTTCTTACCCCTCCAATCGGCGAATCGATTACAGGAGTGCTGAAGCGCCGCCTGCATGTGCCGGTATTTATCGACAACGACTCGAGCCTGATAGCGCTGGCCGAATCGAAGTTTGGCGAAGCAAGGGGTAAGCACAACTGCATGGTTATTAATATTGGCTGGGGTGTAGGTCTTGGCCTGGTAATACACGACGAATTGTTTAGAGGCGATACCGGCTTTGCAGGAGAATTCAGCCATATACCGTTGTTTACCAACAACAAGCTATGCAGTTGCGGTAAGCTGGGTTGCCTGGAAACAGAAGCCTCGCTGGTGGTATTGGTAAACCGTGTGAAAGAAGGCATTAAGCAAGGCAAATCAACCCTGCTATCGGAAAGCCTGGATCAAATGCCGCTGGAAGATGCTGCCCGCATCATATTGCAGGCGGCCATCCGTGGCGACCGCTTTGTGGTGGAGCAATTGGGCGAAGTGGCCTATAATATAGGACGCGGTATTGCTGTACTCATCCACATCCTCAACCCCTCGCATGTAGTGCTGAGCGGCCGGGGTGCTGCTGCCGGCAACCTTTGGCTTGCACCTGTACAAAAAGCCATTAACGAAAACTGCATACCGCGTATATCAGAAAAAACAACGGTCACGGTATCATCGCTGGGCCATCAGGCCGAACTGATAGGCGCTACCGCCCTGGTTATGGAAAATATGCAATTGATTGACCTTCAAAAATTATCGCTGGCCGCTGCCAACCTGAATGAGGTGGCTTAAATCTGGTATAAATCACTTTAAAAACACCTGAGTTTTCATTTTTTCATTCATAACTAAAACTACCGCAATGACGAAAACAATGCAACGCTTGATGCTCCTGTTGCTGCTCAGTACAAGCGTACTCTTTTCGATGGCGCAGCAAAAGAAGACCATCACCGGTACCGTTAAGGACAATGCCGGCGTGGGCCTGCCCGGCATAACGGTGCAGGTAAAAGGTACCCAAACCTACGCTACCACCAATGGCGAAGGTTTATTTTCCATCACCACAAACGCCGCCAGCCCTGTGTTGCTGTTTACCGGTGTGGGCTTTGCCCCCCGCGAAATAAGCGGCAGCGACAAAATGGACGTGACCCTGGAAACTTCGGCTAACGAGTTGGGTGGCGTAGTAGTAACCTCTCTGGGCCTGAAGAGGCAGGCCAAATCGCTGGGTTATGCCACCACCACAGTGTCGGCCAAGGAACTGACCAAAGCAGGTACGCCCAACTTTGCCACAGCCTTGTATGGTAAGGCTCCCGGCGTGCGCATTGCTGCCAGCCCCGGTGGCGCTACCAGCGGTGTTAACATCAACATCCGCGGGGTAAACTCCATTAACGGACGCAGCCAGCCACTGGTAATTCTCGATGGTATTCCCATTAGAGATGGCGACTACCGCAACAACGACTACTGGAGCGACCAGCGCCTGCGTGGTAACGGCCTCATTGACCTGAACCCCGAAGACATTGAAACGCTTACAGTACTCAAAGGCTCCTCAGCTGCCGCGCTGTACGGATCTGATGCCGTAAACGGCGTACTGTTGGTAACCACCAAAAGCGGTAAGGGCAAGAAAGGCTTTACCGTTGACTTTAACGCCACTTATGGTGTAGACCAGATTGCCTACCTGCCCCGCTACCAGAGCATTCGCGCTGCAGGCGCCCCCAAACATGTAGCCAACGCAGGCCAGGATGATAACGGCTTCCTTACCGTGGACACCAATGGCGATGGCGTGCCCGATACCCGCAGCCTTACCAACTTCAGCATCAATTTTGGCCCCAAATTCGATGGCCAGCCCATCCTGAACTGGAAAGGTGAGGTAATACCTTACAATGTACAGGAAAACGGCTACGAAGGCCTGTTCCAAAACGGTTCTACCGGCAACTACAACGTATCGGTTTCCAACAGCAGCGATAATGCCAATGTGCGCTTTTCGCTTACCCGGCAGGACAACCAGGGCCTGAGCAGGAACTCCAGCAATGTGAAGAACATCGCCAACTTCAACAGCAGCCTTCGTTTCAGCCCCAAATTCACCACAGACCTGATGGTGAACTACATTAACCAGGTAACCAAAAACCGTCCGTTTAGCGTTGACCGTATGATTAACAACTTTGGTGGGATGATGGGCCGGTTTGATAATGCCGACTGGTATTTTGACAAATACAAAACCAGCCGAGGCTACCGCTATGTAACCGGTGCCAACACACAAAGCCTTACCCCCGATGAAAACATTAAATACAATGGCTTTAAGGACGCCATTGGCGACTATGTATGGAACCTGCTGGAAAGCCGCCCAACCGAATACAACGACCGCGTGATAGCCAGCATGACCCATACCCTTGAAATAGTTAAAGGATTGAAACTGCGCGGCCGTTTTGGTACCGACTTCACCAGCGAAACCGGCAAAACCGAGTCTTCTACCCAAAGGCCGCTTGTATTTGGCAATAACCCCGGTGGCAGTTTTAGCATGTATAACGAGAAATATACCGTGCTGTACACCGACCTGCTGCTGAGCTATAACAGGAAAATAAACGAAGATTTTGAATTTAACGTAATGGGAGGCTATACGGCTACCAAAGAAAGCCTGAGCCGCAATACCAGCAGTACCAGCGGTGGCCTTAACCCCGAAAATAAATTCGACCTGTCGGCCTCTATTAATCAGCCAACTACCGGTACCAGCCGGATGAACCTGGTGAAAGACGCTCTGTTGGCCACAGCCAACCTGAGCTACAAAGGCTATTTGTTTGTAGAAGGTACCGTAAGGCGCGACCGCACCAGCACGCTTAACCCCGGTAGCAACAGCTTCGTGTATCCTTCGGTAAACACAAGCTTTGTGCTGAGCGAAGCCGTAAAACTGCCTGAAGTAATCACTTACGCCAAAGTGCGCGCATCGTGGGGCATTGTGGGTAACTATACCACCCCCTATGCTGCCAACATTGCCTACAGCCAGGGCAGCCTGGGTGTGCAGCAGTCCGGTGGCGCATCGGTACTGTACAACCTGGTACCCACCGGTACCTTCGGAAACGAAAACCTGAGGCCTGAAGAAAAGCATGAATTTGAATTAGGCCTGGAAGCCAAGTTCTTCAACAACCGCTTGAGCCTGGATATGGCCTACTACAATGCCCTCATTAAAGACCAGATCCTGAACCTGAGCCTGCCCATTTCATCCGGTGCTTCGGCCGTACTGGCCAACGTAGGCGAACTGCGCAACCAAGGTATTGAAATAGCCCTGAGCGGCTACCCCTTCCGCGGCCGCAACTTTACCTGGGAAACCGGCATCAACTACTCCTATAACAAGAACGTAGTAGAAAAACTGGCCAGCGGTGCCACCGAACTGCTGCATGCCGATTACGACGGTAATGCTGCTGTGCTGAAAAGCGTAGTAGGCCAGCCCATGGGCGACCTGTATGCCCACCCCGTGGCAAAGAATGCTAAGGGTGAAATGATTGTGGCAGCCAACGGCCTGCACCAACTGGATCCGGCCCTGGTAAAAGTGGGCAACACCATGCCGAAGGCTATTGGTGGTTTCTTCAACAACTTCAACATCTACGGCGTTCAGATTGACCTGATGATTGACTACCGCATTGGTGGTTATGTAATGCCTACCGGTATCAACTGGATGATCAGCCGTGGCTTGCTGGAAGAAAGCACCAAGTACATGGATGAAGCAAGTGGTGGCCTGCGCTATTATTTGAATGCACAGGGCAAGGGTGTACAAACCACCGGTACCGCGGGTCCTAACGGCGAAAAAGTATTTTACGATGGCATGCTGCTGCCAGGCGCACTGGCCGATGGCTCTGCCAATACCAACGTAATTTCGCAGGCCCTGTACTACTGGAACACCTACAACTGGGGTGGCCCTCAGTACAGCCAAAGCCGCTACGAACTGTACATTAAGGAGAACAATTACGTGAAGCTTCGCGAAGCGTCTATTGGCTACTCGCTCCCCAGCGCCTGGGCTAAAAAGATCAAGGCCCGCAACATAACGCTGAGCGTATTTGGCCGCAACCTGTTCTTCCTGTACCGTTCTCTGAAAGATTTGGACCCCGAGCAGCTTACTGCAGGTTCGCGCTGGCAGCAAACCATCAACAATGCCGGTACCAACCCTGCTACCCGCACCCTGGGTGTAATGCTCCGTACTTCTTTCTAATGACTAACAACGCCTGAAAAAATTAGATATCATGAAAAAGACAATTTATATACTGATGCTGGGCGCTACGGTGCTATCATCGGCCTGCACCAAAAGTGATTTTGAGGAGGCCTACCCCAACCCGGCGCTGCTGAACGAGCAAACCATTCCTAAGCACTTTAGCGGCATTATGTACACCAACCGCGAGTATGTGGTACCTGCCTACTGGGATTACTTTGTGGTACTGCGCACTACGCTTCGCCGCTGGACACAGGCCAACGGTTGGGTAACCGAACCCAACCAGTATGTACCTGGCGCGGCTTCTGTTGGCGACCGTTGGGGCAACTTCTATGCCATGTTGGCGCAGTTTAAAGACTTTCAGACTTTCTACAACTCAAGGCCGGCCGAAGAGCAGAAAGACTTCCGTATTTTTTACCTGGCAGCAAAAGTGTATGTGTACGATCATACCCAAAAGGTGATAGACCTGCACGGCGATATTCCCTGGAAGAATGCAGGCCTGCTGAGCACCAACAGTGGCGACTATACAGTATCATATGCCAGCTACGACAAGGCCAGCGACCTGTATACCATGATGCTCGACGACCTGAAGAGCATTGCCGACGAACTGAGTACCATCACCATCAACTCGGGTGTGCTTGGCTCCTTTAAAACACAAGACCTGGTAAACCGTGGCGATGTAATGCTGTGGAGAAAGTACACGAACTCGCTGCGTTTCCGCATGCTTACCCGCGTATCAGCCGCAAGCGCATTTACCGCCCGTGCCAACAGCGAGCGTGGCGAAATACTGAACAACGCCACCAAGTACCCCTTGATCAACAACAACAGCGAGAATGTGCAGATCAACGTTTATGATGTGAACACAGCCATCAACGCCAATGGTTTCCAAACCGGCCTTGAGGACTGGAACGGCAACCTGGCCGGCAAGGTGATGATAGACCATATGAACACAAATACCGATCCACGCATCAGGGCATTGTTTGAGCCCGGCGCTATGAATGGTGGCGTATACAAAGGTCTTGATCCCATGGCCTCCATTTCTGTACAGGAAGCCGAAGTACGCGATCAGAAAATTGCCTTCTACAACCGCTCTACGCTTAGCCGCAACCGTTTTCATCCCGGTCGCCTCATTAATGCTGCCGAAGTAAGTTTCCTGAAAGCTGAATACTACCTGAACAGCGGCAATATGTCGATGGCCAAGAGCAGCTACGAAATGGGGATTCAACAAAGCATGGAAATGCACTTCCAGGTACGCTCACTCAGCACCGATAATACTGCCGGCGCCCTGGCACCACTGCAGGCTTCGGAAGTTACGGCTTACCTGGCCAAGCCGGCTATTGCCTGGGACATGGCTACCACCAATGCAGCACGCCTGAGCCTTATAGCCAACCAAAAGTGGCTACACTTCAGCGTGGTACAAATGCAGGAAAGCTGGGCCGAATTGCGCAGGCTCGACCTGCCGGCGCTTAGCTTCCCGGCCGATGCCAGCAACCAGCAAACCCAGCCTCCCAAGCGCTGGTTGTATCCTACTTCTGAAGTAAGCTTCAACACATCTAACTACGAAGCAGTGAAAGGCAGCGACAACCTGAACACCAAGATCTTCTGGGATATTAACTAAGGTTTCTCATAGCAGGTTTTGATTATAGGTAGTTTTGGAAAAGGCCGTTGCTTTTAATTAAGTGACGGCCTTTCCCTTTTAGCAAGTGAGCGAGTGAGAGGTGAGAGGTGAGCGGAGGAAATAAGAAATAAGGAATATGGAAGTAGTGTCTTGTCCATGTGACATAGATGATTATAACAGCAGTTCATAATCAAATGCTTGAAATCTATCAGTTGTGATACTCTCATAAGTTAGAAGGAAATCTGCGTATCGGTGGTTAATGCATTTTTCACCTTAGCGGCTTTCGTTGTATTTCTCTTAAAGGCCTTTGCGTGGAAAAAGTGAATGCCCATTTAGAACCATGCAGCTAATTTTTGACCACTAAGCCGGGAAAAGTTTAGCCACACAGCCACAAGCACTAAAAGACTATCGAGATTCCTAGCTTACCGGCTATTCAGTGTTAACTACCGAAAAACCTAAAACGAATAACATCAAACTTTAGACGCTTGACAGTAACAAGGAAAACACATGATTCAACTATGAAAAAGTTATATCTACTCTGCTTAAGCATTGCTGGTTTATCGCTGATTTCGATTGCGCAGGTACACGACGAAAGCGAAAAATATACACCGCCAAGCGACCCATTGGTGCAGGCCAAACTGGCCCAATGGAAGCAACTGAAATTTGGCCTGATGATGCACTGGGGCCTGTATGCGCAGTGGGGCATTGTAGAAAGCTGGAGCCTGTGCCCCGAAGATGAGGGCTGGTGCGTACGCCGCGGCCCTTATGCCAACGACTGGCACGAATACAAGAAGGCTTACGAAAAGCTGCAAACAACCTTTAACCCCACCAAATTTGACCCAACCAAATGGGCCAACGCAGCCTACAATGCCGGCATGCGCTACCTGGTGTTTACCACCAAGCACCACGATGGATTTTGCATGTTTGATACCAAGCAAACCACTTACAGCATTACCAACAGCAAAACACCTTTTTCTACCAACCCAAAAGCTAATATTGCCAAAGAAGTGTTTGAAGCCTTCAGGGCCAAAGGCTTTATGGCAGGCGCTTATTTTAGCAAGCCCGATTGGAACACGCCCGACTACTGGTGGAAGTATTTTCCGCCCAAAGACCGCAACGTAAGCTACGACCCCAAAAAGTACCCCGAACGATGGGAAGCCTATAAGAAATTTACCTACAACCAAATAGAAGAACTGACCACCAACTTTGGCCGCATCGATATATTGTGGCTTGACGGCGGCTGGGTGCGCCCCAAGCATACCATTGACCCGCGGGTAGACTGGCAGCGCACCATACCTTACGATCAGGATATAGACATGCCCAAAATAGCGGCTATGGCACGCAGCCATCAGCCCGGCATGCTGATGGTGGACCGTACGGTAGCCGGCGAATTTGAAAACTACATCACCCCCGAGCAAACGGTGCCCAAAACCTACCTGCCCTACCCTTGGGAAAGCTGCCTTACGCTGGGTGGCGCCTGGGGCCATGTACCCAACGAGCGATATAAATCGGCCCGCACCATCATTCACCTGCTTACCAACATTGTAAGCCGCAACGGAAGCCTGCTGCTGAACATTGGCCCACGCCCCGATGGCGAATGGGACTCAGCCGCTTACACACGCCTGGAAGAAATTGGAGCCTGGATGAAAGTGAACAGCGAGGCCATCTACAGCACTGAGGCCGACCCCAACCTGAAGCCTGATGGCAAATGGGTATTCACTAAAAAACCCAACACCATTTATGCCATATACCAAACCGGCGCAGATGAAAAACAGCTACCCGCAACAGCCGAAATACCCCTGGCACTGCAGCAGCAGGTAAAGAGCGTATCGCTGCTGGGCAGCACAGCCAAACTGAAGGTGAAAGCGGCAGATGGCAAACTGCTGGCAACGCTATCCAAAGCCACCACCCCGCCCTGCGAGCATGCCTGGGTGTATAAGATAACGCTGGCTGATTGACGCAGACTAAACTACGATGATGGATATAAGAAAAAAAACGACTTGCCTGCTGGCGCTTACACTTAGTACCTGCTTTGTATGCAATGGCCAACAGCTAACAGCCAAAGGCCAAGAACCTGGAGCAAAAAACATCCTCATCATCTACAGCGACGATCAAAGCTACAACACCATTCATGCGCTGGGCACCCCGGATATACAAACACCCAACCTGGATCGGCTTGCCGCAGCAGGCACCAGCTTTATGCAGGCGCATGTAATGGGTGGGCACCAGGGCGCGGTGTGCATTCCTAGCCGCATTATGATGCTCACCGGAAGGTATATAAACCGCCTGCCGGGCGATGGCAATGTGGTTCCCGACAGTATTGTTAGCCTGCCCGAAGTACTGCGCAGCAAGGGCTACACTACCTTCCACACCGGCAAATGGCATAGCGACAAGGCAAGCTACAACCGCATGTTCAGCACAGGCACAAACATCTTCTTCGGAGGTATGCACTTTAACAAGGATGGTGGTCAATTTCACCCAACGGTAAATAGGTACGATCCCACTGGCGAATACCCCAAAAACAACTCGTGGGTAAGCGATACCTTCAGCTCGCAATTGTATGCCGAAGGAGCTATTGAATTTTTAAAAAGCGCGAGGGCAAAAGACCAGCCTTTTTTTTGCTACGTAGCCCTTACTTCGCCCCACGACCCACGTACTCCAACACCGGCATTTGAAGAGATGTACAGTCCCGCCGAAATGAAGTTGCCGCCTAACTTCCTACCCCGGCATCCTTTTGACAATGGTGACCTGAACGTGCGTGATGAAAAACTTTTGTCCACACCACGCAACCCTGATTCGGTAAAACGCGAAATAGCCCTGTACTATGGCATGATCAGCGAAATGGATGCCCAGATAGGGCGTATACTACAAACATTGAAAGAGCAGGGACTTAATAAAAACACGCTCATCCTATTTGCTGGCGACAATGGGTTGGCCGTAGGGCAGCATGGTTTGCTGGGTAAGCAAAACCTGTATGAGCACAGCATTCGTGTACCTATGATATGGAGCGGTCCGGGCATACCAGCCAACACGCGCAACAATAGCTTTGTATACCTCAGCGATATAGCGCCCACTATTTACAACTACCTGGGCATACAGCCTCCAACTACGGTAGAGGCAAAAAGCCTTCTGCCCGTTTTACGGCAAAAGCAAACTTCGGTACGCGAAAACATCTACAACGCATATGGCCACTGGAGCCGCAGCATTAAAACAGGCGATGGATATAAGCTGATTGTTTATAATGTAAAAGGTACCCTGACTACACAGCTTTTTAACCTGAAGAAGGACCCGTGGGAGATGAAAAACCTGTCAGGTGCAAAACGCTTTGCGCAAAAGGTGCAGGAAATGCGTGCCCTGCTGAAAGCCGAAATGCAGGCCGCACACGACGACCTGAACATAGACCTGCCCGACTGGGGCCGAAAGCCCACGCAGCGCAGCTATGGATCGTGACCAGGATTTAACTGAATTCGCTGCCTTTTGCAAAAGAGCAGGCAGCATAAAATAAGACTACGATGAAAAGAACAATTAGCACCCTCGCAATGGTAGCCCTTGGCTTCCTGTATGCAACCGTTTTTGGCCAAACCACCCATGTATTCAGGCAAGGGCTGGCCAGCGGCAGTGCCCACCGCTATGGACGCGATGCCATGTATTCCGACACCCTGGCACATGCCATGCTGAGTGGGCAACTGGCTGCGCCCCAGGCAGGGGCTACCTGGTACCTGGCCGGCATCAGGCAAAAAAGCTGGACAGCAGTAACAGCCGACAGTATGGGATTATTTCGCGGGCCTGCACTCAACAACGGGTACCTGTACCTAACCTGGCAGTCGCCCAAGGCACAGGCAGCCATCCTTACTATCAGCGGCAACAGCATGGTGTATGTAAATGGCGAGCCCCATGCCGGCGACCCCTACATTGCGGGCTACATGCATGTGCCGGTAATGCTAAAAAAAGGACTGAACAAACTATATGTACGCTGTGGCTTTGCCGGCCGCATGGGGGGCATACGGGTAAGCATGGAACTTGGCGGCAAGCCCATTCGCCTCAGCCTGGCCGACAGTACCATTCCACACCTGGTAAAAGGTATTTCGGCCGATAAACTTTGGGCAGGTATTGTATGCCTCAACAGCACCGGTAGCGCACAAACAAATCTTACCGTAGAAGCCACTGCCGAAGGCGTTTCGATCATCACCCCGCTACCCCAAATATTGCCACTTGGCACCCGCAAAGTGCCGGTGCAACTACCCGTACCCGCAGCCTTAAGCGGCTCGGGACAAACGAATTATACCCTCAAACTCATGGCCGGAAGCAAAGTACTGGATACCCTTAACCTGGCCATTCCGCAGGTGCAGGCATTACAGCACCAGGCGCATACTTTCATAAGCAACATTGATGGCTCCGTGCAATACTACGGGGTGGCGCCCCAGCAAAATGGCCCTACGGCTAACCCTGCCCTGTTCTTTAGTGTGCATGGCGCAGGCGTAGAAGGCATAGGGCAGGCAAGAGCTTACAAACCCAAGCCGGAAGGCCCGCTGGTGGCGCCTACCAACCGCAGGCCACGTGGGTTTAATTGGGAAGACTGGGGACGGCTTGACGCACTGGAGGTGCTGCAAATAGCCAAAACCCGCTACCAACCCAACCCGCAGAAAATATTTTTAACCGGCCACAGCATGGGCGGCCATGGCACATGGTTTTTGGGCGCTACCTATGCCGGGCAGTGGGCAGCTATTGCACCTTGCGCCGGCTATCCTGTGCTGCAGCAATACGGTTCGGCCGATGGCGTTATACCCACCACCGCTCAAACCCCCATTCGCAACATACTGCTGCGTGCCAGCAACCCCAGCAACATATTGGAAATGACCCGCAACTATAAAGCCGCCGGTGTATATGTGTTTCATGGCGACGACGACCGCACGGTAAGCGTGGAGTATGCACGGCAAATGCGCAAGGCTCTTGGCGAGTTTCACCCCGACTTTGCCTACAACGAATACCCCGGAGGCTCGCATTGGTTTGGCGACATTAGTGTGGACTGGGGACCGTTGTTCGATTTCTTCCGCAGCCACAGCGCCAGGCAATCAGCACGGGTGCATACTATTGATTTTACCACGGCATCGCCTGCTATTTCCAACAGCCACTATTGGATAAACATTTTGCAGCAGGAAAAATCGTTTGTCTACAGCCGCATAAAACTGCAGCGCGATACGGTCAAAAGCATCATTGCCGGCACCACAGAAAACATAGCGAACCTGCTCATTTCGCCCGATGCATTTGCGGCTGGCACCAAAGTGAAGCTCACCCTCGACAATCAAGCGATTGATTTGGTAGCCGAAGCCGGCAAACCCTGGGGCCTTGTCCGGCAAAATGGCACATGGCAGCTAAGTGCAAATGCAGGTATGCCCGCCAATGAAAAAGGGCCGGTTCGTGGTGGCGGTTTAAAAGAAGCTTTCAACCACCGCATGGTATTTGTGTACGGCACCAAAGGCACAGGGGAAGAAAACGCCTGGGCTATTCAAAAAGCACGATACGATGCCGAAACCTGGTACTACCGTGGAAACGGCGCCGTGGATGTAATACCAGACACTCAATTTGATGATGCTGCTACGCTAAACAGAGGGGTAGTGCTATATGGCAATGCCACTACCAATACAGCGTACAACAAACTGATGCAGGATTGCGAGATAAAACTGGAACGCGGAAAAGTACAGGTGGGTAACAAAACGTACACAGGCGACGATATGGGCGCTTACCTGGTATGTCCACGTCAAGGCAGCACCGTTACATCAGTAGCCGTAATTGGTGGCACAGGCATTAAAGGCATGCGTGCTGCAGATGCCAACCAGTATTTTACCGGTGGCAGCGGCTTCCCCGACTTTATGATTTTTTCGGCCGACATGCCGCTGAATGGAGAAGAAGCCTTAAGGGCTGCCGGGTATTTCAATAACCAATGGAAACTGGGAGATGACTGGGTGGCACAGTAAGCACATTTTTTTGCCATAAAGTCCAAAGGACTCCTTCGGAGACACAAAGAAGAGAAGAAAGAAAGAAGGCAAAAGCACTTGATTGATTTATGAACGATGCGCTTTTCGGGTGCGTCTGTGATTTTGATTGATAGTTCTGGCAAATGAATGGAGGTATCTGCTATTAGCATTTCTTAATCTGATTATTTCAACCATATGACACATTTAAGTAAACTAATCATTGCATCCTTTTTAATTGCCTTATCAACCATGCTCTTACAGGCGGCGCCAGCTGCATTACAACTTGCTTCAAACGGAAAAGCACTCTGCAGCATTGTAGTGCAACCAAAGGCCGATTCGCTTGAGCAGGTAGCAGCCAATGAGCTTCAGGCTTATTTGAAAAAGATTACCGGGGCTCAATTTGCCATCAGTAATCCACTTACCAAAATGTTGCCACCCTTGAAACCCATTTGGATAGGCAAGCCTGCTTCCTCCGGAAACGACAGCGAGTACAACATTGTGAGCCTCGAAGATGGCTTGCACCTATATGGCGCCACACCGTGGAAAACGCTGGAAACGGTGTACATTTTTCTGGAGCAGTATGCAGGCTGTCATTTTCTGGCGCCCTGGGCCGAAATTGTGCCTGAGAATGCCAATTTGAAAGTGAGTGCTGAATACCACTACTCCCCTTTTGTAAAAACCCGCACCGTTCACTCCAAGTTATTTTTTACCAATCCATTGTTTGCGGCCAAACGTCATGTGAGTACCGTTACCTTCCCCGGTTTTGTGCCCTGGGCCGGCGTACATACGTTTAACAAACTGGTGCCTGCCGAAAATGGCTGAGCACGCACCCTGAGTATTTTGCCCTGGTAAACGGCAGGCGGCAGCCAACACAACTTTGTCTGAGCAACGACACGGTATACCAACTGGTGCTCGACAGTGTGAAAGCCTGGTTTGCCCGCAGCCCGCAGTCAACGGCACTATCGGTAAGCCAGGACGACAATACATCGTGGTGCCACTGTGAACGTTGTTCCGCCACCGATGCTTATGAAGGCAGCCCGGCAGGCACCATGATCCATTTTGTAAACCGTGTGGCTGCCAATTTTCCCACTAAAACCATAAGCACCCTTGCCTACCAGTACACCCGCAAGGCGCCGCTGCATGTAAAGCCAGCAAAAAATGTGCTCGTTACCCTGTGCAGCATTGAGTGCGACCGCAGCGCACCCATTGCCGAAAAATGCAAAGACTTTGAGCACGACCTGATAGAGTGGGGTAAAACCGGGGCTACGGTTAAAATATGGGACTATACCACACAGTTCACCAACTTCCTGGCGCCATTCCCTAACCTGCATACCCTGCAGCCCAACGTGCAGCTTTTTGCCAACAACAACGCCCGCTGGATATTTGAGCAGCACAGCCACAACCCCAGCGAACTGTTTGAGTTGCGCAGCTACCTACTGGCGCAATTGCTGTGGAACCCGCAAGCATCGTACGACAGCCTGTACAAAAACTTTATGAAATTGTATTATGCAAAGGCTGCACCCTTTGCAGAAAAGTATATCGACACCGTACACACGGCCATGCGTAGCCAACAGAATTTTATGCTGTACCTGTATGGCGACCCGGCACAAGGTTTCAACAGCTGGCTGAGCGAAGACAGGCTAAAGCAATACAATCAATGGTACGATGCTGCCGAAAAAGCTGCTGGCAACGACACGGCACTGGTAAGCCGCGTACGGGCGGCGCGGATGAGTGTAGACTATGCGGTACTGGAATATTCAAGGCGCAGCAGCGGTTTTTACTCGCTGGCCAATAAGCAGGCTACCCAACAAACGCTCAACCGCTTTGAAGCATCAACCAAATGGATCAACGCGGTACTCATCAACGAAATGGGCCTTCTAACAAGCAACTACATAGCAGGCTACAAACAACTGCTGCAAAATGCCAACCAAAATAACCTGGCAGCAGGCAAACCCGTAAAGCTGCTAACCAAACCAAAGAAATATGCAAAAGAAGATCCTCAAACACTCACAGATGGTGTATTTGGGGGCTGGAGCTTTTATGCCAACTGGCTGGGTTTTGAAGGCAACGACCTGGAAGCCGCAATTGACCTGGGCGAAACCAAATCGTTCAGCAGCTTAAGCATGCACTTTTTGCAGGTGGTTAATCACATCGTGTTCTTTCCTGAGGCCGTTACATTTTTAGTAAGCAATGATGGTAGCAACTTTACCGAAGTGGAAACCGTAGCAAACAAATTGCCCCTTACCAAACAGAGCCGGGTAAACGATATTCAGCTATTTGCCACGGCACCAAAAGCGCTGCAAGCGAGATACATAAAAGTAATTGGCCGCAGTATGAAAAAGGCGCCTATGTGGCATTACGGGTCGGGCAACCCTTCGTGGATATTTGCAGATGAATTGATTGTGACTAAGTAACCACAAATGGCTTGGTGTTTTAAAACACGAAGGTACAAAGACAATAAGTTGCACGAAGAATTTTTGAGCCGCGGAGGCGCTAAGTCCAACGGACTCTCAAGATGCAAAGAGTTATTTATGATCAAGAAGACACGAAGGCAATAAGTTTCACGAAGATTACAAGTTCAAAAGATGGCATCACTATAAATTATATAATTTCAATTTATGACCAATAGACTCAAAGTATTTATAATGTTAACCGCAAGTTTGCTCTATGCAACATGCCTGCTGTACGCACAACAAAGCCCTCCCCCATACAAAAACCCCAAGCTACCCATTGAGCAGCGCGTAGAAGACCTGCTCGCCCGCATGACGCCGGAGGAAAAATTCTGGCAGTGCTTTATGATACCCGGCGAGGTGAAGCCCGGCGAAGAGGCGAAATACACTCATGGCATCTTCGGGTTCCAGGTAAGTGCGGCCGGGGCTAACAGCAATGCGGCCGGGCAAATGCTGCAATACAATGCCACAGAAGGTGCACGGCAGCTTGCTGAAAAAATCAATCGTAATCAGCGGTATTTTATTGAACAGAGCCGCCTTGGCATACCCATCATTGCTTTTGATGAAGCGCTGCACGGCCTGGTGCGTGGCGGGGCCACAGCCTTTCCGCAAAGCATAGGGCTGGCTGCTACCTGGGATACCGCCCTGGTAGCCAATGTAGCAAATGCCATAGCCCTTGAAGGCAAAGTGCGCGGCATACGGCAAATCCTTAGCCCCGTCATAAACCTGGCCAACGATGTGCGCTGGGGTCGTGTGGAAGAAACCTATGGCGAAGATCCCTGGCTGAGCGCCATGATGGGTGTGGCCTTTATGGGCGCTTTTGAGCGCATGGGCATTGTAACCACCCCCAAGCACCTGCTGGCCAATGTGGGCGAGGGCGGCCGCGACAGCTACCCCATTTATTGGAGCGAGTGGTACCTGCGCCAAACCCACCTGCTGCCGTTTGAGTGGGCCTTTAAAAAAGCAGGTACCCGCAGCGTAATGACCTCGTACAACAGCGTAAATGGTGAGCCCTCCACCTCGCACAACTGGATATTGAAAACCTGGCTGAAAGATGAAATTGGATTTAAAGGATTTATCATATCAGATGCCAGCGCTACCGGAGGCGCCAATGTGCTGCACATGACGGCAGCCGACTACCCGGCAAGCTCCGCGCAAGCCATGAACGGCGGTCTCGATGTGATCTTCCAAACCGACTACGACCACTACAAACTGTTTATTCCACCTTTTGAGGATGGGCGAATTGGCGCACGTCGGCTTGACGATGCAGTTCGCGGTGTACTGCGGGCTAAGTTTGAGCTGGGTCTTTTTGAAAACCCCTACGTGGATGTGGCCGATATAGAGAAAATGGTATCGATGCAAAAGCAAAAAGCCTTGGCACGGGAGGCTGCTGCCAAAACTGTGGTACTGCTTAAAAACGAGGGCATGTTGCCCCTGAAGCCCGGCATTAAAAAACTGGCGGTAATAGGTGAAGATGCCATGGCAGCAAGGCTAGGGGGCTACAGCGGCCCGGGCAATGGGAAAGTATCTATACTGCAGGGCCTGGAAAAAGCCATGCCGGCAGGCACAACGGTGCAGTACGCTGCAGGCTATACCCGCAAAGAACGGGATTGGATAACTGTACCTGCTGCCTTGCTAACGCATACATTGGATGGCAAAACAAATAAAGGCCTTAAAGCGGAGTATTTCAGCAATATAGATTTAAGCGGCACACCTGCCCTGGTACGCAGCGATGCACAAGTAAGTTTCAACTGGACCCTGTACGGCCCCTACGAAAAGCTTGCCCGCGATTTTTACAGCGTACGCTGGACGGGCACCCTTACCCCCGATGCGGATGGCGCTTACCAAATAGGCCTGGAAGGCAACGATGGATACAGGCTTTACCTCAACGATAGCCTGTGGGTAAACAGGTGGGAGAAACAAAGCTTTTCAACCACTACAAAGCCCTATACATTTAAGAAAGGCAAGCCGGTGCAGGTGCGCATCGAGTTTAAAGAACCACAGGGCAATGCCCACATCAGGCTGGTGTGGAATAAGGGCGCTACTAACAATCGCAGCCAACTGCAGCAGCAGGCCGTGCAGCTTGCCCGTCAAGCCGACGCCGTGGTGCTGGTAGCGGGCATACACGAAGGCGAGTTTCAAGACAGGGCCATGCTTAGCCTTGACCATGGGCAGGAAGAACTGATAGAGGCCGTGGCAGCCACCGGCAAGCCGGTAACAGTGCTGCTGGTAGGTGGCAGCGCCATTACCCTGAGCAAGTGGTTGAATAAGGTAAATGCCGTAGCCATGGTATGGTACCCCGGCGAAGAAGGTGGCCATGGCGTGGCCGATGTGCTTACCGGCAAGGAAAACCCCGCAGGACGGCTACCCATCACCTTTCCGGTGTACGAAGCCCAGCTGCCGCTTAGCTACTGGCACCTGCCCACTGGCCGTGGCGACGACTACCACAACCTGAGCGGCGAACCGCTATTTCCTTTTGGCTATGGCCTCAGCTACACCTGTTTTTTATACAGCAACCTTTCATTAGAAAATTCAACTATAAAAAAAGGCGAAAGCACTCAGGTTACCTGCACCGTTTCCAACGCCGGCGCTTACGATGGCGATGAAGTGGTGCAGCTATACCTGCGCGATGAACTGGCCAGCCTGGCAAGACCTGTAATGGAATTAAAAGGATTTCAACGCATACACCTGCGCAAGGGCGAAAGCCGCAAGGTTTCTTTTGCCATAACTCCTGATATGCTGGAAATGTTTGATGCTAAAGGCAAGCGTGTAATAGAGCCCGGCGATTTCAGGGTGATGATTGGCTCATCGAGCCGTGACCTGAAGCTTAAGTCAACCCTTAAGGTAACGGAATAGCCTTGACGCCACCAATCAGAAAATGGGATAACAGAACTGTGTCACCCATTTAGAGGTATCCTGCTCTGCCAGCCTGTTGGTTACTAATACCTGGTAGGGTATGGCAGGCGAGGTAAAGCGGTAATCGTTTTTAAACTGTTCAAAGTTTTCGAATAGCTGCGGCAGGCGTCCCGGCCCGGCCTGCACATCAGCGGTAAGCAGGTTGCCCAGTACCATGCGCTTCAGCTCTATAGCCCCAGAGGAAGGCAGTACCCTGTCGCAGGGCAGCCCAACCATTACCCTAAATTCATTTTGGCCCTGCTTCATCACATTCAGCATAGGAGGGTTTACCACGTTGCCGCCCCTGGCTTTAATATAAGCCTCCAGCTTATCCACCTGCGCGTATATGTCGGCCGTGGTAGCGTAATGGTCTAAAGTAATGCGGGTAGCCATCAGTACACTGTCCTTTACCTTGTTGGGTTGCGGGGCCAGGCCGTACACATTTACCAGGTCGCCCAGGTAAATGCTCATGCTGTTCAGCAGCGATTCCATACCGGTTGCCATGCGCTTGGCCCTGCTAAAGCCCATCACACGGCTCCAGGGTGTGTTGCCGGCAGGCACTTCGCACTGCCAGCTTAGCACCGAGCTGTCGTTGGCCAGGTAGTTCACATCCAGCTTGCTGGTAATCGTATCGCCGTTTGCCCGCCAATCGAGAACGGTTACCGGCGGCACCTGCGTTACCACGTCTATCTTTTCCTGCCCAATGTGCATGGGCATATCGCCCTCTCCGCGCCAGGGCCACCATTTACTCCAGTTGGCACTGTCGGCCAGCATACGTAGGGCGCCGGGCTGGCTCGCGGCCACTTTTACACTTTGCTGTATCAAAATGCGGTGTGGTATCAGCACATAAATAACCGCGCTGCCCACAATGGCTAATACGGCAAGAACAACAATTGCTTTTTTCATTGATAATTTTCGCGATGCAAATAAACGGTATTGCCGCATTTGCCCGAATAGAACCCGAACATTAAGTGCCTTCGCGCAATTTTCATTTTGGGGCTATCAGCTATCTGTTCAACACTACACAGTAGTCCGGGCCTTCTGTAGTAGTGGCCGCCCGGGCAGGGTGCATGCCATCTGCAGGCGGGCTATGTGCGGCCAGCTACTACTGCCAGTCCCGCAGCCCATCGGCAACAGCAGCCACAACCGGCATTTGTATTCAGCAAACTCCTGACAACCAAACCAGCCATAGAAAAGTCTGGTTAATTTTAAAGGCGCATATTGCATAACCACTCCCATCTGGTTGTATTGCCCATGCTTCTCCACACTTTTCGTCAACCTGTAAATCGAAAACCAATGAAACGCAACTTCCTTGTTGTTTTGCAATGCTTATGGCTGCAGGCGCCTCCGCACAGGCCCTCATCCGCGTAGCAGAGCGGGTGCAGGCTTCGCACAAGCGGGGCAAAACATTTGCCCGTGCCAACCTCTTTAGCCGGCTGAGCAGCCACGAGCCTGCAATGCAGCAAGTGCTGAAAAAAGGCAGCATGCTGCAACTGGACAAAACGGCCCGTGCCACACTGCGCAAAGAGCGGCCCGAAGCCCTAACGCTCAGACTTCCTTACGACGATGGCAGCACCCTTACCCTGGAACTGGTGCGCAACCAGGTGCTGGCGCCCGACTTTAAAGTAACCACTGCAGCGCCCGACCCCACGTTAACCGCTTATAATTCCGACCTGTACTACCAGGGTATTGTTACCGATACCAAAGGCCGCTCGCTGGCCGTCATCAGCGTGGTGGGCAACGAAGTAGTGGGCGTGCTGGATGTGGAAGGGCAGGGCAACTTTGTGCTGGGCGCCCTCGACAAAGACAAAAAGGGCCGCTATGCCTTCTTCCGGTCCGATGACCTGCAGATGCCCGCAACAGCAGGCTGCGAAGCAGATAAACTGGCGCCCATAGCCGGCCAAACGACCGAACAGATTTCGCAGCAGGCCCTTGACCCCAACCGTTGTGTGCGTATTTATTTTGAATGCGAATACAACATGTTTCAAACGCGGGGCTCTACAGTACAGGGCACGGTAGATTATATGACCGCCGTGTACAATGTGGTAAAAACCCTGTACGACAACGAACAGGTAAACACCGCCATTTCCGAAATATTTGTTTGGAACACCCCCGACAGCTACCCCACCGGCATCATAAGCGATGCCCTGAATGGCTTTCGCACGGCTCGGGCCAACAACTTCAATGGCGATGTGGCCCACCTCGTAAGCATGGGCGCGCCTTCGGGCAGCGGCGTGGCCTACATCAATGTATTGTGCAACAAGAGCTACTCCTTTGCCTACAGCTATACCTACAACAGTTTCAGCCAGTTTCCCACCTATTCGAGGCCGGTAGAGGTGTTAACGCACGAAAGGGGCCACAACCAGGGTTCGCCGCATACCCACGCCTGCCAGTGGGATGTAGACGGCAATGGCTCGGCCACCGAAATGATTGATGGCTGCGGGCCCAACCGTGGCTACACCGAAGGCAGTTGCACCGTAGCGCCCCTGCCCACCAATGGCCGCACCATTATAAGCTACTGCCACCTGGTGAGCGGTGTTGGCATCAATTTTAATAATGGGTTTGGCACCTTGCCGGGCAACCTCATCCGTAGCCGCGTGTACAACGCAAGCTGCCTTACTGCCTGCAATACCTGCAGCACCACGGTTGCCATCAGCAAAAACGATGTGAGCGGCTTTGTGCAGCTTGAACTGTGAAGCCCCACCGCCGCAACGGTGCAGTTGAGGCTGAGCGATGTGGCCGTACGCATGGCCGCGCTGGGCAGCCAGGTGTTGCAGGCAGGCACCAACCAGTTGCGCTTAGCGCTGCCCACAGGCAGCAAGGGCATGTACCTGCTGCGCCTGAGCTACATGGGCAGGCAGTACAGCAAGCCGGTCACCGTATTGGATTCATTGCTTTCTGTTTACCCAAAATGACCACGGCAGTGTGACTTTGCCGCGGTCATTTTTTTTACCAAGGCAAAAAGCCTGTCCTACTTTTACCCCTAAACATCAAATCATGCAGTCACCATACCTGCCCAGCGCCCGCAAGCAGTTTGAATACTACAAACTGCTGGGCGAAAAAACCATGCAGCAGCTAACCGACGAACAGCTTTGCTGGCAATACGATGCAGACAGCAACAGTATTGCCACCATTGTAAAGCACCTTTGGGGCAATATGATGAGCCGCTGGACCGACTTTTTACACAGCGACGGCGAAAAGGAATGGCGCCAGCGCGATGCGGAGTTTGAAACCGAACACCTGGACCGCGCCGCCCTGATGGCCAAATGGAACGAAGGCTGGAACTGCCTGTTTGCCACCCTCGACAACCTGACTGAATCCGACCTGCAACTCATCGTATACATCCGCAACATGGGACAAACCGTTCAGGATGCCATCAACCGGCAACTTGCCCACTACCCATACCATGTAGGGCAAATTGTTTTTATAGGAAAGATGCTGGCTGGCGGAAATTGGCAGTCGCTATCGATACCGCGGGGTGGCTCGCAGCAGTACAATATCGACAAGTTTGCACAGCCTAAGCGGGTGGAGTAATTTGCAGAAGATGTGGTGAAGAAGGGTTGATCAGTTTGGCAGTTTGCAGTGTTGCGAGCGCTTTAGTGCTTTTGGTCTGGGGAATAAGGAATAAGACAGTTATGCGTTGGGTAATAGATCATCTCCTGCCTCATTGAGAAATTGAGTCATTGAGTTATTGAGTCATTGAGCCATTTGCCGCT
>Ga0114939_10001145_pt1 | contig 21373 bp, 18 predicted proteins | sample AshMeaCrysSpring_FD_87196 | JGI IMG/M metagenome (GOLD analysis project Ga0114939, IMG submission 87196) | Groundwater microbial communities from Big Spring, Nevada to study Microbial Dark Matter (Phase II) - Ash Meadows Crystal Spring | ecosystem: Environmental > Aquatic > Deep subsurface >...
GAACAACGTCAGTCCCTCACGCGGCGACCTGCACTTGTACTTGTTGGGGTCGTCGTTATCGATGACGACGCGCGGATCCCTGAATTCATAGGCCGAGAACGTGATGTTGCCGGTGGTATTCTGGGGGAAGGTCAGCGTCTGGCCTTCAATGGTCGTGCAAGCCGTGGTCCCGTCGCAAGCACCCACCGTACGCGGAGTGTCGTACTCGACGATGAAGCCCTTGATGTTACCGACAGCGCCTTCGTCGTTCCAGCCGGTTCCATCAGGATCGTAACTTCCATCAGATTTACGATCGTAAAGACCAATCGCCAGATAGTTCTCAGAATCTTGGCCGTAGTAGTCGTTAGGCTCGGCCGTCGGGGCCGGGGGGGCGGGGGCCCAGTTCGAGTAGTAATCCGGAGCAGGCGTCTTACCGGGAACTGAAATGACGCCTTCGCCGTTTTCCCACTCCCACCCCGTGTGAGCATTTGGCGCGCCTGTTACCTGCGACCCGCCCACCCAGACCTCGCCAGCAAGAGCGAGTGGTCCTGGGGACGTGGACGGAAAGACAATGTTGTTTTTCAAGTCATTGACATACTCGTGTTCGCTGGAGGAGGTGATGGTCGCCAGGTGTCCCTCCACGCCCTCGAATTGCAAATTGTCGGCGCAAGCCTTCGCGTCGACCCATGAGATTTTCGCGGCCCTGTAGACTTCAAAACGGTGCCCGGTAGCGTCATTCGTACCCCAATTCACTAGCACGGGCGCGAGTGAGCCCGTGGGGCAGGTGCCAGCCTCTGCGGGCGCCGATCCCATAAAAAACAACGCCACCAGACTAGTTAACAGACCGATTCTCTTGTCCACTTTCTTCTCTCCTTGCGTGCGCACAAGGTCAGCGACCATTGCGGTGATTTTTTTCGAGTCTCAAGACGACCGGTCAGCTCGACCTGCCGGCAGCGCTTCAAAGCGGCATCAGAAGCAAACGGCCAATTGTGAGAACCGTATCACACATCAGCATGTATTTATTGTTGCGATCAGGACCGGGTGATTATGTCAACCGGTAGAGTCGAGCGTCGCCGTCGGCCCATGGAAAATGGCCCTGCCCAGTGCCGGAGTCTCAGTCGTCCTTTTTGCTCTGCAACATGGCAGTCTGCTTCGGTGCTTCCTCCGCACCGCTCCGCTTGCGGTCGTACGCCGCGGCCCAACGGACCGCGTTGTTGACAAAAAAGGGCAACGCCCCGGTATCCGCGCGCAGCGCGGCCAACCCCTCGAGCATCAGCTTGCCGCCCTGCGCGGTCTGCCCCAGGCCTGCAAGTGCTGCGCCTTCGGTGCTGGTGGCGGCCGCCGTCCGCCAATGGGAGGCCCCGAGTGCCGGCAGGCAAATCGCCCTGGCCTCCGCCGCAGCCGTCCGCGCTTCCTCGAAACGCCCGGTCTCGACCAGCAGACTGCCGAGCAACGTCAGTGTGCCGGCGACGTCCGTGTGCTCGTTGCCCAGCAGCTTCCTGCGCATCTGCAGCGCTTCGCGCAGCAGCGGCTCGGCCGCAGCGTAGTCACCCGCCTCCATCATCCACATCGCCTGGTTGCCCATGCCGCGGGCGATCGACGGATGCTCGGACCCGACCGTGCGCCGGTACATGTCGAGCGATCGCTGCATCAGCCTGCGGGCACCCTCGGCATCGCCCTTGTCGTGCAGCACGAATGCCAGGTTGTTCAGCGCGGCCGCGATGTCCGGGTGGTCATCGCCGAGCAGCTTCTGCTGCATGGCGATGGCCTGGCGGTACATCGACGCCGCTTCGTCGTATTTCTTCTGGTCGGTCAATGCGTACGCGATGTTGTTGAGGCCCAGCGCGATTTCCGGGTGGACCTCGCCGAGCAGGACACGTTTCATCTGCAACGCTTCGCGGTAAAGCGTTTCGGACTCGTGATACTCGCCCATGTCGCCCAGCACCACGCCGAGATTGCTCAGTGCCTCGGCCAGGTCCGTGTGCGGCTCCTTGTGCAGTTCCCTCTGCAGCGCAACGGCAAGGCGCATCGCTGGCAAGGCATCGTCATACTTGCCCTGGTTGTAAAGGTTCATCCCCAGGCCTTCGAGGCTCTTCGCCACCTCGACGGTGTTGCCACCGAGCAGCTTGCGCCGCATCGCCAGCGCCTGCCGAAACAACGGGTCGGCGGCGTCGTATTCACCCTTGCGGAACAGCAGATCGGCCAGCTGGTACTGGCTGCGCGCAATGTCGACGTGCTCCGGTCCGATCTGCTTCAGTCGCAGGTCCAGCGCCTTGCGGTACATCAGCTCCGCTTTGTCGTACTCCGCCGTCAGCGTCAGTACGCCACCGAGCTTTTCCGCCGATTGCGCCACCTCGAGGCTGTCCGCGCCGTAAAGTTCAAGCCGCTTCTGCATCGAGCTGTCGAGCAGCGACGCAGCCGAAGGGTAAAGCGCCAGGCTCGTGTACACCGTACCCATGGTTTCCATCAACGTGGCCTGGATCGCCGGCTGCGTGGCCAGTTCCGACTTGATGCGCTGCGAGCCCTTGTCGAGGATCTCGCGCGCGGTGATGGAGTTGCCGCGCGCCTCGTTCGGGTCGGAGACCGCGAACAGGCCGACGAGAAAGTTCGTGGTCTGCCGGGCGGTCTCGGCCTCGGTCTCCGCACGGACGCGCTCGCGCTCGGCCTGGTTGCGGGCGATCCAGGCGGCAGCAGCCAACCCGGACGTGATCGTCATGCCGACGATCGAAGCAGTGACCAGCGCCATCATGCGCCGATGCCGCCGCTGGGCCTCGCGCTGCTTCAATTCGTCCAGGCCGACGCCGAGCATCCCCGCGACCAACTTCAGCCGGACGTCCTGCTTGCTGTCTTTTTTTGGCCGGGCATCGGCGGCGATCGGCTCACCGCGAATCTCGGTGAGTTGCCCGTCCTCCCCCATCTTGTAGATCAGTGCGTTGGGGAAGCACTCCTGGTCGGCAGTGGCAACCGATGCGGAAGCGCCCGGCTCGCCGGCAACGATCAGGCAGAAGATCCGGTGCTCACGGCCCAGGCGCTTGAACGCGAGGATTTCCTCGTTCACCCAGCGCGACTTCGCGGCGGCTGGCGAACAGATGACAACCTGGAACGCGGATTGCTCCAGCGCTCGCGTCAGGGTCTCGCCGAGATTCGTCGCCGTCGCGAGCTCGTCGCGGTCGCGGAACACTGGCGCGAATCGCTCGGGAACGGGGCCAAACGCGGTCTGAGTACCGACAAGATGCTTCGGCACGCGGTACGTCTCGAGCGACTTGTGCAGCCACTTGGCCCAGCCCTCGTCGCTATGGCTGTAACTGATAAAAGCGCGGTACTTGAACTCGGAATCCATTCGTCGCGCTCCAGAGGCACAGCGGCCGGGATACTCGCCCGGCCTGCCGGGTTCTGTCAAAACGCCGTTCGGCCCTTGTACCAGCGAGTCACGAACACCGCGATTGTCGTGAGCTGGCCCCCTTGCCCGGACCGCCCCGTTACGGAGCACCGCTCTGAATTTGGGCACAGCATTCCTGATCTTGGGACCTGGTTCTTGGCACCCCAAACCGATTGGCAGCTAACCCAACCTCGATCTGCGAGGCGGATCACAGCTTCGCGAGGCCATCCGCGCCCACCCCCGACTGGCCCGCTAGACTCCGACGTCAACGACGGGGTTTGGACACCATGTCGACGACGGACAGGCGCGTAGAGGAGTTGCTGGATCGCTGGCTGGCAAGCGTCGAGCTGCATGTGCGCTACCTGAAACTGGACGATGCCGCCTACTCGCGCGCCGAAGCGTGGCCGAGGCACCAGCGACCGAATGCGCTGGTCGTGAACCTGGCCCGTACCCGGCTGCTGGAATTGAAGGCGCACCTCGGCAAGCGCCGTGACGAGGGCGATGCGAAATTCGCCGAATCGCTCGAACTGATGTCATTCCTGACCAGCCTGCTCGGGTCGGAGCACATCGAGCGGTTCATCCCGCTCGCCACCGGCAAGCCACCCGATCCGGGCATCTCCGGCACGGTGGAGCAACCAATAATCCGCGCCGCAGCCAGGGCCGCCTCGAATCAAAGAACTGCTGGCGCCGCGCAGGGCCACGTGACTGCAAAAGGCCCGACCGCCGGCGCGCCTGGCAAGTCATCGACTGGAACTCACAAACGACCGGCCCGCCCCCGGGCCGCACCTCCTGCCGCCCCCGCACCACCTCTCGTTGCGCGTCCCCAACCGGCCAAGGCAACGCCGCCACCCCCCATGGACGCGATGGCGCAGCAGGTCGTCGCCGACGCAATCCGCATGCTCGAATGGGGCCGTGAGTGGCCCGCCGTCGCGGGATTGATCGCGCGCATGGCGGATCGGCCGTCGGAAGCGGAGATCTGGAAGATCCTGCGCGCCCATCGCGCGGACATCATGGCAAAGGCTCGCCGCGGCGCCGGCTGAATCGATTGCGCGCGCCGGGTGACACTGTCACATCGGCTGCGGTAACGTCATCGTGCCACCGATCCCGCATCCAAGGAGCGTTTGCCCATGCCCTCATTCCGCATTTTCGCCGTGGCTGCCATGGCCGCAGGCTTGCTCGTTGCCGGCGCCGTCCAGGCCCAGGGCGCCGCATCCAAGGCCGAGCAGACGCTCAAGTACCGCAAGGCCCTGTACCAGGTGCTCGGCTACAACTTCGGGCCGATGGGCGCCATGACGAAAGGCGCGATGCCGTACGACCAGGCCGAGTTCGCCCGGCGCGCCGAGCGCGTCGCGATGATCGCCCCGCTGCTGAGCGAGGGTTTCTCGGCCGATACCAGGGGGCTGCCCAACTCGGAACTCAAGCCCGAGATGTGGGCGAACCGCGCTGACTTCGACGCGAAGATGAAGGACCTCGTCGATCGCAGCGCGACGCTCGCCAGCGTGGCCAAAGCAGGCGACGCTGCGAAGACCAAGGCCGCGTTCCTGGAGACCGCCAAGACCTGTGGCGCCTGCCACGACAAATACAAGAACGACTGAACTCTGCCGCGCGTTCGCTCAAAAGAAGCTGACACTCGACTCGGGCGCCGCTCGCAACGCGAGCGCCAGGGCGATTGCCAGCGCGGCAACGATCGCGACGGCGAGCGTGCCGCGGGAGGAGGCGATGCCCTCCGCGCCCGGCTTGCGACCGGACCACATGGCACGCACGAGACCTGCACGCCGCACGAGGTCGTACCAGGCCACGGCCAGTAGGTGCAGCGCAATCAGGCCCGGCAGCACGTTCGAGCCCAGCGCATGCCAGCCCGTGATCCGGTTGCTGGTCTCATGGTCGACCCAGCCGTAGAACGGGCCAGAGTTCATGATCTCGTCGTTGGCGAACAGACCGGTCAACGCCTGCGCGCCGACGATCAACAAAAAAACCAGCACGCTGATGGCGCCCAGCGGATTGTGACCCGCCAGGGGACGAGGGCTGCGGCCACGCACGTACTCCAGCAGCGCGCGCGGGCCACGCACGAACGCTGCGAAGCGTGAATATCTCGGCCCGGCGAATCCCCAGGCGACCCGAAACGCGACCAGCACCAGCGCAACGTATCCCGCGCGGCGATGCCAGTCGAACCATTCGATGCCGAGGTAATGGGTCGCGAACGAAACGGCGATCGAAGCAGCCAGCAGCCAGTGGAACACGCGCAACGGCCAGTCCCAGACCAGTGCGGGCCGTGCAGCGCAGTCAGGCAATGGATTCACGGGCATCGCCCCGCGGTTCGCGCTGCGCAGGCACGCGGATTCGCGCGTCGGCGACCGTGACTCGCGGCGCGAATTCGCCTACCGTTGCGCTCCGCGGCCCGCGGCCGCGGTGCAAAGGTTGCCGCTGCAATGCCGACTCTCGATCCCGTCATCCTGTTCTTCCTGCTGGGGGCGTTTGCCGGCCTGGCACGCGCCGAATTGCGCCTGCCCGCCGCGATCTATGATTTTGTCAGCACGCTGCTCCTGCTGGCCATCGGACTGAAGGGCGGCGTCGAACTCGCGCGTTCCGGCGCGGGCCTGCCCCTGGTCGAACTGTTCGCCCTGCTTGCGCTGGGATTCGGCCTGCCGATTCCCGCGTTTCTGGTGGCGCGCCACCTGGGCGGACTCAGCCGCGCCGATTCCGCCTCGCTCGCCGCGCACTATGGCTCGGTGAGCGTAGGCACGTTCGCCGTACTGCTCGCCTACCTTGCCACTCGCGGCATCGACTATGAAGTGCGCGCGCCGGTGTGGGTCGTGGTGCTCGAGGTGCCGGCGATCCTCGCCGGCGTCGTGCTTGCGCGCGGCTTTGCCGGCGGGGACGTCGCGTGGAAGCCGCTGCTGCGCGAGCTGCTGCTCGGTCGCAGCGTCATCCTGCTGCTCGGCGGCCTCGCGATCGGCTGGGTCAGCGGGCCCGAGGGCACCGCGTCGATCCAGCCGCTGTTCTTCGGCCTGTTCAAGGGCATCCTCGCGCTGTTCCTGCTGGAGATGGGACTGATCGCCGCCACCCAACTCGGGGCACTGAAGCGCAACGCGGTCTTCCTGGTCCTGTTCGGCGTGGGCATGCCGCTCTTCGGCGCTTTGTTCGGCGCGCTGCTGGCCCTCGCGCTGGGGCTTTCGGTTGGCGGCACGATCGTGATGGCCACGCTGGGCGCGAGCGCCTCGTATATCGCCGCACCAACCGCCATGCGAACCGCGGTTCCCGAGGCGAACCCTGCCCTGTCGCTGACGGCATCGCTTGCGGTCACGTTCCCGTTCAACATCATCATCGGCATTCCGCTGTACGAGCGCCTGGCACGATTCGTTGCCGGCGCTTGACGGCGTCGCGCCGGTTGCGCGAAGCGGCGGCAGGCACGCACATATTCGAGAACCACCTTTTTTCTGACACGAGCCGAGACAACATGCAGCAGCTCCACACCCGACGCATGGTCACGATCGTCACCGAAGCCGCGCTCGAGCGCGTGCTGGTCACCGAACTGGAATCGCTGGGCATACGCGGCTTCACGATCACCGATGCGCGCGGCAAGGGCAGTCGCGGTTTGCGCCAGTCCGACTGGGCCCAGCAAGGCAACATCCGCATCGAAGTGATCTGCGACCCGGCCGTCGCCGACCGCGTCGCCGAGCGGGTGCGCGAGAAATTCTACGATCACTACGCGATGATCCTGTTCATGCAGGACGTGAGCGTGCTGCGCTCGGACAAGTTCTGACCCCGGCCGCGCCATTGCCTTGCGTCGCGCGAGCGATGCGGACGAAGCGCCACCAAAGACCCGACGCATGACCAACGAAAGCCCACCTCCAGGCGAAGCGTTTGCGGCGGCTGCCCGCGCGCTGCCGGGCGCCAGCCTGCTACGCCGCGCCTGTGCGATGGTCTACGACGGCCTGCTGCTGCTGGCGCTGCTGATGCTCCTCACGGCGCTCTTCCTGCCATTTACCGGCGGCGAGGCCGTGCGCTGGGCGACGTTTCCGTTGCTGACGCTGGCGTACTGGCCGACGCTCATTGGCGCGATCGTCCTCTATTTCGGCTTGCCGTGGACCGAGCGGGGCCAGACGCTGGGCATGGCTTCGTGGCGCATCCGCGTGCAGCGTGACGACGGCTACCTGCTCACGTGGCGTGACGTGGTGATCCGCCTCGCCGCGAGCGTCGCTTCATGGGCGCCGGCGGGGCTGGGCTGGTTCTGGGCGCTGTTCGACCGCGAGCGCCGGACGTGGCATGACTCTTTGTCGCACAGTCGAGTGGTACTGTTGCCCAGGTCAGTCAAGAAGGCTTTGATGTGACAGGCGTGGATTCCGGATGATTTTCCGAATCGCGGGAAAGCCGATACGCGATTCGGAAAATCATCCGGAATCCACGCTGCACACGCCGCGCCTGAGCGCGCGTTCGGCGAGCCGAACACTCGCACGGCGCAAGTAGCCTGAAGCCATTCCAAAGTCGGGCAACAGCGGTCGAATCGATCGAAGTCACCGGAGCCGTTGCCGCCTGCTCGCCGGGCCCGGCCAAACCCCGGATGTTGCTCTGCCGTGACGGGCACGCTGCTCTGGCGCAATCGCTGAGCGCGCTGCGGCGGCGTGAATTGTCGCCGCACGATGCGCCGTGCGACAGGAAATGGGGACGGAGCCCTATTACCGAACAACTGAGGCAATAGGGCTCCGTCCCCATTTCCTGTTGCTCAGGCGCCGTGTGTCCAGCGCACGATCGGGATGTCTTGCCGAATCCCGTGTCGGCTTTCCCGCGATTCGGCAAGACATCCCGATCGTGCGCGTGGAGCCATTCGGGCGACTCGAATCTTCAGGACGCGCGCATTCGAAAGCGTCGCTGGATGCGGCGACGCCACACCGCCACAGTCGCTCAGCGATTGCGCCAGAGCAGCGTGCCCGTCACGGCGGCGAGCAGCGCCGTCGGCAACCATCCCACGATCCACGGCGGCAGCTTGAAGAGCTCGCCGCTGCTCTCCAGCGTCTGGCTCAGCAGCACGAAGCTCGCGCCGATCAGCACGCCGATGACGGTTCGGGCGCCCTGCCCCGAATTGCGCATCGAACCCACGCAGAACGGCAGCGCCAGCATGACCACCAGCAGGATGGCCACGAGGCGCGCAAGCCGCGACCAGTAGGCAGCCTCGAAGCGCTGCGACTGCAGTTCGTTGCGTTGCAGATGCGCGATGTAGCTCCGCAAATCACCGAGGCCCATCATGTCGGGCTCCGCCACGGCCAGACCCAGGAAGTCCGGCGACAGCGAGGTACGCACGTCGCGCTCGGTTTCCCTGCTGACGTTGGCGGACTGCGCGTCCTGCGCGAACGACGTGCCCACGTACTTTTCCAGCCGCCAGACCTTGTCGCCCTTGACGCTCGCCGATTCGGCCCGGCCCACGCTCAGCAGCCTGCGCGAAGGGTCAACCTGGAACACTTTGATGCCGCCGAACCGTGCACTGCCCGACTGCTGGTCGACGCTGATGATCGTGTTGCCGTCGCGCACCCACGTCGCGCGATTGCCGGTCAGGTTGAACTGGTCGAATTTGGCGAACACCTTGAGCTGCGTCGCGTAGCCGGCGAGCGGCGGCGCGACGTACTCGCCGACGACGAACATCAGCGAGCCCAGGAGCAGGCCCGCCGTGCCCAGCCAGGTGCAGAAGCGCGTCGTCGTGACGCCCGACGCGCGCATCACGATAAGCTCGCTGCCGCGCGCCAGGTTGCCGAGGCCGAGCAGCGATCCGATGAGCGCGGCCACCGGCAGCAGCTGGAACAGGTAACTCGGCAGGTTCAGTGCGACAAACAACAGCGCCTGCGTCGCGGTGTAGTTGCCGACACCGATGTCGTCCTGCTGCCCGATGAACAAGAACAGCGCGCCGAGCGCGAGCAGTACGATCATCACCATGAGCGTGTAGGACAGCACGGTGCCGATCACGTAGCGGCCAAGCACGCCGATCATGCGGGCGAACCTCCGCCGCCCGCGGCGGCGGCGGCGTTGCGCGGTCGTCGCATCCAGGGCAGGCGCCACGCCGGCCGCGGATGCAGCTCCTGCCACAGCAGCCAGCCGGCCAACGCCAGCGGCAGCAGGTGCACCCACCACAGGCCCAGTTGCCCGGCCGGAGCATCCTTCTGGATCCAGACGCGCGCCGCGGCGAGCAGGTTCGAATAGATGAAATACGCCAGCACCGCGTAGGCGACGCGGGCAAAGCGGCCCTGCCGCGGCCGCAGGCGTGCCAGCGGCACTGCCAGCACCATCAGCACCAGCGCCATCACCGGTACGGATGCACGCCACGCCAGTTCCGCACGATCCTTGGGGTCGGACGAGTCGAGCAGCGCTGCGGTCGACTTCATGTCCACCCTGGTCTTGCCGGCCTTGGCATCAGGCAGGCGCACCGGAATGCCGTGCTCGCGGAACTCGACGATGCGCCAGTTGGGCTGGCCCGGCACGCCTTCATAACGCCGCCCGTCATAGAGGATGAACATTTGCTCCGGCTGCCCGGCGCCGCGCTGCACCGCGCGCTCGGCCATCGCGACTTCGATCTTGTCGCCGGCATTGCGTTGCACGAAGACGCCGAACAGTTCGCCTGTCGGCTCGACGCGCTCGGCGTAGAACACCGCATCACCGCCGGCGAAGCTGCGGAAGCGGCCCGGCTCCAACGCGCCGAACTGCGCGGCGCGCGTGGCCTCGTTGCGCAGCTCGCTCGACTTCATCCACGCGGCCGGCACCACGCGATACGACAACACGGCAAGCGCCAGCGCGACCAGGAGCGCCAGCAGCGCAATTGGCCGGTACACGCGCAGCGGGCCGACGCCGCACGCCGTCATCGCCGTCATTTCGCTCTCGTGGTACAGGCGACCAAGGGCCAGCACGATGCCGAGGAAGAGCCCGATCGGGACCAGCACGGTGAGCTGCTGCAGCGTGGTCAGCCCGATCAGCGTCATGACGATCTCGACCGGGAAGCCGCTGGCTGCCGCCTGGCCAAGCACCCGCGCGAACTGGTTTGACAGCAGCACGATCAGCAGCACGCCGGTCACCGCGACGAAGGTCCACGTCACTTCGCGCAGCAGGTAGCGGTCCAGGCGGTTGAGCAAAGTTCGCGGGCCTCGGCGGGAATCGGTAAACTCGCGGGCTTCAGTTTAACGGGCGAAACGGCTGCCGGGTAACGCATTCCGGCGCGGGATTTCGTCCCAGAGCCCCAAGGAACGCACGATGCGCCTGTTCGTCGCCACCGCCGCCCCCCGCCGCCAGAAGACCGATTGCGCCATCATCGGCCTGCATGAAGGGGGCAAGCTGACCGGCGCAGCCGCCGCGCTCGACGAGGCGCTCGGCGGGAGGTTGTCGCGTGTGATCAAGCGCGGCGACGTGCGCGGCAAATCCGGCGAGCTGCGCCTCATCGATACCGACGGCGCCGTCTGCCAGCGGGTCCTGATCGTGGGCCTGGGCAAGCCGGCAGCGTTCGGCCGCAAGCAGTATCGCAAGGCACTCGTCACCGCGATCGCCGCGATCACCAGGACCGGCGCACGTGATGCCGTGAGCTACCTGGCCGAGTGCGTCGCGACGCCCGATGCTTACTACGACGCGCGCCTGGCCGCCGAGGCCGTCGGCGCCGCACTCTATCGCGTGCCCGCGATCCGCAGCGCGCGCAAGCCCCCCGAGCCGGCGTTGAAATCGTTCGGCGTCGCCGTTGCCGATGCGGCGCAGAAGGCGGCCGTGCAGCGCGGTCTCGACCAGGGCCGGGCGATTGCCACGGGTGCCGCGCTGACGCGCGACCTCGCGAACCTTCCCGCCAACGTCTGCACGCCCGGCTACCTCGCACAGCAGGCACGCGAGCTGGCGCGCTCGTACAAGTCGGTACGCACGCAGGTGCTCGACGAGCGCGACCTCAAGCGCCTGAAGATGGGTTCGTTCCTTTCGGTGACCAACGGCACGGACGAGCCGGCGAAGCTGATCGTCATGCGCTACGACGGCGGACGCGCAGGCCACGCCCCGGTGGCACTGGTCGGCAAGGGCGTGACGTTCGACAGCGGCGGCATTTCCCTCAAGCAGCCGCCTGGCATGGACGAGATGAAGTTCGACATGACCGGAGCCGCGAGCGTGTTCGGCGCGATCAAGGCCGCGGCCGAGATGGGCCTCAAGCTCAACGTCGTCGGCATCGTCCCGGCCTGCGAGAACATGCCCAGCGGCCGCGCGACCAAGCCCGGCGACATCGTGCGCAGCATGTCGGGCCAGACCATCGAGGTGATCAACACCGACGCCGAGGGCCGCCTGATCCTGTGCGATGCGCTCACTTACGCGCGCCGCTTCAAGCCGGCTGCGGTCGTCGACATCGCTACGCTCACGGGCGCCTGCGTCATCGCGCTCGGCGCGCACCTGAGCGCGGTGATGAGCAACGACGACGAACTTGCCGGCGAACTCACGGCGGCGGGCGTTCGCGCCGAGGACCGCTGCTGGCACATGCCGATGGCCGAGGAATACCACGATCAGCTCAAGAGCAACTTCGCGGACTTCGCCAACGCGTGCGGTCGCGACGGCGGCGCCATCACGGCAGCCTGCTTCCTCGCGAAGTTCACCGACGGACTCAAGTGGGCGCACCTCGACATCGCGGGCACGGCCTACCTGACGGGCGCGCATAAGGGCAGCACCGGGCGCCCGGTGCCGTTGCTGATGGACTTCCTGCTCGGCCGGGCGTGACCGCCCCTCGTTCCAGGTCATGACGCGGCCGCGGATCGACTTCTACACGCTGGGCGAGACCGACGCGCGCGCGCGGCTCGTGACCGCGTGCCGCCTGGCCGAGAAGGCTTACGAGCAGGGCCTGCGCGTGGCTGTCCGGACCGGCAGCGCCGCCGAGACCGCCGTGGTCGACGACCTGCTCTGGACGTTCAGCGACGGCAGCTTCGTGCCGCACGGCGTCTGGCCGTCGGAACCCGCAGTGGCCAGCGCCACGCCGGTCCTGGTCGGCAGCTCCGCCCTGCCCCACACGCACCGCGATGTCCTGATCAACCTTGCGGTCGATGCGCCGGCCGACTTTTCGGCCTATGCTCGGGTCTGCGAGGTGGTCGGGGGCGACGAGGACGCCAAGCAGGCGGCCCGTCACCGCTGGCGCGCCTATCGCGAAGCCGGTTGCGAACCCGGTCTGCAAGAGGTCCCGCCACGCCGATGAACAGCCTGCCCGCCGACGACATCCCGGTTCTCACGGACATCGTCGAGCCCAACGTGGGCTCCGAATCCGCGTTCATCAACGACACCAGCCGCTTCCTGCACGAACTCGAGGCGCACCTGACGGCGGTCGTGCACGAGCAGACCGACGAGCTGGTCCACAACGCCCTGCGGGAGATGGAAGCCCTGCTGCTCGAGCAGGTCTCGGACCGCCTCAAGGCCGAGCTGCCCCAGCTGATTTCGCGCGTCATCGCGGAGCATTTCCGCGGGCCGGGCCGCGCGAACTAGTCGGCTATAATCGACGGTTCGCGCAAGAGGCCGTCGATGGACAAAAGCTACTCCCCGCAAGCGATCGAGTCCCGCACCTATGCCGCCTGGGAGGCGGCCGGCTGGTTCGCACCCGCCGGGGACGGCCGGCCCTTCAGCATCGTGATTCCGCCGCCGAACGTCACGGGCACGCTGCACATGGGCCATGCATTCCAGCACACGCTGATGGACGTGCTCACGCGCGTGCATCGCATGGACGGGGAGCGCGCCCTGTGGCAACCCGGCACGGACCACGCTGGCATCGCCACGCAGATGGTCGTGGAGCGGCAGCTCGCCGGGGACGGCAAGACTCGCCACGACCTCGGGCGTGAGAAGTTCGTCGAGCGCGTCTGGGAATGGAAGGAGCAGTCGGGCGGCACCATCTCACGCCAGATGCGTCGTCTCGGCAATTCCGTCGACTGGTCGCGCGACCGCTTCACGATGGACGCGGGCCTCTCCGAGGCTGTGTGCGAAGTGTTCGTGCGCCTGCACGAGGAAGGCCTGATCTATCGCGGCAAGCGGCTCGTGAACTGGGACCCGGTGCTGCACACGGCCCTCTCGGACCTCGAAGTGCTCGCGGAACCCGAGGCTGGCAACCTCTGGCACCTGCGCTACCCGCTGGCGGATGGCAGCGGTCATCTCATCGTCGCCACGACGCGCCCGGAGACGATGCTCGGAGACACGGCTGTCGCGGTGAATCCCGCAGACGAGCGCTACCGGCACCTGGTCGGCAAGCGGGTGCGGCTGCCGCTCGCCGACCGCCTGATCCCGATCATCGCCGACGACTATTGCGATCCGGCGTTCGGCAGCGGCTGCGTCAAGATCACGCCCGCGCACGACTTCAACGACTACGAGATCGGTAAGCGGCACGCGCTGCCGATGATCAACATCCTGACGGCCGATGCCACCCTCAACGACGCAGTGCCCGCGGCCTACCGCGGTCTCGACCGCTTCGAGGCCCGCCAGCGCGTCGTCGCGGAGTTCGAAGCCGCCGGGCTGCTGGAAAAGGTCGAGCCGCACACGCTGCCCGTGCCGCGTGGAGATCGCAGTGGTGCCGTGCTCGAACCGTGGCTCACCGACCAGTGGTACGTGCGCATCGCCCCGCTCGCCGAGCCCGCGATCGCCGCGGTCGAAGACGGTCGCATCCGCTTCGTCCCTGACAACTGGTCGAAGACCTACTTCCAGTGGATGCGCAACATCCAGGACTGGTGCGTCAGCCGCCAGCTCTGGTGGGGCCATCGCATTCCCGCCTGGTACGACGAGGACGGCAACATCTACGTCGCGCGCAGCGCGGCAGACGCACAGGCTGCCGCCACGAAGCAGCACGGCAGGCCCGTCGCGCTGCGGCAGGACGAGGACGTGCTCGACACCTGGTTCAGCTCGGCGCTGTGGCCGTTCTCGACGCTCGGCTGGCCGAGGCCAACGCCGGAACTCAAGGCGTTCTACCCGACGTCGGTGCTGGTGACCGGCTTCGACATCATCTTCTTCTGGGTGGCTCGCATGATCATGATGGGCCTCAAGTTCCAGGGGGATGTGCCTTTCCGCGAGGTCTACATCACGGGCCTGATCCGCGACGAGCATGGCAACAAGATGTCGAAGTCGAAGGGCAACATCATCGACCCGCTCGACCTGATCGACGGCATCGAGCTCGAGGCGCTGGTCGCCAAGCGCACGACGGGCCTGATGCAGCCGCAGATGAAGACCGCGATCGAGAAGGCGACGCGCAAGCAGTTCCCGCAGGGCATTCCCGCGTTCGGCACCGACGCCGTGCGCTTCACGTTCGCCGCGCTCGCGACGATGGGCCGCGACATCCGCTTCGACCTCGGCCGCGTCGAGGGCTACCGCAACTTCTGCAACAAGCTCTGGAACGCCGCGCGCTACGTGCTGATGAACACGGAGGAGCATGCAGCGGATATCGCCGGCGGCGATTGCGAGTACTCGGTGGCCGACCGCTGGATCCGCGGCCGCCTCGGCGCGGCGGTCGGCAGCGTGCGCGCAAATCTCGCAGCGTATCGCTTCGACCTTGCCTCGCAGGCGATGTACGAGTTCGTGTGGTACGAATTCTGCGACTGGTACCTGGAGCTGTCGAAACCCGTGCTGCAGGGCGGCGAATCGGGCGTCGCCGCGCGCCGCGGCACGCGCCGGACGCTGCTCGAAGTGCTCGAAGGCACGCTGCGCATGCTGCACCCGCTGATGCCCTTCATCACGGAAGAGATCTGGCAGAAGGTCGGCCCGCTCGCCGGCCGCAAGGGACCAACGATCATGCGGCAGGCGTACCCCACGGCCGCCGAGTTCCCGCCGGACGCAGCGGCCGAACGCCACATCGCCACGGTGCAGGCCGTGGTGCTTGGCATCCGGCAAATCCGCGGCGAACTCGACGTGGCCCACTCGCGTGCCACGCCGGTCTACGTGCGCAGCGACAAGACCGGCGACGCCGAGGCGCTGGTCGCGCTCGCAGCCACGATCCGCAAAGTCGCGAACCTCGAATCGATCGAGCTCGTGCAATCCGAGGCCGACCTGCCACCCTGCGCGATCGCGATCAGCGACGGGCGGACCGTGCTCGCCCCGTTCGACCGGCTCGTCGACGACGTCTCGGCCGAACTCGCGCGGCTCGAGAAGCGCAGGGCGAGGACGGCGCAGGAGCGGGACAAGTCCGCGTCGAAGCTGGCGAATGCGAACTTCATCGCCAACGCCCCGGAGAACGTCGTCGTGCAGGAACGTGAGCGCATCGCCGAGTTCGAGCGGCAACTCGACCAGATCGACGAACAGATGCGACGACTGGCCACTCTGGCCGAGCCGGCGGGTCGCTGAGGTGTCGGTCACGAATGAAGCCGAAGCCACCACGGCGCCCTCGCTGCAGGGGCTGGTCGAGTCCGCAGTCGCCGGACTCAACCAGATCATCCTCGGCAAGGAGACGCAGGTGCGGCAATGCCTGGCGTGCCTGTTCGCGCGCGGTCACCTGCTGATAGAAGACATCCCGGGCGTCGGCAAGACCACGCTCGCCCATGCGCTGGCGCGCATCCTCGGACTGTCGTATCAGCGCATTCAGTTCACCAGCGATCTGCTGCCCGCCGACATCATCGGCGTGTCGGTGTTCGAAGCCGACAGCGGACAGTTCCGCTTCCACCGCGGGCCCGTCTTCGCGCAACTGGTGCTCGCCGACGAGGTGAATCGCGCGACGCCGAAGGCGCAGAGCGCGCTGCTCGAGGCGATGGAGGAGCATCAGGTCACCGCCGACGGGCAGACTTATCCGCTCACGGAGCCATTCTTCGTCATCGCCACGCAGAACCCCGCGTACCAGGTCGGCACCTACCCGCTGCCCGAATCGCAGCTCGACCGGTTCCTGATGCGCATCGAGCTGGGATACCCCGCCGCTTCGCTCGAGCGGCAACTGCTGCTCGGACGCGACCGGCGCGACCTGCTCGCCGACATGCCGGCCGCGATCACGCCGCAGCAGTTGCTGCGACTGCAGGCCGCCGTGCCCAGCGTGCATGCGTCTCCTGCGCTGCTCGACTACGTGCAGGACGTCGCTCGCTATACGCGGCAGGCGCCCGAGTTCGAGGCGGGGCTGTCGCCCCGCGCGGTCATCGCGCTGTTGCGTGCCGCCCAGGCCTGGGCGCTGATGCAGGGTCACGAGGGCGTGCTGCCCGAGGACGTGCAGGCCGTGCTGCCCGCGGTCGTCGGGCATCGCCTCGCGCCGCGTGACGAGGCTCGCTTCCGCAACGCGAGCGACATCGGCCAATACGTGCTGGCGGCCGTCCCGGTGCCCTGACCGCCCATGCGCAAGCTGCTCGGCGGGCTGCGGGCGCGGATCGAACGACGCACGCGCGCGTGGATCCGTCGTCGCCAGGGTGACGACGTCGACCCGGTCGAGCTGCGGCGCCAGCGCATCTACATCCTGCCGACCCGGCTCGGCGCGGCCTACGGGGCCATGCTGTTCGCGATGCTCGCGGGCGGCATGAACTACAACAACAACCTGGGACTGGCACTGACGTTCCTGCTGGTGAGCCTCGGGCTCGTCGCGATGCACCACGCGCACGGCACACTGGCGGGCGTGCGACTACGGCTGCTCGAAGCGATCCCCGGGTTCGCGGGCAACGACGTGCGCTTCCGGTTGCTGCTCGAGCATTCGTCGAGCATCGCCCGTCCGGCGCTGGACATCGGTCTCGATAAGACAGGCACAGGCATTGCCACCGTGGATCTCCCCGCGCGGGGCCAGGCCGAAGCGACGCTGTCGCTGCCGGCGCCGCGTCGCGGCCGCATTGCGCTCGATCGCTTCGTCGTATCGACCAGCTATCCTTTCGGCCTCTTCCGCGCATGGGCCGTGATGCACCCGCGCTACGCGGCGATCGCATGGCCGCAACCCGCGCCACGCTCGCTCGCACCGCCGCGGATCGCGACTGACACCGGCGGCGCGCAATCGGGTGCTGCCGGTGAGGAGGACTTCGCGGGCCTGCGGCCGTTCCAGGCCGGCGACTCGCTGCGACGGGTGGCGTGGAAAGCCTATGCTCGCGGCCAGGGCCTGCACACGAAGCTCTATGCCGGCACGGACGTCGTCTCGCACCTGTTCGACTTCGACAGCCTGGCCGGACTTGGCACCGAGGCCCGGCTTGCGCAACTGTGCCGCTGGGTGCTGGACGCCCAGGAGCGCGGCGAGGCGTTCGCCCTGCGGCTGCCGGGTACGGTCGTCGACACCGGTGTCGGCCCGGCGCATCGCGAACGCTGCCTGAACGCGCTCGCCCTCTTCGAAACCGCGGGCCGCGGCGATGGCTGAGTCACGGGTCTCTGGCCGCGTGCGCGGGCTCGAGTGGGTGCTGGCAGCGCTCGGCGCCGCCATTGCGCCCCACGTGCCGCACATGCCCGCGTGGGTGACGTTGCTGCTGCTCGCCGTCGCCGCGTGGCGCTGGACCGCGGACCGGCGCGGCTGGCCGCTGGTGCCGCGCGTGCTGCGGCTCGCGCTGGTTGCCGTCTCCGCGCTCGCCATTCTCGGCACGTACCGCACGCTGAATGGCATCGAGGCCGGCACGTCGTTCCTGGTGCTGATGGCGGCCGCGAAACTGCTCGAGACGCGCGCGGCCCGCGACCTCACCGTGCTGCTGTTCATCGCCTGGTTCCTGCTCTATGCGGCGCTGTTGCGCGAGCAGAGCCTGGCGTACTTGCCGTGGCTACTCGGCAGCGCCTTCCTCACGGCGGTCGCATTGATGCGCGTGCACGCCTCCTCGGCTCAGGCGCCGGCCCGGCACATCCTGCGCCGCACCGGACTGCTGATGCTGCAGGCCGCGCCGCTCGCGCTGGCGATGTTCCTGCTTCTCCCGCGGCTGCCCGGCCCGTTCTGGGGTGTGGATTCGCGCACCGAGGCGCGCACGGGCCTCGATGACGAGATGACACCCGGCGACGTCTCGGACCTGAGCGCATCGGGCGAGGTCGCCTTCCGCGTGCGTTTCTTCGGCGTGATCCCGCCGCCGGAGCAGCGCTACTGGCGCGGCCCCGTGCTGCACGAGTTCGACGGCCGCAGCTGGCGGCGCCCGCGCGCGCAGTCATTCCCGCAGCCCGCCGTCGCCTTCCGCGGCCCGCCCATCCGCTACCAGGTCACGCTGCAGCCGCATGCGCGGCGCTGGGTGCTCGCGCTCGACCTGCCATCGCAGTGGGAACCCCGCGAGATCTCGCAGGCATTTGACCTGACCCTGCTCTCGGCACGGCCGGTCAACAACGTGGCCGCCTTCGAGCTGACGTCGCACCTGGACTACGACGCGAGCGTCGACCTGCCCGAATCGATACGACGCAAGGATCTCGACCTGCCGCGCGACGGCACCAACGCGCGCACCGTCGCGCTCGGCCGTGAGCTGGCGGCGCGACACGCGCGTGACACGCGCGCCATCGTGGCCGAGTTGCTGCGCATGTTCCGCGAGCAGCCGTTCGAGTACACGATGCAGCCCCCGCGCCTCGCCGACAACGCCATCGACGAGTTCCTGTTCTCAACGCGCAAGGGCTTCTGCGAGCACTACGCGTCCGCCTTCACCGTGCTGATGCGAGCGGCGGGCGTGCCGGCGCGCGTCGTCACGGGCTACCAGGGCGGCGAGTTCAACCCCTACGGCGGCTACCTGATCATCCGCCAGTCGGACGCGCACGCATGGTCGGAAGTGTGGATGCAGGGCCGCGGCTGGGTGCGCGTCGACCCCACCGCCGCGGTCGCGCCCGAGCGCATCCAGGGCGGCCTGATCGACGCCGTGGCCGCCAGCGAACCGGTGCCTGGCCGGCTGCGGGAGGCCAGCGAGGTCTGGTTGCAGGTGGAGATGAGCTGGGATGCCGTCAACGACTTCTGGAACCAGCGCATCGTGCGCTTCGACGCGCAGTCGCAGTTCGATCTGCTCGACCGCCTCGGGGTCGACGACCCGGACTGGCGCGCACTGGGTCTCGGCCTCGCCGGCAGCGTCGCGGCATTCTTCGTGGCGCTTTCCGCCTACCTCGCCTGGCGCTACCGCGCGCCGCAGCGGGACTGGCCCGCCCGCCTGCACGACGTCCTGGTCGCCCGCCTGCGCAGGCGCGGCCTCGAGCCGGGCAAGGCCGAGGGACCGATTGCCTTCATCGAGCGCGCCGAGGCGGCGTACCCGGACCTCGCGCGCCCCCTCGCCGACATCCGCCGCCTGTACGTCGCATTGAGGTACGGCCCGTCGCCCCGCGCGGACGACCTGCAGCGCCTGAAGCACGCGGTCAATTCGCTGCGCCCCTGAGCTGCGGGGCGCGCGACCGCGGCGGCGTCGGTTATGCTTGACCACCAACGCGGGGAGACCAGGCAATGGCCGTGACCGACAAGAAGTTCGAAACAGCCGCGAATGACGTCAAGAAGCTGACCAAGCGCCCCGACGACGAGGACATGCTGCGCCTGTACGCGCTGTACAAGCAGGGCTCGGAAGGCGACGTGCAGGGCGAACGCCCCGGCACCTTCTCGTTCGTCGACCGCGCGAAGTACGACGCCTGGGCGAAGCTCAAGGGCACGGACCAGGCGAAGGCGCGCGAGAACTACGTCAAGCTGGTGGAGCGGCTCAAGAAAACCTACGGCTGAACCGCATGAGCGCCGCGATCGCTGCCATCCTGGCAGTCGCCCTCGCGGTGCTCGCCGCCCTGCTGCTGCCACCCCTGCTGCGACGGCGCCGGCGAGCGCGCGCGTTCGGCCAGCCGTTGCCCGAACCTGTCCGCGCCGCCATCGCGCGCAACGTACCCGTCACGCGTCACCTGCCGCCGGCGCTCACCCGCCGGCTCGACGGGCTGGTGCTGTCATTCCTGGCCGAGAAACAGTTCGTCGGCTGCAACGGGCTCGAGGTCACCGATGAGATCCGCGCGACGATCGCGGCGCAGGCCTGCTTGCTGTTGCTCGGCCGTCGCGGGCTCTATGACGAACTGCAGTCGATCCTGGTCTACCCCGGAGCGTTCTGGGTCGAGGACGAGGTGCACGACGAGGACGGGCTGGTGACCCGCCGCCGCCGCGAGCTGTCCGGCGAAGCGTGGGACTCGCACCGCATCATCCTGTCCTGGGAGGACATCGAGGAAACCGCGGCTGCGCCCGCCGATGGCTATAACGTCGTGCTGCACGAGTTCGCGCATTACCTCGACGCGGAGGGCCGCGGACTGGCAGACAGCGGGCGCGCGCTCGAGGCGTGGCACGATGAATTGGTCGTGGAATATGACGCGTTGTGCGCGACGGTCGATCGCGGCGAGGACACTTTCCTCGACCCGTACGCGGCCGAGGACGAGGTCGAGTTCTTCGCCGTCGCGAGCGAGGAATTCATCGAATGTGCGGCGGAACTGCGCGCGGCGCATCCACGGCTGTATGCGCTGCTGGGAGAGTTCTATGGCATCGACCCGGCAGGTTGGGCAGCGTCCGACGAGGCTGCGCAGGCCTGAGCACGCGGCGTCACCTCACGCGGTGGACTGCTCCGCGCGTCGCGCCACGAGCAGCAGCGCGGCGCCGCCGATGAACAGCAGCAGGATCGAGAGGATCGACAGGCGCGAGCTGCCCGTGAGCGCGGCCGTCACACCGACCAGCATGGGCCCGAGGATGGCCGAGGCCTTGCCCATCATGTTGTAGAAGCCGAAAAACTCGGAAGACTTCTCACGCGGCACGAGCCGGCCGTAGTAGCTGCGGCTCAGCGACTGGACGCCACCCTGCACCAGCCCGACGATGAATGCCAGCACGTAGAAATCGAACGCGTCCTGCAGGAAGTAGGCGTAACACGTTGCCGCGAAGTACACGGCGATGGCGATGAAAATGCCATTGCGCGCACCGATGCGGCTGCCCAGCCAGCCGAAGGCGAGCGCAGCCGGGAACGCGACGAACTGCGTCAGCAGCAGCGCCTTGATCAGGTGCGACTGGTCGAACCCGAGCGAGAGACCGTAGTCCACGGCCATCTTGATCACCGTGTTTACGCCGTCGATGTAGAGGATGTAGGCGGCGAGGAACCACACCAGCACCCGGTACTTGCGGATCTCGCGCGCCGCCGCGGCCAGCTCGCGCCACCCCTGCCGGATCGCCTC
>Ga0114939_10001146_pt1 | contig 21370 bp, 14 predicted proteins | sample AshMeaCrysSpring_FD_87196 | JGI IMG/M metagenome (GOLD analysis project Ga0114939, IMG submission 87196) | Groundwater microbial communities from Big Spring, Nevada to study Microbial Dark Matter (Phase II) - Ash Meadows Crystal Spring | ecosystem: Environmental > Aquatic > Deep subsurface >...
CGCTCACACGGTCGGGCTCCGGCGCGCTGCAGGCGCTGGGCCGCGGCGTCCTGAGCCTCACGCCGTGGCTGATGAAGGCGCTCTCGGTCGCGGGCACGGCTGCGATGTTCCTGGTGGGTGGCGGAATCCTTACGCATGGCGTGCCGGCGCTGCACCACCTGATCGAGGGCCTGCTGCACGGATTCAACGGGGCCGGAGTGTCGCTGGCCACGCTGCTGTTCGACTTGCTCGCGGGGGTGGTCGCGGGCGCAGCGGTGGTGCTGGTCGTGAGCCTCATCAAGCGGGTGCGCAGCGGTCGAACGGCCAGCCATTGAGCCGGGGCCCTGCAGCTTTCCCGAATGGCGGTCGCCCGCCGCCGGGGTAGGCTTCGATCGGAATTGGCATTTCCCGCCCGCGACGCCGCGAGTCAGTGCAAGCGCTGAGTCACCCATGATGAGTACGCCGACCACCCGAGCGTTGCGAACAAACCTCGCCTACGCCGCACTCGCGCTCGTCATCATCCACTTCATCGGCACGATCGGCTTCTACTTGATCGCCGGCGGCAAGGCGTCGGTGTTCGACGCGTTCTACATGACCTTCATCACGGTCGCGACGATCGGCTACGCGGAGACCGTGGACCTCTCAGGCAATGTGCCCGGCCGTCTATTCAACGTGGCGATCGCGATGGCGGGCATCGGCTTCGTGTGGGTGATGTTCTCTAACTTCACGGCGCTGCTGCTGGCGCGTGCCATGGACCCGACGCGCCAGCGACACCGGCTGATCAAGGAGACGAGACACATGCAGGGCCATTACGTCGTCTGCGGCCTGGGCCGCATCGGTGCCAACGTCGTCCGCGAGCTGCTCGCCACCGGGTACGACTTCGTCGCGATCGAGCCGTCGCAGGAGGCCATCGACACCTTTGCGTTGCAGAACGAGCTCTGGACGCAGCGCGTGCTGCTGGCCGATGCGACCGAAGACCAGGCGCTGCTCGATGCGGGCCTGCGGCACGCCGCCGGCGTTTTCGCCGTCACCGGGGACGACAGCCGCAACCTGCTGATCTCGTCGTCGTCCAAGCAGTTGAATCCGGCAGCACGCGTGGTCGCGCGAGTCCACGACATCCGCAACGTCGAGAAGTGCCGGCGTGCCGGCGCCGACGAGATCATCTCGCCGGACTTCACCGGGGCGCTGCGCATGGCATCGGCGATGCTTCGGCCCCAGGCAGCGGGTTTCGTCGACGAGCTGCTCAGCCACCCGGACGCGATGCGGGTCGTCGACGTGAGCGTGCCCGTCGGGGTCCGATCCCGCCTGCTCGGCGAACTCGAACTGCGGGCCAGCAGCTACCTCGTCCTGGGGTTGCGCCACCACGGCCGGCTCGACCTGAACCCGGGTCCCGAATCGGCGCTGGAGCCGGGTAACGCCTTGATCGCACTTGCCTCGCCGGCCGGCAAGCGGGACCTCGAGCAGCGGCTGTCCGCGACCGGCTGAGGCCGTCCCCGTCGGTGCGGGGGGGCTCGCCGCGGTTGGCCGCGATGCGCATCCGTATTTCCTTTGCGCGTGCCGGGGCGCGGCAACGTCTAGAATTCGCAACCGAACCACGAATCTCCCAAGGAGCTCCCATGAGCAATTTCGAGCGCCAGAAAGCCAAGTTCCGCAACCAGGCCGGCTTCATCGCCGCGCTGGACCAGAGTGGCGGCAGTACTCCCAAGGCGCTGAAGCTCTACGGCATCCCGGAGAGCGCCTACTCGGGCGACGCGCAGATGATGGATCTCATCCACGCCATGCGGACACGCATCATCACCACTCCGGCGTTCAACGGCGACCGCGTGCTCGCAGCCATCCTGTTCGAGAACACGATGGACCGTCAGATCGAGGGCCGCGACACCGCGGACTACCTGTGGAACGTCAAGCGCGTGGTGCCGATCCTCAAGGTGGACAAGGGCCTCGAGGCCGAGGCGAACGGCGTGCAGCTCATGAAGGCCATGCCCGACCTCGACAAGCTGCTCGCGCGCGCCAAGGCCAAGGGCATCTTCGGTACCAAGATGCGCTCGGTGATCAAGCAGGCCAATCCGGCGGGCGTCAAGGCGATCGTGGACCAGCAGTTCGAGGTGGGCCGGCAGATCATCGCTGCGGGTCTCGTGCCGATCATTGAGCCTGAGGTGGACATCCACTGCCCGGACAAGGCCGGTGCCGAAACCCTGCTGCACGATGCCATCAAGGCCAGGCTGGACCAGCTGCCCGAAGGCCAGCTCGTGATGCTCAAGCTCACGATCCCGAGCAAGGACAACCTCTACACTGACCTGATAGCGCATCCGCGGGTGCTCAAGGTCGTGGCGCTGTCGGGCGGCTACTCGCGCCACGACGCGAACGAGCGCCTCGCGCGGCAAAAGGGCATGATTGCGAGCTTCTCGCGTGCGCTGACCGAAGGGCTGACCGCCCAGCAGTCGGCCGATGAGTTCGACGCCGCGCTCGACGAGGCGATCGAGAGTATCTACCAGGCTTCGAGAACCTGAGCCCACGGCTCAAATGGAGAAATGAGAATGCAGAGTCTTATCCGGTCGGCAGCGGTTGCTGCGTCATTGGTCGTAGCGGGTGCGCTGCCCTCGCTGGCGATTGCCCAGGCACAGCCCGTGTCCATCATCGTGGTGGACATGGAACGGGTCGTGACGCAGTCCGCCGCCGGCAAGCAGGCGATGACCGAGATCGATACCAAGATGAAGGCGCTGCAGACGCGAGCCGGCACGCTGCAAGGGCAGCTCAAGACCGAGGCCGACGCGATCCAGGCCGGGCAGGCGAACAACTCACTCGCCGGTCCGGCGCTGGACACGCGAGTGAAAGCCTTCGGCGAGAAGCAGCAGTCCGCGCAGCAGGAGATCGGCAAGCTCGAGGCTGACATCCAGCGCTCGCGGCAGTACGTGCTGAAGCAGATCTCCGACAAGGTCAGCCCGATCGTGGCCGAGGTGATGAAAGAGCGCGGCGCGTCGCTGGCGATCCCGCGGGCTGCTGCACTGCAGTTCGCGCCGGCGATGGACGCCACCACCGAGGTGCTGACCCGCCTCGACAAGGCGCTGCCGCGCGTCTCGACGACGCCACCGGCGAACTGACCCTCCCCATGGGGGTGGCGCCGTCAGGCGTCGCCCCCCTGCCGCCAGGGACGGCGTGCTCGTTGCCGATCATCGGGTTGCCGACATGTCCACACCCGTCACTTCCCTGGATGTCCTGCTGGGCGGATTCGCGCCAGACAGGGCCTCACCCTACGCCCCTGCCGTCCAGAAGGCCCTGCTGGTCGCACGCCACCTGCAGGAGCGCGCGCGCGCGCTGCAGACGTCCTCGGAGCGACGGCAGCAGGCCGAGCTCGACCGCATGCTGCAGACGCCGTCCGACAAGGCGACGCTGGCGCTCATGACGGACCAGGCGTTTCGCACCAGCAACCCGGCCCGCGCGGTCGAGCACCTCACGCACATCCTCGACGTGCAGGGCGTGCCGCGCTTCTTCGGCCCGGTGGACCGCACGCTCATGAAGGGCTTCCAGTCCTTTGGTGGCTTCGTGCCCGGCGTAGCGCTGCCGCTCGTCAAGGAACACATGCACAAGGAGACCGCGAACGTCATCCTGCCGGGTGAGCAGGAGGTACTGACGCGCCACCTCGCCGAGCGCCGCACCGAAGGCGTGCGCATGAACGTCAATTTCCTCGGCGAGGCGATCCTGAGCGAGCCGGAGGCTGAGCGACGGCTGCAGCAGTACCTGCAGGGCCTGCAATGGGGCGAGATCGAGGTGGTCTCGATCAAGATCTCGACGCTGTATTCGCAGATCTCACCGCTGGCTCGCGAGCACACGGTTACCGTCCTCTGTGACCGACTCGAGCGGCTGTTCCGTACGGCGGACCGCGCGCGCTTCACGCGTCCCGACGGCCAGGTGGTACCGAAGTTCGTCTACCTCGACATGGAGGAGTACCGCGACAAGGACCTCACCGCGGAGGCCTTCATGCGCACGCTCGACCGACCAGGTCTCGGTCACGTGCGCGCCGGCATCGCGCTGCAGAGCTACATCCCGGATTCCTACCGCACGCTGCTGGAGTTGCAGGCCTGGGCGCGCCGGCGCGTGGCGGCCGGCGGCGGGCGCATCACAATCCGGCTGGTCAAGGGCGCGAACATGGAGAGCGAGCGAGCGGAATCCTCCATGCGCGGCTGGCCGCAGGCGCCGTACCGCCGCAAGCTCGAGACCGACGCCAACTACAAACGCATGGTCCACGAGGTGATGAAGCCGGAGAACCTCGCCGCCATGGACGTCGGCATTGGCTCGCACAACCTGTTCGACCTCGCCTACGGCCTCGTGCTGGCACACGAGCGAAACGCGACGGACAAGGTGCAGTTCGAGATGCTCGAGGGCATGGCGAATGCGCAGCGCCGCGCGCTCTTCGGGCTGACGCGCAACCTGCTGCTGTACTCGCCCGCCTGCCGCAAGGAGAATTTCATCAACGCGATCGGGTACCTGATCCGTCGCCTCGATGAGAACACCGGCCCCGAGAACTTCCTGCGTCACGCGTTCAAGATCGAGGTCGACAGCCCGCAGTGGCAGCAGCTCGAGCGCGGCTTCATCGCGGCGTTCGACGCAATCCCGGCAACAAGCGACGCGCCCCGCCGCGACCAGGACCGCAATCACCCGCCGGTCGCACCAGCGGCCGTCGCACGGGGCTGGCAGCAGATCCAGAACGAGCCGGACACCGACTTCGCGCTGCCGCAGAACGGGAGGTGGGCCGAGAACGTCATCGCGACGTGGCACGCGCGCTGCGGTGAGCACGCGGTGCAGGTGCCGCTGGTGATCGACGGTGAGGAGCTGTTCGACGGTCGCCCGCTGCGCGACTGTCTCGATCCGTCCCGCCCTGGCGTGGTGGTGGGACGTTACCGCCAGGCAAACGACGCCGACGTGGCGCGTGCCGTGGAGTGCGCGGCATCGGATCCTGACGGCTGGCGGACGATGGCGGCGGACCGGCGTTACGAACTGCTGGGCCAGGTCGCGCAGGAGTTGCGCATTGCGCGCGGCGACCTCATGGGCGCGGCACTCGCCGACGGCGGCAAGACGCCGATGGAATCGGACCCCGAGATCTCAGAGGCGATCGACTTCCTCGAGTTCTACCGCGACACGGCGCGCTGGTGGCAGTCGATACCGACCATCCACGCGCGTCCCAAGGGCGTCGTGGTCGTCGTGCCGCCGTGGAATTTCCCCGTCGCGATTCCCTGTGGCGGCGTCGCCGCTGCGCTCGCTGCGGGAAACACGGTGATCATCAAGCCCGCCTCCGACACGGTGCTCGTGGCCTGGGAGATGTGCCAGTGCTTCTGGCGGGCCGGGGTATCGAGGAAGGCGCTGCAGTTCCTGCCGTGCTCGGGCGCCCGGGAAGGACGTCGGCTCGTCAACCACCCGAAAGTGAACGCAGTGATCCTCACGGGTGGCACCGGGACGGCGCTCACCATGCTCTCCGACAACCCGCGGCTCAATCTGTTCGCGGAGACCGGCGGCAAAGACGCGACCATCGTGACGGCGGTTTCGGATCGCGACCTCGCCGTGAAGCACATCCTGCACTCGGCGTTCAGCCATTCCGGTCAGAAGTGCTCGGCCACCTCGCTGCTGCTGCTGCAGGCAGAGGTGTATGACGACCCGGTGTTCCGCCGTCTGCTGTGCGAGGCAGTGCAGAGCCTCGAGGTGGGCTCGTCCTGGACGCTCAGCACCAAGATGGGCCCGCTGATCAAGCCGCCTTCAGGCGATCTCGAAACCGCGCTCAAGGTGCTCGAGCCCGGCGAGGAATGGGCCGTCATGCCGCAGCCCGTCGAGGGCAACCCCTGCCTTTGGACTCCCGGCGTGAAGTACGGCGTGCGACCCGGCAGCTACACGCACATGACCGAGTTCTTCGGTCCGATGCTCGCCGTGATGCGCTTCGAGACGCTGGCCGAGGCCGTTGAGCTCGTGAACCAGACCGGCTACGGACTCACCAGCGGGCTCGAGAGTCTCGATGAGCGCGAGTGGGATTACTGGAAGAAGCACATCCGCGCCGGCAACCTCTACATCAATCGCGTCACCACGGGTGCGATCGTGCTGCGCCAGCCTTTCGGCGGCATGGGCAAGTCCGGTTTCGGACCAGGCATGAAGGCCGGCGGACCGAACTACGTTGCGCAGTTCATGGATTTCGAGGACGTGCCGACCACGGCCACCGACGAGACGCCGCGGTCGCCGACGCTTGCGGCGCTCTCCACCGGGCTGCGCGCCCGACCACAGGACGGCGACACGCGGATCCTCGCCGCGATCGTCGGCTACGAGCGCAGCCAGCGCGAGGAGTTCGGCGTCGAGCACGATCACTTCCGGCTGGTGGGCCAGGACAACGTGCGACGCTACCTGCCGGTGGGCAGCGTGCGAGTGCGCGTGCACGCCGAGGACACGCCGTTCGAGGTGTTCGCGCGTGCGTGCGCCGCGCACGTCGCGGGCTGCGCGGTCGTGGTCAGCACGCCGCCGGGCCTCGATTCGGACGTCGTGCGACGACTCGAGGAACTCACGGAATCGTGGGCCGCCGCGATCGAGTTCGTCGAAGAGACCGACACCCAGCTGGCGCAGGCCATCGCGGAGGCCCAGGTCGACCGCGTGCGCTACGCCGCGCCGGCGCGCGCCTCGCTCGAGGTGCTTGCGGCAGGCAACGTCGCGAACGGCTGCGTAGTGTGCGTGCCGGTGTCGGCCGAAGGGCGGCTCGAGCTGCTGTGGTACCTGCGCGAGCAGAGCATCAGCACCGACTACCACCGCTACGGGAATCTCGGGATCAGGGTCGACGAGGCGCGCGCCGAGGTGCTCTGACGGCGATCCAACTGGTCACGGCAACGGCGCCTGCGCTTACAATCGCCGCACTTTGCGGACTCGGAACGCCCCTGCCCTCGCCGCCCTGGCCAGCCTGGCCGCCGCAATGCACTGCGGTGCCCGCGCCGATTCGCCCTCCGCGCCGGGCGGTGGGGTGCTCGTCAACGCGCGCATCCATACCCTGAGCGAGGCTCAGCCGGTCGCCGAAGCGCTGGCATGGGATGCCGCGGGCCGCATCGTCGCAGTGGGGACACGTGAGGAGGTCCTCGGCAAGGCAGCGGGCGCGACGCTGCATGACGCGAAGGGCGCGACCGTCGTGCCGGGCCTGATCGACGCGCACGCTCACCTCATGGGCCTGGGCATGGCGCTCATGAGCGCGGACCTCGTCGGCGCGCGCAGTCGGGACGAGGTGATCGCCCGTCTGCAGGAGTTCGCGGAGAGGCTGCCGCCCGACGCGTGGCTGGTCGGCCGCGGCTGGGACCAGAATGACTGGCCCGACAAGTCGTTCCCGACCGCTGCCGAGCTCGATGTCGCCTTCCCGATGCGACCCGTCTGGCTCGAGCGTATCGACGGTCACGCCGGCTGGGCGAATTCCGCCGCGATGCGTCGCGTGACGCGCGACCTGTCCGGCGACTGGCAACCCGACGGCGGGCGCATCCTGCGCGACGGCGCGAAGGCGACGGGCGTGTTCGTGGACACGGCGATGGATCTCGTGAACGGCGTGGTGCCGCCACCGGACGAGGCCTTTCGCGAAGAGGCCTTGAAGCGTGCACTTGCCTCCGCGGCGAGCGTCGGACTGACGGGTGTCCACGACATGGGCACCTCTGCCGCAGACCTGGAACTGTTCAAGGGCTTCGCCAGCCAGGGTCGCCTGACGCTGCGCGTGGCGGCTTACGCCGACGGCGACTCCACCGCGCTGGACGACCGTTGCCGCAGCGGGGCATACGAGCATCCATCCGGGCGCGTGCGGATGGCGGGGGTGAAGTTCTACGCGGACGGTGCGCTCGGCTCGCGAGGTGCGGCGCTCATCGAGCCTTACAGCGACGACGCCGGCAATCGGGGAATTCTCGTCACGCCCCCCGCCAGGCTGTTCGCGAGCATGCAGAAGGCGCGGCGCTGCGGACTGCAGGTTGCGACTCACGCGATCGGCGATCGCGGCAACCGTCTGGTGCTGGATGACTATACGGAAGTGCTCGGCAAGGATGCCGCGGGAGATCACCGCTGGCGGATCGAGCACGCGCAGGTCATCTCGCTCGCCGATATCCCTCGTTTCGCGCAGTTGCGAGTCATCGCCTCGATGCAGCCGACCCACGCCACCTCGGACATGCCCTGGGCCGAGAAGCGCGTCGGCCCGGACCGGCTCGCAGGCGCCTATGCCTGGCGGCGTTTCAAGCAGGCAGGCGTGCGCCTCGCACTGGGCTCGGACTTCCCGGTGGAATCGGCCGACCCGCGCCTCGGGCTCTACGCCGCGGTAACCCGCCAGGACCTCGAAGGTCAGCCGCCCGGCGGCTGGCTGCCGGACCAGAAGCTCACGCCGATGGAGGCATTGCAGGGCTTCACGACCGACGCGGCGTGGGCGGCGTTCATGGACGGCGAAGTCGGGCGCCTCGAGCCGGGCCTGCACGCCGACTTCGTGCTGCTAGACGCAGACCCGATCACATCACCCCCAGCCCGCCTGCCGGGGATACGCGTGCTGTCCACGTGGCTCGACGGGGTCGCGGTCTATACCACGCCTTAGCATGGACCTCTCTCAGGACTGCTTGAACAGGCGGCAAAGGTCCTCCACGACCGACACGAGAGCGTCCCGCGCCTGGTATGGATCGCAGTCGCTCACAGCGACAAGTCGGGCGCGCCGCCTTCTGCAACAAGGGTCGCACGCAGAACAGGCGGTGAACGATGCCGAGCGTTCTCAGCCGGGCGACCGGCCGTGAGAGCCCTCGGCCGGATGCCATCCGGATCGCGCCTCGAGCGCATCAGGGCATCGCGACAGTGGGACGGCAACGTCTTCCGCAACGTCCATCCGATGCTGCCGCGACTGCTTGAGTCGGACGCAGCCATGCCGACCTTGAGCGAGTTCCTGTTCGGCGGTGACCGCCGTGTCCCGAAGGCACCGCTGCCTTCGGTGGATCCGACCCCGGGCTGGCGGAAGAAGCCGCGCTCGGGACTGCGCGCGACCTGGCTCGGTCACTCGACGGTGCTGATCGAGATCGACGGCGTGCGCGTGCTCACCGACCCGGTCTGGGGGTTGCGCGCCTCGCCGTCGCAGTGGGCGGGACCGAAGCGCTTCCAGCCTGTCCCGATCGCGGTGAAGAGCCTGCCGCCGCTCGACGCCGTGATCATTTCCCACGATCACTACGACCATCTCGACTACACGACGATCCGGGCACTGGCGCGCAGCGACGTCCCGTTCGTGACCTCGCTGGGGGTCGGCGCGCACCTCGAGGCCTGGGGCGTTGCCGCGTCCCGCATCGTCGAACTCGACTGGTGGGAGTCCTTCGAGTTGCCGAAGGCGGGGCTCACGATCACGGCCGCACCGTCGCAGCATTTCTCCGGACGAGGGCTTCGCGGCCGCAACTCCACGCTTTGGTCGTCAATGGTGCTGCGATCGGACCGACACGCAGTGTTCTTCAGCGGCGACACGGGACTCACGACCGAGTACGCCGCGATCCACGAGCGACTGGGGCCGTTCGATCTCGTGATGCTGGAGGTCGGCGCTTTCCACCCGGCCTGGGGCCACATTCACCTGGGTCCCGCCAACGCACTCGAGGCATGGTCATTGCTCGGCCGCAGCGCATTCCTGCCGGTGCACTGGGGGACGTTCAGCCTCGCGATGCACGCATGGGACGAGCCGGTCGAGACGTTGCTGGCACTGGGCGCAAAGCGCGACGTGCCGCTCGTGATGCCGCGGCTTGGCGAGCCTGTTGAGCCCGCGCACGCCACGAAGGTCTCACCCTGGTGGCGCTCAGTCGAGCGGATTCCGGCACGCGCAGCGGCAGCCGAACCCGAGCCCCTGGCCAGGGTACCGAAAACGCTGTGGTGGCCGCGGGACTGATCAGCGCCGGCGCAACGCGCGGGCTGCGCTCTTCGCGACTTTTTTCTTCGCGACTGTTTTTTTCGTGACCTTCTTCTTGGTCGCTTTCTTCTTCGTCGCCTTCTTCCTCACCGCCGGCTTCCTTGCCGTCGTGCGCTTGGCGGGCGGGCGCGCACCGGACTTCCTGCGGCCAGCCGTCTTGGCAGCCGCAGGCTTCTCGCGCCTGGGGCCCGCGAGCTCGCGGATCGCCTCGGAGCCGCGCGACAGCGGCTCGGCGGGTACGCTGCGGGTAGCCGGCGCGGGCGCGGCCGATCGAGTGCTCCCCCAGCTGGCGAGCGCGGCGCGCGCGCGATCGAAATACTTGATGCGATCTGCGAGCCCGTTGAAGCCGCCATTGATCCGGCGCGTGATCTCGCGGAACTCCTCCCGGTCGGCGAGCTCGTTCAGTCCGCGACTCGACCAGTAGAGCGCCGCGATTCGAAATGCAACTTCCGGTTTCGCAGCCAGCTCGGGCTGCGCGACGAGATCGATGCCGAGCAACTTACCGAAGCGCTGGTAGTTCGCGCGGCCGGTGAGCTGGATCGGACCCCGCCCCTTGAAGCGATAGCCATCGCCCGGCTCGGAGTTTCCGAGCCTCCTGGCGAGCTCCGACACCGGCTCGTAGCGACGCTGTGCAGTCGTCGGGCCCCAGATCTCCTCCATCCACCGGAACTCGCCGGACTCATGCGCGAGCTGCGCGAGGAAGGCCGACGCGCGTGCCGCCGAGTTGATGCCGTACTCCGACATCGCGCTGCCGAGATGCGGCAGGAGCTGCGCGAGCTTCGAGGCCGGCAGTCTGGGCATGATCTGTTGCAGCTGGGTCGCATTCAGCATGGGTGACTCCGATGGCGTGGCGGACATGCGTTCGTAACCGCGACGGCGTTCGCGTCGACCTTCTAGCAGGACTTGGCCACTGTGGCTATCACCCGAACAGATGATGCAGCGGGCAAGGCTCGACGCCGGATGGAGCCCGTGCAGCCGCGATCTCCCGTCGCCAGGATCACGAATTTGCGCCCGGACGCGTGACAGTGCGGCTCGTCCCGGGGTACTAATGCTCGCCCTTGCGGTCACCATTGCGGCGAATCAGCGGAGTGCGGGTTTGGCTACTCTCTCATCCAGGCTGTGCGTAGAAGGGCTCCTGCTCGCGGGCATGTTGGCGATTGGAAACACCTTGCCGGTCGTGCAGGCTGCGGACCGCCCGGACGCGGACGCGGGTGAGGCACTGGAACTTCTCCTGGCCGACATCGGCGAGCGATTCGACTCGCGGGTCGCCTACTCACTCTCACGCATCGACGGCACCGGTCGTCGGCTGCTGGCCTTGCGTTCCTACCTCCGCAGCGACGCCAAGCTCGCCGAGCGCTGGAGCTGGTCGCAGGAACAGATCGCCGAGTACGAGGGCTCGCCCGAGCACAGCGAACTGCTCGCCGAGATCGGGAAAGTGCGCGAGGCTTTCGCCCGCAACAACCCGGGATACGAGTTGTGGATCAACCCGCAGGTGCGCAGCCTCGACCGGCAACTCGAGAGCTGGAATACCAACGAGTCGGTGACCGAGGCGGCTGCCGGTCTCACGACTGCGGCGGTTGCACTCGTCGATTCGCCGTCGTTTCCGGCGCAGGATGCGGCCAAGGCGCGCGGCGCCCTCGAGACCTTCCTGCGGAGTTTCCAGCCGACACCGGCCCCGCCCGTAGCCGCGCCGGGCCTCTCGCCACACGGCCAGATGCGAGCTGTGGACTTCCAGGTGCAGCAGGGCGATCGGATCGTTGCAGGACCCAGGACTGCGACGATAGCCACGGAATGGGACGCCGCCGGCTGGTCGGACAAACTGGACTCAGCAGTGCGCGAGGCGAGCCGCCGGTTTGCAGGTCCTTTGGCCTCGCCGCGCGAGCCCTGGCACTACACGTACTCGCCTGAAGCAGTCGCGGCACAGTAAGCTATCGTCGCCGACCACAGAGGTCGTCATTACCAGCCGATTATGTACAGGCCGCGGGCAGGTCGCGGCCTGCCTGTGCGTCAAGGAGTTCCGCATGCGCTCATTGCTCCTCTCGGTCCTTCTGCTTGCATTTGCCGCGACCCCGGCGGGCGCCGTCCCCTTCTGGGGCGCGAAGGCGTCCAGTCCGGCCGACACGGCGCCGACGGCGCTCAAGCCCGGCGAGTTCGTCTGGAACCCGGCCGTTGCGCCCGACGGTCCGATCGTCGTCGTGGTCAGCCTCGGCGAGCAGCGTGCGTACGTGTACCGCAACGGCGTCGAAATCGGCGTCACCACGGTGAGTACGGGCAAGCCCGGCCACGAGACGCCGACCGGGATATTCACCGTGCTGCAGAAAGACAAGGATCATCGCTCCTCGAAGTACAACAGCGCGCCCATGCCCTACCAGGAGCGGCTCACCTGGGACGGCGTCGCGCTGCACGCCGGCGGCCTGCCGGGCTACCCGGAGTCGCACGGCTGCGTGCATCTGCCCTCGAAGTTCGCCGAGGAACTGTTCGGCGCTTCGCACATGGGCATGACGGTGGTAGTCGTCGACAACAAGACTGCGCCGATCGACGTTGCGCACCCCGCCGCGCTTGCGCCAGTGAACGCGGACACCGGGGCCGCAGAAATCCAGGCCCGGCTGCAGAGTGGGGAGAAGTGGCGCTGGCAGCCGGAAATGTCCGCGGAGGGACCGGTGTCCATCATGATGAGTGCCGCCGACCGGCGCCTGATCGTGATCCGCAACGGCATCGAGATCGGCCGCTCGCGCATCGCGTTCAGCGAGCCCGGCAAGCCCGTGGGCACGCATGCCTTCATCGTCAAGGCGGGCATCGGCACTGGCGAGAGCGTGATCCTCAAGGGCGCGGCGGCGCACAACTGGATGGCCGTACCGATGCCGGGCTATGGCGACGCCGCAGGCACCGACCTGTCCTCGACGGTGGGCGGCCGCATACACGTGCCGCAGGATTTCGCGCAGCAGCTTTACCCGCTGCTCGTCCCGGGCACGACGCTGCTGGTCACCGACGCGCCCGTGCTCGAGGAGAACACTGGCATGCAGATGACGGTGATGGGCGCGGGCAATCCCAACGAATCCACACCGGGATCCTGAACGCTGCCGGCCGCCGCCCGTGGTCGCAGGCGCGGCCACGGGCGGTGGTCCGGTTCACATGCAGACGTGGTAGCAGTAGCACATCCGGTCCTCGTAGACCGGATACTTGCTGGCGCAATCGTCCTCGCCCGGTTCCTGGGCCGGCGATTCGTTCGGACCGCCGAGCCCCGCCGAGCAGTCGGGCAGGGGATATGAGTCCGCCTGGCCCGCGTATCCCCAGCGACCGTTGTCAAAATCGATCCAGTAGTTGCCGTTCTCCAGCGGCTGGCCGCAGTTCAACTGATCGACGATCGCGAGTCCTGCCGCGTCCAGCAGCTCGCCGTTGACGATGACGATGCGTGGCCCCTGGGCCAGCGCGGACCCCCAGCACACGGCGAGCAGCAGTCCAGCCAGCATCGGACGGATGCGTCGCGCGGACGATTCCACGATGGACTTCATGGCTCCCCTCCCCGGATGTCAGGGCTCGGTGACCCGCAACGGCCGACGGGCCGCCCGGTGCGATCCCGAGCCGGGACCGAGCATATGCATTTGCCTCGCGAGACGATAGGGACCTGCCACTGTCGCCAGATGGCACCCGGGATGCTGCAATAGATGCTGCAGCGCCGCGGGGCGCACCCGAGGCTCACCCAGTGAACACCGCCAGAAAGGAAAACCCCTCGATCGTCGGGGTCGCAATGCGCGATCTCGCACGCCTGCGCACGATCGCCGCGATCGTGGCAAAGCACGGCTTCGGACCGTTGCTGATGCGGCTTCCGCTCAGCCGCCGCCTGTTTGACACGGCGCCCGAAGGCGACGCTTCGATGCAGGAACTCAGCGCACCCGTGCGATTCGCGAAGCTGCTTGCCGCGCTCGGGCCTACCTACATCAAGCTCGGGCAGATCCTCTCGATGCGCAAGGACCTGTTCGCGCCGGAGTGGATCGAGGCGCTCGAGACGCTGCAGGACGACGCCCCGCGCCTGTCGTTCGAGGCGATCCGCACCCAGGTCGAGACCAGCCTTGGCGGCAAGCTCGAGGACCTCTACGCCTGGTTCGACGAGGCCCCGCTCGGAACCGCCTCGATCGCGCAGACCCACCGCGCGCGCACCCACGACGGTGATGAAGTCGTGGTTAAGGTGCAGCGGCCGGGCATCGAGGCCGTGATGCGCTCGGACCTCGACCTGCTCTACCTCAGCGCGCAGGTGCTCGAGGCCGGCATCGACGAGATGCAACTGGTGGGCGTCGTCGCGATCGTCGAGGAATTCGAGAAGGGCCTGCTGAAGGAACTCAACTTCCACCAGGAGCTCGCGAACCTGCTCGAGTTCCGGCGCAACCTGGATCCGGCCCGCAAGGTGACGGTACCGAGGCCGTATCCCGAGCTGTCGGCACGCACCGTGCTGACGATGCAGTTCTTCGCCGGCCGGCCGATCCGCAAGCTCATGCCGAAGAGCCCAGAGGCGCAGGCCGCGGTGAACGAGATCGTGTACACGGCATTCAAGCAGGTGCTGGTGGACGGCGCGTTCCACGGCGACCCGCACGCCGGAAACCTGCTCCTGGGCGAGGACGGCGTGCTCTGCATGATCGACCTCGGGATGATCGGGCGCATCACGCCCGAGCAACGCGACGACATCGTAACTCTCGTCGTCGCCACGATCGCCAACGACGGCACGACGATCGCGCGCGTGCTCCTGAAGATGGGCACGCCGACCCAGCGCGTACAGCTCGCAGAGCTCAAGGCCGACATCGAGCGCATTCGCTCGCAGCACCTGATGGTGTCGAGCTTCGGCGAGTACGACTCGGCGGGCTTCATCGAGGACTTCAGCAAGGCTGCGGGCAAGCATCGCATCAAGCTGGCGCGCGACATGGCAATCCTCGCCAAGGCAGCCGCGACGCTCGAGGACATCATCCGCACGCTGCACCCCGACGTGGACCTCATCGGCATCGCCCGGCCGTTCCTCGACGACATCGTGAAGCGGCGCCTGTCCCCGCGGCGTGTGCTCGGCGAGCTGATGAGCGAGGCGTCGGGCGTCGGCTCGATGCTGCGCACCGTGCCGGGCCAGATCGACCAGCTGCTGCACGACTTCGAGAGCGGCAACCTCATGGTGCGAGCCGTGACGCCGGAGCTCGACGAAATCCCACCGCGGCTCCACGCCCTCGGCGGGCGCATCTCGCTCGCGGCCTTCGCCTCGGCGACCACGATCGCCGCTGCGATCGCGGTGCCGGAGTCGATGCAATCCCTGCCCCGCATGGTCATGAGCACGGCACTGGGCATCTCGGCGGTGATCGCCTGGACCGCGCTGTTCGCCTGGCACTGGCTCGGTCGCGGCAAGCCGATGCGGCTCACTCCGCTGGTGAAGTTCTTCCGTCGCTGAAGGGCGGATCGTGATCGCACCGGCGCCGCGCAAGCGCTGACGGACGGCGCGGACCGCTACTCCAGCTTGCCGTGCAACTGGAACTCGTAGGCGGCGATGGCGCCGTTGCTGCCGACGTGATTCTTCAGCGGGCGCAGCTTCAGGTACTTCGCCGTCGTCGGCGGGAAGCGGAACTCCTGGAACGGGTTCTTCATCACGCGCAGGTTCTGGGTGGCGAACGTACCGATGGACCGGAACGGGCCGGCGAGGTCGTCGGCGACCAGCAGCTCGAAGTCCCGCAGGTTGGTGTCGCTGGTGTCGGGAACCAGCACGGCGAAGGTATCGAAAGTCGCCCGGCGCCCGTCCTTGAACGCGAACACGCCCTCGCCCTGGTCCACCCACGCGTAGGTCTTGTCGTCGCCGTCGATCAGGGCGGTCCAGCGCTCATGTGCCGCGGTGACGAGTTCGCCGCCATTGGCCGGCGCGAGCAGGTTGACTCGCTCGCTCGCAATCGCGGCGGCCGGCGCTTCGGCCGGAGATCGCAAGTCAGCTGGGACAGGCGCAGGGGCCTCCGGCTGCTCAGCGCCTGACGGCACCGCATCGCCCCCCCGCACGACGCCAGCGGAGGGACTCTCCGCCGACGTGGCCTGCGCCGGGGCAGGACGCCGCCCCAGCCACGCCAGACCACTGGCGACCAACAGTCCCGCCAGCAGGACGCTCGCGAGCAGCAGCCACCGCGGCCGGCGTGTCGAGGCCGACGGCGCCGCGATCGCCGGCCGGCCCGGCGTCTGGTGTGGCCGCGATGCCTGGCGCGGTCCCCGCGCCAGCCTCTCCACCGATGCCAGGAGCTTGCGGAACTCCGGATGGTCGACGTCGCCGCTCCAGTTGAACAGGTCTGCAGCCTGGATGCGCTTGAATTCCATCGGCGGTTCGACCGGCTCGATCAGCGCCGGCACGAGCTTGTTCTCCTCGAGGCCTTCCGATGCTTCTGTCTTGACCCAGTTCGATCGGACCGACTCTGCCGACCAGAGGACGATTACGCTCCCGGCCGACTCGAGCGCTTCCTGGATGACCTCGTCGAAAACGCGACCCGGCGGAATCGTACGGTCCCACCACACCTCGAATCCGCGTTCGCCGAGGCGCTCCGCCAGCAGCCGCGCCCGCTCCCGGTCGGAGCTCGCGTAGCTGATGAATACGTCCGCCATGCTCCACCTCGCCCGCGGCCTCGACCCGCGATTCTACGCCGCGTCCACCGTCACGGGCGCGATCGTCGCTTCGCTCGCGACGCAGGAGTCAATCGACCCGATGCTTGCGGGCGTGGCCGCAGGCCGGTTGCTTCGTCACGAGCTGGATCGCGCGCATGGCAGCAGGCGGCCTCGACGCCGGTCGCGCCGAGCTAACGGCCTGCTGTTCCGTCGCCGATGAATGGAAACTCCATGCATGCCCGTAGAGAGCATCATGCAACCGCGCCGCATTCCAGGTCTCGGGCATAATTCGCGCCGCCGCAGCCTCGACAATCCAGGGAGATCCGTTCATGACTCCGATGATCTCGAGACGCTCGATGCTCGGGGGCTCACTGGCCGGAGCGGTCGCGCTGGCGCTGCCCTGGCCCTCGCGCGCCGCAAGGCCGTGGAGTGGGTACGACGCTGCGCTCGTAATCGACGGCTGCGCCAGTCCCGGCAACAGCGCGTACGACGGGGCCGAGCCTCTCCCGGGCGATGCGGTCGCGGACCTGCGCAGATCGGGGGTCACCTGCCTGAACGTCACCGTGGGCGGCGTCGCGCACGAATCGACCGATGCGGCCTTCGTGCAGGCCGTGAGCGAGATCTCTTACTGGGAATCGGAGATCGACCGCCACCCCGACGTGCTTGCGCGCAGCCGCAGCGTCGCGGATCTCGACGCCGCGAAGCGCGAGCGCCGGACCGGGCTCTGCTACGCGTTCCAGGACGGGACCTTCTTCGAGACCGACCTCGCGCGGCTCGAGGTGTTTCACCGCCTCGGCGTGCGCGTGATCCAGCCGACCTACAACCGCCGCAACCTGCTCGGCGACGGCTGTCTCGAGCCTGACAACGCGGGACTCAGCAAGACCGGCGTCGAGGCGATCGAACGCATGAACGCGCTCGGCATCCTCGTGGACCTGAGTCACTGCGGCCGCAAGACCGCGGCTGACGCGCTGCGCGTGTCGAAGCGGCCGGTGGTGTTCTCGCACACCGGCTGCGCCGCGATCGCCGAGCATCCCCGCAACCGCACGGATGCGGAGCTGCGCGCCCTGGCCGATCAGGGCGGCGTCGCCGGCATCTATTTCATGCCCTACCTGCGCGTGGGCTACCAGCCGACGGCCGCGGAAGTGATCCGCCACCTCGAGCACGCCGTGAACGTCGCCGGCGAGGATCACGTCGCGATCGGCAGCGACGGCGGCATCTCGCCGGAGGTCGTGGACGAGGCGTTCAAGCAGCGCTTCGCCGAGATCACGCGCGCGCGAGTGGAGGCCGGCATCGCCGCGCCCGGCGAAACGGAGACAGGCTACCTGTTTGCCGCCGACCTCAATACGCCCCGACGTCTCGAGACACTTGCGGGCATGCTGGCGGAGCGTGGCTGGAGCGACGCACGAATCGAGAAAGTGCTGGGCCTCAACCTGAGGAGGGTGTATGCGGCCGTGTGGGCCACCTGACGGCACCCAGCCTTCCGGCTGTGCGTCGGACCTCGCGCCGGGTCGCCTCAGCGGCTCGGCGGCGCCGCGACCACCACGTCGGGATCGCCCGAGCCGACATAGACCAGGCCGGTGGTGTCCTTGAAATTGGTCGTCGCCCTGCGGGCGTTCAGCAGAGAGTCGGCGAAGCGCTGTCCGTCCGCGAGTCCGCGATAGAGTTCGACGGCGAACTCGCCGGCGCCAACATCCGGGACCGCACCGGCGAACGATCCGACGAATGCACCGACACCGCTGCGCGACGCGAGGCCCATGAAGCCGAGCGGCGGGGGCAACGGGCGGTCTACGCCCGGCGGACCGGTCGCCGCCGACTCGGTACGCGTACCGGTCAGGGCCCCGCAAGGCATGAACGCCGTGACGTGGGAATTGAGCACCAGAAGCGTGGGTGGCCGTCGCTTCAGGATCGAGGCGAGTTCGGAGCTCGACACCGTGCCGTCCCAGAAATGCAGGATCGCCTCCGCGCCCTGGTACCACGCGTGTCCCGCGAAGTGGATCACGTCGTAGTCGCCGTCCTGGACCTCCGCGACGACCCGCGCGTAAACCGCGGCCTCGCGCTCCAGTGTCGTGACGGTGGCACCCCGCGCCTGCAGGAGTTCGCCGATGCGGCGCGCTTCCTCGGTAGCGCCATCGAGCCGGGTCGGCGACCCGCCCTGCGGATCGCGATAGCCGGCGTCGCCGATCACCAGCGCGCGCAGCGGGTCACGGGCGAGCCGAAGCCCGCGCGCCTTGTCGCTGATGCCGGTCGGCCGCCGCACCACCGGGTTCAGCAGGCACAGCGGTGAGCCCTGCACGATCAGCCACTCCCAGGGCACGGTCTCGGTCGCGGCCGCGAGCGAGAGCGTGACGGTGACGCCCGGTGGCACGGCCTCAAGGTGGCGAAAGAGCTCGTCGGGCAGGCAGCGCTGCAGGTAGGCGCCGATCGCGCTCAGCGTGGACAGCTCGGCGTACTCGTCGAAGAGCGCATTGGTGAGCCCGCGACGCAGAGCGGCCCAGTCGGGCCACGAACCGCCGCCGCTCCATAGCGTGCGCGGCGCGGCGTCCGGTCGCAGCTCGTGCAGCGCGATGACGAGACGGTCGCCGACGGCGTCGATGGCGAGGTCGAACCGTGGCTTCTCGGCCGGGCGCGCAACGATCCCCTTCGGCAGGACGGCCGCCGTCCGCGCGGCTGCCTCCTTTTCCTCGGTCGGTGCGCTGGCCTGCGTCGCGAGCGTATTCAGGAACCGCCCGACGACCTCATGCCGCCCCTTCTCGTAGCCGAACACTCGCAGCCTCGCGGTGCGCCACAGGATCTCGCGCTCGGCTTCGCCGACGCCGTCCATGAGCGCATAGCGCGGCGGCACCTCCTCGTTGAAGATCGTGAGCTGGTTGTCGAGCAGCAGGCGGAAGTTCACGTCGGACAGCGAGTAGCCGACGAACAGCACCGCGTGCCGCAGCAGAATCCCCGTTAGCATCGCCTGGAACGCGGGATTCGAGTGAATCACGCGCCGGTAGTCCTCGCTCGTAAAGATGATGCTCGACTCGTCGTCGAGGTCGCCGTGCGCCTTGAGAATGAAGAACGTGTCGTCGAACAGCAGCGTTCCCTGTCGCGCGAGCTCGGCGCCGGTGGGGGCGCGTGGCACGGTGCCGTCGCCCCACTGGGCGTAGGCATCCTCGAGCAGGCTGTCGAAGTTCGTCGTGACGATGCAGGCGTACGGCGTACGGACGATGGACCGGTGTACGTCGGGAATCGCACCGCTGAAGCTGAGTTCGCGACGCACCTGCTCGTGGAAGCGCCGGCGCCCGAGCAGGTCGCGGCAGTAGCCTGCGAGCTCGGGGAACTTGCCCGCGGTGAGCAGCGCCTCGAGCTCGCGGGCCGTGATGCTGTCCCGCCGCACGCGATCCATCGCCTCGTTGTAGGCGAAGACATTGAGGAGATTGATGGCGCCCGGCCCGCCCTCGAACAGCTCCGCGCAGCGCTCGCGACCGAGCATGCGCGTGAACAGCCGCATGATCTCCTTCTGCGAGAGGGGATTCACGACATCGGGTTGCGCCTTCCTGGTTCGCAGCCCGGCGAGCTCGAGTTCGGCGAACTTCTCCGGCCCGACCGCGAACGGCGTCGCGGCACGCACGATCCGCTCCATCAGCCCGTGCCAGGCGGGCAGTCCGGCACCCGTCGAAAGTCCCGCACCGACGAACAGCGCGCAGCGGCCCTGGCGTACGTAATGCGCGAGCGCCGGCAGGTCCGGGAAGTCCGTGATCTTGAGTTCCTGCGCGGGTTCGACCGGCAGTGGCGGCACCGACGGGGCCGCCGTGCCTGCCTGGCCGGCCGAAGTACGCCGGCGTCGCGAGGCCACCCGGCCCGACTTGCGCTGCGCCGGAGGCGTCATGCCGGGCTCCGGCGTCGAAATGCGACGATCGTGAGCGAGACCGCCAGCAGCAGCCCGAGCGCATCGATCCGGCCACCCCCGCCACCTCCGCCGCCGCCGATGACGGGCGGCGGCCGCGGCGGCTGTCCGATCACATTGACGGTTGCATCGGCCGTATCCGCGCGACCGAGGTCGTCCGTGACGCTGAGTCGCACGACGACGCTGCCGTCAGCAGGTGCCACGAACGAGGTCTGCACGCCCGAGAGCGCCGACAGCGGCACACCGCCGCTCAGAACGGACCAGTCGTAGCGCGCGATGCTGCGGCCGTCCGCCGCGAGACTCCCGTGGCCCGACAGCGTCACCGTGCTGCCCGCGCTCACCACGGCAGGCGCGGATACCGCCGCGATCGGGCGCAGCGCTGCGGCGACCGCACCCGGAGCGGAGACCATGCCGGCCCCGCAGGTATCGGTCGTGCAGTTGCATTCCGTGAGTTGCGGAGCGTCCGTCGCTGACGGCACCTGACAGGTCGGCACGTTTGGATCGTTCGACACCGGAAACGGCGTCGCCGACGACTGCAGACGTTCCGCGATGCGCGCCGGCGAGAGGTTGCCGTTCACGGATACCATCAGCGCGGCGACACCCGACACGATGGGCGCGGCGAAACTGGTACCCACGTTGAAGTTGAACACGCGGTCTGTGTAGCCGTTCCCGGCCGGCGTCGTGAGGCCGAGATTCGTGGTCGTGTCGAGCGAGAACAGGCAGGCCTCACCGGGCCCCACGTTGACGCAGTTGCCGCCGGGCGCCGCGACGGTCACGTCGAGTCCGAGGTTTGCAAAGCCGACCTTGGTCCCGAGGTGGCGAATTCCGGTCACGCTCACGACGCCACGACAGTTGCCGGGCTGATCGACCTGCGCGCCATCGTTGCCCGCCGATACGACGACCACTACCCCGCGCGCGGTGATCTCGTCTATCGCAGTCTGGTAGGCGATGGAGCACGCGCCCTGCCCGCCCAGGCTGAGGTTCAGAACCTTTGC
>Ga0114939_10001148_pt1 | contig 21307 bp, 24 predicted proteins | sample AshMeaCrysSpring_FD_87196 | JGI IMG/M metagenome (GOLD analysis project Ga0114939, IMG submission 87196) | Groundwater microbial communities from Big Spring, Nevada to study Microbial Dark Matter (Phase II) - Ash Meadows Crystal Spring | ecosystem: Environmental > Aquatic > Deep subsurface >...
AATATTTGAAACACACCCCATACCCTGCTCCGGCGCCTCGATGATGCGACCGAAGGCGCTGGAAAAGGGATCTGGCCCTCTCTCCTACTTGCCGCCGAGCGTCTGGCGGAAACGGGCGTCGACCTGCGGCTGGCGCGCGTATTTCTCGAGGGCCACGGGCACGATCTTCTCCAGTTCGGCCAGGCGGTCGGCGGCGGAGGGGTGCGTGCTCATGGTGATGGAAATCCCCGTCTCCTCCGGCTTGAGCTGCGCCAGCATCGTGAGCACGGCGACCAGGCCGTAGGGATCGTAGCCGCCGCGCGTGGCGACGACCACGCCCATGCGGTCGGCCTCGTACTCCATGCTGCGGTCGAGCGGACGCAGGAAGAGGCCGTCCTTCACGAGGTCCACGCCGGCATTGGCCAGCTGCGTCTTGAGCCCCATCACGTCGCCGCCGCCCCGGCGCCCGATCTGGTCGGCCGCGACGGCCTTGGCCGCGCCGGCCGCCGCCCCCCAACCGGCGTCGCTCTGGATGGCGGCCAGCTGGTGCTTGCGCAGCACGTGCGCGATCTCGTGGGCCAGCACGCCGGCGAGCTCCGACTCGCTCGTCAGGCGCTTCACGAGCCCGTGCGAGACGATGACCGTGCCGCCCGGCATGGCGAAGGCGTTGATGGTGTCCGTGTCGATCACCCCGAACGTCCACGGCAGGTCGGACCGCTCGGTCTGCGAGGCGAGCCAGCGGCCGACGCGGTTCACGTAGCGCTGCAGGCGCTCGTCGGGATGCAGCCGAACCGCGCCGAGGAAGCCGGAGGCGATGCCCTCGCCCAGCGCCACCTCCTCCTCGACCGTGTATTCCTTGGTGGCTTCCTGGGCCTGCTTGCTGACTTCCACCGCCTTGCTCCCCAGGTCCAGCAGGCGGCCGATGTCGACCGCCCCGGCAGGGAGCGCCAGCAGCAAAGCGAGCAACGCGACGACGGCTTTCATCTCACCGCCCTCCGGCATAGTTGACGGACACCGCGTTCAGCTTCGCCTCCTTGGCGAAGCGTTCGGCGGAAGCCTTGTCCGACCGATAGGACTGGAGCTTGCGCAGGGCAGCCGGATCGGGGGCGGCGTTCTTGAAGTCCTCGGGCGCCAGGCCGCGGATGCCGACGGTGGCCACGCGAGAGGTCTCCGGCCCCTTCTTCGGGCCCATGCCCAGCATCGACGTGAGCCCGCCCAGCGAGCTGCCCGACGCGGACGTCTCCACCGTCGACTGGAAACGGACGTGGAAGGCGCGCAGCCAGCCACGCTGACCGCCGCCCGCCTCGACCTGCGTCCAGGCGCCCTGGCGCGCGATCACCTTCACCGGCGATTCGGCCGCCAGCTCGGCGACCGTCTTCGCCTCCGGTGCGGGCCTGTCCTTGAGCTCCGTGGCGCGGTTGGTGAGGGCCTGTTCCTGGGCGCAGGCTTCGCCGGCGAGCGCGAGGCAGGCCACGAGCAGGGGAAGGAGTGTGCGGAAGTTCATCGGCGCGATGATAGGTCGGCGGCGGGGAACATTCAAACCCTCAATTCACCCTCAATTCACCAGGACCGTGGCCAGCCCGAGCAGCAGGCCCATGCTCGCCACATCCGTCGCCGTCGTCACGATGATGCTCGAGGCGGTGGCCGGGTCCGCGCCGAGGCGCTTCAGCACCAGCGGCACGAGCGCGCCGGAGACGCCGCTCACGGCGCAGCTTCCCATCATGGCGAGAAAGACGGCGAGCCCGAGGGCGAGCGCGTGCGGTGAATCCTGCGACCGCGCGAGCAGGAACATCGCCGCCCCGCACAGCACCCCCGTGACCCCGCCGTTGGCAAGGCCGAGGAGCGCCTCCTTGGCCACCAGCGCGCGGCCCGCCCCCGCCCGGATGTCGCCCAGCGTGATGCCGCGCACCGTGACCGCCAGCGCCTGGCAGCCGGTATTGCCCGACTGGCCGGCAAGGACGGGCAGGAAGGTGGCCAGGATCACGAGACGGTCCACGGTGCCCTGGAAGAGGGCCACCACGCCGCCGGCCGCAAAGGCCGTGAGCAGGTTGATCTGAAGCCACGGGTGGCGGAACCGGAAGGCCCGGGCGAGCGACGTGCCCACGCGCTCCTCCTTTTCCACGCCCACCATCGAGCCGGGCTGCGCCGTGAACTCGAAGGCCTGCTCCTCGAACATGGCCGCGCCGCGCACGAGTCCGATGAGCTGTCCCGCTCCGTCGCAGACGGGATAGACCGGGAAGTGGCGGTTCAGCGTGAGCTTCATCGCCTCCGCCAGCGGCAGGTCGGGACCGAAGGTGAAGACGTCTTTCAGCATCACCTCGCCGAGCCGGGCCTCGTTGTCGTTGAAGAGGAGGTCGCGCATCGTGACGAGCCCGAGCAGGCGGCCGTCCGCGTCGGTGATGTACCCGTAGGTCACGAAGACGGTGCGCACCACCGCCCTCAGCCGCTCGATCGCCTCGCCCACGCTCATGGCGGGCGAGAACACGGCGTAGGCGGGTTCCATGAGGCGGCCCACTGTGCCCTCCGCGTGCCCGGCGTTGCGCAGCCATTGCCGGCCGACTTCGGGCGTCGCGGCGGCCATCACCCGGGCGCGGGCCTCGCCGGGCATGGCCGCCAGGACGTCCTGGGCCGCGGCGGGGTTGAGCCCGAGAAGGGCGGCGACCGCGACCTGCGGGTCCTCCGCGGCCAGCATCGCCGCGGCATCGCGCGGCGGCTGCGACTTCAGCCGCGCCGCCAGTGACGGGGAAACGCCTTGCGTCGGTTGGTTCACGGCAGCCTCCGATGGAGCAAGCTGCCGCGACTATACCGTGCGCGGAAGTCCGAGTCGCTGCCAGATGGTGGTCGCGGGACCGGCCTGGTTCAGCGTGTAGAAGTGCAGCCCGGGCGCGCCGAGGGCGAGCAGCCGGTCGCAAAGCTCGGTCACCACGTCGAGGCCGAAGGCCTTGATGGACGCGGTGTCGTCGCCGAAGCTCTCGAGCCGCAGGCGGATCCAGCGCGGAATCTCCGCGCCGCACGCGTCCGAGAAGCGCGCCAGCTGCGAGAAGTTGTTGATCGGCATGACGCCCGGGACGATCGGCACGTCCACGCCGAGGGCCTCGACGGATTCCACGTAGTGCGCGTAGGCGTCGGCGTTGTAAAAGTACTGCGTGATGGCCGAATTCGCCCCCGCCTCGACCTTCTCCCGGAAGTGGCGGAGGTCGTCGGCCGGGCGGCGCGACTGCGGGTGGAATTCCGGGTAGGCGGCCACCTCGATGTGGAACCAGTCGCCGGTCCTTTCGCGAACGAAGCGCACGAGGTCGGCGGCATAGCGGAACTCCCCGGCCACGGCCATGCCGGAGGGCAGGTCCCCGCGCAGGCAGACCAGGCGGCGGATGCCCGCCGTGCGGTACTGGTCGACGAGCGCCGCGATCGACTCGCGCCGCGACCCGATGCAGGAGAGGTGCGGCGCGGCGGCCAGCCCTTCGGCGTGCATCTCGAGCACGGTCCGCAGCGTGCCCTCCTGCGTGGAGCCGCCCGCCCCGAAGGTGCAGGACATGAAAGCGGGCTTGAGCTGCGCGAGCTGCTGCCGCGCGGCGCGAAGCTTCTGCTCGCCTTCCGGCGTCTTCGGGGGGAAGAACTCGAAGCTGTAGAGCTTCGGTCGGTTGCGTTGTGTCTGCATGGCGCAGGGCCGGGGGCGCGGCGGCGCCGCGCCCCCGTCGCCTCCCCTAGTAGCGGTAGAGCTCGGGCTTGTACGGGCCTTCCTTGGCAACGCCGATGTAGCGGGCCTGCGCGTCGGAAAGCTCGGTGAGCTGCGCGGCCAGCTTCCTCAGCTGCAGCCGCGCCACCTTCTCGTCGAGGTGCTTGGGCAGCACGTGGACGCCGATGGGGTACTTGCCGGGATTGTTGAAGAGCTCGATCTGGGCGATCGTCTGGTTCGCGAACGACGAACTCATCACGTAGCTCGGGTGGCCGGTGCCGCAGCCGAGGTTCACGAGGCGCCCCTCGGCCAGCAGGATGATGCGCTTGCCGTCCGGGAAGATGACGTGGTCCACCTGCGGCTTGATGTTCTCCCACCCGTACTGCTTGAGCGCGGCGACGTCGATCTCGTTGTCGAAGTGCCCGATGTTGCACACGATCGCCTGGTCCTTCATGCGCTTCATGTGTTCGTGGGTGATGACGTGGAAGTTGCCGGTGGCGGTGACGAAGATGTCGGCCTTGTCCGCGGCGTAGTCCATGGTGACGACGCGGTAGCCCTCCATCGCCGCCTGCAGCGCGCAGATCGGGTCGATTTCCGTCACCCACACCTGCGCCGAGAGGGCGCGCAGGGCCTGGGCGGATCCCTTGCCCACGTCGCCGTAGCCGGCGACCACGGCGACCTTGCCGGCGATCATCACGTCCGTGGCGCGCTTGATGCCGTCGACCAGCGACTCGCGGCAGCCGTACAGGTTGTCGAACTTGCTCTTGGTGACGGAGTCGTTCACGTTGATGGCGGGGAAGCGCAGCGTCCCCTCCTTCGCCATCTGGTACAGGCGCTTCACGCCCGTCGTCGTCTCCTCCGTCACGCCCTTCACCTTCGCCAGTCGCGTCGAGTACCACTTCGGGTCGTGCGCGAGCTTCGCCCGGATGGAGGCGAAGAGGCAGGTCTCCTCCTCGCTCGTCGGGTGGTCCAGCACCTTGGAGTCCGTCTCGGCCCGCGCGCCGAGGTGCAGCAGCAGCGTCGCATCGCCGCCGTCGTCCAGGATCATGTTGGAATGGCCACCGTCCGGCCACTCGAAGATGCGGTGGGTGTAGTCCCAGTAGTCCGCGAGCGTCTCCCCCTTCACCGCGAACACGGCCGTGCCGCCCCTGGCGATGGCGGCGGCGGCGTGATCCTGCGTCGAATAGATGTTGCAGGAGGCCCAGCGCACCTCCGCGCCGAGGGCCTTCAGCGTCTCGATCAGGACGGCGGTCTGGATGGTCATGTGCAGCGAGCCCGTGATGCGGGCGCCACGCAGCGGCTGGGTGGCGGCGTACTCCTCGCGGATGGCCATGAGACCCGGCATCTCGGTCTCGGCGATGGCGATTTCCTTGCGGCCCCAGTCGGCAAGGGCGAGGTCGGCCACCACGAAATCGTCGGCGGCGTTCGGCTTCAGGACGGCGTTCATGCTCAGTCACTCCTCAAAGGGTGACCGGCTCGGGCAGGCGGGGATTTCGCTCTCGCTGCCGTGTGCGGGTCACGGTTCAACGAGCGCGGTTCGGATGGTCTCGAAGCCCTGAGCCTGGCGGGTGACGCGCACCCGTTGCAACGCTCCTCAGGGAAGGCTGCGATATTACCCGAAAACCGGCACCTGCGGCCAGCCTGCCCGCGCCGGCCTACAATCCGCCATCACCCGCGACCGCGTCAAGGAGGAACCGGCCAATCCCCTCGACCTCCTGAAGAAGGGCATCGGGATCTTCGGCCGCTGACGGCGGGCGGGAGAGGACCTCAGTCCGCGGTCGCTTCCGCCCTCTTCGGCTCGCCCTTGAGGCCCGCCGCCTCGCGCAGCAGTCGCGCCTTGTCGGTGGACTCCCACATGAACTCGGGCTCCTCGCGGCCGAAGTGGCCGTAGGCGGCGGTCTTCTGGTAGATCGGGCGCAGCAGGTCGAGCATCGTGACGATGCCCTTCGGGCGCAGGTCGAAATGCTCCTCGACCAGCTTCGCGATCCGCTCGTCGGCGATGACGCCCGTGCCTTCGGTGTAGACGGTCACGTTGATCGGCTTCGCCACGCCGATGGCGTAGGAGATCTGGATCTGGCATTGACGCGCCAGCCCGGCCGCCACGACGTTCTTCGCGACGTAGCGTGCCGCGTAGGCGGCGGACCGGTCCACCTTGGACGGGTCCTTGCCCGAGAACGCGCCGCCGCCGTGCGGGCAGGCGCCGCCGTAGGTGTCGACGATGATCTTGCGCCCGGTGAGGCCGCAGTCGCCCTGCGGCCCGCCGACCACGAAGCGGCCGCTCGGGTTCACGAGGTAGCGCGTGTCCTTGATCATGTCCTTGGGCAGCACGGGCTTGATGACCAGCTCGATCACCGCTTCCTTGATCTGCTCCTGCGAGATGTCGGGGGCGTGCTGCGTCGACAGCACCACGGTGTCGATCGAGGCCGGCTTGCCGTCCACGTAGCGGAAGGTGACCTGGCTCTTCGCGTCCGGACGCAGCCAGGGGAGGCGGCCATCCTTGCGCACCTGCGACTGCCGCTCGACCAGGCGGTGGGCATAGTGGATCGGCGCGGGCATGAGCACCGGCGTCTCGTCGCAAGCGTAGCCAAACATCATCCCCTGGTCGCCGGCGCCCTGGTTCAGGTACTCGTCGGAGGCGTGGTCGACCGCCGCCGCGATGTCGGGGCTCTGCTTGTCGTAGCAGACCATGACGGCGCAGCCCTTGTAGTCGATGCCGAACTCGGTGTTGTCGTAGCCGATGCGCTTGATCGTGTCGCGCGCGACCTGGATGTAGTCCACGTTCGCGTGCGTCGTGATCTCGCCGGCCATCACGACGAGACCGGTGTTGCACAGGGTCTCGGCCGCGACTCGCGAGCGCGGGTCCTGGGCTAGAATGGCATCGAGAACGGCGTCCGAGATCTGGTCGGCCACCTTGTCCGGGTGGCCTTCGGAGACCGATTCGGAGGTGAAGAGGTAGTTCGTTTTCATCGGGTTCGCCCCACAGTCGCAAATGAACCCGGGATTTTAGCAAAATTCCCCGACTCGCCCGGCCGTCACGGCGACGCCCCACCCTTGAGACTCCTGCTCCGGTTCCTCGCCTGGCTGGGCCTACCGGCGAACCACCGCATCGGCGCGGCGGCGGGGTGGGTCGTCTACGTCCTGTCGCCGCGCTTCCGGCTGCGGACGCTCGAGAACCTGCGCACGGCCGGCTTCGGGACGGACGATGCCGCCCTCGCCCGCCTGGCGAGGCGCAGCGCCGCCGAGACCGGCAAGGGGGCGGCGGAGCTGGCGTGGGCGCTGTTCCGGCCCGTCGAGGAGGTGGGCGGGCTGGTGCGGGAGCTGCGAGGCTGGGAATCGGTCGAGCGCCTGCGCGGCGAGGGGCGGCCCATCATCTTCGTCACGCCGCACCTGGGCGGGTTCGACATCGCCGGGCGGTACCTGTGGTCCCGCCTTCCCGTGATGGCGATGTACCGGCCCCACAAGCTGGGCTGGCTGGACGAGGTGATCCGCGAGGGACGCAACCGGGGTGCCGCCCCCGACGGCTCCAACGTGGCGCCCGCCACGATGGCCGGCGTGCGCATGCTCCTTCGCCACCTGCGCAAGGGCGGCTGCACGGTCATCCTGCCGGACCAGGTCCCCGGCGAAGGCGAGGGCGAGTGGGTGGATTTCCTCGGGCGGCCCGCCTACACGATGACGCTCACCGGCCGCCTGCAGGAGGCCTCCGGCGCCGCCCTCGTGTTCTGCTTCGCCGAACGGCTGCCCGAAGGCGCGGGGTTCCGGCTGCACCTGCAGCCCCGCCCGGAGGCGCTGCCGGCGAACGATCGTGCGGCGGCGGCGCGGGCCGTCAACGAAGGCGTCGAGGCCCTCGTCCGCATGGCGCCCGAGCAGTACCTCTGGAGCTACAACCGCTACAAGCGGCCGGCCGGCGCGCCGCCCGCGCCGGGAGCCCTGCAGTGGTGATCCTGCGCCGGATCGGCTCCTGGCTGGCGGTGGGCCTGCTCTGGATGCTTCACTGGCTGCCCGCCCCCTGGCTGCGTGCCGTCGGCCGGGCCGCCGGCCGCCTGCTCTACCGGTTCGGCCGGGGGCGCGTCACCGACATCAACCTGGCGCTGTGCTTTCCGGACCTGCCGCCGGGGGAACGACGCGCGCTGGGGCTGCGGCATTTCGAGGCGCTGGGCAGGAACGCGTTGGAGCTCGCCGTGCTGTGGTTCGGCAGCGACGAACAGGTGATGCGCCTGGTGAAGCCGGTGGGCCTCGAGAACCTCGAGGGCCTGCGCGACCGGCCGATCCTTGTCCTGGCGCCCCATTTCGTCGGCGTCGACATGTGCGGCGTGCGCATGGCGCCGGAGTTCCGGCGCACCGCCTTCCTCTACAGCCGACCCAAGAACCCGGTGCTCGACCGCTTCCTGCGCCGCGGCAGGACGCGCGCGGGATCGCCCCTGGTGCTCTCCCGGCAGGACGGCATGCGCGGTATCGTGAAGGCGCTGCGCGAAGGTCACGCCCTCTACTTCCTTCCCGACATGGACTTCGGCCCGCGCGACGCCGTCTTCAGCCCCTTCTTCGGCGTGCCGGCGGCGACGGTCACGGCGCTGCCCCGCCTGGCGCAGCTCGGGCGTGCCACCGTGCTGCCGATGGTGGCCCGCCAGGTCAGGGACGGCTACGAGGTGCACATCCACCCCCCCTGGCGCGACTACCCGACCGGCGACCTCGAGGCGGATGTGCGGCGCATGAACGCGTTCATCGAGGAACGGGTCCGCGAGGCGCCGGAGCAGTACCTCTGGGCCCACAAGCGCTTCAAGACGCGCCCCCCGGGGGAGCCGTCGCCCTACCGCAGGACGTAAGATGGCGAAGCCGCCCGCGCGGGACTGAACGAGATGCGACTGAAATTCGCGAAGATGCAGGGCCAGGGCAACGACTTCGTCGTGATCGACGGCGTCCGCCAGAGGGTCGTCCTCGCCGCGGCGCAGGTGCGGGCGATGGCCGACCGCCACTTCGGCGTCGGCTGCGACCAGGTCCTGCTCGTGGAGCCCGCCCGCGAGCCCGGCCACGATTTCCGCTACCGCATCTGGAACGCCGACGGCGGCGAGGTCGAGCAGTGCGGCAACGGCGCCCGCTGCTTCGCCCGTTTCGTGCGCGACGAGGGCCTCACGGCGAAGGACGAGATCCTCGTGGAGACGGCGCGCGGCGTGATCCGGCCCACGCTGGAGCCCTCGGGGCAGGTGACCGTCGACATGGGGCCGCCGCGATTCGAGCCGGCGGAGATTCCCTTCGTCGCACCGGCGCTGCGCGCCACCTATCCGCTGGCGGTCGGCGGCGACACGCTCGAGGTGAGCGTGCTTTCGATGGGCAACCCGCACGCGGTGCAGGTGGTGGCCGACGTCGACCGCGCCCCGGTTCGCGAGCAGGGCCCGCTCATCGAGGCGCACGCCGCGTTCCCGAACCGCGTCAATGCGGGATATCTGCAGGTGGTATCGCGCCACCACGCCCGGCTGCGCGTCTGGGAACGCGGCGCCGGCGAGACGCTCGCCTGCGGCACCGGCGCCTGCGCCGCCGTCATCGCGGGCATCCGCCGCGGCCTGCTCGAGGAGACGGTGCGCGTCTCCACGCGCGGTGGCGACCTCACCATCCGCTGGCCGGGCGGAAGCGCCCGCATGACTGCCCCGTTCCCGCCCGTTATGATGACGGGCGATGCCGTGCGCGTCTTCGAGGGCGAGATCGACCCCGGGACGCTCCCCTGCCTGGAGAACCGCTCTTGCTGACCTCGGAACAAGTCGCCGACTACCTTCGCCGCAACCCCGGATTCTTCGAGCAGAACGCCGACCTGCTGGTCAACCTGCAGATCCCGCACCCCCACGGGGGGCGCGCGGTCTCGATCGGCGAGCGGCAGCTGGTGGCCGCGCGCGACAAGGCGAGGCTGCTGGAGGACAAGCTGCACGAACTCATCCGCTTCGGCGAGGAGAACGACCAGCTCGGCGAGAAGGTCCACCGGCTGGCGTGCCGGCTGCTCGGCGCGGCGGACTTGCGGGCGGTGCTCGACACGGCGCGCCTCGAGCTGGTCGACACGTTCGCCGTGCCGCACGTTGCGTTCCGGCTGTGGAGCCTCGCGGACGCGCAGGACGCCCCCTCGGAAATCGGCGACGTCGGGGCGGAGATGCGCGAGTTCGCGGAGAAGATGGCGGCGCCCTACTGCGGACATCACGCCGTCTACGAGCACCAGGCGTGGTTCGGCGACGCCGGGGCCCGCCTCAAGTCCTTCGCGCTGACCCCCCTGCGCTGCGAAGGCCGCTGCGTGGGCGTCCTCGCCCTCGCTTCCGAGGACGCCCAGCGCTTCTACCCGGAGATGGGGACCCTCTACCTGGCCCGCATCGGCGACCTGCTCGGACACGCGCTGGGCCGCTGCGTCGAAGGCCCCCGTGAACCCGCAGCCTAGCCTCGTCGAAAGCTATCTCGACCACCTGCGCTTCGAGCGCCGGCTCGCCGCCCATACGCTCGCCGCATACCGGCGCGACTGCGCCCTCCTCGAACGCCTCGCCGGGGGCAAGGGGCCTGCCGAGCTGGCGGCGCCGGACATCCGGCGGTTCGCCGCGACGCTGCACGGAAAGGGTCTTTCGCCGCGCTCGCTCGCCCGCCTGCTGTCGGCCTGGCGGGGCTACTTCGACTGGCTCGTGCGCCATCACGGGATCCCGGCGAACCCCTGCCGCGGAATCCGCGCGCCGAAGGCGGCGCGCACCCTCCCGCAGGCCCTGTCGCCCGACGATGCGTCGCGGCTGGTGGCGATCGACGACGCGGGCGATGCGGGCGATGCGGGCCTTCGCGACCGCGCGCTCTTCGAGCTCGCCTACTCGTGCGGGCTGCGCGTCTCCGAGCTGACCGGCCTGGACGTGGGCGACCTCGACACCGACGCCGGCGAGGCGCGCGTCACCGGCAAGGGATCCAAGACGCGGATCGTGCCCGTCGGCCATCCCGCGCTCGAGGCGATTTCGCGCTGGCTGCCCGTGCGCGCGGCCCTCGCCGCGCCGGGCGAGGCGGCCCTGTTCGTCGGTCGCGCCGGCAAGCGCCTTTCGCCGCGCGAGGTGCAACGCCGGATCAAGCGCCGCGCCGTTGCGGCCGGCATCACCGAGGACGTGCACCCCCACATGCTGCGGCATTCGTTCGCCTCGCATGTCCTGCAGTCCTCGGGGGACCTGCGGGCCGTTCAGGAAATGCTTGGCCACGCGAGCATCGCCTCGACGCAGGTCTACACCCACCTCGACTTCCAGCATCTCGCCAAGGTCTACGACGCGGCCCACCCGCGCGCCAAGCGCAAGGCCTGACGCAACCGAATTGCATCTCGGCGCCCCGCCCGCCTAGAATCCGCCATGGGACACGCCCGCACCCGCCCCCCGTCCACGTTGCCCGCCGCGCAGGCGCGCATCCGGTCGGCCGGCGAGCGCGTGACCGGCCCGCGCTGCGCGGTGCTCGCGGCGCTGCTGGACGCGGAGTCGGCCCTCACGCACCACGAGATCGAGGCGGCCCTCGGCAAGGGCAAGCCGGTCGACCGCGTGACCGTCTATCGCGTCCTCGACTGGCTCGTGGCGCTGGGCCTCGCCCACCGCATTGCCGGCGAGGATCGCGCCTGGCGCTTCCATGCGAGCCGGGAGGCGTCCGCGGGGCCCCATGCGCACTTCACGTGTTCGCGTTGCGGCAGGACGGTCTGCCTCGAGGACGTCGCCGTTCCCGCGTCCGTGAAGGTCCCGCGGGGATACGTGCCGCAGGGCGTGGAGCTCACCGTCAAGGGACTCTGCGCGGCCTGCCAGTGAGCGGCCGACGCCGTCCGCCGCAGGCCTGACGCACGCCATGGTCGCCACCGCCGTCATCCCCGTCACGCTGCTGACCGGCTTTCTCGGCAGCGGCAAGACGACGCTCCTCAACCGCCTGGTCGCCGACCCCGCGGCCGGCGACTGCGCGGTGATCGTGAACGAGTTCGGCGCCGTCCCCATCGACCACGCGCTGGTGCGCGCCGCGTCCGAGAACATCGTCCTGCTGCCCAGCGGCTGCGTCTGCTGCCAGGTTGCGGGCGACCTCGTCACCGCGATGCGGGACCTCCATTTCAAGCGCGCCGCGGGGGAAATCCCCGCCTTCGGCCGCGCGATCATCGAGACCACGGGCCTTGCGGACCCGGCGCCGCTTCTGCGCACCCTCATCGAACTGCCCCTCGTGGCCGCGCGCTACGCCCTCTCCGGGGTCGTGGCGACGGTGGACGGGCTGCACGGGATGGCGCAGCTCGACGACCATCCCGAGGCGCTGAAGCAGGCGGCGATCGCCGACCGCATCGTCATCACCAAGGCCGACCTCGCCCCGGAGGCGGCGCTGGCGGCGCTCGAGGCGCGCCTCGCCGCGCTCAATCCCGGAGCGCCGCGCATGCGCAGCACGATGGGCGATGCGCCGGTCGAGCGGCTGCTCGACACGGGCCTCTACCGCGGGACGCACCGCAGACCCGACCCCGCCGCCTGGCTGAACGCCGGGGCTTACCGTCGTGTCGGCGCAGCGCCCGGCGGCGCGCACGATTCGCGCATCCGGTCCTTCGCCTGGTTCGCGCGGGGCGCCCTGGAATGGGCGGCGCTCGAGGACGCGCTGGCGACGCTGCTCGACCTGGCCGGCGAGCGGATCCTGCGCGTGAAGGGCCTCGTCAACGTCCGCGGCCGCGACGGGCCCGTCGCCATCCATGCGGTGCAGCACACCCTCTATCCGGCAGCCCCGCTGCCGGCCTGGCTGGACGGGGACCGCCGCACGCGCATCGTTTTCATCGTCCGGGACCTTGAAGAAGCGTTCGTCGCCCAGACGTTGGGGACTTTCGTGGCGGAAAACGGGGATGGTTTCCCCGCCGCCGCGCCCGCGGGGGACGCGGAGCGGAAATCCGGCCCCTCCATCGAACCTGCACCGAGGTAGCCCATGGCCGCCGTGCCGAACCCCGAGAAGGACCTCATCCCCGTCACCATCCTCACCGGATTCCTCGGCGCCGGGAAGACGACGCTCCTCAATCGCATCCTCACCGAGCAGCACGGCGAGCGCATCGCGGTCGTCGAGAACGAGTTCGGCGAGCGGGGCGTCGACAACGAGATCCTCGTGCAGGACGGCGAGGAGCAGATCGTCGAGATGAACAATGGCTGCCTTTGCTGCACCGTTCGCGGCGACCTCGTGCGCATCCTCGGCGACCTGGGGCGCAAGCGCCGCGAGGGCACGCTCCGGTTCGACCGGGTGGTGATCGAGACCACGGGTCTCGCCAACCCCGGCCCGGTCGCGCAGACCTTCTTCATGGACGAGGAGATCCACAAGGACTACCTTCTCGACGCGGTCATCACGGTCGTCGACGCGAAGCACGGCCAGAAGCAGCTCGACGAGCATGACGAGGCGCGCGCGCAGGTGGGATTCGCGGACCGCATCCTGCTCTCGAAGGCCGACCTGGTGGCGGAGGCGGAACTTTCCGACCTCATGGACCGCCTGCGCGACATGAATCCGCGCGCGCACCAGCGGAAAGTCCACTTCGGCGAGACGGACATCCGCGAAATCCTCGACATCCGCGGCTTCAACCTCAACGCCGCGCTCGAGATCGACCCCGGCTTCCTGGAGGAGGGCCACCACCACCACCACGACGACGACGTGAAGAGCTTCGTCTGGAAGGACGCCCGGCCCCTGCACATGGAGAAGATCGAGACCTTCCTCTCGCTCATGGTGCAGAACTACGGCGAGGACCTGCTTCGCTACAAGGGCGTGCTCAACATCCAGGGCGAGCCGCGGCGCATGATCTTCCAGGGCGTGCACATGCTGATGGGCGGCACCCCCGGCAAGCCCTGGGCGCCGGGCGAGGCGCGCGAGAGCGTGATGGTGTTCATCGGCCGGCGCATTCCGCGCCGGCTCTTCGAGGAAGGCCTCGCCTACTGCGTCGCGTGAACGCGGCGGCCCCTCCCATGCTCGAGATACGCGGCCTGCGCCACGCCTACGGCGGGCGGACGGTGCTCGACGTTCCGGAGTGGGCAGTCGGGCGCGGCGAGGCGAGCCTCGTCCTCGGCTCCTCCGGCTCCGGGAAGAGCACGCTGCTCAACGTGATCGCGGGCCTCGCCACGCCGGTTTCGGGAAGCGTGCGCGTCGACGGCGAGGACGTTCCGAGCCTCGCGCCTGCCCGCCGCGACGCCTTCCGTGCCCGCAAGGTCGGGCTGGTCCTGCAGACCCTGCACCTCATCGGCGTGGTCTCCGTGCGGGAAAACCTGCGGCTGGCACAGCGGCTGGCGGGCCACGCGGTGGACGAGCGCCGCATCGACGAGGTGCTGGCCGGTCTCGGCATCGACCGGCTTTCCCGCGCCCGCGCGGACGAGATCTCCGTGGGCGAGGCGCAGCGCGTCGCCATCGCCCGGGCGGTGGTCAACCGACCCGCCCTGATCCTGGCCGACGAGCCGACGTCGGCGCTCGACGACGCCAACTGCGCCCGCGCGCTCGCCCTGCTCTTCGAGCAGGCCGCCGGTTGCGGCGCGACGCTGCTCGTCGCCACGCATGACAACCGCATCCGCTCGCACTTCGCGCGGAGGCTCGACCTGTGAAACTCGCGCGACTCGCCCTCGCCTACCTCGCGGCCCGGCCCCTGCTCACGGCGCTCAACATGACCATGCTCGCGCTCGGCGTCGCGACCATCGCGTTCCTGCTGCTCGTCACCCACCAAGCCGAGGAGCGGCTGGCGCGCGACGCGAAGCCCGTGGACCTCGTCGTGGGCGCCAAGGGAAGCCCGCTGCAGCTGATCCTGTCGGCGGTCTTCCACGCCGACGTTCCCACCGGAAACATCGGCGTGGACGAGGCGGAGGCCATCCTGGCGAACCCGATGGTCGCCTCCGCCACGCCCGTCGCGCTCGGCGACTCCTTCCGCGGCTTCCGCATCGTCGGCACCGACGCCTCCTTCCCCGGGCTCTACGACGCGACGCTCGCGCAGGGCCGGCTGTTCGCGGCGCCGATGGAGGCCGTGCTGGGCGCGGAGGTTGCCCGCCGCCATGCGCTGGCCCCCGGCGCGAAAATCACCGGCTCGCACGGTCTGGCCCAGGCGGGGCCCGCGCACGACGAGCACCCCTACGTGGTGTCGGGCGTGCTCGCGCCCACGGGCACGGTGATCGACCGGCTGGTGCTCACCTCTGTCGAGAGCGTCTGGGAGGTCCACGGGCACCACGGCCCGCAGCCCGGCAAGGCCGCACTGCCCGCCCCCGCAGGCCAGCGCCTGGAGATCACGGCGCTTCTCGTCCGCTACGCGACGCCGCTCGCCGCCGCGATGCTGCCGCGGGCCATCAACGCGACGACCGCGATGCAGGCCGCCTCGCCCGCCTACGAGAGCGCGCGCCTGCTCGACCTGCTGGGCGCCGGCGTCGAGACGCTGCGCTGGTTCGCGGTCGTGCTGATGGCGAGCGCGGCGCTCTCGGTGTTCGTGGCGCTCACCTCGGCGCTGCAGGAGCGCCGTTACGACCTGGCCCTTCTGCGGACGCTCGGCGCAAGACCCGCGACGCTCGCCGCGCTCACGCTGGCCGAGGGCGTGACGCTCCTGGTGGGGGGGGTTATACTGGGGCTCGTCGCGGGCCACGGAGCCGCGGAGGGGCTGGGAATCTGGCTCGGCCGCACGGGTTCGTGGCCCCTCACCGGGTTCGCCTGGGTCGGCGGGGAACTGGCCCTGGTCGGCGGGGTCCTTGCGGTGGGGCTTCTCACCTGCCTCGTGCCGGCGGTGCAGGCCTATACAAGCGATCCCGCGACGCTTCTCGGGAAACGATAGGCGGTTGCTTCCATGGCCGGAAATTCCATGATGGTGCGGATTCTCATCCTCCTCGCCGCGGCGCTTGCGGGCAGCCCGGCCGCCGCCGTGCAACCGCAGGACCCGGCCAAGTCCGGGGCGCCGGGCGGCTTCTGGATCGGGACGGACCCCGCGCCCGCCGGAACCGTGCCCTGGCAACTTCTGCAATCGACGAAAACCATCCAGAAGGCCGACAAGAAGTTCGGCCCGTCCTTTCCCAAGGAAGTGAAGGATCTCGACCGGCAGGAGGTCCGCCTCTACGGCTTCATGATGCCCCTCGACCAGGCGAAGAAGCAGAAGCGCTTCCTCCTCTCGGCCTACCCGCCGCACTGCTCGTTCTGCCTGACGGGGGGGGCCGAGTCGCTCGTGGAGGTGCTCGCCGACAAGGCGATCGACTTCACGTTCGAGCCCATCGTCGTCTCCGGGCGCATGGCCATTCTCGACAACGACGTCGTGTACTACCGCCTCACCAACGCGGCGCCGGTGAAGCCCTGAGGCGCGCGAGGTTCCCGAGTTGGCCACCCCCCCTACTGGCACGCTCTCCGGCGGACCCACCGGCACGGTCGGTGGCAGTCCCCTGAGGGCCGGCCTTTCGGCGCCCGGCAGCCGGATCGGCAACGACGAGTACCACTCGGCGCTGCTGCCGGCCGCGCAGGAGGCAGCCGTCCTGTATGCCGCCAACCTCGCCGACGCCGCCGAGGCCGTGCTCCGGGCGGAAACCCGCAACCCCGCCACGCGCGACAACCGCCAGCCCTGGCTGATGCTCTTCGACCTCTACGAGATCAACCGCAACCGCGAGGCGTTCGATGCGCTCGCCGCGCTCTTCCGGGCCAAGTTCGACCAGCCGGCCCCCGCATGGCCCGAGGGCGCCGCGAGCCTGGAGGATCCCCGCCGGGTCCACGGACGCGAGCGCCATGACTTCTTTGCGCTCGCCCCGGACGCCATGGGCGACCTCGCGCCCGCCATCGAGAAGCTCCTCGCCCTCGCGGAGGCGGCCGGCACGGTGCGCATCGACTTCGGACCCATCGTCGCCATCACGACGGAGGAGGCGGCGCTGCTCACCGGCGCCCTGCAGCGCCTGCGCCGCGCCGGCACCCCGATGTGGTTCAACCACGCCGACGCCCTCGAGCGCGTGCTGCGCGTCGCGCTGAACGAGCGCGCGTCGGAGGCCACGCGCAGTTTCTGGCTGCTCCTCTTCGAGGTGATCCTCCTGCAGGGCAAGCGCGAGGCCTACGAGGCGCTGGGCCTCGAGTATGCGGTCGCCTTCGAGACGGCGCCCCCCGGCTGGCAGGTCTACGTTAACGCGATCTCCGCGGCGGCCGCCCGGGCCGCGCCGGCGGCGCCGTCGTCGCCCCCCGAGGGAGGCGTCGCCCTCAGGGGCGTGATCTCCGCGGCAAGCCAGGCCGAGTTCGCCGAGATCGCCGAAAGGGCGGCGCAGCACGGCGAGACCGTCATCGACATGGGGAAGGTCATGCGCATCGATTTCGGCGTGTGCGCCGCCTTCTTCGAGGTGGTGAAGGCCATCCAGCTCGGCGGCAGGCGCGTCATTCTCGCCAACCTGTCCGAGCTGAACGCGGCCCTGCTGGAGGCGTTCGGATTCAACCGCCACGCCATCCTGATGCGCCGGAAGGCGGGCTGAACCGTGGCCGACACGCCCTTCCACGGCACCACGATCGTGTGCGTTCGCCGCGGCGAGCGGGTCGCCATGGGCGGCGACGGGCAGGTCACGCTGGGCAACGTGGTCATCAAGGCGAGCGCCCGCAAGGTGCGCCGCCTCCACAACGACCGCATCCTCGCGGGCTTCGCGGGCGCCACCGCGGACGCCTTCACGCTGTTCGAGCGCTTCGAGGCGAAGCTCGACAAGCACCAGGGCAACCTCCTGCGCTCCGCGGTGGAACTCGCCAAGGACTGGCGCACCGACCGCATGCTGCGCCGGCTTGAAGCCATGCTCGCCGTGGCCGACCGCGAATCGTCCCTGCTCATCACGGGCAACGGCGACGTCCTCGAGCCCGAGCGCGGCATCGTCGCCATGGGCAGCGGCGGGTCCTACGCACAGGCCGCCGCCATCGCGCTCCTCGAGCACACCGAGCTCGCGCCGGCCGAGATCGTGAAGCGGTCCCTCGAGATCGCCGCCGACATCTGCATCTACACCAACCAGAACCACGTGGTGGAGTCGCTCTGAGCGAAGCGCAGCCGGCCCGACCGACCATGAGTTCGCCCGCCCCCGCCTCCGCGCGCCCGGAACCCGCACCGTCGATGATGACGCCGCAGGAAATCGTCCACGAGCTCGACAAGCACATCGTCGGGCAGGAGGCGGCGAAGAAGGCGGTCGCGATCGCGCTGCGCAATCGCTGGCGGCGTGCGCAGGTGCCGGAGCCCCTGCGCGGGGAGATCACGCCCAAGAACATCCTGATGATCGGGCCCACCGGCGTGGGCAAGACGGAGATCGCGCGGCGCCTCGCCCGCCTCGCCAACGCGCCCTTCATCAAGGTGGAGGCGACCAAGTTCACCGAAGTCGGCTACGTCGGCCGCGACGTGGACACGATCATCCGCGACCTTGCCGAGGTGGCGGTCAAGAACACGCGCGAGCAGGAAATGCAGAAGGTGCGCCACCGCGCCGAGGACGCCGCCGAGGAGCGCATCCTGGACGCGCTGCTTCCCGGCGTTCCCGCGTCCGAGGGTCAGGAGGCCAACGCCACGCGGCAGCGCTTCCGCAAGATGCTGCGCGAGGGAAAGCTCGACGAAAAGGAGATCGAGATCGAGGTCGCGCAGGGCCCGGGCTCCCTCGAGATCATGGCGCCGCCCGGGATGGAGGAACTGACCCAGCAGCTGCAGGGAATGTTCGCCAACCTCGGCAGCGGGCGTCGCCGCAACCGCAAGCTCGCCATCCGCGAGGCCATGCGCCTGCTCGTCGACGAGGAGGCCGGCAAGCTCCTCAACGAGGAGGAGATCCGGCTCCGGGCCATGAAGGCCGTGGAGCAGAACGGCATCGTCTTCCTGGACGAGATCGACAAGATCGCGAGCCGCGGCGAGATCGGGGGCGCCGACGTTTCCCGGCAGGGGGTGCAGCGCGATCTCCTGCCCCTCGTGGAAGGCACGGCCGTCACCACGAAGTACGGCGTGCTGCGCACCGACCACATCCTCTTCATCGCGAGCGGGGCCTTTCATCTGTCCAGGCCCTCGGACCTGATCCCGGAGCTGCAGGGCCGCCTGCCCATCCGGGTGGAGCTGTCGAGCCTCTCGGTCGGGGATTTCGAGCGCATCCTCACCGCCACCGATGCCTGCCTCACGCGGCAGTACGTCGCCCTCCTCGCCACCGAAGGCGTGACGCTCACGTTCACGCCGGAGGCCGTGCGGCGCCTGGCGGAGATCGCTTTCGCCGTCAACGAACGCACGGAGAACATCGGCGCCCGCCGGCTGCACACCGTCCTGGAGAAGCTGCTGGAGGAGATCTCCTTCGATGCCGGGCGCGGGTCGCGCGAGGCCGTCATCGACGCGGCCTATGTCGACGAGCGGCTGTCGGGGCTCGCGAAGAGCGAGGACCTCGCGCGTTACGTCCTGTAGCGGCGCGCCGTTCCCGGATACGGTCGAAGGCCCCGCTCAGACGCCGAAGCCGCACAGGATGCCGTGCGCCGCGAAGCGCCGCAGGCATTCCGCCAGATCCCACTCGCCGGGCACGTCCGCGGCCGCCTCCAGCGTCGCGCCGGCCAACAGCCGCTCGAGGAAAAGCGCCTCGGGCTCCGCGAGCCGGGCGAGGCGAACCCGCCCCGCCTCGCGCCAGACCAGGACCGCGTCGGGGCCCGAATCGCGCGCCGGCGTGCCGTCCCGGTCCGGCTGGTTCGCCTCCCAGATCGCCAGCACGGGCCATGGGGAGCGCACCAGCCGCACGGAAGGATGCAGGTCGAAACGCAGGCAGGGGCGCGCCTCCTGCGGCACGCGGGCCAGCCCCCCGATGTCGAGCCGGCAGGCGTCGGCGGCCATGAGCGCCTCGTGCCAGGCCCACTCGAGCCGAGCGATGTCCGGCAGCCACGGCAGCGCGGCCGCGTGCGGGTAGCCGGCCAGGAAGGCGGGAAAGGTGTCGCCGTAGCGGTTGAGGTCGCCGCTGGCCGAGGGTTCCGCTTCGAGGTGGCGCCGGGCCGCCTCCCCGAAGAAGGCATCGCCTACCAGCCTCGCAACGACGGGATAGGCCGACGCCAGCGCCGCGGCCGCATTCTCGCGAACGGCCTCGCGATAGACGGCCACTCCCCGCCTCGCGATGGCCGGATCCCCCGCGAGCCGGTCGAGCAGCCGCGCCTCGTCGTCGAGCGCTATCGCCCGGGCGAATGCCTCTTGCAGGGACTTCAGGCTCTCCGGGCGAGTCATGACGCGTCGCGGCGCCCGTCAGCGGCGACGCCGGCCAGGATCCGGTCCGCCTGGCGCGCCTCGCCCAGCAGCGTTTCCAGGGGCGGGATGTTCGTGTCCCACTCGATGAGCGTCGGGGTCCGGCCGAGGCGGCCCACCGTCTGCGCGTAGAGGTCCCAAACGTCGGCCCGCACGGGCGCGCCGTGCGTGTCGATCCAGCCGTCGCCGGTGCGTTCCGGCCCTGCGAGGTGGATTTCGCCCACCATCGACGCGTCGAATGCCGCCAGGAACTCCAGGGCGTCCGTGCCGTGGTTCATCGCGTTCACCCAGGCGTTGTTGACGTCGAGCAGCACGCCGCAGCCGGCGCGGCGGGCGACTTCCGCCACGAACGCGCCCTCGGCCATCGTCGACTCGGCAAAGCGCACGTAAGCCGAAACGTTTTCCACCAGGATGCGCCGCCCGAGGAACTCCTGCGCCTGCGCCACCCTGCTCACGACGTGGGCGAGCGCCTCCTCCGAATAGGGCAGCGGCAGCAGCTCGTTGAGGTGCCGGCCGCCGATGCTCGACCAGCACAGGTGCTCCGAGACGAGCGCGGGCTCGATCCGCCGCACGAGCCGCGCGAGGGATTCCAGGTGGCGGCGGTCGAGGGGATCCGCGGACCCGAGCGACATGCCGACGCCGTGCAGGCTGACGGGATAGTCCGCGCGGAAGCGCTCGAGCCACGCGAGCGCGGGCCCGCCTTCCGCGAAGTAGTTCTCGCTGTGGACCTCGAGGAAGGAGAGGGGCGGGCGCGTTTCCGCCAGCGCCTCGAAGTGCGGGGTCCGCAGTCCGATCCCGGCGCGCGACGGGTCCGGCGCATCCGGTGCGAAGCGCGACGCCATGCGCGGCGCCGGCCGCCGTTACTTGCCCCCGGGCGGCTTCAGCTTGCCGCCGAGCTTCTCGCACGTGCCCTTGGCGACGTACTTCCACTCGTCGGGCTGGTTGTCCTTCCGGGCCTGTCCCGCGCAGGCGTGCGCCGCGGTGCCGCAGTCGTTCTGCCCCTTCTTCGCGATGCCGTAGCATTTCTCCTTGCCGGCCTCGGCCTTGCCGTCCATGGCCGAGGCGGAACCGACGCCGAGCGCGATGACGCCGGCGATTGCCGACTGGATGAGGGTGCGTTTCGAGTTCATGGGGGCTCCCGGCTTCCGGTGTTCGCAGGCGGCGAATGATAGCACCGCGAAACGACCCCGGCCGCGCCCGCCGCGCAAGCCCCTAGGGCGGGCGGGAACGCCGCTACAATAGCCGCCACCCTCCACCCGCCACCCGCCACACGCCACCCGAGCCCCTGACATGCCCCCGAAGCTCTCCTCCGCGCAGAAGGCAGAAGTCCTGATCGAGGCCCTGCCGTACATCCAGCGCTTCTACGACAAGACCATCGTCATCAAGTACGGCGGCAACGCCATGACGGACATCGCGCTGCAGGAGGATTTCGCCGAGGACATCGTCCTGCTGAAGCTCATCGGCATGAACCCCGTGGTGGTGCACGGCGCGGGGCC